>Ga0116218_1000466_pt1 | contig 28353 bp, 24 predicted proteins | sample Sb_taG_2_FD_88966 | JGI IMG/M metagenome (GOLD analysis project Ga0116218, IMG submission 88966) | Peat soil microbial communities from Weissenstadt, Germany - Sb_50d_5_LS metaG | ecosystem: Environmental > Terrestrial > Soil > Wetlands > Peat | place: Germany: Weissenstadt | collected 2010-09-21 | reverse complement strand
GGTCTCGTGGTGGCGCCGGTCCAGGATCGAGGTGATCTCGCCCTCCACGGTGCCGACCACCGCGGCCGACTTGGCCAGCACGACGATGTCGTTCAGCGTGCCGAAGCCGGTCAGCGCGTCCTGTACCGTGGTCAGCGGAGCGACCGCCGTGTTGTCCGCGCTGGTCAGGCCGCTCGCGCCCTTGGTGGCGAGCACGCCGACGACCGTGAACGGGACGCCCGTGACCAGCACGCTCTTGCCCACCGGGTTCGCGGTGCCGAACAGGTCGCTCGCCGCCTCGCTGCCGAGGACCACGACGTCCTGCGCGGTGTTGACTTCCTGTGCGGTGAAGGACGACCCGGCGCTGAGCGTGTCGTCCTCGGCGGGGAAGTAGCTCGGGTACGTGCCGGTCAGGCTCGCCGTGTCGCTGCTGGCCCCGTAGGTCAGCGTCACCGAGGTGGACACCGCGGGCGAGACGCTCGCCACCCCCTGGGCCTGGGCGAGGGCCTGCCCGTCCGCCGTGGTGAGGTTCTGCGGCTCCGCGAACGCCGTCGTGCTCGACGTCGGGCCGGACCCGCCTACCGCGCCCCCGGTGTGCAGCACCGTGATCGCGTTGACGCCCAGGGAGGAGATGGCGTTCTGCACCGACTGGGAGGAGCCGTTGCCGACCGCGACCAGCAGGATCACCGACCCGACGCCGATCAGGATGCCCAGCGTGGTCAGCGCGGACCGCAGCTTGTTCGCGGCCAGCCCGGCCAGCGCGAACCGGAAGACCTGCGCCGGGCTCACGGCCGCACCGACCTGTGGACCGGCTGGCCGAACAGCGGCGGGAGCGCGCCGGGCTCGATCACGCGGCGGTCGGCTACGATGCGGCCGTCCTGGACCCCGATCACCCGCTTCGCGTGCGCGGCCACGTCCGCCTCGTGCGTGATGAGCACTATCGTGCGCCCGGCCGCGTTCAGCCGGTCGAACACGTCCATCAGGTCGTGGCTGGCCCTGGTGTCCAGGTTGCCGGTCGGCTCGTCGGCGAGGACCAGGGACGGGGCCGTCACCAGCGCCCGGGCGACCGCGACCCGCTGCTGCTGGCCGCCGGAAAGCTGCTTGGGCTGAGCGTGCATCCGCTCGGCCAGCCCGACCAGGTACAGCGCCGCCTCCGCCCGGCGCCGGCGCTCCGCCGCCCGCAGGCCCGCGTACGACAGCGGCAGCTCGACGTTCGCCAGCGCGGTCATCCGCGGGATCAGGTTGAACGCCTGGAACACGAACCCGATCTTGCGGTTGCGCACCACCGCGAGCTGCTGCTCGTCCAGTGAGCTGGTGTCGATGCCGTCGATGAGGAACTGGCCTTCGCTGGGCACGTCCAGGCAGCCGATGATGTTCATCATCGTCGACTTGCCGGAGCCGGACGCGCCCATGATCGCCACGTAGTCCCGCGCCACCACGTTCAGGGTCACCCCGCGCAGCGCCTGCACCGCCGCCTCGCCCGTGCCGTAGGTCTTGACGACCGACGTGAGCCGGATCACCGGCTGCGGCTGCGCTTGGGGCGGTTCTGCTTCGGGCGGAGGCCCGGCCGCATACCGCGGCAGTGGCCGCGTCATCCCCGGCCCCCGCCGCCCAGACCCCCGCCGCCCAGACCCCCGCCGCCCAGACCCCCGCCGCCCAGGCCGCCGCCGCCCAGACCGCCGCCGCCGCGGAACGGGAAACCACCCGTGCCGCTGCCGGTGCCGGGAGTCGCCGTCGACGCGAGCACGTGCTCCCCGAGGGTGAGCCCGGTCAGGATCTGGTCATCTGTGCTGCCCTGGATGCCGAGGGTCACCGGCACGGTCTCCTCGGTGCTGTTCGCTCCGACCACCACGACGGTTGATGAGGTGCCCGACGTGGTGACCGCCACCGCCGGCGGGGGTCGTGGTCGTGGCTAGGGGATATTACGGGGTTCTACGGGACCAGCTCCAGGTAGGAGACACCCGGCATCGGCAGGTCGAAGGAGAACTCCAGATGTCCGTCCCGGCCCGCGGCCGCCGGCCCGGGCGGGGCCAGCTCATCCAGCGTGTTCAGCTCGGCCAGCTCCGCCCACTGCTCCTGCGACGGCCAGGCGGCGCCGTCCCGCATCCGCTCCCAGGCCGGCACGATGTTGGAGTGCCCGTCATCGATCCGGTAGTGCCGGACCGTATACGCCGTTCCCGGCGGGACGGACACCCGCAGCCGGACCCGGCGGGCCAGCAGCGGGTCCCCGGCGATCTTGCCCTGGTCCAGGGTGACGTTCCAGGCCAGGATCCCGGTCCGCCCGTCCTCGTGCCGTGCGGCCAGCGCCTCCACCAGCCCGCCGGCCCCGTCACCCGATACGGCGACCGGCAGCCGGGACCGGCCGAGCCGGGCCAGCAGGGCCAGCGCCCAGTACCGGGGCTTGCGCAGGTTCCCCACCGACAGCAGACCGAACCCGCCGTGGAACAGCTCCGGGGGCGCGCCGAGCTCCTCGAAATGGTCGGAGGCCACCCAGTGCGACAGCGCCTCGATCCGGCCCAGCGCCGAGGCCATGCCGCGGAGCAGGAACGCGGCCGCGAACACCGTGTCGCCGACGTGGTGGAAGTGGGTCGGGGTGGTACCCCACTCGGTCCACCAGATCGGCGTCCCGGCCCGCCCGAACGCCCCGAGCACCGGCCGCAGGTCCAGCGGCACGTTCCCGTAGACGTGCGTGGACAGGAAGTCAAGCGGCGCTCCGGAGTCACCCACGTGGCCCAGCAGCTCCCAGACCCAGCCCGCCGCCGCTGAGGACGGCCCGCCGACCCGCAGCCCCGGATCGACCGACTTGACCGCGCGCGCGGAGACGTCGTACAGCCGGAAGTACTCCTCCGGCGTGCCGGACCAGAACACCTCCAGGTTGGGCTCGTTCCATACCTCGAAGGCCCACCGGGATACCACCTCGTCCCGGCCGTACCGCTGGATCAGGTGGGCGGCCAGGTCGCCGGTCAGGGCCGCCCAGCGGTCCCAGTCCCTGGGCGGGGAGATGATCGCCCCGTAGGTGAACACCGTCCGGGTTGGGTCGCGGGCCAGGGCCGCGGGCATGAAGGACAGCTCCACGACCGGCCGCAGGCCGATCTCCGTCAGCTCGTCGTACACCCGGTCGATCCCGGCGAAGTCGTGCACCACGCGACCGGCCGATTCGGTGTACACCCCGAGGTCGTCGTCCAGGATGCCGTGCGCGCGGACGGCCCGCACGCCGAGCTCGTCGTGCGCGATCCGCAGCGCCTCGCGCAGTTCGGGGCCGATCGCCCGGCCTCCGGTCCGGTCGCGGCGCAGCAGGCAGCTCAGGTGCTCCGAGCCGATCATGGGCTGCCACGGCCGCGCCAGCTCACCGGCCCCCGCCTCGCCGACCTCGATCGTGACCGCCGCCGGACCTCCGGCCGCGGGCGCCGCCGCTACCGCGTCCGACAGCGGGCCGGCCGACGCCCCGTCGGCCACCGCCGCCACCGCGTAGTGCCTGACCCGGCCGGGCTCGCCCGACGTGTCGGCGTACGGCCCGGCCGGGACCGCCAGCACGTCCCCGCCGCCGTGATCGAGCGGCTCGTACGGCTCGCCCGCGGCCCGGTAGACCAGGTAGCCGGCCGCGCCGGGCACCGGATCCCAGTCGAGCGTGACATGCCCCCGCCCGGGCACCGCCCGCAGCCCGCCCGGCCGCGCCAGCCCGGGCGCCGCACCCCGGTGTCCCTCCTGGCCGGGTACTCCCCGCCGCCCGATGCGCTGTTCCCAGTCGGCGCGCACGTCATCGGGCAGCATCTGTCTTCTCTCCCTTTTTATTCGGAACGGGCGGTGGTATCAGCGGCTGGGCCTCAGCGACTGGTCCTCAGAGTGACAGTGTGAAGTCTTCATCACGATCAAGTTCACCCTCTTCATCTAGCGTCGGCGGATACGTGGTCGCGCCAGGAATGGCGCGGCTCGAAGCCGAGCACCTCCCGGGCCCGGTCGATCGCCAGCAGCGTGCCGAACTCCCCGACCTCACGCGTCAGCTTCACGCCCGGGAAGACCTCGGCCAGCAGCGCCGCCGACGGGCGGTTCATCACGGTGTCGGCGGCGGCGATGATGAAGGCCGGGTTCCCGGCCACGGCCTCCCCGGGGGCCTCAAGAGCTAGCCGGCAGGACGCCGCCACGTCCCGTTCGTCGATATAACCCCACAGGTTCCATTTCCGCAGCTGCGCATCGGGCCAGAACGAGGGGAACTCCTGGTAGTCGGCCGGTTCCATGATGTTGGAGAACCGCAGCGCGACGAACGGGATGCCCGACCACCGCGTCGGCGCCCCGCAGGGCCTCGAGCGCCTGCCCGTAGTCGGTCAGGTCCGCGCGCAGCATCTCGTAGTCGTGGACCGCGATGTCGGTCGCCGCCACGTCGTAGCCGTGCTCGGCCAGTTCCCGGACCACCGCCCGGCCCGCCAGCCCGCTCGCTCCCGTCACGCAGATCCGCTGTGCCATCACAGTCCTTTCACATCCGTCACGACGTATTCCCCACACTTGCCCGCAAAACGGGTCATCTAGGCCAGGAAAGCACACACGTTTACCCGTATACCAACCTGTTTGGACTCATTGACACAGCTAAACCCATAACGGCAGGCTTGGCCATGCTCGCGGCGCGCGAGGCGTGGCCGGGGCCGTCGGTGCCGGTTCCGGTCTGCTCAGCGTGTCCCTTCTGGCTGGGGGAAACGATGGGAGGCCTCGGCATGGTGCGCAGGCATTGTCTCATGGCGCTGGTGTCCGGCGCGGCCGTCGTCGTGGCCGGCCTGGTGGCCACCGCCCCGGCGCAGGCCCGGACCGCCACCGCCACCGCCCCGGCGCAGGCCCGGACCGCTACCGCTACCGCCCCGGCGCAGGCCCGGACCGCTACCGCCCCGGCGCAGGCGGCCGGCGCGGCGCCCGGTGCCCCGGGGGCCCCGTCATACTTCGACCTGGCCAGGAAGGACTGCGTGGGCACCGCGGCCGGCCGAGGGTCCAAGGTCTGGTACACCGTGGCCGGCGGGGTGCTCTCCGACGTATACGAACCCACCATCGACAACACCGACGTGAGCACCCTGCAGTACGCCGTGACCGATGGGTCCACGTTCACCGACCTGCAGGCCCGCGACATGACCTACACCGTGGCGGCTGGCCGGTCCGGGATGGCCTGCACGGTGACCTCGACCGACGCCAAGCATGGCTTCCGGCTGGTCACCACCTACATCACCGACCCGGCCCGCGACACCGTGCTCATGCGCACCAGGTTCGAAGGCTGGCCCGGCTCGGGCGCCAACCTCAAGAGCCTGCACCTGTACGCGCGGCTCGACGCCCACGTCAACGGCAACGGCGGGGGCGGAAGCCAGAACGCCGGCGCGAACTCCGGCGTCATCGACACCAGCACGAACGAACAAATCCCGGTGATCTTCAGCACCAACACCGCCACCAACGCCGTCAACCGGGACTACGCCGTGCCGACCTACATGGCCCTGGCCGCGAGCCCGGCCGTCCAGACCGCGAGCGTCGGCTACGCGGGCACCGCCAGCGACGGCCTCACCCAGCTCGACACCTCCCACGCCCTGACCGCGTACAACCAGGCGCCGGACGGCCACATCGTGGCGACCGAGGCCGTGACCCCTGGACCAGGCGGCCTGGTGACCCTGGCCCTCGGCTTCGGCCGTACCCAGTCCCAGGCCGTATCGACCGCGGACAACTCGCTGAGCCGCCCATTCGAGCAGGCCGAAAACCAATACCAGCAAGGCTGGGCCGCCTACGACGCCGGCCTCAAACCACCGCCCGCACACATGCCCGGGCTCTCAGGCACCCAGCTAAGCGACCATTACTACCTGTCCGCGAACGTCCTGAAGGCGAGCGAGGACAAGACGTACCCGGGCGCGATCGTCGCGTCCGTGGCCAGCCCTTGGGGCCAGTCGGTGCCGGCCGGAGTGACCGCCAACGGCGAGCCCTCCTACTTCGGCTCCTACCGCGAGGTGTTCGCCCGCGACCTGTACGAGGCGTTCACCGGCCTGCTGGCTGACGGCGACGTCCAAACGGCCCGGGCGGCGACGCTGTTCCTGTTCGACCGCCAGCAGCTCGCGGACGGCTCGATGCCGCGCAACTCCCTGCTCAACGGCGAGGCGGCCCCCGACACCGGCGGCACCCAGCTGGACGAGACCGCCTATCCGATCCTGATGGCGCTGCAGGCCGGGCTGGCCGGCGATAAAACCCTCTACCAGAACCACATCCGCCCGGCCGCGGACTTCCTGGTCGCCAACGGGCCGTCAGACGGGGTGGAGCGCTGGGAGGAGCAGACGGGGTATTCCCCGTCCACGATCGCCGCCGAGATCGCCGGGCTCACCGCGGCCTCAGTGATCGCAAAAACCCACGGCGACACCGTGCGGGCGCAGCTGTACCAGGCCACCGCGGACGACTTCCAGCGCATGATCAAGACCTGGACGGTGACCACCACCGGCCCGGACGGCCCGCGTTACTTCATCCGGGTGTCCAAGACCGGCGACCCGAACGCGGCGATCAGCTACAGCCTCGGCAACGGCGGGCCCACCGTGGACCAGCGCTCGGTCATCGACGGCGGCTTCCAGGAACTGACGCGCCTGGGCGAGCTGCCGATCAGCGACCCCGACGTGCAGGCCTCGCTGGCCGTGCTGGACAAGCAGATCTCGGTCGTCACCCCGAGCGGGACCGGCTACTACCGCTACGGCACCTCCGCGGCCCAGGGCAGCGCCGACGGGTACGGCGACTGCTACCAGCCGAGCCAGACCTCGTGCCCGACCCCCGGGGCCCCGTGGCCGCCCACCGGCACCGGCACCGGGCACCTGTGGCCGAACCTGTCCGGCGAGCGAGCCGAGTCCGACCTCGCCGAGGGCCGCACCGCCACCGCGGAGTCCCTGCTCCAGGCTATGATCAACTTCTCCTCCGGGGTCGGGCTGGTACCCGAGCAGGCCTGGGAGGATCCGGACCTGGCCGCCTCGCCGTACGGCAGCGACCCGGCCACCGCCTCGATCGGATTCACCGACGGCCGGGCGGCCGGGTCGGCGTCGCCGCTGACCTGGGCCCAGGCGCAGGAACTGCGGCTGATCGCGTCCCTGGGCGCCGGGCGCAACGTGGACACCCCGGCTGTCACCACGGCCCGTTATGTCACCGATGGCCCGCCCGCCGCGCTGAAGGTGACGATCACCGAGCCCGCCTCAGGCGCCACCCTGGCCGTCTCCTCCACCACCGTGACCGGGACGACCGCCCCCGGCGCGTCCGTGACCGTCGCGGGCGACGACACCACGACCGGGGCGCCGGCCTCGGTGAGCAGTACCACCGCGGCCGCCGACGGCTCCTTCGAAGCGACCGTCCCGGTCAGCTTCGGCAGCAACGTGATCACGGTGGCCGCCACCGCGGCAGGGGGGCGGAGCACCGGGTACGCCCAGGTGACGGTCAGCAACGAGGGCGGCGGGACCAGCGTGCTGGACGTCACCGACCCGGCCGGTGACGACAACGGGCCCGGCACCTACCAGTACCCCACCAGCTCCGACTTCGTGGCGGGCTCCTTCGACCTGACCCGGTTCCAGGTGCTGAGCGACGGCACGTTCACCTACCTGCGGGTCACCCTGCGCACCCTGGTCCCCACCTTCGGGGCGCTCGACGGGGCGCAGCTGCTGGACGTGTACGTGCACGTGCCGGGGGCCGCGGCCACCTCCACGCAGGCCGCCTTCGCCTCCCGTAACTACACGATCGCGCCGTCCGGGGCCTGGAGCCAGCGGGTCGAGGTACAGGGCTTCGCCGCGCCGGCGTGGGTGAACGCGGGCGGCAGCACGGTGGGAGCCCCCTTCGTGCTGCCCGTCCAGTCCGACCGCACCATCACCGTCGCCCTGCCCGAGGCACAGTTCGGCACGCCGGGGTCCGGCTGGGGCTTCAGCGTCGTGCTGACCGGCCAGGACGGCTTCAGCTCCGACCAGGCGCGCGCCTTCACCGCCACCCCCGGGGCGTTCACGTTCGGGGTGTGCGCGCCGGGCGGGACCGAGCCCATCTGCTCGGTCAACCCGGACAGCGTCCCGAAGGCCATGGACGTCATCACCCCGGCGGGCGTCTCGCAGGCCACCGAGCTCGACCCGACGCTCGGCCCCGTCGTCATCCAGCCGGTGACCGTGCCGTAGGCACCGCCGGGACAACTGATTTTTTACAGAACGGGCCAGAGTGCACGCCGCCCGAACAGGATCATTCATAGCTCCTGGTTATCGCGAAACAGGCGACCGGGCTGGCGTTTCACGCCTGGCATCGCCGCGGCGACGACTCCGTCCGCACCCATGTGCTGTCGTCCTGACCGCCGGCCAGCGTCCCCGGCGGGTCCTAGGCGTCGTGGCGGAGCAGCACCGCGGCGGTGACCGCGATGAGGGCGGCGGCCAGGACGAGGAAGATGCCGGTCTCGATGCCCTGGAACGCCCAGTAGCGCTCGGCGGGCTGGTAGGTCAGGAACCCGTGGAACTGGGTCAGGGCCCGTGCGCAGGACGGCTGGACAGTGAAGGCACCCCTGGCTGACGCCGGGGCGCAGGAAGCCGGGAGGTAGGTCACGGGGACGCCGGCCAGCACGGCCCCGTTCGTGTTCTGGTCGACCGCCAGGCCGTTGGGGCCCACGATGCCCGACGCGAGCCGCCAGTAGGATCCGGGCGGGGTGAAGCCGCTGGTCACCTTGTAGAACACGGTGACCGCGGTCATGTAGTGCGGGCGCAGCCACAGCGCGACCGCCGCGCGCACCGCGATGAACCCGGCCAGCGTGACGGCCATGGCCGGCAGCACCCGGCGCAGCAGCGTGCCGGCCGCGATCCCGAGCGCCACCGCGAACAGCGAATAGGCCACCGGGACCAGGCCCATGATGTCGAACCGGCCGGGGTTGAACGCGTCCAGCTGCTGGGCGTTGTCCGGCCCGGACCACCAGGTCACCAGGGCCGAGATCACGCCGCCCCACACCGCCGCGGCCAGCAGCATCCAGCCGATCTTGACTACCAGCCAGTGCCTGCGGGTGACGCTCTGCATCCAGGCGAACTGGGTGGTGCCGGCCTCCGCCTCGGCGGCCACCAGCGGGGCGCCCCAGAACAGCCCGACCAGCAGCGGCGCGCCCAGGGTCATGATGACCAGGAAGCCCACCGCGTGGCTGCCGAGGAACAGCGTGCTGCTCAGGTTCGCGCAGCTGTGGTTCGCGGTGCAGGCCACGAGCGCGGAGTGGTACTGCGACGCCGTCTGCAGGCCGGTGATCACGATCAGGACGGCGAACGCGGCCAGCAAGGCGGCACCCGCGAGGAACTGAACGCGGTGCTGGCGCCAGACGAGCCAGGTCATTGGTCTTCTCCTACCGTGGTCAGGTGGGCCAGGGCCGGCCGGGCATCCTGTCCCAGGCTCTGTTGGCTCATATAGGCGAGCACGAGCTCTTCCAGGCCGACGTCGCTGGCCTCGAACGCTGGGTCGATGACCGGGACCCCAGAACCGTTCAGCCGGACCAGCAGCGTGGTCTGCCGCGGCGTGCGGGTGACCTGCACGACCCGGTGGCTCCGCTCGATCGCCGTGGTGTCCTTGCGCGGGCCGGTCAGGACCTGGTGCCCGGTCAGAAGGTCATCGATGTCACCGCATAGCTGGACGTGGGACGAGGCCAGCATGATCAGGTGGTCGCAGACCCGCTCCAGGTCGGCGACCAGGTGCGAGGACAGCACCACGGTCAGGCCGCCCACCGCCACCCCGTCGGTCAGGACGCGAAGGAAGTTCCGCCGGGCCAGCGGGTCGAGCGCGGCGACCGGCTCGTCGAGCAGCAGCAGCCGGGGCCGCTTGGCCAGGATCAGGGCCAGCGCGACCTGGGCCCGCTGACCTCCGGACAGCTTGCCGACCGCCCGGTCCAGCGGGATCTTCAGGGAGGTCAGCCGCTCCCGGACCGACTCCGCGTCCCAGCGCGGGTTCAGGTGCGCGCCCGCGCGGATGTGGTCCTCGGCCGACAGCCGCCGGTACAGCGGGATGTCCTGGGCCAGGTAGCCGACGTCGGCCAGGAAGGCCGGGTCCTGGCGCGGGGTGGCGCCGTTGACAGTGACCTGGCCCGCGGTCGGCTGGGACAGGCCGGCGAGCAGCCGCAGCAGCGTGGTCTTGCCCGCGCCGTTCGGCCCGATCAGCGCGCAGATCCGGCCCTCGGGGACGGTGATGGTGCAGTCCGTCAGGGCGGTGACCTTGCCGTAACGCTTGGTCAGCGCGGCGGTCGCTAGGGCGGGAGTCATGCGGTCTCCTCATCGGCGGCCGCCCGCAGCGTGCCGCGCAGCAGCTCTTCCATTGATTCGTTGTCGAGCCCGGCCTCGCGCGCCTCCCGTACCCAGCGGGCCAGGCTGCGGCCCAGCCGCGAGTGGGTGCCCGGCGGCGGGCCGGGCGGGCGGCGGCGCACGAACGTGCCGTGCCCGGCGCGCGCCTCGATCAGGCCCTCGCGCTCCAGGTCGCGATAGGCCTTCAGCACGGTGTTCGGATTGATTGCCGTCGCCGAGACGACCTCCCGCACGGTGGGCAGCTGGTCGCCCACGTCGAGCACGCCCATCCGCAGCGCCTGCCTGACCTGCTGGACGATCTGCAGGTACGGCGGCACCACCGAGCGCCCGTCGACCCGGAAGCTGATCATGAGCGACTCCCTCTAAAGTACTAGTTGCCTAAGACATTAGATGGCTATAGCCCGCCTGTCAACGCGGGGTGGCACGCTCGCCGGCCCGGTGCCCCGGCCGCGGGTGGGACCGTAACGGTCTCGTATCGCTGTCCTCGTAGGCTGGCGTGCGCGTCGCGAGATTCGGAGAGTGATATGCCGCACCAGCAGCCGGGCCGCCGATCCCGGCTGGCCTGGGCGCTCCTCGGCCTCACCGTCGCGCTGCTGGCGGCGGCCCTGGTGATCGGATTTACCGGCGGTGAGGCCTGGAACCAGAAATTTGCCACCATGCCGGTCGCGCTCGCGTTCGCTGTGATCGGCGCGCTGGTCGCCGCGCGGACCGGGAACCGTCTCGGCTGGCTGTTCCTGGCTGCGGGCCCGGTGACCGCCGCCAGCCTGGTGGCATACGCCTATGCGGCCCGGGCCGCGACCGCCCGGCTACCTGGAGCGGCGTGGGCGGCCTGGACCTTCACCGTGGTCCTGGGGATAACGGGGACGCTGTTCTTCCTGGTTCCGCTGCTGTTCCCGGACGGACGGCCGCCATCGCGGCGATGGTGGCCGGTGGCCTGGATCGCGATCATCGACGGGCTGGTTCAGATAGCGACCGTGGCCCTGTCCGACGCGAACTTCTCTAACAACTTCCCCAAGCTGGGGGATCCAGTGAGGGTCGTCGCGCCGCTCGGGACGGCCTACAACCAGGCCGAGGCCGTCGGGCTCCTCGTGCTGCTGGCCGGCGTGATCTCGATGATCGTCCGTTTCCGGCGTTCGGGCACCGAGCAGCGGCTCCAGCTCAAGTGGTTCCTGTATGCCTCGGCCATCGCCGCCGTGGTCGTATTTGTCGCCGCCCAGTTCACCAACGATCCGCTGCTCGAATGGGAGATCGTGTTCCCGCTGATCCCGGCGGCGGTGGGCATCGCGATCCTGAAGTACCGGCTGTATGACATCGACCGGCTGATCAGCCGCACCCTGGGCTACGCGATCGTGACCGGGCTGCTGGTCGGCCTGTACGCGGGCCTGGTCCTGCTGGCCACCCAGGGGCTGTCGATCACGTCGCCGGTGGCGGTCGCCGCCTCCACCCTGGCCGCGGCGGCGCTGTTCAGCCCGCTGCGCCGGCGCGTGCAGCGGATGGTGGACCGCCGGTTCAACCGGGTCCGCTACGACGCCGACCAGACCGTCGCTGCCTTCGCCGCCCGGCTCCGGGGCGCGGTCGACCTGGACGCGGTCCGGTCCGACCTGCTGACCGTGGTGAACACCGCCGTCGAGCCCGCCCACATCTCGGTCTGGTCCGGCCCATGTTCCCCGGCGGCCGGACCGTCAGGTGGCGCGGACCAGTTCCGCGTGGCGTAGCTCGATCCGGCCCGGGCCGGCCAGGAAGATGCCGAACGCCAGGATGTCGCAGTCGCCGGGAACCCGCGCCGTGACCTCGCGGCTGACCCAGTCGCGGTCGTCGCCGATGGTGACGATGGTGTTGTCGGGGTCGGCCAGGGCGGCACTCTCGGTGAGAGGTCCCCTGATATCTCGTCGCGGATCGGTGTTGACCCGTAGGAGCAGCCCGGCGCGGCGCGGCGCGTCCGTGACGCGGAACTCACCGCGGAAGACGACCGTGGCGCCGCGGTAGTCGTCCGCGAAGATCGTCTGCACCAGGGCAGCCGACCCGGCCGGCCGGCCAGCCGCCGACGACAGGACCGCTGACGGGCCGTCGGCGACGGCCGAGTAGTCCGGCGGCCGGGTGCCGTCGCTGTCGCGCAGGAAGCTGCCGTCGAGTTCCCACCGGTCCAGACCGTCGGCGAACCGCAGGTTGCGTGGCTCGTAACGCGGCCGCTTGGCGGCAGGCGAGCCGGCCTCCCGGCCAGCCGCCCGCCGGTCGGCCGGGCGACCGGCGGGACCCGGTCGAGGAACGGGCTGAGCAGGTCATCGCCCGGGGACCGGCACGGCGCGCCGGTCCAGCACCGCACCGGGGCGCCCGCCACGGCCGCCATGGCCAGGCCGAGACCGAACGGGACCGTCACGCGCCGGGCTCCCGCCGGGCAGGCCAGCTCGATCCGCGCCGTGAAGGCTTCCGGGTCCAACCCGTCGGCCTCGGGCTCGGGGGCGTCGATGTCCACGCCGGTCACGCTGGCGCCGGCCGCGCGCAGCAGCCGGCCGGTGAGCTCCTCCGGAGCCCCCGCCGGGGTGATGTCGTCAGTCTCCCCGCCCGTCAGCTTCGCCAGCGAATCACCGCCCGGATGACCCCGGAACCAGACCGGCATCGCCCGGTGGCCCGCGTCGTCGGCCAGCACGACCAGGTAGCCATTGGTAATGAAGACGCCCTTCCCGAGGTTTCCCGGCCGGGGGTCGGCGTGCGCGATACGGACGGCGGTCATCAGGATGGCGGCGTGGAGACCCTGGCCTTCAGGCCGGGGAGGAAACGCTGCTTCACCTCCCCGGAAATGTCAGTGGTAGTCGATAGTGTGTTCGCATGTCCCGGTACCGGCTGCTCCCTACTCCCACCCAGCAGGCGGTGCTGCAGCAGCACTGCGGCCACGCCCGGTACGTATGGAACCTGGCCGTCGAGCAGCACGCGCACTGGCGCCCGGGCCGCCCGAGCGCGCCCGGCTACCTGGAGCAGTGCCGGCAGCTCACCCAGGCGCGGGCGGCGCATCCGTGGCTGGCCGCAGGCTCCCAGATGGTGCAGCAGCAGGCACTGCGGGACTTCACTCAGGCGATGGCCGCCTTCTTCGACCCGCGCAACCCGGCCGGGCGGCCGTCCTGGCGCAAGGCCGGGCGGGACGAGGGATTCCGGATCGTGGGGCGACGCGGCCGGCAATGGGACGTGCGCCGAGTGTCCCGTAAGGTGGGCCAGGTCTGGGTCCCGAAGGCCGGCTGGGTGCGATTCCGTTGGTCCCGGACGGTGCCGGGCGTGAAGTCCTACCGGGTGAGGATGGACCGCGCCGGGCGCTGGCACATCGCCTTCGCCGTGATCCCCGAGCCGATTCCCGCGCCGGGTAACGGCCAGGCCGTGGGCATCGACCGGGGCGTGGCTGTCAGCGCGGCGCTGTCGACTGGGGAACTGCTGCACGCTCCCGGCCTGACCGGGCCGGAGCGCCGGCGCATGCTGCGCTTGCAGCGCAAGCTGGCCAGGGCCGGGCGCGGGTCGAACCGCCGTGGCCGGGTCAAGCACGCAATCGCCCGGCTGAAGGTCCGCGAGACGGACAGGCGCAAGGACTGGGCGGAGAAGGCCAGCACGGACATTGCCCGCCGGTTCGACCTGATCCGCGTCGAGGACCTGAAGATCGACAACATGACCCGGTCGGCCAGAGGGACGGCCGGGAATCCGGGCCGGAACGTCCGCGCCAAGGCTGGGCTGAACCGGGAGATCCTGCGGTCGGGCTGGGGGCTGCTGGTGCGCCGGCTGGCGGACAAGGCGCCCGCCCGGGTGGAGAGGATCAGTCCTGCGTACACCAGCCAGCGCTGCTCGGCGTGCGGGCAGGTGGATGCGATCTCGCGTGAGAGCCAAGCGCGGTTCGCATGCACTGCCTGCGGATACGCCGGCAACGCTGATGTGAACGCGGCCAGGAACATCGCGGCGGGGCACGCCGTGACTGCGCGGGGAGGCTTCCGGGATGCCGGGCCGGCGAACCGCGAACCTCAACTACTCCTCCAATCGGCGTAGTAGCTGGAATCCCCCGCCTTCAGGCGGGGGAGGATGTCAAGAGGCTATCTGCACGTCGATCTTCGGCCCGTAGAACGCGGCTTCGCCCTCCTCGGCTTCGTACGGCACCCCGGCGCCCCGGAGGACCTGCTCCAGGAGGCCGGCGGCCCGGTCCCACATGTCGCGGCCGCCCACGTACTTGCCGTCCTGGCTGGGCAGGGACAGCCGGTACCTGGCCGGCTCGATGCCGAGCGCCCGGTAGGCCCGCTTGATCAGCCCGAGCGCGGCGGCCGCTTCGGCGGCCACCTGGTCCGGGGCGCAGAAGATGTGCGCATCGTTCAGCTGGATGGCGCGCACCCTGGTCAGGCCGCCGAGGACGCCCGACAATTCGGCCCGGTACATGCCGCCCAGCTCGGCCATCCGCAGCGGCAGGTCACGGTAACTGCGGGCCCGGGACCGGTAGATCAGCGCGTGATGAGGGCACAGGCTGGGCCGCAGCACCGCCTGCTCGCCGCCGATGTCCATCGGCGGGTACATGCCGTCACGGTAATGCGACCAGTGCCCCGAGATCTCGTACAGCTCGCGCTTGCCGAGCACGGGAGAGTAGACGTGCTGGTAGCCGGCCCGCCGCTCCACCTCCCTGATGTACTCCTCCAGCGCGTGCCGGATCGCGGCACCGGCAGGCAGCCAGTACGGCAGCCCGGCACCGACCAGCGGGTCGGTGTCGAATAGCCCGAGTTCACGGCCTAGCTTGCGATGGTCGTGCATGGTCAGCTCCTCGCGATAGGGCGGGGCGAGTGACCAGGAATGCGAAAGCCCCGGAGCGCTCGCCCGGGGCTTCAGGCAAAGAATCAGGTGTCAGCGCGCCGGGACCGACTCCGGCGTCGTCGTCATGACCGCGCGCATCATGAATCGAGGATAACACCCGCCGGTGGGAGAACGTTGACCAGGTTCCCGGCCGGATCAGCGCACGCGCTCTGCGGTAGGCGTTGTAGGCTCAGCCGTCCCCGGAGAGATATCCGCTCCGCCGGTAGATCCCGGAAGGAGACAGCGGCGATGCACGGTCGTGGGTCAGGGGTGTGCGCCACTGCGGCAGTTCTGATGGTCGGCCTGGCCGGTTGCGGTGCGGGAGCCGCTTCCAGTGGCGGGACGGCGAGCCCGGGCGCATCCGCATCGGTGGCCGCCACGACCGGCGGTGCCGCCGGGGTTGCTCCCGGCCATGCCACCCCGCAGGACGCCGCGGACGGGTTGATTCAGGCTGAACTGGCCGGGAACCTGCAGCTGGCCTGCTCCTACTTCGTGCCCGCCCAGCAAGCTACCTGCCGCGGGCTGCATATGTCGCTGCCCAAGGGACATGTCTCTGTGGCGGGCACTGTCGCGTCGGGTGACCTTGCCCTGGTGGAAATCACCGGACACGTCTGCACTTCCGGAAGCGGATGCCAGACCAACACCGATGCCTCCCTCGGCCTGCCCCACGGATCGGAGACGTTCAAGCAGGCCTATGACAAGGCGTTCAACAGCGGAGAGTTCTCGCCCGTGCCTTGTATGAAGGTCAACGGACAGTGGTACGTGAACGATGGGACCGGGTGAGGCCGAGTCGGCGGTCCGTGGTGCCCGGACTAGCCTGGGACTCCGCGCCGGCGACCGAGGGAAGCCATGTCCTACCTGCTGCTGATCTGCATAGCCGAGAACGTCCAGCTCACCCCCGAGGAGAGCGACGCGATGGGCCCCGCGACCGAGTCCTGGGCCGAGATGGACGGCCGCGGCGTCCGCCGGGAGGGCGCACCGCTCCGGCCGGTCCGCGAGGCCGTCACCGTCCGGGTCCGCGACGGCGAGCTGCTGGTCAGCGACGGTCCGTTCGCCGAGACCAAAGAGCAGATCGCCGGGTACGACGTGATCGAGGCCCCCGGCCTGGGCGAGGCGATCGAGGTGGCGGCCAGGCATCCGGTCGCCCGGTTCGGCGGGGTTGAGGTCCGGCCGTTCGACCGCGTCGGCTGGTGGCGGGCCCCGGATCGCGGCGGGCCGGGCGGCGACCCCGAGTACCTGATGATCCACTGCGTGGACCAGACCGCCGAGCTGAGCCTGGCCGACGACTGTGACGTGCCGGGCTCCGTGGCCGCGCGGGAGCAGCAGGCCTGGGACGCCGAGACGGATGCCAGCGGCGTGAAGCTGGCTGGCGGCCGGCTCCGGCCGCCCGGCACGGCCCGGACGGTCCGCGTGCGGGATGGGGAGGTACTGGTCACCGACGGGCCATTCGCCGAGACCAAGGAACAGGTGGCCGGCCTCAACGTGCTCGCCTGCCGCAGCCTGGCCGAGGCGGTCGAGATCGCGTCCCGGCACCCGACCGCCCGGACCGGGACCTTCGAGGTACGGCCGTTCGCCCAGGGATAGTTTCCGTCCCCGGGGGAAGACGGCCCTGCTTCATCACCGCGCCCATTACCGTGGGAAACATGAACCGTGCGTTGCTCGTCGTGGACATGCAGAACGGCTTCTGCCGCCCGGAAGGGTCGTTCACCCGGATCGGCATGGGGCTGGAGGGCGCGGAGGAAGCCGTCCGCCACGCCGCGATCGCCGTCGAACAGGCCCGCCGCGGCGGGATCCCCGTGGTGTTCACCCGGCACCTGTACCGGCCCGGCCGCGCCGACGAGGGCCGGGCCCTGAAGCAGAACAGCCCCGCCCTGGCGGGCCTCGACGGCCTGCAGGCCGGCACCTGGGACGCCGAGGTGGTGGCCGAACTCGGCTGCGGGCCCCGGGATCTCATCGTGGACAAGGTGCGCTTCGACGCCTTCCAGTGGACCTCGCTCGAACCGCTGCTGCGCGGTCTCGGCGCGGACGAACTGGCCGTCTGCGGAGTGGTCACGAACATCTGCGTGGAGACCACGATCCGCTCGGCGTTCATGCGCGATTTCAGCGTGATCATGCTGGCCGACTGCTGCGCGGCCGCCACCCGCCGCCTGCACGAACTGTCCGTCGAGGTGCTGTCCGCCTACCGCCTCGCCCAGATTGAAAGCATCACCGGCGGCTTCGACGTAAGTGAGAGCGCCGCCCCGATCCCCGCCTGAGAACAACCAGGGCCACCACCCGCCACCCGAGCAGGAACAACCCGAGGAACGCGAGTGCCACCAGCACGAACGCCACCGCCGTGCCCTGCCCCGCCGCCACCCGCAGCACCATGCCGAGCCCGGCCGCCCCGAGCCACGCCCCCACTCCGGACGGCGCCAGCGCGGAGGGCCGCCGCCAGGCGCGCGTGCCCAGCCATCCGAGGACCAGCCCGGCCAGGAACGGCCACGCCGTTGACGCGATCCCGCCCAGGCTCTCGCCGCCCGCAACGTCATGCCGGGCGCGGCCGATGATCACGAACGCCAGCACGCAGCACAGGTCGAGCACCGCCGCCAGCCGCACCGTACGCACGAGCCCCAGCGTAAACGGCCCAGCGTAACGGGCGCAGCGTAACGGGCACGGCGTAACGGGCACGGCGTAACGGGCACGGCGTAACGGCTCGATGAGAACCTTGAGCCCGCTGCGGCGCGCCGCCTCCCCGAACGCCCCGGCCGCCGAGTCCAGCCCCGCCCGCTTGCTCACCAGCGAGCCGAGGTCCACCGCGCCGCGCGCGGCCAGGCTGATCGCCCGCGGGTACACGTGGTTCATCCGCCGCACCATCGCGATCGTCAGCCCTTTGCGCCGCGCCACCGAGGCCTGGAGCGTGATCGTGTCGTCGGGGGGAATGCCGGCCAGCACCACCCGCCCGCCGGGCCGCGCCGACTCCACCGCCAGCCGGACCCCCTCCCCGGTGCCTGCCGCCTCGAACGTGACGTCCACCCCAAAGCCGGTGAGCTCGCGCAGGTCCGCGCCAGGCTCGGCCACCACGTCCGCGCCGTAGCGCGACGCCGCCCCACGCCTATGCGCCAGCGGCTCGATGGCCAGCACCGAACTCGCGCCCGCCGCCTTCAGCACCGTGATCAGCAGCAGCCCGATCGGCCCGCACCCCACCACGGACGCGGTGCCGCCGAACCGAAGGTGCCCGAGGTCCACGCTGTGCAGCGCCACCCCGAGCGGTTCGAGCAGCGCCCCGTCGGCATCCGAGACACCGTCCGGCAACGGGTAAAGCAGTTCCGTCGGCCAGGTCATGAACTCGCGCATCATGCCGTCGGTTTCGCCGTGCCCGGCGAACCGGATCCGGTAGCACAGGTTCGCGTAGCCGTCGCGGCACGCCCGGCAGGTCCCGCAGGCGATGGCCGGATCGATGGCGACCCGCTCGCCCCGCCGCGGCCCCTCGGCGATCACTCCCGCCCCCTCGTGCCCGAGCACCAGCGGGTGCGCGAGGGTGGCGTCGCCGATCGCGCCCTCGTCCCACCAGTGCAGGTCAGAGCCGCAGATCCCGACCGCGGTGACCCGCACCAGGCTCATCCCCTCGCCCGCCCCGGGTACCGGCTCCTCGCCCACTCGCAGGTCGCCGGCCGCGTGGAGTCTCGCCGCTCGCACCGTATCTCCTCACCGTCGGCCCCTGTTCTTTTTTATACGGAACGGAGCGTGGTGCGTGCCCCGGAAACCAGTGATCCCCGCCGCAGGGAGACGGGGATCACTGGTCCGGGGTCTTGCTGGCCCGGGCGCAGAACCTAGGCGGTCGGGCCGCTCGCCAGGGTCACGTTGGCGGTCTGCGACTGGCCGGACTGGTCCACCCAGGTGATCGAGACCGACTGACCGGGGTGGTACTGGACCAGCGCGTGCGCGACGTCCTCGGCCGAGGAGACACTCTGGCCGCCGATCGCGGTGACCGTGTCGCCTGCGGTCAGGCCGGCGTTGGCGGCGGGGGAGCCGGACACGGTGCCGGCCACGGGCACGCCGGTGGTGCTGCTGCCCTGGCTGCCCTGGCCGCCCTGGCCGCCCTGGCTGCCCTGGCCGCCGAACCCGCCGAACCCGCCGAACCCACCGGACCCACCGGACCCGCCGAAGTCGCCGGACCCATTCGAGCTGCTCGAGGAGCCGATCTCCAGGCCGAGGAAGGCGGTGGCGCCGATGTGGACGTCAGAGGTGGTGGTGCCCGACTCGATCTGCTGGGCGATGGACACCGCCTCGTTGATCGGGATCGCGTACGCCTGGGTGGCCGTCGAGGACTGGCCCTGGGTCTGGCTGCTGGAGCCCGCGGCGGTGTCCATCCCGATCACCTGGCCGTAGGAGTTGACCAGCGAACCGCCCGAGTCACCGGGCTGGATGGGCGCGTTGGTCTCGATCAGCCCGGTCAGCTGCTCGCTCGCGCTGGACAGCTCGTCCGACGCGGTGATCGACTGGTTGAGGGCAGTGACCGCCCCGGTCGCGACCGATGGGGTTCCGCCCTTCCCCTCGGCGTTGCCCAGGGCGGTCACACTGTCGCCGACCTGCACGGTGGAGGAGTTGCCCAGGCTGGCGGTGGTCAGGCCGGACGCGCCCTGGAGTTGCAGCACCGCCACGTCGTGGCTGGCGTCGTAACCCACCACCGTGGCGGTATAGGTCTTGCCGTTGCCGATGTCGGTGACCTTGATGGAGGTGGCGCCGTTGACGACGTGGTTGTTGGTGAGTACCTCGCCGGTGGCCGACAGCACGATGCCGGTGCCCATCGAGGTCGCCCCCTGGTAGCTGTCGGTGGACACCACGTCGACCAGCGCCGGGTCCACCCGCGAGGCGATCTGGCTGGAGGACAGCGCGGTCTTGGACGTGGCCGTGACGATGCCCGCCGCGGTGTGGTTCATGCTGCCGACCAATCCGCCCAACGCGGCCCCGGCGGCCAGCGCCACCGCGCCGGTCGCGATCAGCCCGCGCTTGTGGCTCCGCCGCGGCGGCATCGGCGGTTCGCCGCCGTGGCCAGGACCGCCAGCGTAACCGGCTGTCGGGTACCCCTGCGGGCTCGGGTAAACGTAGGGGTGACCCTGTCCGTGTCCCGCAGCGGAGCCTGGCCCGCTCTGGGCCTCGTGGGCCTGCTCGTTGTTGTCTGGGTCGAACGTCTGGCTCATGGGTCTCGCCCTCTAATTCACGCGCCGCGGCTTGGGCGGCTTCGTCCTTTCGTTACGTTCTGATAATCGGCCGCGGACCTTGAGGCCAGCTAAGGACGTACCTCTGCAATGCTGCAAGTTTCCTGAAGGCCGTCTGAACGCGTTCAGGTTGAAGAGGTCTCGGAGACCGGGACCAGGTCCCGGTCGGGGACGTCCTCCCGTCCGGCGATGTCGTCGCCGGCGGTCAGCCATTCGCGGATGGCCAGGGCCAGCAGCGCCGGGACCAGGTCCCGGGACCGCCGCGCCAGCCACGCGGTGCCCTTGGTGGCCATCCACATGACCTCCGCCACACGCGAGGGCGGCGGAGTGGACGGCTCCGGGTCGGGACCGGGACCGACCGGGTAGCCCGCCGCGGCCAGCAGGGCGTGGAACTGGCAGGCGATGAGGCGGTGCCCGCGCTCGTTCGGGTGCAGCCGGTCCACGCTCCAGTAGCGCCGCTCGTAGATGGCCGGGTCACGAGCCGCGTCCAGGTGCAGCGTGCCGTAGTGGGCCGCCACCTCGTCCACCGCCTCGTTAACCGCCCGCATCCGCCGGGCCAGCGGCTTGGCCAGCGACTTCGGCAGGCCGAACATCCGCCCCGGGTCCGGCAGCCGCATGGTGAGCACCTGGGCGCCCGCCGCGCGCAGGCCCGCCACCGTGCGCGCCACGGCCGCGCCCGTGCGCTGCGGGTCGAAGTTACCGCGCAGGGTGTCGTTGATGCCGACGACCACGCTGGCCACGTCCGGCTTCAGCACCGTGGCGGCCGGCAGCTGGAGGCGCTCCACGTCGGCCGCCAGTGCGCCCAGCGTGGCCAGATTGTGCATGACGGGCTGGTGCAGGCTGGCGGCCAGCAGGGCGGCCCAGCCGCGCCAGCCGCCGCCCCCGGGCGATTCGGGGTCCGGGTCGCCCATGCCCACCGTAATCGAGTCGCCGAGCGCCACGAAGGTCGTCATGCGGGCCTGCGCTCCACGGTGACCGCGGCTCTCGCGGCGGCCCCGCCCAGGGCCTCGTGGATCGCCAGGAAGGCCTGCACGGCCGCGGGCCAGCCGAAGCGTTCCGCGCGGGCCCGGGCGGCGGCCCGGCGAGCCGGCTCCGGCCAGGACAGCACGGTCATCACCCCGGCGGACAGGTCCTCGCCGGCCACGCTGGCCCCGCCTCGCCCACCACCTCGGGCAGGGCGGACTCCGCGCTGACCACCACCGGCGTCCCGCAGGCGAGTGCCTCGAGCGCGGCCAGCCCGAAGGTCTCCGCCGGACCCGGCGCTAGGGCCACATCGGCGCTGGCCAGCAGCGCGGCCAGGTCGGTGCGGTCGGGCAGGAAGCCGGCGAACGTGACGGGCAGGCGGTCCCGCGCCGCGCGACGCTCCAGGCGGCGGCGCAGCGGGCCGTCGCCGGCCACCACGAGCCGGGCGGCCACGCCCTTCGCCCGCAGCGCGGCGAGCGTATTCAGCGAACGCTGCGGCTTCTTTTCCGGCGACAGGCGCCCGCAGTGCACGAGCAGCGTCTCGCCCAGCGCGGCGTAGCCGTCCCGGACCGGCCTGCGCCGCTCGCGCTGGGGCCAGGCGAAAGTGGTCAAGTCGACGCCGAGCGGGGCACGCACGAGGTTGCCGGCGCCGATCCGCTCGAACTCGCCGGCCGCCCAGGCGGTCGTGCAGATCACCCGCTGGTACGCACGGACCGTTCGCCGGTTGGCCGCGTCGGCCATGGTCAGCGCCGGACCCCACCGGGTCAGCCCAGGCAGGTCCAGCCCGGGCACCGCCAGCCTCATCAGTGCGGTGAGGCTTTCATGCGAGATCATCACGGCCGGCACGCCGTGCTCGCGCGCCCACCGGCCGGTCCAGCGCAGCGTGGTCCGGTCCGACACCTCCAGGGTGTCCGGCCGCAGCTCGCCGAGCAGGGCGGCCACGCGGCGCTGGCGCAGCAGCGCCCGGTACCCGCCGGTGAACGGGAGCCGGGGCCCGGTCAGCGTGATCACCCGGCCCTGCGGGGTCTGCTCGTCGCTGTCCCGCTCGCCGGGGATGATCAGCACCGGTTCGTGGCCCGCGGCCAGGTAGCCCGCGCCGAGCTCGCGCAGCGAGGTGCGCAGCCCGCCGGAGTGGGGCGCGACGTAGTTCGCCAGGCGCACGATCCTCATATCGCCACCGTCTTTCCTGGGCAGAAGGTCGCGTTAGGCAATGGACCCGCCCAGGTTGCTGCCCGTGCTCCCTGCACCGGCCGCTCGTGCGGGCCGAGAAGGCCCGCACTCGCGAGCCGGTTTTGCATAACGCTCCGGGGCGGGACGTTTCCGGCCCAGGACGGCGGCGTAATGGCCGATCAGCTCGTCGGTCAGCGCGGGCCAGCTGCGGCCGAGGACCTTGCGCCGCCCGGCTGCGCCCAGCGCCACTCGGGCCGCCGGATCGGCGGCCAGCCGCGCGACCGCGGCCGGGAAGGCATTGACGTCACCAGGCGGCACCAGGTAACCGGTCACGCCGTCCTCGACTAGGTCCAGCGGGCCGCCGGCGGCCGGGGCCACCACCGGGAGCCCGCTCGCCGCGGCCTCCTGCAGTGTCTGCCCGAACGTCTCGTACGGCCCGCTGTGCACGAACACATCGAGGCTGGCGTAGATGGCCGCCAGCTCGTCGCCGCGGCGCTCACCCAGGAACAGGGCCCCGGGCATCTGCTGGCGCAGCGAGGCCTCGGCCGGCCCGGCGCCGACGATGACCAGCCGCACGCCCGGCAGGGCGGTGATCCCGGCTAGCAGCTCGACGCGCTTTTCGGGGGCCAGGCGGCCCACGTACCCGGCGATCAGCTCCCCGCCCGGCGCCAGGCCGACCCGGACCTGGGCGCTGCGCCGGGCCGGGTCGAATCGGGCCGTGTCCACCCCGCGGCCCCACAGCCACACGTTGGCGATCCCGTGGCCCAGCAGGCCGGTCGCCGTGACCGTGGACGGGGCCAGCGTCCGCGCGGCGCGGCTGTGGATGCGGCGCAGCCACCGCCACGCGAACGCCTCACCGGGCCGGCCGAGCCGGTAGGCGTGGGCGTAGGACGGCAGATCGGTCTGGAAGACGGCGATGACGGGCAGGCCCAGCCGCTTGGCCACGGCGGTGCCGTGCGCGCCGAGCACGACCGGGCTGGCCAGGTGAACGACCTCGGTCCGGTGCTCGGTCAGCGCGTTATGCAGGCGGCGGCTGGGCAGGCCGAGCCGGAAGCCCGGGTAGCCGGGCAGCGGTACGGCGGGGACGCGTACCACGGGGTAGGGGACCTTCTCCTCGCGCGCTGACCGCTTGACGCGCGAGGGCTGCGGCGCGATGACCAGTGGCTGGTGGCCGCGGGCGGCGAGGAGTTCAGCCACCCGCGCCACGCAGTGCGCGACGCCGTTGACATCGGGCGGGAACGATTCGGTAATGATGGCGACCCTCACCCTCACAAGGTGCGATACGAGGGGATCGAAGGGCCGCAGCCGCCATGACTTCCAGGCGAAGACTCTGTGACTTCTTGGCTGTGTTCTCTCGGGGGGACGATCCCCCCCAGACCCCCCTGCTCCTGGGGGACCCATCCCCCAGACCCCCCTCGCCCCGTACGCCAAAATGACGGTATGGATCACGACGGTGGCGCTCCGACCTGGATCGTCCGGCTGGCCCCGGCGGGGCCGGGCGTACGGCTGGCCGTCAAGGACTGCATCGACGTCGCGGGTCTGCGTACCACGGTCGGCTGCCCGGTGATCGCGGAGCGGGCCCGCCCGGCGGCCCAGGACGCGGCCGTGGTGGCCGCGGCCCGCTGGTCCGGGGCCCAGATCGTCGGCAAGACCAACCTGAGCGAGCTGTGCTGGTCGGCGGTCGGCACGAACGCCTGGTCCGGGATGCCGGTGAACCCAGCCGACCCGCGGCGCCTGCCCGGCGGCTCGTCCAGCGGCTCGGCGGTCGCCGTCGCGGCCGGCGAGGCTGACGCGGCGCTGGGCACCGACACGGGCGGTTCGGTCCGGATCCCCGCCGCCTGCTGCGGTGTCGTGGGCCTGAAGACCACCTGGGGCCGGGTGCCGGTCGACGGGGTATACCCGCTGGCACCCTCCCTGGACACGGTCGGCCCGCTGGGCGCGGACGTGGCCGCGGCCGAACTCGGCATGCGCCTGATCGAACCGGGCTTCGCGGCCGTATCCTGCGAGCCCAGGGTGGCCCGGGTGCGGCCGCAAACCGACCCGGAGGTCGACCCGGCCGTTGAGGCCGCCATCGACGCCGCGCTGGCCGCTGCGGGCATCACGGCCAGCGAGGTCACCGGCCTCGACTTTGCCGCCGCCAACGCCGCGGGTAGCGTGCTCATCGACGTCGAGGCCTACCGGGTGAACCAGTACCTGATGCCCGACCTCGCCCGGCTCAGCCCGTACAACCAGCGCAACCTGCCCGAAGCGGCCGCGGTGACCGACGGCCAGACGGCCGACGCTAACCGGACCCGGGCCTCGGTACGCGAGTGGTTCGCAGACCTGCTCACCCGTCATCCGTTCCTGGTCTGGCCCACGCTGGTGGGCGCTCCGCCGCTGATCGGCGAGCGGGGACGCATATCGCTCACCCTGCTGACCATGCCCGTCAACCTGGCCGGCTTGCCCGCGCTGGCCCTGCCCGTCCCCGGTGGCCCCGCCGGCCTGCCCGCCTCCCTGCAGCTCATCGGCCCGGCCGGCGGCGAAGAACAGCTCATCACCCTCGCCCGCCTGATCGAGACCGCCCTCGCCGCGGTCTGAACGGCCGCATCCGCTGCGATGAGTTTCGGCGAGCTCGGACGTCCAAGTAGATGGTCCGGCCGGCACGGGGGCACGGCCGGACCGCGTGCCCGTCGGGTGTGCGCTTACCTCGTGCTCGCGACCGTAGGTGAGAATGGTCGCCAGGAGGGAGCCATCGATGAGCGCGCCAGCTGACTCGCGGACGATAGCGGGCTCCTCGCTGCGGGAGTTCCTGCACGGGCTGCCCGGGGTGGACCAGGTCGGCGCCGAGGCCCGGGCGGCCATGCTCGCCAGCCGGTCGGTCAAGACCACGGCCAAGCAGTGGGCGCTCGACGCCGCGATCTCGATGATCGACCTGACCACGCTGGAGGGCCAGGACACGCCGGGCAAGGTCCGGGCCATGTGCGCCAAGGCCAGGCGCCCCGACCCGGCCGACCGGACCGTGCCCAAGGTCGCCGCGGTCTGTGTCTACCCGGACCTCGCCCGCCTCGCGGCGGCCGAGGTCAAGGGCACCGGCATCCACGTGGCCAGCGTGGCCACCGCGTTCCCCAGCGGCCGGACCAGCCTGGAGGTCAAGCTGGCCGACGCCAGGTACGCGATCGCAGCCGGCGCCGACGAAGTGGACATGGTTATCGACCGCGGCGCCTTCCTGGCCGGGGACTACCAGCTGGTCTACGACGAGATCGCCGCCGTCCGTGAGGTCGTCGAGGGCTCTGCTGCCCCCTCCGGCTCCGCCGGGCGTCCTCACCTCAAGGTCATCCTGGAGACCGGTGAGCTGGTCACGCTGGACAACGTGCGGCGTGCCTCGTGGCTGGCCATGCTGGCCGGCGCCGACTTCATCAAGACCTCGACCGGCAAGGTCACTCCGGCCGCGACGCTCCCGGTCACCCTGGTCATGCTGGAGGCCGTGCGGGACTTCCGGGACGCCCACGGCCGCCAGGTCGGGGTCAAGCCGGCCGGCGGCATCCGCACCGCCAAGGACGCCATCCGGTACCTGGTCCTGGTCAACGAGACGGCGGGGGAGGACTGGCTTGATCCCCGGTGGTTCCGCTTCGGCGCCTCCAGCCTGCTGAACGACCTGCTCATGCAGCGGACCAAGCTCGCCACCGGCCGTTACTCCGGCCCCGACTACTTCACCCTGGACTGACATGCCGAAGTTCGAGTACGCGCCCGCGCCGGAATCCCGCGCGATCGTCTCCCTCAAGGAGTCCTACGGGCTGTTCATCGACGGGCAGTTCACGCCCAGCGCGGACGGCCGCGCGTTCAAGACCATCTCGCCCGCCACCGAGGAGGTCCTGGCCGAGGTGGCCGAGGCCGGCCCGGCCGACGTGGACCGCGCGGTGACCGCCGCCCGCACGGCTTACGAGCGCACCTGGTCCGTACTGCCGCCCAGGGAGCGCGGCAAGTACCTGTTCCGCATCGCCCGGATCATCCAGGAGCGCGCCCGCGAACTGGCCGTGCTGGAGTCGCTCGACAACGGCAAGCCGATCCGGGAATCGCGCGACGTGGACCTCCCGCTCGTCGCAGCGCACTTCTTCTACCACGCCGGCTGGGCCGACAAGCTGGAGTACGCGGGCTACGGCCCGGCGCCGAAACCCCTCGGCGTGGCCGGGCAGGTCATCCCGTGGAACTTCCCGCTGCTCATGCTGGCCTGGAAGATCGCGCCCGCGCTGGCCTGCGGCAACACGGCGGTGCTCAAGCCGGCCGAGACTACGCCGCTGACCGCGCTGACCTTCGCCGAGATCTGCCAGCAGGCCGACCTGCCGCCGGGCGTGGTCAACATCCTCACCGGCGCGGGGGAGACCGGCCGGGCACTGGTCACCCATCCGGGCGTCGACAAGGTGGCGTTCACCGGATCCACCGAGGTCGGCAAGGAGATCGCCAGGGACTGTGCCAGGGATCCGCGCAAGAAGGTGACCCTGGAACTGGGCGGGAAAGCCGCCAACGTCGTGTTCGAGGACGCGCCGCTCGACCAGGCGGTCGAGGGCATCGTGAACGGCATCTTCTTCAACCAGGGTCACGTCTGCTGCGCGGGCTCCAGGCTGCTCGTCCAGGAGTCCGTCTACGAGCAGGTCCTGGCCTCGCTGCGACGGCGGCTGGCCACGCTGCGGCTCGGCGACCCGCTGGACAAGAACACCGACGTGGGCGCCATCAACTCGGCGGCCCAGCTGGCCAAGATCCGCGAACTGTCCGAGGCGGGGGAGGCCGAGGGCGCGCAGCGCTGGTCGCCGCCGTGTGAGCTGCCGGTCAAGGGCTTCTGGTTCCCGCCGACCGTGTTCACCGGGGTGTCGCAGGCGCACCGTATCGCGCGGGAGGAGATCTTCGGGCCCGTGCTGTCTGTGCTGACCTTCCGCACCCCCGCCGAGGCCGTGGAGAAGGCCAACAACACCCCGTACGGGCTGTCCGCCGGGGTCTGGACCGACAAGGGGTCGCGGATCTTGTGGATGGCCTCCCGGCTGCGGGCCGGCGTGGTGTGGGCCAACACGTTCAACAAGTTCGACCCGTCCTCGCCGTTCGGCGGCTACCAGGAATCCGGCTACGGCCGCGAAGGCGGCCGCCACGGGCTGGAGGCCTACCTCGATGTCTGACACGCCCGCCCGCCTGGCCGTGCGCAAGACGTACAAGCTGTACATCGGCGGTGCCTTCCCCCGTTCGGAGAGCGGAAGGTCCTACGTGGTGACCGACCACCAGGGCGGGTTCCTGGCCAACGCGGCCATGGCCTCCCGCAAGGACGCCCGGGACGCGGTGGTCGCCGCCCGCAAGGCGTTCCCCGGCTGGTCGGAGGCGACCGCCTACAACCGGGGTCAGGTGCTGTACCGGGTCGCCGAGCTGCTGGAGGGCCGGCAGGCCCAGTTCGCTGCGGAGGTCCGCTCGGCCGAGGGCCTGGGCGCCCGGCAGGCCGAGGCCGTGGTCGACGTGGCCATCGACCGGTGGGTCTGGTACGCCGGCTGGGCCGACAAGATCGCCCAGGTGCGCGGCACCGCCAACCCGGTGGCGGGCCCCTACTTCAACTTTTCCGTGCCCGAGCCGGCCGGCGTGGTCGCGGTGATCGCACCCGAGACCTCGAGCCTGCTCGGCTTCGTCTCGGTCGTCGCGCCCGCGGTCGTGACCGGCAACACGGTCGTGGCCCTGGCCAGCGAGCGCTGCCCGCTGCCCGCGGTGTCCCTGACCGAGGTGCTGGCCACCTCGGACGTGCCCGGTGGGGTGATCAACGTGCTGACCGGCCGCACGGCCGAGGTCGCCCCCTGGCTCGCCTCCCACATGGACGTCAACGCCATCGACCTCACCGGCGCCCCGGCCGAGATGGCCGGCGACCTGGCCGTCGCCGCCGCCGAGAACCTCAAGCGCGTCCTCCGCCCCCGCGCCGACGACTGGACCCAGCCCCCGGGCCTCACCCGCATGCTCGC
>Ga0116218_1000461_pt1 | contig 28533 bp, 29 predicted proteins | sample Sb_taG_2_FD_88966 | JGI IMG/M metagenome (GOLD analysis project Ga0116218, IMG submission 88966) | Peat soil microbial communities from Weissenstadt, Germany - Sb_50d_5_LS metaG | ecosystem: Environmental > Terrestrial > Soil > Wetlands > Peat | place: Germany: Weissenstadt | collected 2010-09-21 | reverse complement strand
TTCGACCTAGCCGGCAACACCCCGCAGACGAGCACCGCGTGCGCGAAAATCATCGGCGCCAGCGGGACCCGAGGAATCCACGGGATAACCTGCATCGCGAACCCAACAACGGCATTTGCGCTTAGTCTATAATCGATCGGTGCTGGGGAGGTTTGCGATGAAGAAAGCGCTGCTGGCTTGCACCCTGCTCTCGTGTTTTCTGATGGTGCAGTTCGTCTTGGGTGCGGACCAGACTCTCTATGGATATGTCAGTTGTTCCAAGTGTGAGGCGACAAAGGGAGCAAGCCAGAGCCACCTGGAATGCATGGAGAAATGTCTGGCCAAGGGTGCGGATGTTGTGCTGGTCACTGATAACGATCACCAACTGGTCGGCATCGAGAATCCGGAGACGCTAAGCGGACACCACGCCCACCACGTAGCCCTGGAGGGGTACATGAAGGGCAACGTTTTCCACGTCATCAGCGTGCGAACCCTTTAACACCCCGATCCCGCGTCAACACGACTCGCGCGGACAATCGTAGGCCGAGCGGACCAGTGCTCGCCAGCCGCCGTCACGCAATCAATGTGTTACTTCCGAGTGTACTTCTGACACCTTCCCTCGATAACCAAGCACAAATTAGGATGAGGCGACTTCCAGATCAAGGTTGATGGTGCTCTGGTCCGTTTCCGAACAAGAAATTGGGATGTCCGTTCGGTTGTGCGCGATTCACAGTGACCTGGAGGGACTAGCGGCCGATCCGCCACTTTCACTTCGAGGAAATAAAATGTCTTCTGACTTTGCAAGACGTATCCGCCCAGTCAGATCTCCCCTGACAACGACCAGAGATTGCCTGGCAGTTCTGCTCCTCACCTTGATCGTTTTGCCCGCCGCCTTCGCAACCGGGGCGGGAAAGTCCAACGTTCCCTGTCAGGGAACGATCATTTCGGCTACCGATGACATCGTCAGTATTATCAACAACGGCCAGAAAGGTCAGACCTTTTGTATTGAGGGTGAACACCGGATCACTGAGACTATTCAAGTCCGCTCCGGACAGTCGCTGATCGGGACCACCTCCAACTCCCGCATCAGCGGTGCCGTGGTGTTAAGCCCGTGGCACCCCACATCGACTGCAGGCGTCTACTACTACAACGGACCGTACGCGCAGACCCCACCTCACCAGCAGTTGCACTACCACAATGGGGGTCAGCATCAGAATATCTGCTACTGGGTTACGACCTATCTCGATGACCTGTTTTTCCGGACGAGGGAGCACAATGACCGACGCATCATGCGGGTCATGAGTAAGACGGAAGTCGACCCGACCCAGTCGGTCACCACGCAAGGGCAGGCCGTGACTCGCGGCGAAGCAGGCCGCTTCTTCTTCGATTACAGCAACCATGCCATCTATGTGAGTTTGCCCGACAACCAGGACCCCAACACGGCGACTCTGGATCTGGCCATCAGCCTCAACAATTCCAATGGAGATACTCTGCTTTTCGGCCCCGAACAAACCAACGCGACCTTGCAAAACTTGTTCATTGAAAAGAGCATGAATTACGGGCTTTATCCTGGGGAGGGATGGACGCTCAAGGACATGACGGTCCGCTTCATTCACAACACCGCGATTTACGGGATGCTGGGGACAGCAAGCCTGCCGGCCACAATCGACGATACCCTGTTGACGAACAACGGTAAGCTGGCGCTGGATGCCGCGAAATCCGCCAATCTGACCATCACCAATAGCGAGATGTCCTGGAACAACATTGCCAACTTCCGGACCACCGACGGTCAAACCGGGAACGGTGTCTGCAAAGGGTACGCGGACGCGGGCGCTTTCCACATCTTCCAGCAGATCGGCACCCCATCACAACTCGCGGTCACCATCAACAATGTGTGGAGTCACGACAACATCTCGGATGGAATGTGGGCAGACGGTGGAACCCAATATACTCAGATCGCAAATTCCACTTTCAACGGCAACGAGCGCTTCGGCTACCTCCATGAAATCAGTTGTAATATGTTGTTTAGTGGCAACACGATCTACGATAACGGCTTCCCCCTAAAGAACACTGACATCGTAGGTGGCGGGGTGGACGTGAGTGACTCGAACTATAACACCTTCAGTTCTAATCTAATCTACAATAACACTCCTGGGTTTTCCTTTCATCTCAGCCTTCAGACAATCCACGCGAATATGTTGTACAACAAGTGCTTGCATGGGCAGAATCAATACGACACCAGCCACGCTCTGATCTACAACCGCGTCTTGGACAATGACATTTATGAATGTTCTGGTGACGCTGCGATCGGGAAAGTTTGGGGTCCGGGCGGACCGCTAAACTCGCGACATAATCAGTACGAGTCCAACCATTATTACCTGGCCGATTCGAGCTCCAATTGGTTTGTCGATGCAAACAGTGACAATCGTGACGTAGCCCAGGATTGGAGCACGTGGCAGCAGGGGAATCATGACGCACAAGGCAGCTTAACTGTCGGCTGCCACCATCAGTGACAACCGACAGGCATGAAGAAGCGGAGTCGGTGTCAGGCAACAGCATCGACCCGCCGTGGTAGCCCGGCCTTCAAGGCAACAGTCCGTAGACCTTTAGCCGGTTGATGGCCGGGACATACACGCGACCGTTGGCAACCAACGGATTCACCCTATGCAATCCGATATACGCAACCTTGTCGCGTTTCGGATTCTGATTTGTGTCGTAGTATTCCTGGGTAAGATCGTTGGGGTTATAGGCCCTCAGCGTGGGTGGCCCATCACGCTGCAGCAACCACACGATGCCGTCTTGAGTGCCGTTCGCCGAGATAATCGCAACCGGTGAGTCCATGATGATCGTGCCTGTTGAGGTTGCCGTGGTGGGCAATAATCCGCTATTCAGGGTAAACATTTTCGGATAATCAAATTGTCCGTTGATATACACATTGCCCTGGAAATAGCTGGCGGCGTTCCATATGCCGTAGTAAGGCAAATGATTAGCAACGGACGGCCTGATCGCGCCTACGAGGTACTGGACGATATTATTGCCCTGCGCGTTGTAGCCACCGAGGTTGTCACGGTTCATTAGATAGATGGTGCCTTCCTTCCCGCCGCCCACCATGAGGTGCGGATAATTCCCCGGCTGGTCCGGCAATAACAAAATCCCGCCCGAGGAAACGTCCCAGTCCTGGCGATCGACAAACGCGTAATTGTTTGGGGTGTAATAATCGCTGAGCACCAGGCTGCCATTGTTGGGGGTTAACTTCAGCACGGACACCCCAAAGTCGCTGAGGTTGTCGAAGGTTCCGTTTCCGGTCTGCACGAACAGGTTGCCATCCGCGTCCGCTGCCAGTCCGGCGCCCATTTGCCATACGCCACCGGCTTTACCGTCCGGTGTGGTGCAGAAGACGTACTTTAACGCCAGGGTTTGAGAATCGAAACCCAGAACCCATCCGTGAAAGGGTTCCGTGTCCTCAATGGATGCGGTACCCATATACACCACACTGTTTTGATCCTGCGCCGATTGGGAAAGCAGCAAACCAGGCCGAGAGTTCTCCAAATGAGGGTCGAATGCGACCGTGCCGTCCACGCTTCCTGCCCCTGTGCCGGGAACTGAAGCCTGAACCACGACCGGACCGCCGAATTTCTCCTGGCCGGTGGTGATGTCAAGAGCATGCAACCGGTGAACATACGTTCCGGTGCACTGGTCCGTGGGATTCTCCAGGGTTCGCACTTCCACATACATGGTGTTCGTGGTGGGGTCGATCACCGGAGTCGGAGTAATGCTCCACTTCCCAAGCGTGTTGAGGCAAACCCCAGGTACGGGTATCACGTTGGGGGGATTGATGAAACTATCCTGCCATAGCGGGCCTTGCAGTACTTTTCCGTCGGCATCGTACGCGTACAGGGTACCATTCTCAGTCGCGACATACACCACGTTGTGGTATCCGGGAGACCCATTCAGCGGATTGGGAATGTACAAATTCGCGACGTAGAGCGGTTGGGCGACTACCACCTCGTCGATCGGAAATGAAAACACCCGTCCAAAGGTCTTCACATTCACATTCGTCGGAGTCAGCACCGTTTCCTGCAAGTTCTGCCCGGTGCGCGCGTTGTCATTCTTATTGGTGTACATTCCCGCGTAACCTACCAGGTTAGCTGTGGCACGTGCCAGCTTGGTGTTGTCCGCTTGGCTGACGGCCTTAATGATGTGCGCTCCAACCACAAAGTTCGCTGGCGGAGTATAAAGCCCGGTGGCATCGATCGTGCCTCCGTTCTTGTAACCGCCTTGCCGTCCGTCCACATACCAGGTCACGGCGGGATTGCTTGTGCCTTTGACCGTAGCCGTGAACTGCTGGGTGACCATCGAGGTCACGGGCGCATGGCGGGGAGACACCGTCACCGTAATACCACTATCGGGCTTGCTGCCCTTGAGCTCCGTCGAACTGCCATGGCTAGACGGTGCCGCCGAGGCGGCGGTAACTCCGCCTGAAGTTGCTACATCTTTGCCGGAGACCTTGTGCAACGGCAGCGTGACGGCTGCCATTGCCAGAACAATTAGAACGATGACGAACGGGGAAGGCGAGGTTGAGGGGGCGCGTTTCATCTGATCCTCCTTGCCGTAGTGGCCCGGACGTTCCTTTTCCACTCCGGAAATGGGGGATATTTTACACCGAAGATGGCCGGGCGGAGTCCCAAATAATCGGTGGATCTCACTTTACTAAGAGCACTTCAAAAACTGTCTGCCGTAATCGCAATGACGCTGCATTTTTTCAGCAGGTCTTGACCAGATTATGCACTTTCCCGCAAGCCTCATTCCAGCCTCGGAAAAGGGTTCCATTCGTCACCGGGGTTAGCCCAGATTGCGCGGCCGACTGCAGCGCCGCCGTGAGTTGCTCCCATTCCCCACGTTCCTCCACTTCCCAGCCATGGAAGTACAAATGGACAATCCCTCCACGCTGCTCAACCTGGCGCAATCCGTGGAAGAAGTGCGTCTGCCAGTTCGTCGCGCCTTTGTAGACGCTGAAGAAATTGCGGATTCCTGTCCAGTTGCGTTCTAGAACCGCGTGCCGCACCTGATTCAGTTGACTGTGATCGCAGGCGTGCGTGCTGAGTCCCCACAGGAATGGATCTGCCGGGAAGGTGTGGAGATTAAAGTGGCAAGTCCGGCCGCCAAGGAACCCTGCTCGCTTCACCAGTGCCGGCGTGCGGCGATTGAACTTACCTCGGGGATAGCAGAACGAAGCTACTGTTTCCCCCAGCAGATCTTCCAGCCACTGCTTACCGTCGCGAATCTCGCTCCAGGCTTGCTCATCCGGCAACGAAGCCAGGGCCTTGTGGTTGTAGGTGTGACTTCCGATTTCAAAGTGGCGCGACAGTTCGCGGATCTGACCCGCCGGCATGACCGGGTGCTCGGGATTAACGGCGGGGATATAGAAAGTGGCCTTCAATCCGTACTTCTGGAGGAGATCGGCAGCCCGCAGATCCTGCGGAGAGCCGTCATCGACGCTGATGGTAATGTAGCGCTGGCTGGTCACGTTGCCTTTATATGCGGAACCACCACGACAAGTTTACGGACTAACGGCTATGGCCTCTTGCGAGGCGGAAAGCGGATATCCGAGCCTGGTTAGCGTGCTGCCCGCATACTGCTCGAACAACTCGTGCTGCGACTGGGTGAGTTTTCCCCGCCAACCCTGCACCGAGCCGCTGCGCACGAAGTTTTCCTTTCCCGAGGGCAGTTGCGGCGCCAGGCGTTCCTTCTCGCGCATCCGGCTGAGGGAATTGCTGGTCAAAGCCCTCTGGATTGTATCCCGGCTCGCCCGGACGCCCAGAAAATCGCAAATGCGTTGGAACGAATCTTCGGGATTACGTCGCAAGTCTTCATATTGCAGCAGCAGAAAGTCGGAGGTGCCCGCAATCGGGGAATCCAGCCACGAGTTCACGTGCTGTTGCCAGGGCCCGAAACCGTTGACTCGGCCGCGAGCACCCACGAACCCGGCGACGAACTGGTCGAAATCCTGGCGATACAAACCGAGCGACGTCAGGTAGGCGTATTCGGAGAGCATCACGTCGCGTCCGTCACGAACCAGATAGAGGGCGCGCCGATACCTTCGTCGATACTGTTCATGGCTGCCCACTAGTCGTCCGCCTCCGGGCAAGACGGGGATTCCGTGGTCCAAGCGCTGAACTCCCCGCAGCGTGGTGTTGACAGCCTCAAAGGTGGCTTCGCGCCCGGTTAGGATTTCGTAAAGTACAAAGCGAGTCCAGGTGCTCCCCGACCTGGGATAGGAACCATAGAATATGTCCGCGGGATTAAGCCCCATATGGCGGACCCAGCTCAGGGGCGTGTGCAGCCTGGTCTTCGACAACAAGTAGCCAAGTCGGCCGAAGTCATTTGCCGGCTTCTGGGCTGCGGAGTGGTTGGCATCTTTCCGCGCCACCAAGGACTCGGTCGATTGCGCTCGCTGCAAAGGAGTCTGAGCCATTCCGGAATTCCCTTTTTCACCCCTGATATTACGAGTATAGAAAAGCTGCAAGCTGCTGCAAGGGACCGAAAGCATACGGGGCGGAAGTCCCTATCTACGCTCCCTCGGCCTCAGGCTGGGCTCGGCGCTGGCCTCTACTCGCCTATTACTTACAGATAATTTATATGTCGTTAAGATTATCTGCTTTAACGCACGGGGTCAAGCTCAGAAACCGGCGGGGCAGGTCGCGGCGAGGAGCAACGGGGTAAGTTTCTGGGATCGGAGCGTCGCCAGTGCTCTGGATTCGTGGGGCGCGTCTTTTTCCGGACACTCGTCTCCTGTTGACAAGGAGAGATTGCCACGGTAAATTTTGCGGACTGCACGGATGTCGTTCTCGACTGGCTCCGGCAACTCGATTGACCAGCAGCGCTGTGGGGTGATTTGTGAAAAGCCATTGGTCATTGTTCGCGGTCGCGCCTCTGCTCCTCTTACTGGAGTTAACGCCACGATCTTCAGCCCAGCGGCAAACGACTCCCCCTCCCGTGCAATTCGCCGCGCCTATCATCTTTGGATACCCGGGCTCATATCCCCAAGTCATCGCGTCCGGTGAGTTTACCAATGACGGCATCCAAGACTTAATCGTCGGCGCCTACTACGGCGATGCCGGCGTCAAATTGGGCCGGGGCAATGGCACCTTTTTGGGACACTGGATTAACGCCAATTCCCTTAGCGGCTCCGCGAGCGCTTTAGCGGTGGGGAAATTCGACGGAAAGAATCTGGATGCTGTGGTCAATGACTACTAGCAGCGCTGGGCGTGGTCGATTTCCATTCGAGACTTCTGGCCTCCCACCCTTCCGCAAAGGATGCGGAAGGATGGGGCATCCTATTTATATATGTTATTTAGAATTTGCACCTGAAACGGCGCAGCGCCTGATGAGGCTGCTGAAAAATTCGAATCTATTTACCTCAGCGGCTAAAGCCTTCATTGATTTGAAAGCATTTACCGCAGCGCTGAAAGCGCTGCGCCACCCAAAAACGATTTTTAGCGGCCTGTGAAGGCGCTAACTGATTCTGCGGCAGTTACGGCATCGCTAAAGCGATGCCCTGATCCGAATGGAGCGTTTTTCAGCAGCCTGCTGGCGCACTTCGGCGATGCTCTCCGCAAGGTACTTTGCTACTTCCGATGGGCTTCCCCAGCGCCGATCGTTCGCAAATTGCTATTCGCCTTCTTTATAGGCAGAGCGCTTGGTGACCAGCTCCGACCGTCGGTTCTTGTGCCTTAAGTCCATTGAGGCTTTCCCGCCACTGCCTCACATCTAGGGGGTTACGTCCGTAATTATCGGAAGAACGAAAGGTCGAGGTATGCTCCGAATTGATCGATCTGGAAGCGGCGGTGGTCAAGGAACACGGGAATTGACGGAGGACGGGATGAAGTCACGCGTGATGGTGTTGGTGGTCGTGGGAATGGCGTTACTCTCGTTTTCGGGGTGCGCGGGCGTGAGCACGACCGCCCCGGGTACCGGTTACACCATCGGCGGCGTGGTCTCAGGTCTACCGAACCCTGGGCTTGAGTTCCGGGGGCCGGTGCTGCAGAACAATGGCGGCGAGGCCTTGCCGATCACGGGAAATGGCAGCTTCCGGTTCGCCACGCCCATGGCTAGCGGCGGCACTTACAAGGTCACGGTGCTTACCCAGCCAACCATCCCAGCGGTGAACTGCGCTGTGACCAATGGCAGCGGAACGGCTACGGCGAATGTCACCAGCGTTCAGGTCATCTGTAAGGGCACAGGCGTCACCTACACCATCGGCGGCACGGTCTCGGGGCTCTCGGGCAAAGGGCTGGTGTTGCAGGACAATAGCGGCGACAACTTGCCGGTTAGTGCAAACGGAAGCTTCACGTTCGCCACCCCCATCGGCAGCGGCAATGCGTACAGCGTCACGGTTCTTACCGAGCCCTCCAGCCCGGCCCAGACCTGCACAGTGACGAATGGCGGTGGAACGGCTAAAGCGAATGTCACGAACGTTCAGGTCACCTGTACCACGAACTCGAGCACAGGCACGACCTATACCATCGGCGGCACGGTCTCGGGTCTCTCGGGCACGGGGCTGGTGTTGCAGGACAATGGCAGTGACAACCTGCCAGTCAGCGCCAACGGAGTCTTCACGTTCGCCACAGCCGTTGCCAGCGGCGGGGCTTACAAAGTCACGGTGCTTACGCAGCCCTCCAGTCCGGCGCAGACCTGCGTGGTCGCGAGCGGGAGCGGAACGGCCAGTGCGAATGTCACGAACGTTCAAGTCACCTGCACCACCAACAGCAGCGGCGGCAGCGGCCAATGGACCTGGGTGAATGGCGCTAATGTTGTCGCGCAGAAAGGCACGTACGGGACTAAGGGGAAGGCTGCCCTCAGCAACGTTCCTGGGGCGAGAGAGCTTCCTCTTGGTTGGAGCGACGTGTCCGGAAATTTCTGGCTCTTCGGCGGGAATGGCTACGACTCGGCTGGTGCACTCGGACCTCTCAACGACCTGTGGCAGTACAGTGCGGGCCAATGGACGTGGGCGAGCGGGTCGAACGTGGAAAACCAGACTGGGACATACGGGACCGAGGGGACGCCGGCCCCCGGCAACGTTCCCGGGGCGCGATTCGGCTCGGTTAGTTGGACCGATACCACGGGAAATTTCTGGCTCTTCGGGGGACAGGGTTCCGACTCGACGGGGGCGAGCGGAGATCTCAACGATCTGTGGGAATATAGCGGGGGCCAATGGGCGTGGATGAACGGCTCGAATTTGGTCAACCAATGTGGGGTGTCCGGGCCGCAGGGGATCTTTGCCCCCACCAACGTACCCGGGTCGCGAGTCGATGCTGTCAGTTGGACCGATGCGTCGGGAAATTTCTGGCTCTTCGGTGGGTACGGTTGCGATTTAATCGGAAGCTTAGGGATGCTCAACGATCTGTGGGAGTACAGCGCGGGCGAATGGGCGTGGATGAGCGGGGCGCAGGTATCCAACCAATCGGGGATCTACGGTACCCAAGGCAAGTCCGCACCCGGTAACATTCCAGGGGCGCGGTGGAGCTCCGGCACCTGGGCCGATGCGAGCGGAAATTTGTGGCTTTTCGGTGGGACGGGCCTAGACTCTGCCGCGACACTCAATGTGCTCAACGATCTGTGGGAATACAATGCGAGCTCCGGCCAATGGACATGGATCGGCGGGGCGAACGTATGTTGCCAAGCGGCGACCTATGGCACTCTGGGGACGCCTGCCGCCGGCAACATTCCCGGGTCGCGAGCTGGTGCTGTCAGTTGGGTCGATAAGGCGGGAAATTTCTGGCTCCTCGGCGGGTCCGGTTACGGCTTGGGCGCGACAACCAACCTCAACGACCTGTGGAAGTACAACTCGGGCGAGTGGACGTGGACGGGTGGTTCGAACCTGATGGACCAACCGGGAACATACGGGACTGAGGGGACGGCTAATTCCGCCAACGTCCCTGGGGGCCGATTCGGCCTGGTTGTTTGGACCGACGCCTCCGGAGATTTCTGGCTGTTTGGTGGGTCGGGTAACGACTCGACCGGGGCATCGGGTGATCTCAACGACCTGTGGGAGTACCAACCCTAACCGGGATGGGCATTAGGCTGCGCGAACCTGTTGGCTGGGATTTTCCCAGTAATTGATTGCGGTGCGGAAAGCGGTTCGCGTTGGCGGGTCGCAGCCGCGATCTCTGGCTGGGTTAGCGTTTTCGTCGCGGCTTCCACGGTTTCGGAAACGTCAAAGGCACAATTGTGGAATTCTTGCAGTCCCAAAGCTGCCAGTCAGTTCCACGCGGTCGAATCTATCCTTTGAAGTCGGCTACGCCGTTCCACACTAATTGCACCGCGATGGCCAGGAGCAGGAAGCCGAAGATGCGGTTGATTGCGCCGGCGGCGCCGGGACCGAGACGCTTGACCAGCGGGCCTCCGAGACAAAGGAAAAGGTAGACGACCACGCCGAGGGCGGCGATGCCGATCACCATCCCCAGGTAGGCGACCATGCTGTTGGCGTGGGCCGATAAGCCCATGACCACGCCGATCGATCCTGTGCCGGAGAGCATGGGCATGGCCATGGGGGTTAGCGAGATGTCTTCCTTCGTGGTTGCCTCATTTTTTTCCGCTGCGGTCATGCGGCTGTCTCCGGTCACCATGCCCCAGGCTGTGTTGGCAACAATGAGGCCGCCGGCAATCTTCAGCACGGGCAGCGAAATGCCGAAGAGGATTAATACGAAACGCCCGAAGAAGAGGAAGACTACCAGGATCGCAATTACGTAGGCTGCGGTCTTGAGGGCGGTGTGATTGCGCTCGGCGGGTGGGAAGTTCGCGGTCAGAGTGAAGAACATAGGAACCCCACCGAATGGGTTCACGATGGGAAACAAGGCCAGAAATGTGGCCACGGCGGCCGAGGGCAGATCTCGCAGAATGTGTTGCAGCGCGTTGCCGGGGGTCATTAAGGGGAAAGCTTAGCAGCAGGATGCCATTCGGAAAAGCTTGTGCGGGAAAAGGTAGTGGGCTGTTTTGAAACAAAACAGCCCACTGCCCGGGAACTGCAGTTTCTTGATTGTTCGGGGGAACTGTAGATCCCTCGCTTTGCTCGGGATGACAACACGTCGGCTATCGGGATGACAACACGTTGGGTGATTTCAACGATCGTTCTCCAGCACCTTCGCGGCGCGATTCAATGCTGCCGCCAAGACCGCAATTTGCTGCCGGGTGCGAGCGAGATCGTGTTTGTCGATGGCTTCGTTAATCCCGGGGATGACCACGGCGGCATATCCGGTGTACTGGCCGGGAGCATAGATGGCGTGGCGGAACCAGGGACGATTGGGCAGTCCCTCGGGCATGAGGAGAGCGCGCTCGGCGTCCCGCAAAGCTTGATTCAGCTTGGCGGCATCGCGGGGTGAATTTTGTTGCCGAACAAGAATCTTGGCTGCGGCTTGCTCGAAGTGATGGGCGGCCTGGGAAGCCTCCGCAAAGTTCACAGTTTGACCAACGAGTTCAGCCTGGGCTTTCTTCTTGGCGGAATCGATATAGGAGACGATTTCCTTGGCATATTCTTCGTAGTCGTAAGGAAGCACGTCGGCGTCGGCCATGCGAATGATCGAGATGCCGAAGACGCGCGCCATCTGCTGCTCGTAGACAAAATCGGGATCGCCGAATTTCTTGAACCAGTTGAAGTTGTCGAAGGCGGAATGATAAACGCCATAGGGGCCGGTCGAACCAATGTCGGTGGAGGGCACTCCCAGGTGTTGCAGGAAGACGGTGTAATCCGAACCGCTGCCCAAGTCGCCCACGGGCACGTCAGCTTTCACTTGCGCCGCGGGCGGGCGATAGTTGCCGCCCTCTGGCGGGTTCACGGCATCGGACTGGCTGGTTTTTTGCCAATTCTCATAGACGGTTCCGCCCTTGGCAGCAGGAACAGCCTTGGTCACGTCGCGCAGAAATTGTTTCAGGCTGGGTACGGATGCCGCGCCGAATTTCGGCCCGGAGACGGCGACGTCCATATTGAAATAAGCAGCGGCATTGGCCAGTTCACTTGCGTGCTGCTCGCCCCATTCGGTGGAACCGATCAAGCCTTCTTCTTCCCCGTCCCAACTGCCGAGAACGATTGTGCGCTTGGGCCTCCAGCCTGATTTCAACAGTTCGCCAAGTCCGTGCACCGCCTCCAGCATGGCCGCCGTGCCGCTGTTTGGATCGACGGCTCCGTACACCCAGGCATCCCGATGATTGCCGGCAACTACCCACTCGTCGGGAAATTCGCTGCCCGGCACTCGCCCGATCACATCCCAGATGGTGCGGAATTGATAATCCTGTTTGAGGTGCATCTTCACCTTCACCGGCCCGGGTCCCACGTGATAGGTAAAGGGCAACGCGCCTTGCCAGTCGCGGGGCGAATCCGGACCTCCGAGATGCTCAAGGATGGGCCATGCATCGCTGTAGGAGAGCGGCGTGGTGGGGATTTTTGGCAGCTGGGCGGATTGCTCCGGCGGCGTGCGCTTGGAATCGGGAAGTGAAGGGACGGAGGCAATCCCAGGCGTCGTGGGATCGCCGGGGAACTGGAACATGTAGCCGATGGATCCACGCTGCACGCCGGAATCGGGGCGCCAGGGACCCTGGGGATACTTGTCGCCGCGGCGCCAGCCGTCGTCGGCGGGATCGGAGTAGATGATCAGGCCAGCGGCACCGTGCTCCTGGGCGACGAAAGCTTTCACGCCGCGGAAGTTCTGGCCGTAACGCACGACGACGATCTTGCGGCGCACGTCCACTTTTAGTTGTTCCAGTTTCTTGAAATCCTCTGGCGAGCCGTAGTTGGCGTAGACCACGTCGGCCTCGGCATCGCCCGACGGCGACATTGCGTTGTACGGCGTGATGACTCGCGGATCGTCAGCGTAGGAATCGCCTTCGACGTGCTCGCGTGTGGGGCCGTGCATGTGAAGGTCGGCGGGAGCTGTTACGTCCACGCTGATTTCCGCCGGGTAATTTATCCAGACACGGTATTCGACGATCTCCGCGTCCAAGCCCGCCTCGTGAAATTTTTGGGCGACGTAGTCCGCGGTTGCTTTGTCTTCAGGCGAGCCGGCAACATGGGGAGCCTGGGTCAGAATGCGGAGATGTTGTTCCGCGAGCTTGGGGTCGGGCACGGCGAGGAACTTGCTTTCCTGGGCGGTTTCCGCGGACGCATCGCGAAAGCCAAAGATTGCCGGGGAAGACTTGGGTGTTCCCTGCGCCGTTTGAGTTTGCGGAAGGCTCAAAAGTAGCAGGCTGAAGAACAGAGTGGAGGCGGATCGAAGGGCCATGAGATTGGGTAGTGAAAAAGGTTAGTGTACATGATTCGACGCTAGCGGCGGTCGCCCACAGCAATCGAAGTAGTGCTCTAAATTCGTCAACCACAAAGGGCACGAAGTTACACGAAGTGTGAATCCTTAGGATAGGGTACGGTTTGGATGCGCTGGTGCAGACCACCTTTTCCCAATTCACATTTCACCACTTTCATCAACTTCACCACTTGGTGATATACTTGGTTCCATGAAGCGCGCAACTATGACCTTCCCGGACGACTTGGCCAAGGCGGTGGAGCGTTATCTGGCGTCCCAGGAAGCGCCCCCAACGTTGACCACGATGGTACAAGCCGCCTTGCGTCAATACCTGGGCGAGCGAGGATTTTTAAGGACCAAGCGAACTCTCGAGATCACGCCCGCGCGGAAAGGAAGCGGACGTTCTGACGTGAGCCAGCAGCATGACCGCTATCTGGCGGGGACACAGAAGTGAGATCAGCGGTACTGGCCGATACCGGGCCGCTCTATGCGGCCGCTGATCCGGACGACGCGTACCATAAGCGGGCCCGCCGAGAACTCAGCAGGCTCGCCAGCGGACACCAAGAGGTGGTTGTTGCTTATCCGACCCTGCTTGAGGCGTACACGCTGGTGTTGTTTCGCCTGGGTCAAAGCACGGCCTTGCACTGGCTGGAAGAGATGGTTGGCGCAGCTTTGGTGAATCCCAGCGCCGAGGACTATCGCCAGGCCGTCGCCAGAGTGGCGTCGTTGAAGGACCAACCCATCACGTTGTTCGACGCGCTGGTGGCTTCCCTGGCCCGTCGACTAGATCTCGAAGTGTGGACCTACGACCATCATTTCGACGTGATGCGGGTTGCCGTCTGGCGCTGATCTTGGCCCACCAGCAGCAGTTCGGGCCGGACCGCTCTCCGTCCTAACCCGCGACGCTCCGAAAGCGATAAACTGCTGAAATGCCGGTCAAAGATGCCACTCAGCGCTTCTCCTCTCGGGTTGAAAACTACGTCCGTTATCGCCCTGGCTATCCGACTGAAGTTCTTGAATTGTTGAAGAAAGAATGCGGCCTCACGTCCGAATCGGTGATCGCTGACATCGCCTCGGGCACGGGTATTTTCACGCGGATGCTGGCCGAGAGTGGTAATCGCGTTTTCGGGGTAGAGCCTAATGATGAAATGCGGCGGGCAGGAGAGGAATTCCTGGGAGGTTGCTCGCGTTTCACGAGCATCGCCGGAACAGCGGAAGCGACCACTCTTCCAGACCGCAGCGTTGACATGGTTACGGCGGCGCAGGCGGCGCACTGGTTTGATCGCGAAAAAGCTCGCCGTGAATTTATGCGCATTCTCAAACCCGGCGGCTGGACTGTGCTCTTGTGGAACGAACGTCGCACCGATTCGACGCCTTTTCTTCGCGAATATGAGCGTCTGCTGCTGACCTATGGAACTGACTACCACGAAGTAAGACATGAACGCACGACCGCGGAGATTGCCGGGTTCTTCGCGCCATCGCCGTTCAGGTCGTGTGCGTTCGAGATGCGCCAAGAAGTTGACTACGCCGCTCTCGAAGGCCGGCTCTCGTCTTCGTCGTACACCCCCGCGCCGGGTCACGCAAGCTACGAACCTATGTTGCGAGAGCTGCGGCGGATCTTCGTCGCGCATCAGGTCGACAACCGTGTGGCGCTTGAGTACAACACGCTGGTTTATTGCGGGCGGCTGGAGTAACCCCAAAGGCATAAACCACAAAGGACACTAAGGTACACAAAGGAACGAATCTGATTAAGTGAAACGCGAATCGTTTGAAACCTCGGAGACTGAATGCCTGACGAAAAAACTTTTCACATGACTCCCGATGAGTTCCGCCAGCATGGCCATGCGGTCGTGGACTGGATCGCGGACTACTACGCACGGATCGAATCGTATCCCGTGCTGTCGCGTGCGGAAGCTGGTCAGATTCGGGCTTCGTTGCCCGCGCATCCTCCGTCGAAAGGCGAGTCTTTCACGGCGATCCTGGGAGATATTGAGAAGTTGATTCTTCCAGGCGTGACTCACTGGCAGTCGCCAAATTTCTTCGCTTTCTTTCCCGCCAATGCATCCGGCCCCGCGATTCTTGGTGACTTGCTTTCCTCCGGACTGGGGGTGCAGGGGATGCTCTGGGCGACGAGCCCGGCGTGCACGGAACTGGAAACGCATGTTCTCGATTGGCTGGTTGAAATGCTCGATCTGCCGCGGCAGTTTCTTTCGACCAGCAGTGGAGGCGGCGTGATCCAGGACACGGCTTCGAGCGCTTCTCTTTGTGCTTTGCTGGCGGCGCGGGAACGCGCTACGAACTTCGCCAGCAACAAACGTGGTTGCGACGGAAAGCTGGTTGCGTATACATCCTCGCAGGCGCACTCTTCCATTGAAAAGGACGTCCAGATCGCCGGACTTGGCCTCGACAACTTGCGGCTCATCGATGTCGACGAGAACTTCGCCATGCGTCCGGACGCGCTGGCACGACAAATTGAACAGGATCGGCGCGCGAGTCTCGTGCCTTGTTTCGTTTGTGCCACGATTGGCACCACTTCTTCCAACGCAATTGATCCGCTGCCCGAGATTGGCCGCATCTGCCGGGAAAACGATGTATGGTTTCATGTCGATGCCGCGATGTCGGGGACGGCTGCGCTCTGCCCCGAGCTACGGCACACGCATCGTGGGGTCAAACTCGCTGACAGTTACACCTTCAATCCGCACAAGTGGATGTTCACCAACTTCGACTGCAACTGCTTCTACGTGGCCGATCGCAAAGCGCTGATTCAAACCCTGAGCATTCTCCCCGAGTATTTGCGCAACAAGGCTACCGAATCGGGAGCGGTGATCGACTATCGCGACTGGCAGATTCCGCTCGGCCGCCGTTTTCGGGCCTTGAAGCTATGGTTTGTGATCCGCCACTATGGCATCGAAGGCTTGCAGTATCATGTTCGGCGTCACGTTGAACTGGCACAGCAATTCGCGGGACGGGTAAAGCACGATGCCCGGTTTGAAGTGGCAGCACCCGCACCGCTCAACCTGGTTTGCTTCCGTCACAAAGGCGGGGACGAAGTGAATCAGGCGCTGATGGATCGCCTCAATCGCAGCGGGGATCTCTACCTGACGCATACGCGTTTGAATGATCGGCTGACCCTGCGATTCTGCGTTGGCCAGACCAACACGATGGAACAGCACGTTGAGCGGGCCTGGAGCAGGATTCAAGTAGAGGCAGGAAAACTGGAGGCTGACGCCCACCCCGCAGGTTAGGAAACCTCAGGTTGTGCTTGAATCCAAGCCGCCTCACCCTTGTGTGCCTTTGTGTCCTTCGTGGTTCTCACCTTCATTTCATCAACCACAAAGGACACGAAGGTGCACAAAGTAAGCTCGTGGATCAGTAGGATCCCACAACTCCCCGGTAATAGCTCCTCGCGGTGCGTTGGGAGAAGCCTACGATCTGATTATTGTCGTTGATCCCCACACCCCAGGTTCCGACGGTGCCCGGGATGCGAAACCTATAATACTTGCGGGCATGGCGCAGGGCACCGTGTTCGTTGCCGTGAGAGTCTGCCCAGGTATAAACGATATCGCCGTTGTTCGCGATGGCCCGAGGTTCGCTGGCGAGGGCGCCGGGCACATCGATCTGTTGATACGACGATCCCTTGTTGAGATATCCGTGTCCCTTGAACGTCGAGTCCAAGGCATACAAGGTTACGTCGAAGAGATTGTTGATTCCCAGAGCGGCGCTGTAGACGGAGCCTGGTGCGTTCACCGTGGTGTACGAACTGCCGGTCCAGATGAATCCGTTGGTGTTGTTGCTCGAATCCTGGTAGGCGCCGACGATATACCCTTTTTCGTTGATCCCGTAAGCCTCCGAACCGAGGGCTCCACCGTGGATGGGGAGATCGGTAAAGGTTCCGTTCTGATACAAAAAGGCTTGCGCGCGGCTTGCGGCATCAAGATAGTAACCGACGACCGCGCCGCTTTTGTTGATTCCGAAACATTGAGTACCGCTTCCGCTCGGGTCATCGAGCTTGATCAGGTGAAGATCGGAGGTAAGCAGAAACCCGTGGTCGACCAAGTTCTTGTCGAGGTAAGCGCCGACCATGGTGCCGAGATCGTTGATGCCGTTGATCTGCACTTGCTTGGAGCCCGCGATGTTAATGGTTGTGAAGTGGAAGCTTACCGGCGGCTGGTGCGGCGCGGCGATCGGGTTCGCCACTTGCGAGTGAACCAGGTTTGAAACCACGGTTAGAAGCCCGCACAGGCATGTCGCCAGCAGGGCAAATTTGCGTGAATGCGACGTCGCACGAACGGCTCGAATTTCTTTTTTCATTTGTCCTCCTTAGGATTGAGTAGAGGCCAACTCAACAAGGCTGGCCGCGACATCACTGGGTTACGGTGAAAACACCCCTGCTCACGGCCACTCCCCCCGGAGTGGCAATCGTGATGTGCCCAGTCTGCGCCCCGGTGGGAACCGTCGCGGTCACCTGCTTATCCGAGTTCACAGTGAAGCTGGTTGCCGCCACGCCGCCAAAGGCAACCTTCGTAGCCTGCTTCAGGCTCACTCCCGTGATTGTCACATTTGTCCCAACCGCGCCGCTGGTCGGATTGAAGCTCAATATCTGCGGCGTTACCCGGAATACCCTGTTGCTTGCTAATGTTCCAGCGGAGGTTTTCACCGTCACGGAGCCTGTAGTTGCGCCGTTGGGCACTGTCGCCGTCAGGTAGGTATCCGAGACGATCTGGAACTTGGCAGCGGTTCCGCTGAAGGACACACTGGTTGTTCCTTCGAATCCCTGCCCCAGAAACTCGATCGTCTTGCCAACTTTGCCAGAGTACGGCAATAGGCTGACGAATGCTGGCAGACTGGTGCTCTTCCAGCTATAGAACACGCCGCAGTTGCCCGCGGTGCATGGGTTCACGTTCCCAGTGCCTCCTACCTGACTGTCCCCGTAAACCAATCCACTGGTGTGCTGGAAAGGAGTAATCTCGGGGGTCGCTCCGGTCGTGGAATCAAATTTGTCGAGCACCGAATAAGCTCCCTTGGGGGTAATCTTGAAAACCGTGCCACAGCCATCCGCACAGTTAGAATTGACAGTTCCTCCGTAGCCATTTGCGCCATAGAAGTTGCCGTCGCTCGCTAGCACCAGACCGCCGTAAGGTCTGGCTCCGTCCGTGGTTCCATTCATGGTGTGCAAGACGGTCAGCTTGCCCGACGGGGTGATCTTGAAGACTACTCCGCCGCCAGTGGTGCCCCCGTAGATCGTGGTCCCGTAGAAATTCCCGTCGGCGCCCTGAACCAGACCGGCGAAAGGAGTTTCCCCGTGGGTGTCGTCAAAACTGAAAAGCAGCGTAAACTTGCCGGCGGGGGTAATCTTGAAGATAACACCGGCATTCGCACTAGTCCCGAAGGTAGTCGTTCCGTAGAAATTGCCGTCCGTGCCCAGGACCAAAGGCCCGTACGGCGCATAGCCGTGGGTGATGTCGAATTGATAGAGGGTAGTGAGTGTTCCTGCAGGCGTGATCTTATAAATCGTCCCGCAGCCGCTATTGCACTTTACGGTGTTCCCTCCGGCGGTGGTTGTGCCGTAGAAATTTCCATCATTTCCTTCTACGGGGGGCGCATAAGGATATGCTCCGTCGCTGCCGCCCGTGAAGCTATAGAGGGTCGTGGCAGTGCCGCTCGGCGTTACCTTGAACACAGCCCCTGCCGTTACCGAGCCGCCCTCGTACGTAGTGCCGTAGAAGTTGCCATCCGTACCGAGGGTCACGCCGCCTTGGGGGAACGCGCCATCGTTGTTGCTGCCCGTGAAGTTGTGTATGACCTTCAGCTTCCCCGCCGGTGTGATCTGGAATAGCGCCCCACAACAGGTGCCTCCTCCGGGCGCGGTGCTGTACAGATTGCCGTCCCGACCCTGGGCAATGATGCCCGAATATGCAGGTTTGTATGGGTCGCCGCTGTTGCTTCCAAAGTTGTACAAAACGGAAAAAGTTTGCGCTTGGACAACGCCGGCCGCGATTACTAGCACCAGCGTCACGAAAGTGGAAAGCTGCGAGATGCGGGTAAAGGTCATAACAGAAACTCCCTTCTTCTGATTTGAAGTAAGTAATGGCACCCCATGAAGCCTCCGGGGATTGCAGTGGCAAACCGCGTGTCACCATGCCTTATCCTTCAAAGCGCAAACCGAGAGGAAATGGGCTCAAGGGCCGGGCACAGTGTGAGGAGCCCCGAGCTTTGGCTCTAGCAGGGGCGCGGCCAAGGTTGGAGGGCGAGGTTAACTGCGACCTTAAGGAAGTAGACGCAGGCGGCGCGGTGGTGAAATCGTCATCCGCTACTGCCGCTGAATCTTCAAATCCTTTGGCTTGTCCGGCTGCGGTTGCACTGCCGGCGGTTCGGGTTTCAGGGCAGTCGCATTTGCCGGAGCCGACGGGTTCACTCCGAAATCCCACACGTAGGTGTTCATTCCGTCCCTGCCTAGCATCTCGACGACGGCGTACTCTCCCGGTTCTAGAGCATTGGCAGGCGTGACCTTGACCCAGCCTCCAGTCAGCCTTTGCGAGGTGGTTAAAACCAGGTTCTGCTCCTGACTGGCTTTTCCCAGCGGGCTGATCTTTATGTCTCCGATGATCCGCTTGCCCTTTTTCGACTGGACGCGGACGATGTGGAAACGGTCCCAGGGCTGTTCCGGTTGCTGTGGTTGTTGCGGGCTCTGCTGCGAGGTGACGTTCGAACCCTGATCTTGCTCGAGGTTGACGTAGATTGTGGGCAAGCTCGCGTGCGCCTGGACACTGGCATGGAGACCGTCGAGTTCGATGGTCTGCTTGCTGCTCGCAATTGGGATGACGGCAGAGCGCAAGATGTTTTTCCTGGTGTTGCGGTTGACTTCGCCGGTGTTCTGCTGCAGCAGTACGAGCTGTGGCTGAGTCTGAAAGGTATCGAGCAATAGCATGCCGCCATCCTCGGGCAGACGCAGGCCGGGTGCGACTTGGGGAGTCTTGGCCTCCTCGGCGCGGCGTTCGGCTTCGATTTCCTTGTCGAGTTCAACCGCCTCCGGGGCAGGAACGCCGGCGGCGCGATCTTTTTCGAATTTGTCCGTAGCCGCCCAATCCACCAGCGAGTTGGGCAACTCCTCCCATTCGTCGCGCTCCGCGCTCAGGTAACGCACGCGGTCGCCTTTGACTTCCCACTTGATGGCGAGCTGGTAGGAGCCGTCTTTGAGGATGAGCCGCTTGGCAAGTTGCTGAGCCGAGGCCGGAATCCCAACCAGCATAAAAACGACCACTACCAGCAAAAGGCCGGCGGGAGTTCTATTCCTGATTCCCATGGTCTTCACTATTATGATGCGAGCCAACGGCGTAGTGAAGAGGCTAGCGAATGTGGTGTATGCGAATGCCGAGACGGAGACCTTTCCACGATTGATCGGCGGTGTAAACCGCCGCCCCAAGCGCAATTCCTAATGCCAAGCAAGCGCGGTCCCCGAGGGACAGCCCAAGCGGACGAGTTTGGGCTACCAAATCCCCAGCAATTCTCGCGTGCTCGCCGGTAAAAGGCACGGTTTCGCGGACGGGGCCGGTAGCAGCGTCCCAGGCATCGTCGGGATCTAATCCCCGACTGACCAGTTTGCTTTGCACCTCGGCCAGATTCACCGTGCTAACGGTCGCATCGCTCAAAAGCCGTGGAGTCAACTTCTCGGCACCCGCTTCGCTGTTGAGAATGGCCAGGACTACCGAAGCATCCAACACGATCCTACTCACGTTTCGCTGCCTCGCGCCGTTCTGCAATCAGCTCGTCAACCAGCGACGTACCTGGCTTCACATGCTGCCGGACAAGGCGTTGAGCTCGCTCGATGCGCCGTTTCAGGCTCAAGATGCGTAGCTCGTTATCTTCCATGCGCAACACCACTTCATCGCCAACATTGATCCCCATCGCCTTACGGAACGCAGCGGGGATGACGACCCTTCCGTTTTCATTTACCCGGGTTCGAGTTTCTTGTTTCAATGTCATTTACCAACCTTCATGACAGTATTATACATGAATGACACGCATCACAGAAATGACGGTTGTTGATCATACTTCCAGCTTCCAGAATTCTTCTCTAAAGCCGATTCTGGAGAAAGCGGCTTCTGCCTCCGCCACCGTTTTCGGACGCCAATCGCGAGGGCACGGCGACGGAGGCAAAGTGGTGTAGAATGCGGACGTCTTCGAAGAAAAAATCGGTGAGGACAAGAGCCAACCACGATCGCAGGGAGGTTTTGTTGATGGCTGCCAGGATCATTGTCGTTGTGACCTTCTGCGTGGCATTGTCCGGCACGGGCGCGGCACAGAGTGTCGAGCGGTTGTATTCGGAAAAGTGCGTCAAATGTCACGCGGATGACGGCGGGGGGCAGACGCCTGCGGCCACCAAGATGAAGGTGCCGGACTTGCGGTCGAAGCGGGTGCAGCAGATGAGCGACGAGGATCTCTACGCCGCCACCGCTCAGGGAAAGGGCCACGAGTCCTACCCCCATGCTTTCTTGCACAAAGGCCTGACGGAACAGCAGATTCGTGATCTGGTCAAGTACATTCGAGCCTTCAGTAACAATCCGAAGTAAGTCGTCCCTGACATTGAGTCCGGCCAACAATGCCGCCATCTCCACAACCTTAGGCTCGGCCCTCACGGAGATCCGTCCGGTCACTATTTGCTCGCCAGGAAGTCAAAAACCACATGGGCGTTGTCGCTGCGCAATCCTACCGGACCATCGAATTGCAGAGCAACCGGGCCCAGGTCTCCCTCCCAGACCGTGATGTTGTCTGCCTTCACCGTGAGGTACGAACTCTTCATGGAGGCGCTAAGAGCGTGGGGTTGATCCGGGTGAACGGGCTGTGGGAGTGCGGAAACGCGCGGTTTAATGTTGTTAATGTAACCGTTGTCGAGGCAGTCTTCATGCGTCCGCTGGCCTGGATTCCGCTTCACGGAAACCGCGATTTTCTGGTCAGGAGAAAAATGCCACATGATGTAGACGATGTTGCAAGTATCCTGGGCGCGCAGCTTGATGCCAAATTGGCTGCGGACCTCTCCGTTGCCCAGACGGGAGACCTCCTTGGTGGGTCCGAGATAGGTGAACTTACGGTGACATTCTGCTGGGTGGCAAACTTTAGAGTAGCGCGCATTTCCTTGGTGGAAACCATCAAACGCTCGCCCGCAGCTTTTTCAATTTTTCCATCGGGCACATCAAAATCGCTAGGTTGTAGTTGCGCCTTGGCGGTTGGTCCAACCAGCGCAACCGAGCACAGCAACAGGACAAGTCGCATCGCTTTCCGTCTTTGAAGAGTTTTCACTTGCTGCCTCCTTCTAGCTTGGCGATCCACGTACGGCTCTTTACCCCACGCCATCTTCGTCCACAGATTTATTTTGCACCGCTCGCCGAGAAACGGCTGGTTTAAGGGATTTCGATAGACATTCAGCTACCCAGCTTCCAGAACTCTCCCACCAAGCCGATTCTGGCGAAAGCGGCTTCTGCCTCCGCTACCGTTTTCGGACGCCAGGCCGGACTCAAGCGGTCAGCGTACCATTCCTTGGCCAGACGCCATCCCTGGCTTAACGTCAAGGTCCCGCCGCGAGGACGATTCCATTGTGCGCACCAGCGATCGACGTGCAGTTCCGACCGGAACAGGAGCATGGTCTTTCAGGTGAAAACGATGTCGTCGTACCAGTGACGCGCGAGCACGGCAATGTGGATGATTCCCTTCGGTCCGAGCACCCGGCCTTGTTCCACGCGGAGGACCATCTCGTAATTGCAGCAGCCGCAGGAGGCGTCAATGCGCGCGTTCTGGTGCAGCATGGCCGGAATTCCCAGGGCATCCCAGATGCAGTTGCCGTGCCAGGCCCGCTTGCCGGATCGCACCGGAAAGGCTGTGGGCACGGCAGAGAATGGAGCGGCTCGCCAGAGTTCTCCGGTCTCCTGCAGGACGAAAGCGTGGGTTTGCGCCAACCGCTCCAGCGCGGCCCTGACTTTGCGCATCGGGGAAGAAAGCGCTGCTGCCATCTCCGCCACCGCAGGCGCTCGACCCTCCCGGATGAAGTGTCGATAGATAGATTGGCGCAGGCGAGCGTCGTAGGCTTCCGGGCTTTGGCGTGAGACGATCATGGGGTTTGCTTAGACTAACAGAGTGCCCCTCGATGAGAGCGTAGGCTTTGTCAAGGGGCACGCTCACCCAGCTTTCAACAATACGGGCTACTCAGGTGGTGTAAGCTAGCAGGGCTAGAAAGGGGTGTTCCGATGTTCGAGTTAGTATCCTCCAGGCTGAAATGCGTAGGTTTGTCGATCGCTTGCATCGTTGTAGCCGTATCTGTTCTGCAGTCGTCTCTTCTCGCCCAAGCGCACCAGGGATTGATCGCTAGCGCGCAAGCACCGTCTAGTTCCAGCACGACCGAGGCGGTGCCCTCCGAACAGGTTTGCCACACCCGAGTGAACGACACGCCAGAAAAACTTCTGGAGTGCATTCAACCGTCGTCGCTCTGGAATCATCTCGCCCACTTTCAGAAGATCGCCAACGAACATAAGGGATCGGATGGTCACGGCAACCGCGATACCGGCACTGCTGGTTACAAAGCGTCGGTGGACTACGTTGCCGCGCTGATGCGGCAAGCAGGCTATCACGTGACCATCCAGCAATATCAATACAACGCTTCCGAGGTCGCTGGAGTGCCGCAGTTCGGTGCGCCCGACCAGAGTTATGCTCTCACTCGCGACTGGCTTGTCGCTCAGCGTTCCGGCGGTGGCACACTCACAGCATCGATAGAGCCGGCCGGCGGCTCAGGCGAGGGCTGTTTCCTCGGTGATCTTGCAAGATTCGTGCCTGGACATATTGCTCTGCTTGAGCGCGGGACATGCGCCTACGATGCGCAGGTGGCGAACGCTGAAAAGGCAGGGGCAGCAGCCGTCATTCTCTATGGGCCTGGCAACGCTAGTCCGTTCCCAGCGCGGCTCACCCGTCCGGCGACGATTCCGGTCGTTAGTGTTTCTTACGCGGTGGGCTCGGAGTTGCTTCGCCGATACACCACCGTCAACCCGCCGACCGTGCATCTCGACATTCGCATGCGGCCCAGGTCGGGCGTGGACTACAACGTTATCGCCGAGTCGCCTTTCGGAGATAAAAACCACGTCGTTGTGGTGGATGCGCATCTTGACTCTATCTATGGCGCGGGCATGCTGGATAACGCATCCGGATCGACAACCATTCTTGAGATTGCCTTGAACATGGCTAAAACTTCGACCCGCAATCAACTTCGCTACATCTGGTTCGGTGGCGAGGAAATCGGGTTGTTCGGCTCCGCCTATTACACCACGAACTTGAGCAGCGCGGAACGAAAGCGAATCGCCTTCGACATTGATATGGACGTCACCGCCACCCTGAACTTCGATATGTGGATTGCCGATCCCGCGTTTGCATACAATGTCAGCCAGTTCCCCAAAAATGTGGTCCCCCAGTCAAAAGTCGGCAATCAATTTTTCAAGGACTTTTTCAACTCCATCGGAGTTGTGTCGCAATCCGCCAGCTTTGGGAATAGCGGAACCGACTCGAACTCGTTCGCCCTGATCGGCATCCCGGACAGCGGCATTCTGACCCGGCAGGATTGCTGCAAGGAGCAATCGGAAGTCGCGATATGGGGTGGGTTCCTCGGAAATTACGAGGGCACAGTACCAGGTAACGATGGTGGATGCGTCGACTATCCTAACCGTTGGTGTGACAATCTTTCGAACAACGATCCGTTTGTCTTTGGACTCGCATCGAAGGCTTCCGCGTACGTGACGCTCAAGTTGGCCAACCATGTGTTTAAGGCAGCCCAGCCATAAGAGGCTGGAGCGAATGCTAGGTGCGGGTGGCGGGTGCCCCGCTCCTTGCGTTTTTTTTGCAAGGGGCGGGTGCCGACGCCCAAGATCCCTCACCTGGTTCGCGATGACAATCGCGGGTGGCCCATTCTAGTCGCGTTCTTTGCGACTAGCGTGGGACCCTTGACCCGCCACCCGCCACAAATGCAGACCCTCACTTGGTTCGGCATGACAATCGTTTAGAGGTACCGTTGGCTAGGAAAGAGCGATTGTGGCGCATTCTTGATTCTTGCCTCCTCACTCTGGGTGGGGGAACGTAGTCTTCGATGATGCCGTAGAGGTCGACGCAGCCGCGCTTCAGCAGTGGCGCAGGGGCGCGGTCGTGCAGCAGATACCAGGCTTCTCGGTAGTGCTCCCACTGGTTTTGTTTGTCGCCGGGGCAGACGCAGATGGACTGTTTGCGCAAGGCGACCGCCGCCGGGATGATGTACCAGACATCTTTAGGAATGCAGTAGACGGCGAGGTAATCGAAGTCGGATTGCTGGTAGCGGTGGTTGGGGCCGCTGACGTGGACCAGGCTGGCGACGAAGTTGCCGGGCTTCAGGTTGCTAGCTTGGAAGAAAGTGGATTTCACCTGGACGCTAACGAACCGTCCGCCGAGATCGATAACTACGTCGTATTGGGCGGTGTCGCCTAACGGCTTGTTTAATTGGAAGCCGAGTTCGGCGGCTTTGGCCATGAAACGAAGCTCGGCCCAGTGGCCTCGCTTTTTGTCGTTGCGGATATCCATGCCGGAAGTTTTCACGCTGTCCCCTGAGTCGCTAAATATGTGTCGCTAAATAGAAAAGGCGCGGCGGTGAGGCCACGCCTTACTTGATCTTCACTTATAGCATAGCATTTTTGATGTTGCATTTCCACCAGTCTTTGGAGACTTATATTTGGAATGGTTTCACCGGGCTGGCCCAACTTAAACTTCTAAACTACTCTTCAGGGTGCCCCGCTCAAGCTTCTTCGCTTGGGCGGGGTTTTGGCTCAATTTGATTGTCATCCCGAGCAAGCGTTCTTTGCGACGCAATAATCGCGCGTCTGGCTCGCTTCCCTATTGCCGTCCACCGGATACGCATCAGGAGTGAAACATCCGCTCGATGCGCGCATCCATTCATCCCGAGCGGAAACTTGTCATCCCGAGGAAACTTGCCATCCCGAGCGTAGTCGAGGGACCTTGTGTTTACTGAACTCGCTGGGCGAACTTGCCCAACCCTAACAGCCCCTATTCCCAACACGGAACTCTGGCGCATTCATGTTCACTCGTCACAATCGTTTATCCGCCCGGTCCCGTAGGATCATTTCGCAGGCAGCGTTTGGAGGGTGTTTCCAGTGGGTACTGGACGCCGCCTGCGAAGCGGTCGAGTGGCTTTCAGCCACTAGGGTTCGAGTCCCTCGCCCTCCGTGCGCTCGGCCAAGTCAATTTCCTTGCTATCAAGCCTCGTCAGAGTTATTCTTATATTGCTTCGCAGGCGGCGCTTCAGTGCCGATTCATGGCCCCGGATGAGTCCGGGGCTTTTGCTTTGCCTTCCAGAGCGCGGAACCTGAAGGGTAGTTTAGAGTTTTAGGTCGGGCCGGCCCCCACCGGATACGCATCAGGAGTTAAGCATCCGCTCGATGCGCGCATCCATCTCTTCCTCTTCGATGAATTCCTCCCGGTCGGCCTGCGCGATGCCTTCCCGCAATAACTCTGTCATCCCGACCGGAGCGAAGCGGAGTGGAGGGACCTTGTGTTTTCGCAGTGGCGCGAAAATGAGCGTCCCGTTCAAGCAGGCGCAAGGCCGCATCCTTCACCAGCCGCTCGGTATCCGTGCCGGCATGACTGGCGACTTGGGATAACTGCGCTTCCTGCTCGGGGGTGAAATGGACTTCGATGCCTGTGAGAGTAGGAGGGCGAGTCTATGCAGTCAACGGTCCGGTGGCCCAGAGCCTGCCCTGAGCGAAGCCGAAGGGTTCAGCACCGTTTTTTGGGCGGTAGCCTGGGGTCGCGTCGGTGTGTGTTGACCCAAGTTAGCCTCAAAACCCGACGCGAACCTGGGGCACCGGGCCAGCCCCCCGCGCTCACCTTAATCCTCCAGGGCCTATCGACCTCACAGATGGTTGTGATACTCCGCACGTCCGCCATTGCTACCAAAACCGCTCGGGAGTATACGTGGTGTCAAAGCACATCCTTATAGTAGGAGGACATGCGACCATGAATTTTAATTGGAATTGGAAGCATACGTACGCCGTTGTGCTAGTTCTGTTGATCGTCCTATGCGGGTCCTGTCTTGCCTTAGGCGTCCTCAGCCCTTTTTCTTCGTCTGCCAGAGCGAGCGCCATTTGGGGAGGCCTTACGTTAACGCTAGGCTTGATTTTCATGCTCGGTGCGGCAGATTCGGAAATGAGGTTTCTTGTCTTTTTCGGAACAGGTGCATTCGGAGCGGGGATGGGTTACCTAGTGGGAGCGTGGTTGACTCCTAATGCCGAATCCAATCCGTTAGACCAAGTCCGCAACATCGCTGCCGGAGTCTTGTCAGGAGTCGCGGGCACGAAGCTTCTCAGCCTCTGGGATGACCTGGTTGATAATCCGAAAGAAGGCGGTAAGCCGCCCATTATGACGGCCGCCTATTTTGTGCCCATAGTCCTATGGTTGGTTGGATTCACAGTATCGCTTTCGGCCTTTTACACCGTGCGCGCCGGGGAATCAGGAGATGTCAGGATCACCTATTCACCCCAAAAGGAGGTTCCAGTAATCGAGCCGAAACACCTGGGGATCTGGCCTGATTCCGTGATCCAGTTCTCCGCGGCCGCGAATTCGTCCGAGGACATTACTGTGAGTTGGGATTTCCGTTTCGAGACACCATGCTGGCTTCCGAGCACGAATACCAACTTTGACAAGGCTAAGTTCGAAAAGCAGATCATAAGTGCTTTCGACCCTAACACCGGCAAGCTGAGCGCACCATCACAAACAGTGCTCGAAGCGTGGAACAAGAGTTGCCCTGACTCCAAGAATTTGGCCCTGACGGCGACCAGCAACCAAAATCGGGCGAGATCTTCTCAGTACCTAATTACATTCTGTCTCACAAAGGAGGATTGCCCTGCGAAGTCTCCTGGCGGGAAAGCGACCGCCGGTCCTAGCCCGACGGGCGCTCCTACATCAACCGGTTCGGCGCCTACTCCGGCTGAGTCCGGCTCCCCATCGTCAGGTACTAGCGCTAGTCCAACGGCCAAGAAAGAGCAACGCGCCAAGTCAACGAAAAACGGAAAAAATTAAACTACCGAGGGCCCGGGGGCTGGCGGGTGGCCCATTCTAGTCGCGTTCTTTGCGACTAGAGTGGGGCCCTTGGCCGGATACGCATCAGAAGCTAACCATCCGCTCGATGCGCGCATCCATCTATTCCTCTTCGATGAATTCCTTCCGGTCGGCCTGCGCGATGCTTTCC
>Ga0116218_1000459_pt1 | contig 28583 bp, 22 predicted proteins | sample Sb_taG_2_FD_88966 | JGI IMG/M metagenome (GOLD analysis project Ga0116218, IMG submission 88966) | Peat soil microbial communities from Weissenstadt, Germany - Sb_50d_5_LS metaG | ecosystem: Environmental > Terrestrial > Soil > Wetlands > Peat | place: Germany: Weissenstadt | collected 2010-09-21 | reverse complement strand
CCCAGGAAGGCGCACGCGAACGCCGCGCGGCGCGCATTACCACGCCCCTCGCTGCGTTCGAGTGCGCTGCGCAGGAGGTCCTGGGCACGACCCATCTCTCCCGTCGCGAAGGCCAGGACCCCGGCCGCGATAAGTACGCCAGTCTGGCCTCCCGCCGCGGCGTCATCGCTCATAGCCGCCAGGTCATAGCTGTCCGCAGTCTGGAGGAGAACCGCGTCCACGAGCGCCTGGCCATGATCGAGGTCGCCATGGGTGTAGTGGTACCAGCCGAGCGCGGTGGCCAGCCAGAGCGCCCAGCCATCCCGCCCCGCGCCCAGGCAATAATCCAGCGCGGCGCGCAGATCTGCGTGGTGGCGGCCCACCCGCAGCAGCCAGGTTTTCTCCTCCGACAGGCCGAGTGAAGCCTCGAACTGCGCCGCAAGACCCGCGTAGTGTTCAGCATGCCTGGCCCGCGTCTCCTCGGCTTCGGCGTGCGAGGCCAGCTGCTCCGCCGCATACTCACGCAAGCTTTCCAGCATCGAGAACTCAGCGGTCTCCTCGTCACCGGGCAGCCGCCGGATCAGGCTCTTGTCGAGCAGCGACTCCACCATCGCGAGCATGTCGCCCCCGTCCACGGTGCAAACGCTGCCCGCGTCAGCCAGCGTCCAGCCGCCGGCAAACACCGACAGCCTGCGGAACAACGCGCGCTCACCCGGGTCGAGCAGGTCATAGCTCCAGGCGATGGCACTGCGTAGCGCACGCTGCCGGGCTGGCACGTCCCGCGTACTGGAGGCCAGCACCTCCATCCTGCTGCTGAGCCGGAACACCAGCTCCCCGGGCGTCAGGACCTTCAGCCGGGCCGCGGCCAGCTCGATCGCCAGCGGCAGGCCCTCCAGCCGGACGCAGGCTCTGGCCAGCAGCAACGCATTAGCCGGGGTAAGGTCAAAGCCCGGGTTGGTCCGGCGCGCGCGATCCAGCAGCAGCGCCACTGACGGATTCGCCGCCAGAGAACTGAGGTCCGCGACGTCCGCCGGCGCGGGCATGGCCAGCGGCGGGACCGGGAACTCCTGCTCGGCCGACAGCCGGAGCCGTTCCCGGCTAGTAGCGAGTACCCGCAGCCGCGGACAGGCCGCGAGCACACGGCCGACGTCCGGGGCGGCGGCCAGGAGATGCTCGCAGTTGTCCAGGACCATGAGCTGCTCCATGTGGCCCAGCGCAGCAGCCAGCTGGCCGGTCAGATCCGTCCCGCCCCGCAGCTCGACACCCACCGCCTGAGCCAGTTCGACCATCACCAGCGCCGGATCCCGGACCGGAGCCAGGTCAACGAACACCGGGGCGCATCCGCTGCGCTCGGCGTGGGCCGACGCGCAGGCAACGGCCAGACGGGTCTTGCCGATGCCCGGCGGCCCGGTGAGCGTGACCAGCCGGGTCTGCGGATGTGCGAACATCCGGGACACCGCCTCCAGCTCGCTGTCCCGGCCTACGAACAGGTCAGCAGGCGACGGCAGGACACCGCGCCACGCCCGCCCCGCGTCTCGCATCCGACTGCCCCGCCCATGTTCTCTATCCGTGCAGCCACGAGGCCCTACCCGAGCATACGACGGCCCACCGCGCCGCCGCTATCGCTCGCCCCGCGAAGGCTGAGGCTGCCTGGACCCCTCTAGCCCCTGTAGCCCGCATCGCCATGTAGGGGAATCCCCCGATACCACGGTCACAGCCTGCGCCCGTACAACGGTTTCATGACGACACCCCGCAACCCCGGGGCGGTCGACGTCGTGCCAGAGTCGGCCCCCGCCGGGTCGTTTGTCGAGGGCCTCGCGGCCCAGGACTTCGCCGAGCTCGGCGGCGCGCTCGCGGCTGATGCCCGCCTGCGCGCCCTGCTGCCTTCTGGCCCGATGGAGTGGACCGGTGCCGAGGTGATCGCGGACCGGTTCGGGCGCTGGTTCGGTGATACCGAGGATTTCGAGCTGGTCGAGGCTACCATCGGCGAGGTCGGAGGCCGCTTGCACCTGCACTGGCGGCTCCGGCTCCGGGCGGTGCGGCTCGGCCGCGGCTGGTTCACCGTCGAGCAGCAGGCCTACGCCGACACCGACGTGAGCGGCCGCATCGCCCGGCTGGACCTGCTGTGCACGGGCTACCGGCCCGAGGGTGGCCATGACTGACACCCTGACCACCTGGGGCGGCTGGGCACCGGCGATCCGCGACGATCCGTTCGGTCACTTCGCCGCGGCCCGGGCCCGGTGCCCGGTGCAGAAGGCCCGCCTCGCCGATGGTCACCCGGCCTGGGTCGTGCTCGGCTACGACGAGGCCCGGCAAGCGCTCGCCGACCCCCGTATCTCCAAGGACATGCTCGCCGCCCTGCAGGACAACGGCGACGTCGTGGCCGAAGGGCTGCCCGGGCCGGAGTTCTCACGGCACATGCTCAACGTCGACCCACCGGACCACACCCGGCTGCGGCGGCTGGTGTCCAGGGCCTTCGTGCCGGGAAGGATCGCCGCGCTGGAGCCGGCCATCCGGGCGATCGCCAGCAGCCTGCTCGACGAGCTGGAGGCCGCCGGCCCTGGCGCCACCGTCGACCTCATCGAGGGATACGCCTACCCGCTGCCGTTCGGGGTGATCGGCGAGCTGCTGGGCATTCCCGCGGCCGACCGCCCGCGGCTGCACGGCTGGTTCCAGGTGCTGCTGAGCGGGTGGGCCGGGGACCCGCCTCCGGCGGCGGTTGAGGCCTCGGACGGCATCGTGGCCTACCTGGGCGAGCTGGCCGATGCCAAGCGCCAGAGCCCGGCCGACGACCTGGTCAGCGTCCTGGTTGCCGCCGGGGACGAGGCACTCACCACCCAAGAGCTGCTGTCGAGCCTGTTCCAGCTCGTGGTCGCCGGCCACGACACCACGGCCAGCCTGATCGGCAACGGGGTGGTGGCGCTGCTGGATCACCCTGGCCAGCTCCAGGCGCTGCTGGCCGATCCCGGGCAGCTTCCCGCCGCAATCGACGAGCTCATCCGCTTCACCGCCCCGGTCCCGCACGCCACGTTCCGGGTGACGGCCGGACCGGTGACTCTCGGCGGCGTGGAGATCCCCCCGCACGACCAGGTGCTGGTCTGCCTCGGCTCGGCCAACCGCGATCCGGGCCGCTTCCCCGCCCCCGACGTCCTGGACATCGGCCGCCGCGACGGGCCGAACCTCGGGTTCGGCCACGGCATCCACTACTGCCTCGGCGCCCCCCTGGCCCGGCTCGAAGCCAAGGTTGCCTTCCAGGTCCTGCTCGGCCGTCACCCCGGCCTGCAGCTCGCCGCCGGCCGGGACGCGCTCGCCTGGGCGCACGGCGACGGCCTGGTCCTGCGCGGCCTCGTCTCGCTCCCCGTCGTCCTCGGGCCTGGCCGACGGCAGGGATAACCGACCATCCAATCCCATCGAAGTCAAGGAGAAACCGATGACCGTCACCGACAGTCCCGTCGACAACGGCGTGAACGTCCAGGCCCTGCTCGGGGCGCGCGACGCGCTGTCGGCCGCACCCGAAGCGGCCGAGTTCACCTGGCGGGCCAGCTGCACCTGGCGCAACGGCACCCACAGCCACTCCACCGTGAACGGCTTCACCGGCCTCGGCGCCGAGCAGCAGCACCGCACCACGTACGAGTACGACGTCGACCACCCCGAATGCTTCGCCTCCGAGGACAACGGCGCCACGCCGACGGAGATCGTGCTGGTCGGCCTGGTCGGGTGCCTGACCGCCGGCGTCGCCGCGGTGGCCCAGCACCGCGGCATCCAGCTCCGGTCGGTCACCGCCACCATCGAAGGACAGATGAACGTCCTGGGCATCCTGGGCGCCGACCCCGACGTCCGCAACGGCTTCGAGGCCGTCACGGTCCGGTTCGCCATCGACGCCGACGCCTCCCGCGAGGACCTGCAGGCGCTGATCGCGCAGTCGCAGAAGCGCTCGGCGGTCTTCGACATCGTGGCCAACCCGACGAAGGTGCTCGTGGAGCTGGCCTGACCTCACGATCCTCTCGCCCGCATGATCAAGACCACGGCAGTCGTCGTGGGTGCCGGCCACGCCGGCCTGGCCATGAGCCGCCGCCTCACCGAACGCTCGATCGACCACGTCGTGCTCGAACGCGGTGAGGTGGCGAACTCGTGGCGGACCCAGCGCTGGCCGAGCCTGCGGCTGCTCACCCCGAACTGGCAGACCCGGCTGCCCGGCTGCCACTACGCCGGCGATGACCCCAACGGCTTCATGCCCGCCGCCGAGGTCGTCGCCACCCTCACCGGCTACGCCCGCGTCGTCGGCGCGCCGGTCCGCACCGCCACGACGGTGCATACCCTGCGCGCCGTGCCGCAGGGCTTCCAGATCCGGGCCAACGACGACCTCCTGCACGCCTGCGCCGTGGTGCTGGCGACCGGGGCGTGCACCCGGCCGGCGATCCCCGGCACCGCCGACGCGGTACCCCCATCGATCACGGCGCTCACCCCGCTCAGCTACCGCGATCCCGGCCAGCTCCCCGACGGCGGGGTGCTCGTCGTCGGCGCCTCAGCCACCGGCGTCCAGCTCGCCGCCGAAATCCACCGGTCAGGACGCCCGGTGACCCTGGCGGTCGGCGAACACGTCCGGCTGCCCCGCACCTACCGCGGCCGGGACATCTTCTGGTGGCTGCAGGCCACCGGCCTGCTAGCCGAACGCTACGACCAGATCGACGACCTCACGCGGGCCCGCCACCTCCCCTCCCCGCAGCTCACCGGCACTCCCGAAGCCATTACGACCGACCTCAACGCGCTTACGGCGCTCGGGATCCGCATCGTCGGCCGCCTCGGCCGTATCACCGACGGCGTGGCCCAGTTCTCCGGGGCACTCGCCAATACCTGCGCGCTCGCCGACCTGAAAATGAACCGGTTCCTGAACCGGGCCGACGAGTGGGCCACGATCTCGGGCGTCGACGGCGACCTCCCGCCACCGCACCGCTTCGCACCCACCCGCGTCGACCCCCGCACCCCCCTGGAACTGGACCTCACCAGCGGTGAGATCACCACGGTACTGTGGGCGACCGGCTTCCGGCCCGACCACTCGTGGCTCGACATCCCCGTGCGCGACCGCGCCGGCCACATCCGCCACGACGGCGGCGTGGTCACCGGCGCCCCCGGGCTATACGTCCTTGGCCTGCCGGTACTCCGCACCCGGGCCTCCACCTACATCCACGGCGCAGGCCCGGACACCGAAGCCCTGGCCGGCCACCTCCACTCCTTCCTCAGCAGCCGGCACGCCGTCAGATGAGCTCGGCGAGGCAGGCCGCGGCCCGCGCAGCGCCGTCGGTCTCGACGGGCCGGTAGCTGACCGGACGCGAGATCTCCTCGGCCATTGCGCTGGCCAGTACCTCCGGCGTGGTCTGCTCGTAGTCCAGGCAGCGGCCGGCGCCGTACTGGGCCAGCCGGTGCCGGACGTGGAAGTTCTGCTCGAAATGATGGCGCAGCGGCACATAGATAAACGGCCGCCGACACGCGGTGAGCTCCATCGTTGTGGTCAGGCCGCCCTGCACAACCGCGAGATCGCACGCCGCGAGATGGCGATAGAGGTCGTGAACGTAGCCATGGACCTCAAGCCCGTCGTGGGAATCCAGGGAGCCGGGGTCGATCCGGGGCCCGGCCACCACGATCATCCGCAGCTCGGGCACCAGCCGCTTGACCGCCGGGAAAGCCGCCGTCACCCGGCGGAGCAAGTCGGTGCCGACGCCCGTGCCGCCGACCGTAACCACGCAGACCTTCTCATCGGCCCGGTAGCCGAGCTCGGCGCGGTCGGTCTCGCGGTCGGCGAGTTCGTTGGCCGAGATCCCGGTGACATAGCCCGAGAACTGGTAGTTCTGCTGGACCCACTCGCGGATCAACGGCAGCCCGGCGCCGAAGGTGTCCGGCACCACGTCGGCGCGGTTGCCGACGAACACGGACCGGTCCCGCAGACTCGGGAAGCGGGCGATCTGCTCGATCATCTCCGCGTTGTAGTCGGTGGTCAGGTCCTGCTCCGCAGCGCCGCCGTCCGGCATCGGCAGCCAGCCCACGAAGTCGGTCATCCAGGCGTAGGGCGCCCGCTTGAGCTCGGGATTCTCGTGCAGGAAGTAGTCGATGTCCCAGGCCTCGTCGCCGACCCATAGGTCAAAGGGCTCGTCCTGAATCAGGTCGGCGAAAACCATGAAGTTGCTGACCATGATCTCGTCCATGTTCCGGATCGCCCGGAAGGCGTTCAGGTCGTGCTCGGCGGCCTCACTCTCGATGTGCCCGGATTCACTGGCCAGGAAGTCTGAGGCCGGGTGGATCAGCTCGCCGCGTCGCCTAAGCAGCTCGGTGACCGGGTGCTGGGCCAGCCAGTGCACCTCCAGGCCCGGCCGGAGCAGGCGCAGCTCGTCGGCGATGGCCAGGTCACGACGAGCGTGCCCGAGGCCGATCGGCGAAGAGACGTAGAGCACCCGCTGGCCACGGTCCCTGGCCCTGGTCCAGGTTCGCGAGGTCGGCGCGCTAGGGCCGAGGGACTCGGCGAAACCGCGGATGAGCAGGTTCGCCTGGACCGGATCACGCATCGTCGGGGCGTGACCGCCGCCGCGGATCGTCACCATCTGCCCGCCGGTCCACCGGGCCAGCGCCACGCCAGTCTCGTACGGCACGATCCCGTCCTGGTCGCCGTGCACAATCAGCACCGGGCAGCGCACCTGCCGGCAGATAGCCTCGGCGGCGTCGGCGTCGGGCTCCGCCACGCCCGGGCCGGTCAGCAGCAGCGTCTCGGCGGTGCTCTCCAGGCCCCAGGCCACCCCGTCTTCCCGCTGCTTGGTCGAGTGCGGCTCGGTGAACACCTGCGACATGAAGAACTCGACCCAGCCGCGGTAGTCGGCCAGCCAGTAGTGCATGTTGGCCTTCCCCCAGCCCTCGTAGCTGTCCTTCGGCTCATCGAAATCCGGCGGAATCGGCCAGGGCAGCGCCGCGCCGAACGCGACCACCCCGGCCGCCCGTTCCGGGTACGACGCCGCCAGCTGCAGCGCGTGCCGACCGCCCATGGATAGGCCGACGATCACGGCCCGGTCCACCCCGATCGCGTCTAGCACGGCGACCGCGTCATCAACGTACTCCCGGTCGAGGTACGCCTCCGCGGCCGCGGGCCGGTCGGCCCGGCCGTTGCCCCGGCCCTCAATGGCGATCACCCGGAACCGGCGGGCCAGGTACGGCACCTGGGCCTTCCACTGCCGGGCATGCACGATCGCCCAGGAGGTGAGCAGCAGGATCGCCGGCCCACCTGTACCGAACACCTCGTAACCGACCTTGACGCCGCCGCGCTCGATGAAACCCTCGGCGTCGGGGTACCTCGCCCGCATGGCCGCCTCCCTGGGAAGTCGCCGTTTCCCTCGGTTCTATTCCCCGTCGATTGCAGCGCGTTTGCAACACCAGTGCAACGCCCGGTGAAGAACCTGGGCGCAGGAAAGCGCAACCCGCACGGGACGCAGGGCCCCGGCGTTCCGTGGGACCCTATTAGGGTGCTCGATGACGACGCGGTCGCGGACGCGGCGCGGCGGCTGCTGGCGGCGGAACGCTCGCGCGAGCCGATCCGCCAGCTGTCCCTGCAGTACCCGGACATGACGATCGAGGACGCCTACCGCGTGCAGCGGGCGCTGGTCGCGCTGAAGGTCGCCGAGGGCCGTACGGTCATGGCGCGCAAGATCGGCCTGACCTCGCGCGCCATGCAGCAGGCGACCTCGATCAGCGAGCCGGACTACGGCGTCATCTTCGACGACATGTTTTTCGACGACGGGGGGACCGTGCCGGCCGGGAGGTTCATCCGGCCCCGCGTCGAGGTCGAGCTCGCATTCGTCCTCGACCAGCCGCTGAAGGGTCCCGGGGTGACCGCGCTCGACGTCCTCGACGCCACCCGGTGGGTTACCCCGGCGCTGGAGATCCTGGACGCGCGGGTGCAGATGACCGACCCGGAGACCGGCCACCCGCGCACCATCGTCGACACGATCTCGGATAACGCGGCCGACGCCGGGATCGTGGTCGGCGGCCGCGCCGTCCGCCCCGACGCCTGCGACCTGCGCCGGGTCGCCGCCCTGCTCTACGTCAACGAAGCGATCGAGGAGACCGGGGTGGCGGCGGGCGTGCTCGGCCACCCGGCCAACGGCGTGGCCTGGCTGGCGAACCGGCTCGCGCCGTACGACGAGGGCCTGCCCGCCGGGCAGGTGATCCTGGCCGGCTCGTTCACCCGGCCGGTCTTCGTCCAGGCCGGCGACGTGATCCACGCGGACTTCGGCGACCTCGGGGCGGTGACATGCCGGTTCCGCTGAACGGCCCCCCGCCTGCCTCCCCACCCCCCCTGGATGGCATCACGGTGGTCTCGGTCGAGCAGGCGGTCGCCGCGCCGTTCGCCACCCGTCAGCTGGCCGACCTGGGCGCCCGGGTGATCAAGGTCGAACGACCTGGCCCGGGCGACTTCGCCCGGCACTATGACACGACCGTCAAGGGCCTGGCCAGCTACTTCGTATGGCTGAACCGCGGCAAGCAGTCGCTGAGCCTGGATCTCAAGAACGCCGCGGGCCGGGCCGTGCTGGATCGCCTCATCGGCCGCGCGGACGTTTTCGTCCAGAACCTGGCGCCGGGCGCGGCGGCCCGGATGGGCCTGACGGCCGAGGTCCTGCGGGGCCGCGACGACCGGCTCATCGTGTGCGACGTCTCCGGCTACGCGCCGGACGGGCCGTTCGGCCACCGCAGAGCCTACGACCTTCTGATCCAGTGCGAGACCGGCCTGCTGTCGGTCACCGGCACCCAGGACGCCCCGGCCAAGGCAGGAATCTCGGTCGCCGATATCGCGGGCGGCATGTACGCGTTCAGCTCGATCCTGGCCGCGCTGTACGCGCGGGAACGCACCGGCAGCGGCGCCGCGCTGCACGTATCGCTGTTCGAGTCGCTGACCGAATGGATGAGCCAGCCCATGTACTACGCGATGTACACGGGCGTTCCCCCGGCCCGGACCGGCACCAGCCACGCGACGATCGCGCCGTACGGGACGTTCCGGACCGGCGGCGGCGGCACGGTGCAGCTCTGCGTGCAGAACGACCGCGAATGGCGCCGGCTCTGTTCGCAGGTGCTGGGCCATCCCGAGCTCGCCGACGATCCCCGGTTCGCGACCAACCCGGCCCGCGTCGCCGCGCGAGCCGAGCTGGACCGCGAGATCGAGGCGGCGCTGAGCACGCACTCCCCGGAGGAGGTGCTGGCGCTGCTGGACGCCGCGCTGATCGCGAACGCCCGGCTCAACACGGTCGGTGACCTGCTGGCCCACCCGCAGCTCGGGCCTTGCTGGGCCGAGGTGGAATCACCGGCCGGCCCGATCCGGGCCCTGCCCTCCCCGATCAGCACCGGCAGCGCGAAACCCGCCCTCGGTCCCATCCCGGCGGTGGGCGAGCACACCGACGCCATCCTGGCCGAACTCGGGCTCGCCGCCGCGGAGATCACGGGGTTGCGCGACGCCGGGACAGTGTAGCCGGCGCAGCCGATTCGTCAGGCACGCGGCCGATCGTAGTGTCGCGGGCCGAGCAGTCCCTGCGTCGCCTGGACCGCGACTTCGGTGATGTCGCCGACATCGCCGCCGTCCTCGACCGTCGTGGCGATCAGTTCGCGCAGGCCGCCGAGCAGGATGGTCGCGAGCTGGCGTGACGGCGGGGCGACACCGGCGGCGCGCAGCTCAGGGGTGTCGGTGAGGTTCTCGATGAGCACGATGAAGGCCTCGAGCCACTCGCGCTGCAGGTGGCGGGCGTCGGAGCCGAGCGAGGGGAGGTCCCGGATCCAGCTCAGCGTGAGGGCCAGATCAGATTGCGCCCCGGCGATCCAGGCCTCGATGGCCTGCCGCACCTGGACGTCCCACGGCGCACCCGGATCGACCGCGGCCGCGATCTGGCGCACCATCGCCGCGTTGGCCTCTTGCAGCAGGGCGGTGAAACAAGCCTGCTTGCTCGAGAAGTGCTCGTAGAACGTACGGCGCGAGGTGCGGGCATGGCGCACCACGTCCGCGACCGTCGAGTCACGGAAGCCGCACTCGCGAATGGCCGCGGCCATGCCTTCCAGCAGCCGCCGGCGGAACTCGGTCGGCGCCGCCACGGTCTCGGGGCCCGCGACCTCGGGCCGCGCGGTGTTCACGGTCGTCAGGCTATCCCTCCTCATGCCGCAGGCTTGCAGATCATGGTACTCTGACGTACCGTCGATCTGGTACGTGGGTGTACCGTGCATCTAAGGACGCTGACCGGAGGCGTGCATGAACACCGTGACCCTGCCGGATGGCCCGTCACTCCCGCGCTTCGTGCTAGGCGGCATGGCGCTCGTGGCTCCGCTGTGGACGATGCGCCGGCTGCGCGACCGCTATGGCTCGGCCTTCATGATCAATGTCCCGGTCTTCGGGGAAGCCGTCGTCATCAGCGACCCGGCCGAGGTCAAGCAGCTGTTCACGACCAGCCCGGAGGTCGCCGACAACCTCGATGTCAACCTGGGGATGATCCTTGGCCCCAATTCCTTCTTCGCGATAAGCGGTGACGCGCACCGCAGGCAGCGCAAGCTCCTGGTTCCGCCGTTCCACGGCCGCCGGCTCCGCGCGTACGAGGCCATCGTCGAAGAAGAGGCGGTCCGCGAGATGGCGACCTGGCCGCAAGGCCGGGAGTTCGCGACGCTGGGCCCGATGATGCGCATCACGCTGAACGCGATCCTGCGGGCGGTGTTCGGCGCCGACGGCGCCGAGGCGGCCGCGCTGCGGGACCTGCTCCCGGCGATGGTCAAACTCGGCTCCCGGCTTGTCGCCCTGCCGATCCCGCGCACCGATCTCGGCCGGTGGAGCCCGTGGGGCCGCATGCACGGCTACCGCCGCGAGTACGACGCGATCATCGACCGGCTGATGGCCGCGGCCCGGCAGGGTCCGGGGCTTGACGAGCGTGACGACGTGCTCGCGCTGATGCTGCGGAGCAGGTACGACGAAGGTTCGGGGATGAGCCGCGGCGAGATCGGCGACCAGCTGCTCACCCTCCTGACTGCCGGGCACGAGACCACGGCGACCACACTGGCCTGGGCCGTCGAGCGGCTGCGGCGGCATCCGGCGGTGCTCCGGCGGCTGGCCGATGAGGTCGACGCCGGAGGGTCGCAGCTGCGCGAGGCAGCGATCCTCGAGGTCCAGCGAATACGCCCGGTCATCGACGGGACGGCCCGTCAGGTGCATTCTCCAAGCATGCAGCTGGGACGGTGGACTCTGCCGGAGGGACAGGTCGTGCTGGTGAGCATCTACCTGATCCACCACGACGAGGCCCTGTTCCCGAACCCGCGCAGCTTCGACCCGGACCGCTTTGTGGGCCGCAGGCCGGACACCCACCAGTGGATCCCGTTCGGTGGCGGGGCCCGGCGATGCATCGGTGCCGCCTTCGCCCACATGGAGATGAACGTGGTATTGCGCACTCTGCTCCGTGATTTCACGCTGGAGCCGACGAGTGAACACGGCGAGCGGTGGCACTCGCGTGGCGTGGCCTACTGCCCCGCGAAGGGCGGCCGCGCTGTGGTGCACCGCCGCACCCGGGAGCAGCAGCTCGCTGGCCACATCCACGCCGCTGCGGTAAGGAATACCGATGACCAGGAATCGTAGGATCATCGCCGGGAGGCCGGTGATGATCACCGGCGCGGCCTCCGGCATCGGCCGGAGCCTCGCCCAGCGGCTGTCGCGATCAGGCTCGCCGGTGGCCATCGCCGATATCGACGAGACCGGCCTGAAAGAAGCCGCGAGATCGCTGCACGGGCCCGTGCTGACGAGGGTGCTTGACGTACGGGACGCCGCGGACCAGCACCGCTTCGCGGCCGAGGTACGCGAGTGGCTCCCCTCGTTGGCCAGCAGAGCCCCGCTGGCCGCCGTGTTCAACAACGCGGGCGTCGCGGTTGCTTCGTCGGTCCTGGATGCCGATCCCGGCGATGACGAGTGGCTGCGGCAGATCAATTTCGACGGGGTGGTCAACGGCACCCGCGCCTTCCTGCCCATCCTCGTCGAGCAGGACAGCGGCGTAATCGTCAACACCTCCAGCGTCTTCGGCTTGCTGGGCATGTCCAACCAGAGCGCCTACTGCGCATCGAAGTTCGCGGTGCGCGGCTTTACCGAGTCGCTGCGCCAGGAGTTGCGCGGTACCGGTGTCTTCGCCGTAACCGTCCACCCGGGGGGCATCAGGACCAACATTGCCCGCAACGCCCGTATCCGGAAAGATCCGGAAGGCCTCGGCCGCAGCCACGAGCAGATGGCGGCCGATTTCGAGGCGATCACCATGACCACGTCGGACAAGGCGGCCGGGATCATCTGCCGCGGGGTCGAGCAAGGCAAGGCCCGCATTCTGGTCGGTCCCGACGCCTACGTCTTCGACGCCCTGGCCCGGGTAGCGCCGACGCACTATTACGACCTCATGGCGCGGTTCGAGAAGCGGCTCCGGTCACGGCGGGCGGCGCCCTCTCACGAGCCAAAGGGCCTCAAGGGCGCCCCGGAGGCGAGTGAGAAGACACAGTGAGTGAGCACGTCGACGTCCTGATCGTCGGGGCTGGGCTGTCCGGGATCGGTGCCGCCTGTCACCTGCAGACCTCGTTCCCGGCCAAGACCTACACCATCCTGGAGGCCCGGGACGTCACCGGCGGCACCTGGGACCTGTTCCGCTACCCGGGCGTGCGATCGGACTCGGACATGTACACGCTCGGCTACCGCTTCCGGCCGTGGACGCAGGCCAGGGCGATCGCGGACGGCCCGTCGATCCTGCGCTACGTCCGCGACACCGCGGCCGAGGCGGGCATCGACGGGCACATCCGCTTCGGCCACCGGGTGATCGGGGCCTCGTGGTCCAGCGCGACGGCGCGATGGACGGTCCAAGCGGTGCACGGCACGGAGACGGTGACGATGACCTGCAGTTTCCTGCTGATGTGCAGCGGCTACTACCGCTACGACGGGGGGTACCTGCCGTCGTTCGCGGGCATCGGCGACTTCCGCGGCCAGGTCGTGCACCCGCAGCACTGGCCCGCGGACCTGGACTACGCGGGCCAGCGCGTCGTGGTGATCGGCAGCGGCGCGACCGCGGTAACCCTCGTCCCGGCCCTGGCCGAGACCGCGGGACACGTGACGATGCTGCAGCGCTCTCCCACCTACATCCTCCCCGCGCCCGCCGAGGACGCCATCGCCGTCAGGCTGCGCGCGCTGCTCGGCACGCGGCGCGGGTACGCCGTCACGCGCTGGAAGAACGTGCTGCTGATGACGGCGTTCTATAAGCTCAGCCGCCGACGGCCCGCCATGATCCGAGACTGGATCCGCAAGCTGACCATCAAGCAACTGCCCGCGGGATACGACGTCGGAACGCACTTCAACCCGACGTACAACCCGTGGGATCAGCGCCTGTGCCTGGTCCCCGACGGAGACCTGTTCAAGGCCATCCGCGACGGGCGGGCCTCGGTGATCACGGATCGCATCGTCAGGTTCACCGAACGCGGTCTGCAGCTGGAGTCCGGCGCCGAGCTCGAGGCCGACATCGTGGTAACCGCGACCGGGCTGCAACTGCTGCCTCTGGGCGGCGCGCAGCTGACCGTGGACGGCCGGCCGGTCCGCCTGCCCGAGACGATGGCCTACAAGGGCATGATGCTCAGCGGCGTGCCGAACCTCGCGTTCACCATCGGTTACACCAACGCGTCGTGGACGTTGAAGGCGGACCTGGTGAGCGAGTTCATCTGCCGGCTGCTGGCGTACATGGACTCCCGCGGTTACGACACGTGCGTCCCGGTCAACGACGACCCGGACGTGGCCGAACGGCCCCTGATGGACTTCTCGGCCGGCTACGTGCTCCGCTCCATCGATCAGTTCCCGCGGGCCGGCTCCCGGGCTCCGTGGCGGCTCGGCATGAGCTACGCCCGCGACGTGGTCACCCTCCGGTACGGCAAGATCAACGATGGAGCGATGCGCTTCTCACGCCTCCCCCGGGCACAAGCACCGCCGGAGGCGGCCGGGGTTAGCACCGGCCGTTCTGCCTGAAGGCCGTGAACCACCCGGGCCGCTGACGCGTGACCCTGATTAGGGACCGTACACACCGGCCGGCGTTGCCCGCGGCCGGGCCCCTGGGCCCCTTTGACCCCTTGAACCCCTTGGGCCCGCTGCCTGGGGTAAAGACGTCCCGTTTCCGTCCAGCGGGACGGCCGACCGGCCCGGTACCCTCCCGGTCAGACGAGGTACCGGGTCGGCTCGGTGACGTACTGCCGTCCGGACGGCGTAGTCCACCGAAGGTTCCCGTTTTCGAGTTGCTCCGTCTGCCAGCGGGGATCCTGCCTCAGCCGGTGGCCATGGCGGCATTTTGGGTTCCCGTTGCACAGACACGTTCTGCCACCAGTCTCGTACGGAACGTTATGCTCAAAGTCGCAGTTCGCGGCCGGCCTGCGGCAGCCCGGCCCGGTACACGTGGCGTGCCGGACCTGCGACAGGTGCCGGAGCATGACCCCGAGGGTCGTGTCCGTTGGCCTCGTGCCGGTGGTCGCAGCGCTAGGATTCTGGAGATTCCCGCTTGCCGGGAATCGACCGCGTAGCCTGGGTGAACTTCCTGCCAGGTGAGAGGCACGATGATGCGCACGTCAGTGACGGTGGCCTCCCTGAACATAAGGGGTGTCCCGCTGACCGGATCACGCTTGATGGCTCGCTGCCAGGCGATCGGTGCCTTCTTTGAGGCGAGTGACGCCGATGTGGTCTGCTTCCAGGAAGTCCACACCTATTACCACCTTCGCCAGCTATCCCGGCAGATGCCGTCATTCCGGTATGCCAGCTTCCGGCGGACGCTGCCCGGCCCGGCAGGAGACGTGGTGACCTTCTCGCGGCTGCCCATGTCCGCGACGGCATACCACGGATTCGGGGCATCCCCTCACGCGCCGGGCATCCCTTCGCTGACCCGGGTCAGAGCGCGGATGAAGGGCGCACTGGTAACCCAGCTGGCCGGCCCCGCAATATCTGTGGTCAACACTCATCCGGTGGCCAACACCGACGGCGACTGGTCGCCGTCGAACCGGTTCAGCCCGGTTCACCGTGCCCAGCTCGCTGCTTTGGCCCGTGTCGTGCGCAGCGTCCCGGTCCCGGCTGTGGTGTGCGGGGACTTCAATGTCGACCGTGACAGTGCCCTGTTCGCCGACTTCATTGCGGGCACCGCGCTGGATGACGCGTTCGAGGGGAGCTGCCCGGCAACGTTCCGGGCCGAATACCTCCCCGGCGGGGAGATGCCGCATTGCATCGATTTCATCTTGACGGCCGGGGAGATCAAGGCCCAGGACACCGAGGTGTTGTTCACCGGCAGGCAGGTTCTGCGCGGCGGAACGGGATACGTCTCCGATCATCTTGGACTGCTCGCCCGGCTGAACTGCCTCGGTGCCTAACCGGGCTTAACCCCAGTATGTCCACCGCTCACCGTCACCGCTCAGAAATTCCCCAGGGCTGCGATCAAGTTAGTCCCCACGTTCGTACTGGCCGAGCATCAACCACTACAAGGTTTCGAGCCAGCGCGGTCGCCGTGCCGCAAGCGGATCCCTGCCCGCGAGTGATCTTCACATCCCGCTCGAAGCAGTCCCGGGAGGTGACTTGCGGGTTGCGGCAGGAGTCGAGCTGTTCAACTGAGCGTGGGTCGTAGACTCCCTGCGTAGAGGGGTGGCTTTTCCGCTAGCGAGGTCGAGGACCTCCAGGGGGACCCGCACGTAGGGTGAACCTCTACTGCCCGGGTCGTTCAGGATCCCTTGGGGAGGACGCCGTGGCCGCGGCAACAACGATCGTGAACGCGAAGGTATTCGACGGGACGAAGTCGCAGGACTGGACTTCGGTCCGGTTCGCTGACGGGCTGATAACCGAGTGCTCGGCCGCCTCGGCCGCCCAAGAAGGCGACGAAGTGATCGACGCGGCCGGCGGGACTGTGCTTCCCGGTCTGATCGACGCGCACGTGCACCTCGTGCCCGGCGCCCTCGCGCAATCGTTGGCCTTCGGCGTTACCACCGTTCTCGACATGTTCAGCAAACCCGACCTGGTGGCCGGGGCCAAGGAGCAGGCCGGCTCCCGTCCGGACGTGGCCGATGTGCGTTCATCGGGTGTCGGTGCCACTGCGCCCGGCGGGCACCCGTCGATGATGTACGCCCCGTTCCCGACGTTGACCGCCGCTGACCAGGCCGAGCAGTTCGTCGCGGAACGGATCGCGGAGGGCTCGGACTATCTGAAGATCATCTCCGGCACCGGGGGTCTATGGCCGTCGCTGGACTCCGAAACCATCAAGGCACTGGTTATTGCCGCGCACGCCCGCGGCCTGGTCGTCGTCGGTCATGTGAGCTCGATGGCCGGTGTCGGGGAGGTCGTGTCCGCCGGTGTCGACGTGGTGGCCCACGTCCCCGCGGACGCCGAGCTGGACAAGGCCCTGGTCGAACGCATGGCCGAGGCCGAAATCGTGGTCGGTCCGACGCTGGCCACCATCGAGAACACCCTCGGTGAACCGGGTGGCGCAGCAGTGGCAGGGGACCCGCGGCTCGCTGAGGCGCTCGGGGACGCCTGGGCACGCCGGCTGACCTCGGGTGCCCCGGGATGGCGTGGCCGGGAAATGCCGCCCTACTCGCGGGCCGAGGACAACGTGCGGCGACTGGCCGATGCGGGGGTCACTCTGCTGGCGGGCACCGACGCCCCGAACCCAGGGACCGTGTTCGGAGCAAGCCTGCACCGGGAGCTGGAACTCCTTGTCCGGTGCGGCATCAGCCCGGCGCAGGCCCTGGCCGCTGCCACAACCGAACCGGCACGAGTGTTCGGCCTCGCCGACCGAGGACGTGTCGCCGCCGGGCAGCGCGCGGACCTGGTCCTCGTGTCCGGTGACCCGTTGACGGACATCACCGCAACACGCGCGATCGAGCGGATATGGCGCGCGGGCACAGGCTGCGATCGACGCGCCTTCGTCGCGAGCGCTGCCGAAACTGAGCAGCTTGACGCTTTCGACGCCCAGGTCGCCAGGGTCGTGGCAGCCGTGCGCGAACGCTGGTCCAACTTCGACCCGGGGAAGGCCCCCTGAACGCGGGTCCCATAGCTCATGGACCGCCCAGATGTGGCCGGCGGCAGCGCCGTCGCAGGCGACGCCCTGATCCATAGAAGGCCGAGTTCGGCAGTGCGGCGGCGCGCACCTCCTGCGCTGTCTACCACAACGTACGGTGGTGATACGTCCGGTTGCCCGGATTCCCGCCCGGGCCGGCGCGAGCGGAAAGGCGGGGCGTGGCGGCTCCGATCGGGCAATGCCGACGCGTAGCCTTGTGTTCGTGGCCTCAGCGTTCGACTTCAGCGATCACAAGGCGGCGGCGTACGCGCCGCAGATGACCCTTGACATGTACCTGGCATTCCCGGAAGACGCCAGCAAGCTGATTGAGGTCGTCGATGGCTGGATCGTCCGGTGTGAGTCTGCCGAGCCAAGCCATCAGGCGATCGAGTTGAACCTCCTCATCGCGATCCGGGAAGCTGCCGGGCTTCGGGACCGGGCCAAGCAGAGCTGCCACCGAGTGCTCGGCGACATGGACGTCCTGATCGCCGACAGTCCGAAACTGCACTTCCGCCGTCCCGACGTGGTCGTCTACAGGTGCATCGACGACGACCGGGGGCGATGGGGACGCAAGCCGATCGCCGCCGATTGCCTGATCGCATTGGAGATCGTGTCGGCCGACTCCATCACCACCGACATCCGGGACAAGCGCGCGGAGTACGCCGCCGCCGGCATCCCGCACTACTGGATCGTCCGCATGACCGACAACGACGGCCCCGCGATCTCCGTGGAACGGCTCCTGCTTACCTCGGACGGCGAGTACACCAGGGAAGGGCTCGCGATCCGTGGCCGTGACTTCCACGCCATCGACACCATCAGCCCATTCCCGCTCAAACTCACCTGGGAAGCGCTGGACGAAGGCTTGTAAACCCCGGGTCGAAGCACCACAGGCCGTTTTGATCCAATAAGTGGTCCGCTGGAAACCGAGCCTGTGCCGCGGCGGCGTCCGGTAGCGTCCCGGTGGTCGAGTGGCGTCGGGGAGTCTGGAACAGTGGAGATCCCGAGCAGCATGCCGCACTAACAACTACCAGAGGCGGGTGCTGGCAGCTGGCAGTCACGAACGCGGCGTCCTCGGTCAAGGTACGCCGGAAGCCGGGTCAAGGTCCGGTAACGATCGGATGTATTTGCTCCGGGATTGGGGTCGATGGGCCCGATCACCCGAGCGAGGGATGGTCACCGGGGCCCGCGGGCACGGCGGACGGGTCGCCGTCCGGCCCGGGGTCGTGGGGAACCGGTGTTTCGCTCATGAACCACGATCCGTTCGAATGAATGACCTTCTATCAAACATAATAGCTAAGGAGCTGGCCCGGGGGTCGCGGGTGATCCGCGGGCCCAAGCGCGAACTCATCTCCCGCTGCTACAACTTGCTGCTGCACGCCTGCATGGGGGCCCGGTTCTCGGACGCCCAGTGCGGCTTCAAGGCGATCCGGCGCGAGCAGGCGCGCGCGCTGCTGCCACTGACCCAGGACACCGGCTGGTTCTTCGACACCGAACTGCTGGTGCTGGCCGAGCGGGCCGGGCTGCGCATTCACGAGATCCCGGTGGACTGGATCGACGACATCGACTCACAGGTCGACATCGTGGCCACCGCGGTCGCCGACCTGCGCGGCATGGCGCGCCTGGGCAGCGGTCTGGCCCGGGGATCGATCAGCGTCCCCTGGCTGCGGGGGTCCTTGCTGGGAGGCGGCCGCCGTTCGGGTGAGCTTACGCTGCAGATCGCGAGGTTTGCGGTCGTGGGCATCGCCTCGACGATCGCGTACCTGGCGCTCTACTTGCTGCTCCGCGGCGTCATGCCGGCCCAGGCGGCCAACGTGCTCAGCCTGCTGGTGACCGCGGTGGCCAACACCGCCGCCAACCGGCGGCTGACGTTCGGGATCAGCGGGCGGCGGCACGCGGCCCGGCACCAGGTCAAGGGGCTGATCGCGTTCGGCATCGGGCTGGCGCTGACCTCGGGCGCGCTAGCCGCCCTGAACCATCCCAGCCGCGGCGTCGAGGTCTCGGTCCTCATCGCCGCCAACCTGGTGGCCACCGTCATCAGGTTCGCACTGTACCGGACCTGGGTCTTCGGCAAGTCCCGGGCCGGCCAGGGCAACCCACCACCTGACAGGGGAGACCGAATTGAGCGCGACTACCTCCGTGGCGAGGCATTCGATCCGCACCCGCCCGCGTCCCACCCGGAACCGGGCCCGGCGCCTGCTGCGCGGGCCTGAGGGCGATCCCCGCTGGGCGCGTCCGGCGCTGCTCGGGCTGCTGGCGCTCACGGCGTTGCTCTACCTGTGGGATCTGACCAGGAACGGCTGGGCCAACGACTTCTACGCGGCGGCGGTCCAGGCCGGGACGAAGAGCTGGAAGGCCTTGTTCTTCGGCTCGTTTGACTCGTCCAACTTCATCACGGTGGACAAGACGCCGGCCTCGCTGTGGGTCATGGAGCTGTCCGGCCGGATCTTCGGCTTCGGCCAGTGGTCCATGCTGGTACCGCAGGCGCTCGAGGGCGTGGCCTGCGTCGCGCTGCTGTACGCCGCGGTGCGCCGGTGGTTCGGGCCCGCGGCCGGGCTGATCGCCGGGCTGGTGCTCGCGCTGACGCCAGTGGCGGCCCTGATGTTCCGGTTCAACAACCCGGACGCGCTGCTGGTGCTGCTGATGACCGCCGCGGCGTACGCGCTGGTGCGCGCGATCGAGAACGGGCGGACACGGTGGCTGGTGTTCTGCGGGGTCCTGCTCGGCTTGGCGTTCCTGGCCAAGATGCTGCAGGCGTTCCTGGTCGTGCCGGGCTTCGCGATCGCCTACCTGTGGGCCGGGGCGCCGCGCGGGCGGCCGCGGCGCGTGTGGCAGACGGCGGCGATGGGCGCCGGGATCGTCATGGGCGCAGGCTGGTGGCTGCTCATCGCCGAACTGACGCCCGCGGCCGACCGGCCCTACTTCGGCGGCTCGGCCGACAACAACATCCTGCAGCTGGCCATCGGGTACAACGGCCTGGGCCGGATCACCGGCGACGAGACCGGGTCCATCGGCGGCGGGGCCCCCGGAAGCGCGGGCGGCGCGGGGTTCGGCGGGACGACCGGGCTGCTGCGGCTGTTCCACACGGAGTTCGGCGGGCAGATCAGCTGGCTGCTGCCCGCGGCGCTGATCTGCCTGGCCGCCATGGCGTGGGTGTCCCGGCGGGCGGCGCGGACCGACCGGATCAGGGCCGCGGCGCTGCTGTGGGGCGGCTGGGTGATCGTCACCGGGCTGGTGTTCAGCTACATGAACGGCATCATCCACCCGTACTACATGGTCGCGCTGGCCCCGGGCATCGGCGCGCTGGTCGGCATCGGCGCGATGATGCTGGGCGGGGGGGTCTGGGCCCGCCGCCACAGGCGGCCAGGGCAGCAGAGCCGCCAGGGGCGGCCAGGCGAGCAGGGTCGTCCCCCCGAGGCGGTACGGCAGAAGCGGCACGGCCTGGCCGGACGGGCGGTGGCGGCCGGGGCGGTCCTGGTCACGGCGGTGTGGTCGTACGTGCTGCTGGACCGGACGCCCGGGTGGCTGCCCTGGCTGCGCTGGGTGGTGCTGCTCGCGGGCGTACTGGGCGCGGCGACGGTGCTCGCAGGTCCGTGGCTGGCGTCGTGGCGGCGGCTGGTGCTGCTACCGCTCGGGCTGGCCATGGAGGCCGGGCTGGCCGGGCCGGCCGCCTACGCGCTGGACACGGTGAACACCGCGCACACCGGCGCGATCCCGAGCGCGGGGCCGGCGACGGTCGGGTTCGGCGGCGGGCCGGGCGGGACCGCGGGCGCACGGCCGGGCGGTACGCAGCCGGGCGGGACGCGCCTGGGCGGGACCGCGGGCAACGGGTTCCCGGGCGGGCAGGCAGGGCAGTTCGGCGGCCCCGGAGGAGGCAGCGGAACGCAGGCCGGTCCCGGAGCTGGCCGGCCGGGCGGAACCGGTACCGTCGGCGGAACGGGTGGCGGTCTCGGCGGGAACACGCAGGTCAGCAGGGCACTGGTGACGCTCCTCGAGCGGGACGCGTCGTCCTACAAGTGGGTGGCCGCGACCGAGGGGTCGGAGGGGGCGGCGCCGCTCGAGCTCGCGACCGGGGACGCGGTGATGGCCATCGGCGGGTTCAACGGCACCGATCCGTGGCCCACGCTGGCCGTGTTCGAGGAGCTGGTGGCCGAGCACGAGATCCACTACTACGTCGGCCAGGGCAGCGAGAGCTTCGGCGGCGGGCGGGGCTCCTCGGCCATCGCGTCCTGGGTGGCCGCCCACTTCAAGAAGGAGACCGCCGGCCGCCAGACCGTCTATGACCTCACCCAGCCGCTCAGCGCCTCCTGAAATCAGCGGCACGGCATGAGGTGATAGGCCTGCTTGGCGTCGAGGATGCGCATGACCGCGGAGTTCACCGTGGCGCGGAACGCAGCGTCGTCCGCGGCCCGGGCCAGGATGGCCTGATCCATGGCGACGGCCGCGGGCAGGCTCTGGGAGGTGATCAGGTCGCCCCCGGCGGCGAGGAAATCGATGCCGCGGGTGCCCGGCGGCAGGCCGGCTACCGCGGCCGCCGCGCCCAGGTCGTCGGAGACGATTACGCCGCGGAAGTGCAGTTCCTGGCGCAGGAGCCCGCGCATGACCCGGGACGAGAACGCCGCCAGGTGATGCGGGTCGATGCGCGTGTAGGTGGCCAGGGCGATCATGACGAACGCCACCCCGGCCTTGATCGCCGCCTGGAACGACTGCAGGTACGGGTTCTTCGGGCCGGTGACTGTGTCGACTACCCCGGAGGTGAAGTCGGTGTTGCCGACCACCCGGCCCAGGCCGGGGAAGTGTTTGGCGGTGGTGGCGACCCCGGCCTGTTTCATGCCCCGGATGAACGCCGCGCCGTGGGCCCCGTTGGTCTGCGGGGTATGGCCGAACTCGCGCTGCAGCGCGCCGATCGGCGCGTTCGAGCTCGCGGTCGCGCTCGGAACCACGTCCATCACCGGGGCCAGGTCGAGGTTGACGCCCGCCGAACGCAGCTGACGGCCCCAGGCCGCGGCCTGCCGCTGCAGTTCGGGGGTGGACAGCTGCCCCTGGGCCAGAGCGGGCGGGATCTCCGCGAAGCCGGGCCCCTGGAGTTCCTGCACCTGGCCGCCCTCCTGGTTGGCCGCGATGAAGAACCGGACCCCGGCCGTGGTAGCGGAGGACGTCAGTGCCTGGATGGCCTGTGTCGCCTGCCGGTCCGCGGCCACGCCCGCCGTGCTGGTGCCCTCGAACAGCAGCGAGCCGAAGTGATACGTCCCCACCGCCTGGGCGACTTCGGCGGCAGGCGCTCCCGCGATACCGATCAGGAACAGCTGACCGACGCGCTTCGCCTCGCTCATCCGGGAGAAGACCGCAGCCGCGCAGGAGGCTGGCGCCGACGCCGCGCCGGCCGCAATGGGCGGCGCGGCGCGGGCCGGGCTGGGGCTCGCGAGGGTGGCCGACGGCGGCGCGGTCTGGCGGCCCGACACGAGGCCGCACCCTGAGCAGGTCAAACCCAGCGACACAGCCCCTGCGAGCAGTACGCGGGCTGGGTGACGCCGTCTCCGGTCGCTGCTGTTCCGTTCCCGCACCTGATCCGTTCTAGCCGACCACGGCGTGCGGGGCCGCGAGGTTGAGGAATTATGACGATTCAAGCGCGCGGGCGATCGGAGCACTAGCGAGCGCGATCCCGGGTAGTGGCGATCCTCGTGACGCCTACCCAAGGCCAGCCTGAGGCGGCCGTCGGCCCGCTGGCCCGGGGCTACGCCTGGGTGGTGGTCGGCCTGCGGCTGGTGATCATCGCCGGGTGGGCCGCCGCCGTCGCGGCCGCCATCGTCTTCCTGCCGCCATTGAATCCCGCCACGGGCGGGCTGTCCGAGCTAATCCCGCCGGGATCGCCGGCCGCGCACGCGGAAAGCGACGCCAGCAGGCTGTTCGGCTTCCCGCTCGACGCCGCCGTCGCCGTGGTGCAGCGCGATCCGGGGGCTTGCCGACGGCGACGCAGGTCCGAGCGGTCCGCCAGGCCCTGGCCGCGGACCGGAACGTAGGGGGCCGGCTGGGCCAGCTCTCCCAGGCGGCCCAGGCCGCGGCGGCGGCCGGGGCGCTGGCCAAGGTCGAGCACCTGAGCACCGCCGGCCTGACCGGGCCGGTCAGCCCAGGCCCGCCCGGCGGCATCGCGGGCCTGGCGGGAGCGTTCCCGCTGCCTAACACCGCCGGCCTGCTGGCGGGTACGGCCGAGCACTCCACCACGATCGTCACGTTCCTGTACTTCCGGCCCGGCACCTCGTTCGGCCAGCAGACCGCGGGCGCGAACGAATACGCGCGCTGGTACCTGAACCAGCCGGCCGACCACGTGATCGGCGTGACCGGCCCCATCCCGGCCGAGTACGCGCAGAGCCAAATCATTCAGGATCACGTGTTCTGGGTCGAGCTGGCCACCGTGCTGGCCATCGCGCTGATCCTGGGCCTGCGGTTCAGGTCGGTGGGCGCGCCGCTGGCCGCGCTGGCCTGCGCGGGTACCGCGTATGTCCTCGCGGTCCGGATCGTGGCCTGGACCGCTCAGCGCATGGGGATCTCGCTGCCGCCGGACCTGGATCCGGTGCTGGTCGTCCTGCTGCTCGGGGTGACCACCGATTACTCGGTGTTCTTCCTGGACGGGATGCGCGCCCGGCTGGCCGAGGGCGTACCCCGGGTGCGGGCGGCCCGGCTGGCCACGGCCGAGTTCGCGCCGATCATCGCGGCCGCGGGCCTGATCGTGGCGGCCGCCACGGCGTCGCTGGCCGTGGCCCGGACCGACCTGCTGCGGGCGTTCGGGCCGGGGCTGGCCCTGACCGTGCTGACCGCGATGGTGGTATCCATGACGCTGGAGCCGGCCCTCATGGCCGTATTCGGCGGCTTGCTGTTCCGCCGGGTTCCGCTCCGGCTGCAGCGCCCCGGCGTCCGGGATCCGGGAGCGCCGCGGGCGGGGTTCACGGCGGCGCGGTTCGCCGCGGCGCGACCCATGGCGCTGCTCATCGCCGCGGTCGGCATCGCCGGCCTGCTCGCCGCCGCGTGGACGGCCCGGGACCTGCACCTCGGCTCGCCGCTGATCCGGGAGCTCCCGGCCTCGGCGACCGCCGTACGCGCGAGCACGGCCGCCTCCGACGGCTTCGCGCCCGGCATCTTGTCCCCCACCGAGATCCTGGTCATCGGCCCCGGCGTGACCAGGCAGACCCGCGCCCTGGCCCGGCTACAGCAGGAGCTGGCCACTCAGCCGGGCGTGGCCGAACTGGCCGGCCCGGCCAGCTTCCCCGGCGCGCCGGCCGGTTCCGGCGGTTCCGGCGGTTCCGGCTCGGCGGGCACCGTCGCGTCGCTGAACCCGATGCTGGCCGCCTCCGGCGGTGCCGCCCGGTTCGCGCTGGTGGAGAAGACCGACCCACTGGACGCCACCGCAATCAGCCGCATCCGCGCGCTGCGGGGCCGGCTGGCTGCGCTGGGCCGTTCGGCCGGGCTGTCCGGCGTACGGTTCGAGGTAGCCGGCCAGACCGCGCTGATCGCCGACTCAATCGACGCCGTGGTCGCCGACCTGGGACGGGTCGCGCTCGCGATCGTCGTGGTGACGCTGATCCTGCTGGTCCTGTTCCTGCGGTCGCATCACCACGGCGGGGGTGGCCCTGGCCGCGAGTTTCGCCATGCTGGCGGTGATACCGCTAGAGCAGTTCCGGCAGCTCGCGATCACCATGGCCGTCGGGGTGATCCTGGACGCGATCGCGGTCCGCTCCCTACTGGTGCCGGCCCTGGTGGCGTTGTTCGGCCGCCTCGGCATGTGGCCCGGTAACCGCTTTTCGCCACGCCGTGCGCCGACCCAGGGCGCGGCCCGGACGGCTTCCGAGGCCGGAACCGGCCGGGTCACCCGCTGAGCCGCCGGGGCCGGCCGGATGGCCGTCGAAGCGACGGTCGCGGATCAATGCAGGATCGCGGCGGCCAGCACCTTTATCTGTTCCACGGTGGCCAGCAGGGTCGCCGTGGACGTCGTCGCGGCGCTGAGGCGGGACAGTGCGGCCCGGATATTCTCGGCGTTCAGCTTGCTGCTGCGTACCTCGGCGTGCAGGCGATGCACGTCGTCGATGACGTCCTCGGCCTGCTCGCCCCCGAGGGCGCTCGCGTCGGCCTCGAGCGTGCGCAGCAGCCGGTCGATCATCTCCAGCGGATCGCCGGTGTCCGAGTCGTGGGTGATCTGCGTGACGCGCGCGTGGCCCGATGCGACTATCCCGGAATTATTGCCGCCGATGATGTTGCCGCTGTTGGTTCCGCTGTTGGTTCCGAAGCTTGTTTGCCCTAGGCCGGCACCCGGATACCTGTCCTGCTGACTCATGATTATCGTTCCATTTGCTGAGGTAACTGATCAGGCGTGGGCGTGGGTATGCTGCTCTACGTTCGCGTGGTCCGCGGCCATAGTCCCGTTGTTGTCACCGAGGGTCATATTGCCGGAATTATTGATGATCGCGCTTGCGCTGGCCCGGTAGGCGCTGGTATCGGCACCTTTATTATTCAGGAAGTCGAGCACCGTGTCGGTGACCAGGCGCTCGATGATCTTCGTGTACTTCGTCGCGTCCAGGTTCTGGATAAAGGTGCGGAGCTCGGGAGCGGAACCGATTTCGCGGACGCTTATCTGCGCACCCACGTCGGCGAAGAGATAATCCGTGGCCGCGGTGGCCTCCTCCCGGAAAGACCGCCGTTCGGCGAAGATCCGCCAGGTCGTGCCGATGAGCCCGAGCGGAGCCGACACCATGTCGCGGAAGGAGGTGCTCGCCGAATGTACCAGGACCTTGGTGATGAATTTACTGGACGTAACCTTGGGCAGCCGGTCGATAAGATGATATTGCCGGAGGATCGGCGGCGTGACGGTCGAGACGAATTCCAGGTAGAACATGCGCCCCTCGACAGCGACGTAGATGAAGGCCGAGACGGCGACTTCCTGGTCGGTGCGGCCGATCACCTCACGCTGGCGAGTCCGGACGGCCTGCCCCTCGTCGCTCACGCACACCCGCTGGTAGTAGCGCAGGCCGGCCGCGGGATGACGGATGAGCGCGTCGATCGCCTCGGGATTCGCCTCTGAGTAGGGCATTGTCCGGGCCGAGTCCACGATGGGGCTGTCCCACCGGCAGTGCCCGTCCCCGACCACCTGGTCGTGCACCGTGAGAGCGGATATGCGCTCATTGCCGGGCAGTTCGTCGTCCCTGAGTTTCAGCAGGCGGGCCCGGATGGCCTGGTGCAATTCGGCCGGGTCGATGGGAACGTAGCCACGAGACCTGGGCATGTGCCACTGACCGCCTGGCGCGCCCTGGCGCGAGCCTGGCGCATGATCGAGCTCGATGGCGATCGACCACGATTTTTCCACGAGGCCGGTTCCGATGAAGGGGTTCTGGCCGCCGTAGATGGTCATGTTCCCGTACTGTGCCTCCGCGACCTGAGCGATCCGGGCCTCGGCCTGCGGATCGGCCGGGTGGAACCGGCCAGCCCGCGCTCCCGGCCTGAGCTGATCGCTGAAGGTCCGGAACATCGAATAGGAATACCCGAACAATGTCGTCCCGACCAGGCCGATGAAGATCAGCAAGGCGATCTCGGTCTTGCCGCCGAGGCCCGCGGCCAGCCCGAACTCGGACGGGCTTCTGCTGGCGAAGTCGAGGATGGGCTGGAGCAGGATGAACAGGATGAATGGGATGAGTACGAAGGCTATGGCCACGCCGGTGAAAACCTTGAGCCCGACCGAATGCCGTTCCCAGTTCACGCCGGGCAGCACCAGTCCGAACAGGAACGCGAGGATCAGGATCCCGATAATCGCCGTCGTGGCGAAGAGCAGGCCGGCCAGCAGGAAGATGGTGAGCAGCAGGTCCCGCAGGATCTGCGTCCGGCGGGCATTCAGGCAGTGCCGGACGATAGGGCCCAGGTCGATGCTCAGCGAGGGGGCGACGGCGCGATGCGAAGCCAGGAGCTCCCCGATCACCGTGTTCGCAAACGTCCGGTTGAGGTAGGGGGCGGCACATAGGTAACGGGTCGCGTTGCTGAGCGGGGCACTCGGCCGGCTGGCCGCGTGCGTGAAGAACTCATCGGCCGGTAGCGCCTCGGCCGCCCGGGCCTGCCGCCCGATCACTTCCTCCGGGTCTCGGTAGGCCGGTTCCGGCCCCCGGTACGACGGCTCATCGGGCCAGGCCTGGTGCCGGGCCACGGTCGGCGGGGCCGGGACCGGCGGGGCGACGGGGGCCGGGGCAAACCTTGAGCCGTCCGGAAGAGCTGCCCGCGCCTGAACCGATGCGGGGGCCGGCGGTGCCTGGCGGGCCAGAGACCTGACCGGCGTACCGCATATCCCGCAGAAAACGTCATCCGACGTCAGTGACAAGCCGCAATTATTACACTGAGTTTGAGCCACTAGTATCTCCTGCAGAATCGGAAGCCTTCACTTGCGCCGCGATGCCAGGCGTCACTGACATCCGTGGTAGGAGGCGTGATAACTCGGCGGCGGTTGATCGATGAGGTATCCCCCGCCGTCCTGTTCAAGGAACAGTGATATGTCCCAGTTCGTGCATGATTCGGCCCCGTTCGCACTTTGCGCCGTATTCTGACGACTGGTGAATGTCACGTAAGCCACCAGATCCCCGTTCGCCGCGGTGGAGATGCCGCGGAGCGTTTCGGCTGAGTCAACCGTGGACGCGTATCCGCTGTCGAACTGTTCCTGGGTCAGAGCCTGCGCGGATTGCGGGTTGAGCAAGGAGACATATGACTCGTAATCATGGTTGTTGATCGCGGTGAAGTACTGGTTGACGAACGTCGCCACGGCCGATGCATCCGCGTCCTGTGACACGTCCGCGGCGATCGTCACCTGACCTACGCCCGAGGCGGCCGGCGAGGGACTCGATGACGGATCGGACGGATTCGAGCTGGGCGCGGACTCAGGCTGACCGGGCGTGGCATCACCGTTACTGGCCTGGGACGTTACGCGTACGGAGCCGCCTGATGCCGGTACCGCTCCGGTGCGCGGCGAATGGTGCCCGGCGGAGACCAAGGCGAAGGCGGCCATGCCGCCCGCCGCGACGGCAACGGCCACCGCGGCGATTATCAGCCGCGGTGACCTGGGCCGGGAGGGACCGCCGGACCGGCCCGGTTCAGTGCTTCCGTATGCCTGCGGCGCGGCACTGTCCCACCCGGAGATGCGCGTATTGTCCGAACCTGATGGTCGTGCGCTATACCGCTCAGCGGGATCCGCGCGGTCATCGGGAAACTGCTGCCCGCAGCCGGTGCAAAACCGACTTCCTTCTTTCCGCGGCCGCCTGCAGCTACTGCAGACCTCCATGGCCCTTCCACCCCTAACAGCCCCACCCCGGCGCCAAACCGGCGCCACTGATGGCGTCGAGTATTACGTCGCCAGTTAGGGCGCGCCAGTGGCGCCAAGGTCTCTATTTTGTCACCATTCGCCGGTAAACCAACTCGCCGGCCTAGGCATCAGTCAGCCGGGGTTCCTGGGGGACGGCGGCGATGGGCCCGCAGCCGACCGGAAATGGCCATGTCTAT
>Ga0116218_1000452_pt1 | contig 28873 bp, 22 predicted proteins | sample Sb_taG_2_FD_88966 | JGI IMG/M metagenome (GOLD analysis project Ga0116218, IMG submission 88966) | Peat soil microbial communities from Weissenstadt, Germany - Sb_50d_5_LS metaG | ecosystem: Environmental > Terrestrial > Soil > Wetlands > Peat | place: Germany: Weissenstadt | collected 2010-09-21 | reverse complement strand
TGGTCAGTACGACGCGGTTGGCCGCTGGCGCTGGCGATGTCGTGTTATCCAGGATTTGAGGCCGGGATCGCGCGATCCGCCCCACCTAACCCCTTCCCCAGCACAATCACTCGCGCCATCGCCCCCGCCAACCAACACCGGCGCCACCGCCCCCGCCAACCAACACCGGCGCCACCGCCCCCGCCAACACCACGGGCGCGACCGGCACCCCAGCCCGCCCGGCGATACAAAGCGCACCCCGCGCCGGCCCGCTGGGCAGAGCCCACCGCCACGCCACCGCCCACCTGCCCGCGCTCACGTACCGCGCAGACAGGTGGGGGGCAGCCGGGGTCACTGCTTGGCGTGACCCGTGAACTCGATGACCTGCTGGAACGTCGAGCGGTTGGTCCAGCGCATCGTGAATGGGATCAGCCCGGGAACGAACGTGATCCGCTCAGCGGCGGCGCTCGAGTACCACAGGTTCGGGTTCGGCCCCTCGGTGGCGACGAGCTGGTTCGCCGCGGCCTGGATCGCCGCCCATAGCGAGGCCCGGCACGCGCTCAGGCTGCCGTTGCCGCAGTAGCGCCGGCTGAACTTGCCACGGACCTTCATCCCCAGCTCGGCCCTCAGGTCCTTCGAGACGTAGCCGTACCAGCCGGGGTCGAACGAGGGCGTGGTGCTGAGCGGGATCATCTGCTCGAGGTTCTGTGTCAGCGGGCCCAGGACCGGCTGCATCACGGCCAGTGCGATCCCGCTCCACGCCGTGTCCATCACGGCCGCCCCGGGGGCGTCGATCTTTCCGTCGAGGTTGAGGTCGATGCGGCTCGATCCGTCCGCCCGCCACTGATCGATCAGATCGGCCGCCTCGGCGGCGAGCTTGCTCGGAGCCGGACCGCCGTCGAGAACCTTCCTGATGATCGGCCACACCTCGACCGTGCGGAGATCCTCCGTCGCGGCTCGGTTCATGATCGAGACGTCGTCGTTCTCGTGCATCCCCTTGAAGAACCCGCGGTACAGCTGCACGCGATGGACGGCGCCGTAGCCGTAGTTGTCGGAGGCCGCCCCCCAACCCGGGGCCGGCTTGTTGTTCCAGTTGGTGAGGATGTCGGAACGTGGCTCGATCATGTGCGGGTGCCGGTTCAGCGGCAGCCAGCCACGCCAGTCGTACTTGCCGGTGCCGAGCGTCGGAAGGCTCGGATCGGTGCCCTTGGCCATGATCGGCAGCCGGCCCGAGGAGAAGTACGCGATGTACTTGCTATCGATGTAGGGCCAGTTGAACGTCGTGCCGAAGTGGTTGATGGCGCGGAAGAACTGCTCCGGTGAGTGGACCCGGTCCGAGTCGAGCTCGCTCAGCGCGATCTCGCCCGCCGGCTCGTCGCCGCGGGTCGAACGGTCGAGCGTGACCGCATACGGGCGGCCGTGGACAGTGACGGTGCCGCTGACCGGGCCGTGGACGGTTTCGTAGAACGTGAGCTCGCGCGCGGGCTGGCCGTCGCCCGCCCCCAGCAGCCCTGCGTCGAAGAACTTCATAGGCCGGCAGCGGCCCTTGTAGAAGTAGAAGTGCGAGTCGCGGGTCGGAGGGCTCCCGTCGGGGTTGCACAGCTTCTCGAGGAACTGCTGCTCGTTCTCGGAATCCGCGCTCGTAAGGCTCCAGGCGAAGTCGCGGCCCCGGCCGATGAACACGTACGGGGCGATCGGCGCGATGATCCCCTCGGCGTTGATGCCTCCGCCGTGGAGGTCGCCCTGCATCACGATCTCCGGGTAGTAGTAGCCGAGCTGCGGGCCCATCACGGCGATCGGGTGATGGTTCGCCGAGTACTTGTGGCCGGCGATGATGAAGTTCGAGGCCAGCTTGTGCGAGGCCTCCTGCGCGGACATCGCCGTCGTCTCGGCGGCGCTCTCCGAACCGGGGTCGATGACCATCGCCCCCGGTGTGGGGCCCTTCGGGACGCCGTCGTAGGGGAACGGCTTCTTGATCGTGGTCGGCGCCTCGGGATCGTTGACCTCGCGCAGGTCGCGGAACACCTTCAGGCCGGCCCTGGGCCCGAGCCGCTGCTCGAGCCGCGCGAGGAAGTCCGAGTTGGCGACCTCGTTGCCGCCGCCGTTGCCGAAGATCGAGCCGATGAACGCGAACCCGGCGATCGCATCGGTCAGCTTCGCCTTCGGCAGCTTCGGCCCCGACTGCTCGGTCGATGCCTCGTAGGCGTTGATGCCGTCGACCCAGTCCTGGAGATCGCGCAGCACCTGGCGGCCCTGCCGGCCGGCGCGCCGAAGCACGTTCTCCTGGCGGGCGACGAAGTTGATCGTCTGCTGGCTTGGGGTGAAAGATCGGAACGAGGTGACGAGGCTGAAGGGGTTGATGCCGGGCACGTCGAGCGTCGCCAGATAGGCGGGCCCAAGCCCTTCCAGGAGCAGCAGGCCGCGGTCCTCGGCGGCCACCCACCCCGAGCCGAACATCACGTCGGCCCGCGTGCGTCCGTAGATGTGGGGGACGTCGTATTGGTCGCGGTAGATCGTCAGGCCCGGCTTGGGACGCTCGGTCCGGACGACCGGCCCGTGTACGCCGAACTTCTCCGACAGGTAGAAGCGGCTGAGATCGGCCATCGTCACGTGGCCTTCGAGCGGCGTCAGCGCGTCATAGAGCTGGCCCTGATCGGTCGAGTACTGGTCGGCGGGAAGGCCGCCGAACTCGCCCGGAGCGAGAATGTTGAATGCCGGTCCCGAGTAGTCGAGTCGCGCCTGCGCCGGCGCAGCGATGACCAGCGCTACTGAAGCGACGGCCGCGAGCAGACCACCCATGAAAGTTGGACGCACCGCAGAACTCCTTTCCATAGTAAAAGCTCCCCCCCGGCTTGGGCGGCGGCGAGCGTAGCACCACCCGCGCGCCGCGGGCGCAGGCCGCGGCAGGGACGTACCCTCGCGCAGAGCCGGTGCTGCGGTTCAGCATGTGGTGAGCCGGCGCCGATAAGCGATCAATGCGAGTGCGACCGCGCCCGACCGGGGGGTTGTCCACTGCCCTCGTCCTCGTTCCAATGATCGTCGCGTTCCTGGCGATGCTCTCGAGCTACCTGGGCCTCGGGGCGGCCACGTGTTTCGACGTCGCGTGGACCGCCGCCGCGATCGGCGCACTCGCCGGCGTCCTGCTCGCACGTAGTCACGCGCGCGTGGAGAACCGTTCCCGCTGGACGCTGTGGGCCGTGGCCACGGGTTGCTGGCTGGGCGGCCAGATCGGGTGGGACGTGTTCGGAATCGTCGGATTCCCACGGTCGCCCAACATCGCCGACGCCGGATGGTGGGCGTTTGCCCTGTTGATCATGGCGAGCATGCTGCGCCTCCCGCGCGGCCCCCGGTCGATCCGGGTGGTCGTCATGTTCGAGGCGGTCCCGCTGATTGCTGCCGCCCTGGCCCTGGGCGTGGCCGTCGAGTGGTCCCAGGCCGCCGCGTCGAGCCTCGCGCTCGCACCCAAGCTGGCCGCGCTCGCCTACCCGGCTGTCTACCTGTCGGCGACGGTCCTGACGCTGCAAGCGATGGTCGGCGGGACCTTGCGGGGGCTGCGCGCGACGTCGCTTCGACTCGTCTTGGGCGGGCTCGCGGCGCAAGCGCTCGCCTTCACGCTGTGGAGCAGCGAGCTCCTCCAGGGCACGTACGCGCCCGGGCACTCGCTGCTCGATCCCTTGTGGGTGCTCGGACTCGCCGCAATCGGAATCGGCGGTCTGCTGGCAGCCCGCAGGCCTGAGGCGATCGCGCAGTTCGGCGAGCCGAGCTATCTCGGAGTCGTCCTCCCGGCCGGCATGTTCCTGGTGCTGCTCACGGCCCTCGTGAGCTCGCGGCTGGCCGGCGCTCCGGCCGGACAGACGGTCACGCTGGAGGCGGGGCTGATGTTCTGCGGCGCGGCGCTCGTCGCACGATCCACGCTGCTCGGACGCTACATGAACGTCTTGCTCAAGCGCGAGCGAGCCGCCCTCTCGCAGCTGGCGGAACGGGAATCGGAGCTTGCCCGGCTCAACCGCCAGCTCACCGAGGACTCCCGGCGCGATCCCCTGACCGGAATCGGCAACCGACGGGCGCTCGCCGACGACCTACCGATGCTGGAGGCGTTGCATCGGGATCGCAAGGAGATGTGCGCGTTCGCCGTCTGCGACGTCGATCACTTCAAGTCCTACAACGACAGGCTCGGGCATCTGGCGGGCGACCAGGCGCTGCGGATGATCGCGGCGACCGCGCGCGGGGCTCTGCGCGAATCTGACCGGGCGTACCGCTTCGGAGGCGAGGAGTTGCTGCTCGTCCTGCGCGATGTCACCCCCAGCGCCGCGCTGGACGTCGCGGAGCGGGTCCGCGCCGCAGTGCAACAGGCGGCGCTGCCTCATCCCGACGGCGAAGACGGGGTGCTGACCGTGTCGATCGGCGTCGCCTGCAGACACGACGATCCCGGGCAGCTTCTCGCGGATGCCGACGCCGCGCTCTACCAGGCCAAGCGCTCGGGACGGAACCTCGTGGTCGCATCCGCGCAGAACGCGACGACGCCAACCCCGGTCTGGCAGCGGACGGAGACCCCGGATGAGCCGGTGCCCAGGCATCTGCGCAGCATGCTCGCGGTCTCTCGTGCCGCGGCCGCCGGGGAGGGGCCGATGCCCGTGCTCGAGGCATTGGCCGAAGCGATCCGCTCGGAGCTCTCGTTCCAGGTCGTGGCCGTCAACCTCGTCGAGGGCACGTCTGACACCTTGCGGGTCGTTCTTGTGCTCGGCGACCATGAGGCACGGAGCACTCTCCTTGGAACCACGAACTCGATGAGCGATTGGGAGGGCCTGCTCGCGGCGGGCGAGGACGTGCACGGTGCCGCCTGGTTGCGAGCCGGTTCCTACGAGTACGAGCCCGAGGGAGCGGTGTGGACGCCTCCGGAAGTCGCCTCCCTGTTCCCGGACGCCTGGCACCCAGAGGACATGCTGCTGTTGCCGTTGCGCGGTTCCTCCAGCGAGATCCTCGGAATCGTGTCGGTCGACCAGCCGCTACTGGGGCGCCGTCCGTCTGAGGCGGAGATTGGGGTGCTGATGGCGGTCGTCGACCATGCCGGCCTCGCGCTCGATCAGTCACGGCGAGAGGGAAATGCGAGCCGCGAGCAGTCAGACGAACTGCGGCTCGCTGCCGTGATGCTGCTGGCCGAGACGCTCGACCTGCGCGACCCCAGCACCGCCCTTCATTCGAGCACGGTCGGCCAGCTCGCGCGTGAGACCGCGCTCGCGCTCGGCCTCTCACCCGACCGCGTGCTGCGGATCCATGCCGCCGGCGTCGTGCACGATCTCGGCAAGCTCGGAATCGCGGACTCGATCCTGCACAAGCCAGGACCGCTTGACGACGCCGAATGGCGCGAGATGCGCCGCCACCCGGACCTCGGCGCCCGCATCCTCGAGCACGCCGGCATGCGCGACATCGCCGGCTGGGTCAGGGCCCACCACGAGCGGATGGACGGCCAGGGCTATCCGTCCGGCCTCAGCCGCTCGCAGATCTCGTTGGAGGCGCGCATCCTCGCGGTCGCCGACGCGTACGAGGCGATGACGACCGACCGGCCCTATCGGGCCGGCATTGCGTCCGAGCTCGCTTGCGCCGAGCTGTTCAGATGCGCGGGCTCGCAGTTCGATCCCAAGGTCGTCGACGCGTTCGTCCAGGCCCTGGGCATCGTGCCCGAGCACGAGCCCGCGGCCATCTAGCTGTTCTCGACCTTCTTCGTCTATCCCAAGGGGCAGTTTTGCCCGCCGCTGCGCGCGATCCGCGAAAACGGCCCGACGTTCAGACGGCAGATCTCAGAGCTCGCCGCCGCCACGGGCCGCCATCCCGTCATCTACCTGCTCGAGCTCGACTCGGTGGGGACCTCCACGTGCTCGACACGAGCGGCCCGTCGGGCGTGGGAGGCGGATCTCCGCTACGAGATCGAGAAGGTGACGGCTCTGCCGCACACCGTCGCCTACATCGAGGCCGGCTCCTCTGACGAGGCGCCGGCGTCATACGTGGTGAAGATGCTCGACGCGATCTGCATCGTCAAGGAACACGGCAGGAAGATAAACGTGTGCGCAGCACTGCGCGGCTTCTACACCAACGACACCCACTTCAACTGGTCCAGCCACGAGATCAAGTGGGCCAGCGAGGTGTCAAGCAAGCTCGAGAAGCTGATCCTCAAGCAGACGCACAAGCGCTACGTCGCCGACTTCGTCGTCAACACCGCGCAGAACGGGAGCCGTCCCAAACTCAACCCCCACCCCTCCAAGCAGGGCGTCGAGGACTTGTGCAACCCGCCGGGTCGGGGCCTGGGCCGCCAGCAGACGGCGAACACCGCGCCGACGTTCGACGGCCACACGTTCCCGCGTCTCGACGCGTTCCTCTGGACCGGAGTTCCGGGGCGCGTCGTACGGCGACTAACCCCTGTCGGTTGAGAACTCTTCGACTGCCACCACGGTGTGGTCGGCCGGTGGGTGATAGGCCTCGCGGAGGTCCAGTCCACACGACGGGCAATCCAGCGCGTCCGCGGCCATCATTGTCTGGCACCGCGGACACGGCCTGAGCTCAGGCTCCTTCGCCTTTCGCTTGAAAATCATGCAGCTCCTCTCGATCGCGTCTGGGCAAACGCGAATCGGAGGAAAGCCGAAACGCCGTCGATCGGCTATCGGTATTGGTACCCATCTTTGGCCTCTGGACCGGCGCCGAGGAGCGTCGGTTGCAGGCCCAGAAGCCGCATGTCCGTCATCAGGTCCATCAGCGCTGTCTGTGTGGAGTAACCGTCGACCTCGATGCGCAGCACAAGCCCGTCGCCCCCCGATCCGTCGAGCCCGCGAAAGGTGAGCGCAAGCCGACGCGCCCGTTCGGCGATCCAGTCGTGAGTCTCGGGCTCGGTCATCGACGCCGACCGCTCCAGCGAAATCATTAGCTCGGCCACGTCGGAAACGCTCGCACGGGCGATGTTCGACCGCTATAGGTGTAAGTCCCGATCTTGGCTCTGACGGTGACTACGGCTCGACGAGGCCGCGGCGGATCGCATAGCGGGTCAGCTCGGCGACGTTGCGCATCCCCAGCTTCTCGAGGATGTGGCCCCGGTGATGATCGACGGTCTTACGGCTGATGACGAGCTCGTCGGCGATCTCGTCGCTGGTGTAACCCTCCGCGATCAGCTTTACGACCTCCAGCTCGCGCGGCGTCAACGGGTCCTCGGGAGCCGCGTCGCCGCTGCGCGCCCGCTCCAGGTAGTCACGGATCAACGCCGTCACCGCTCCCGGGTAGAGAAACGCCTCGCCGCGCATGCTTGCCCGGCAGGCCTCGACGAGATCGCGGTTGGCCGCGGTCTTGAGCACGTAGCCCGAGGCTCCCGCCCTCAGCGCCTCGAAGAAATACTGCTCGCCATCGTGGACAGAGAGGATCAGGACCCGCAGCTCGGGACGGCGCCGGTGCAGCTCCGACGTTGCCTGGAGGCCGGTCAGCCTGGGCATCGACACGTCGAGGATCGCCAAATCCACTTCGCCAGCGAGCGCCTTCTCGACCGCCTCGGTGCCGTCGGCGGCCTCGGCGACGACCTCGATGTCGGGCTCGCCGTCCAGCACGGCGCGCAGGCCACTCCGGACGACCTCGTGGTCATCCGCGAGCAGCACGCGCGTCTTCAACGGCGTCGCCATCGTTAGTCGGGCGCGACCGGCACGGTGAGAGCGATCTCCATTCCCTCGCCCCGGTCGGAGCGCACGTCCAGCTCGGCGCCGATCAGCAACGCGCGTTCGCGCATGCCGCCAAGCCCGCTCCCGCTCCTGGGCTCGGCCAGGCCACGCCCGTTGTCTCGCACGGTCAGCACGACGTGGCCGGCGTCGCGCCTGAGCGAGACGATGACCTCGGTGCACTGTGCGTGGCGCAGCGCATTGGTGAGCGCTTCCTGAGCAACCCGGTAGATCACGAGCTCGACCTCGGCGGACAACATCGGCAGCTGCCAATCCAGATCGCGACGGACGCGCAGACCCCCCTGCCCACCGACGCGGGAGCACAAAGCGCTCAGCGCGCTGACCAGTCCGAGATCGTCCAGCGCCTCGGGCCGCAGCTCCCTTCCGATCCGCTGGACGTCCTCAAGGCTCCGCAGCACCGTCTCGGCGATCTCCGACAGGGCCTGGCTCGGCGGCGAGGGCTCACCGACCGCCCGTTCGGCCCGCAGCGCGATCGCCGTCAACGTCTGGCCGACCTCGTCGTGGAGCTCGCGCGCGATCCGCGCCCGCTCGCCCTCCTGGGCCGCCAGGGCCCGCCTGCTGCTCTCACGCCGCTCATCCTCCAAGCGGTCGAGCATCGCGTTCAGCGCGTCCGTCAGCGCCACGACCTCGCGACCGCTGCCCCCGGTCGCTTCGGCGCGCCGGCCCGGCTGGGCGGGATCGACGGCGCTCATTACCCTGGTCAGCCGCCGCAGCGGCCCTAACGCGCGGCGCACGAGCACGAGGTCCGCGGCCAACATCACCGCCAAGCCGATCGTCAGGATCAGCAGCTCACCCGGCGTGGCCACGCGGTCGATCTTGATCGGCGCCCACGCCAGCAGCGCGAACGCGACCAGGAACACGACGACGTTGGCGCCGAAGACTCGCCACAGCAGCGACACGTGGTCCGCACGCCACCGCCACCAGCGCCGGCGCGCGCGTTTCGGTGGCGGCATAGTCTTGGGGGGCCGCGCGTCGGACGGAGCGGCGACCGTCGGTGAAGCTTGGCTCGACGTGACCATCAGCGTTCGCGCCTGGCGCCGCGAATGCGCCAAGCACCTCCTCGTTGACACAAAGGTACGGCTCGACCCGGCGCCTGGCAAGCCGGCGATGACCGCCTCGTCCGATTGGGCGCCTGCGCAGGTCTCAGAACCTGGTTAACGCGCCAACCTCGCCGCAAACGCGCAGCCCTGGCGTACCAGACACACATAGCATGCACAGCACGCCAGGCCTCGGGATTCCTGACGGTTGTGGCGCGTTGTGCAGGATTGTTGGAGACGGGGGCGTGTGATCACGCTCGGTCGGGCCCGGCCCGCCCCGTTCCCCAGCAGGTGTTCGGCCCGCGACCGCCGGCGCCCGCCCCCAGCCGGCGCCCGGCGCCCGCCCGCTCCCCCGCCGCGCCCGCCGCCGGCGCGTCGAACGACTACGACCAGTTCGACGCCGCCGACCGTCGCTTATTCGGTTCGGCGCGGTGCGCTCGTCACGATGCGCCAGTATTCGCCCGAGAGCCTCCTGTGGCAGACGGTCTCCGTCAGAGCGGACGGGGCCGGACAGCTCACGACGCTGATCGGCGAGATCTCCGGGGCGGTCCGCAAGTCGTTTCAGTTGCCGCCGGAGCAGGCGGCCGTTCTGCGCCGGTTGGTGGCGGCGGCGCCGCGGTCGCACCCGCCACAGACCACCGACCCCCGCGCCGAGCTCTACACACTTCACATCTCACGGCTGCCATCCGCGAACATCGAGGGCCGGGCCCCCGGGGCGCTCGCCGCGCTCGTTCACTTCCTGAGCGGTCTGATGCTCACGTACTGTTGCTGACGCCGTTGACACGGTGGCGCGTCACCGCCCTACCGCCTAACGATCCCGAGCAGTCTCGCGCCGGTGGCGGGAAGCGCGCCGGCGCCGATCAGCCGCTCCTCAGGCTCACGCAATCCGTGATGCAGGTGCCACCGGTAGAGGTAGGCGCCGCGGATCGGTTGGCCGAGCTCGAAATGGCGACCCAACTCGTCTTGGATGACCGAGAGCGAGTGCAGGTGGGACTGCATCTCGGCCACCATCGACGAGAAGTCGTGCGGGTGGTCGTGTCCGGCAGCGGCTTGTTGATCAGCCCACCAACGAGCGGCCCGGTCGTCGAGCGCGCCGATGTCGAACTCATCGACGATCAGGCGTCCGCCGTCGCGCAGAAGCGCGGCGAGCTTGGAGCTCGCCTCCGGCAAGGGGTTCAGGTGATGCAGCGAGACCACCGCCACGACCGCGTCGAATGAGCCGCGCGGCTCATCCACCTGATCGAGCGCGATCGGTTCCACGCCGGGCGAATCCCCTGCTGGATCGATCGCCAACACGTCGTAGCCGGCATCCCGCAGCGCCGCGGCGAGCTCCCCATCGCCGGCGCCGACCTCGAGGACACGAGCGGGTGGCGCCGGGAGCGACGCGCGAACGAATGCGAGAACCTCGGCGGCGGGCACGGGTCTCAGCGTTGCACACTAGGCCGGAGTCCGGCTTTCCTTCGCGAACGCGATGAATGGATCGAGCGCGTCCGGATCGGCCAGCGACTGTCTGCTGGCCACGTCATCCGGCGACTCTCCGCGCAGGATTCGCTTGACCGGCACCTCGAGCTTCTTGCCGGTCAGCGTCCGCGGAATCGACGGCACGGAGACGATCGCGTCAGGGACGTGGCGCGGCGACAGCTCCCGCCGCAGCGAGGCGATGATCTGCGCCTGCACGGACGCATCGATCGCCGTTCCCCGAGCCGGAACTACGAACAGCAGCAGCTCGCCCATCCCACCGCTCGCGTCCTCGAGGTGGACGACCAGGGCGTCGGCGACCTCCGGGAACTCCTCCACCACCGCATAGAACTCGCCCGTGCCCAGGCGCACGCCGCCACGGTTGAGCGTTGCGTCTGAGCGGCCGGTGAGCACGCAGCTGCCGCGCTCGGTGAACCTGATCCAGTCTCCCTGGCGCCAGACGCCCGGATAACGATCGAAGTAGGTGCTCCGGTAGCGCCGACCGCCAGGGTCATTCCACAGCGCCACCGGCATCGAAGGCATCGGCTGCGTGATCACGAGCTCGCCGAGCTCGCCGACGACGTCTCTTCCCGATGCGTCAAAGGCGTGCGCGTCGACCCCCAGGCACCGACCGGAGATCTCGCCCTCGTAGACCGGCTGGGCGAACGACCCCGAGACGATCCCGGTGGCCAGATCGGTTCCGCCCGCGCCGTTGATCAACAGCACATCGGGGCCGAGCTGGTCGTAGACGTACCTGTAGCCATCGCTGGGTAGGGGCGACCCAGTCGTGCACAAGACCCGGATCGAGGTCAGATCGCATTCACGGCCCAGCTCGATGCCGGCCTTCCGGCACGACATCAGATACGGGGGCGCCACGCCCATCACCGTCGAGCCGTACCGCTCGGCAAACCGCCACTGCGCCGCGAGATCCGGCCATGCCGGGTCGCCATCGACCAGCACGATCGATGCGCGCGCCAGCAGACCCGACACGAGCGTGTTCCACATCATCCAGCCCGTGGTCGAGAACCACTGGAAGCGAGCGCCGGGCTTCAGATCCTTGACGATGCCCTGGTTCTTGTACTGCTCGATCAGCTGCCCGCCGTGGCCATGGACGATCGCCTTCGGCAGACCGGTGGCGCCAGACGAGAACAGCGCGTAGAGCGGGTGACCAAACGCCACCGGCTCGAACTCGAGTGGAGCCGGCTCCAAAAGCAGCTCGTCCCAGCTGACCGCTTCGCGAACTCTCGCCTCTCCGTACGGGACCCACACGAGGTGCTCGACGGTCGGCAAGGCGGCGCGGATCGACTCGAGCTCGCCGCGACGGTCAAAGTAGCGATCGCGGTAGCCGTAGCCGCCAACACACAGCATCACCCGTGGCTCGAGTTGCGCGAACCGAGCGACGACGCTCCGCGGACCAAACTCGGGCGGGCAGACGGCCCACATCGCCCCGAGGCTCGCGGTGGCGGCAAACGCCACCACCGTCTCAGGAATGTTCGGCATGTAGGCGACGACTCGGTCCCCCGGGCCGACGCCGAGCCGCCGCAGACCGGCCCGGGCGCGCGCAACCTGTTCGCGCAGCTGCCCGAACGTCAGCTCGACAGACTGACGAGTCTGTGAGTGCGCGAGCACTGCGACTCGGTCGCGGTCCTCCTCGGTGCCCATGAGATGCTCCGCATAGTTGAGCCGAGCACCTGGGAACCACTCCGTCCCGGGCATCGTGCGAGAGCCCAGAACGCGCTCGTACGGCGCGTGCGCTCGCAGGCCGTAGAAGTCCCAGAGGGCACTCCAGAACCCTTCGAGGTCACTGACCGACCAGCGCCACAGCTCGTCGTAGGAGCGACACTCACGACCGCGGTGCTTGGCGAGCCAGGTCATGAACCGGCCGATCTCGGTGCTCGAGGCCAGGTCCGCGGGTGGCGTCCAGAGGACGTCTCCGATCATCGACCATGAGGGTGCTGGACCATTGCGCAAGCGTAAAGATCCGCCCTGGGCGGGCTAGACTCATCTGCCATGACGGCGGGCGATGCAGCCGTGGGGACGGCCGGTATCTCGAGGATCAAGGCGAAGAGCTGGGACAACTGGTACGTCGGTGAGCCACCTCCCTGGGAGATCGACAAGCCCCAGCCGGTTCTGGTCGAGCTAGCGGCTCATGGCCGGCTCTCGGGACGCGTTCTGGATGTCGGCTGCGGCACCGGGGAGAACATCCTTCTCGCCGCCGAACACGGCTCCCACGCGCTTGGCATCGACATATCGCCGACGGCGATCAACCTGGCCGTCGAGAAAGCGCGCGAGCGCCAGATCGGAGCCCGATTTCAGGTCGGCGACGCCCTTCGGCTCGATCGCCTCGACGAACTGTTCGATGTTGTCATCGACAGCGGCATGTTCCAGTCATTCGATCCCGACGAGCGGTCGCTGTACGCGTCGAGCCTGGCGAATGTGGTCAGGCCTGGTGGTGTCCTCTACGTCACCTGCGTCAGCGATCAGGAGCCGGGCGACGTGGGACCCCGCCGCGTCAGCGAAGAGGAGATACGGACGACCTTTACGCGCGGCTGGGTGATCGAGGAGCTCCGTGAGTGTGTGCGCGAGCGACGGCCATCCTCAGCGATCGCGTGGATCGCCACGATTCGCCGTACCTGTCTCTGTTCCCATCACGACGTCCAGCCCGACTGACCGGGCCGACAACAGCTCCGACGCGCCTCGCGCTCACGGGAGGTGACCTCACTCCGGCGGCGGTTGCCGCCGTTGCCCGGCACGGGACGACGGTCGAGGTGGACGCCTCAGCACGTGCGCGCATGGCAGCTGCCCGGGCCGTCGTGGATCGTGCCCTGGAAACGGGCGAGCCGGTGTACGGCCTGACGCGAGGGCTCGGCGCGCGCGTGGACGAGCGCATCGAACCCGCCGACGCCAAGGAGTTCTCGCTGCGGACCTTGCGCGGGCGTGCGATGGCGGTCGGCGAGCCGCTCTCGTCGGAGATCGTCCGCGCGGCCATGACCGTCCGTCTGAATGGGTTGTGCACGGGCGGCGCCGGCGCCAGCGTCACGGTCGCGGACGCGATCGCGGCGATGCTGAACGCAGGCGTCCACCCGGTTGTGCCCGGCAGTGGCTCGGTCGGAGCAGCTGACATCTGCCTGCTCGCTCACGTTGGCCTGGCTCTCGTCGGCGAGGGTGAAGCGGAGTTCGCGGGCGAGCGGGTGCCCGCAGCCGAGGCGCTCACGAGGGCCGGGCTGGCGCCGATCGAGCTCGCGCCTCGGGACGGGCTGGCGATCTGCAGCAGCTCCGCCGTCTCGATCGGGGCCGCGACGCTCGCGCTGCTCGACGCCCGCGATCTGCTCGAGGCCGTTCAGGTGGCCGCGGCCTTGTCGATGGAGGGGTTCCGCGCCAACCTCAGCCCTATCGACGAGCGGGCCGTGGCGGCGCGACCGGCTCCCGGGCAGGAGTGGTCGGCGTCGGGCCTGCGATCGCTCCTCGCGGGCGGCGAGCTGGCGGGATCAGCAGCACCCAGACGTCTCCAAGATCCGCTCAGCTTCAGGTGCGCGAGCCAGATCCACGGCTCGCTGCACACGGCGCTCGAACTGCTTACGGCCACGGTGGTCCCGGAGTTGGGCGCCGCCGCCGATAACCCTCTCGTGATCGCCCAGGACAACGAGCTGCTCGGCACCGGGAACTTCCATGTACCCGCGATGGCGCTCGCGCTCGACGCGGTGGCGATCGCGCTCGCTCAGGTGGCCGCTGCCTCGTCGTCTCGATCGGCCCGCCTCTCGAGCGAACGGCTGAGCGGCCTGCCGGCGAACCTCACGCCAATGGGCCCCGGGCGGTCGGGAATTGCGCCGCTACACAAGACCGCGGAGTCCCTCACCGTTGACATCCGCCACCTCGCCACTCCGTTGTCTTTTGACGAGTACACTGGCGCGGAGGGGGTAGAAGATGTTTCATCGAACGCCGTGCAGGCGGCGGTCCGGATTCGGGAGCAGCTGGGGCACTTTGCGCGGCTCGTCGCGCTCGAGCTCGTCTGTGCGGGGCACGCGGTCGAGTTGGCGGAGCCGGAAGGTCTCGGAGCTGGCACCGGCGCCGCTTACGAGTGCGTTCGTGGACTGTCTGCACCACTCCGTGACGATCGCCCACTCGGGGTCGACGTCGAGCGCTTGGCACGCGAGGCAGTGACGAATCGCCGGCTGATCATGCTCGTCGACGCGGCGCTCGCGCAGTCCTGACAAGTGTGACGCCTTGACCGAACAACAGCTCACCAAACACGATCAGCTCGACTACATGGATTTCGCCGGCCGCGATCTCCATGCGCTGCTGGCAGGTCTGAGGCAGGAAGCGCCGCTCGCCTGGATCGCGTCGGCGGAGGGGTGGCTCGTGACGAGCCACGACCTCGCCGCGACAGTCATGCGCAACGCGGAGCTGTTCACCGTCGCCGACCCGCGCTTCTCGACCGCGCACGTGATTGGCCCGAGCATGGTCTCGCTCGACGGGCACGAACACCTTCGCCAGCGAGAGCCCTTCGCCGACCAGCTACGGCCACGGAAGGTCCAAGATCGGGCCGCGTCGGTCACCGCCGCCGCGGCGGACTCCTCGATCGCCTCGCTCCGGGGCCGCGACTCCGCCGACCTGCGCAGCGAGTTCGCCGCGCCAGTGGTGGCAGCAGTCGTAATCTCGATTCTGGGACTGACCGACGTGCTGCCCACGACGCTGATGGGATGGTGCACGGCGATCGACCAAGAGGTGGAGGATTTCACGATCGGCGCGCCCACCAGCGCACGCAGCACGCTCGCGCTGCAAGCACTGAGAGCAAGCGTCGCGCGGGCGATCGAACAGCCCGAGAACGAGTCGATCCTGCAAGCGTTAGTCGGAAACTCGGAACTGGATCGCGAGGAGGTGCTCGCCAACGCCGTGTTCCTCGCGCTGGCCAGCATCAATCCGGAGGCCGCGATCCTGAACACCCTGTTTCACCTGCTCCAAGACCCGCGCCAGCTCGAGTTGGTCCGAGGCGATCCCGATCTCTTGCGTGGCGCGATCGCCGAGTCTCAGCGCCTCGAGCCGGCGACGGCTTTCGTCGACCGCTACGCGACGGGTGACGTCACGCTTGGTGCTCGCAAGATCCGGCGAGGTGATCTTGTGAGGGTTTCTATCGCCGGCGCGAACCGCGATCCTGCGGTATTTGCCGACCCTGACCGGTTCGACAGCCGTCGCGCCAACCTGGGCAGCCAGCTGACTTTCGCGACGGGGCCGCATATGTGCCTCGGCATCCACCTCACCAGACTCGAGGCCATGATCGCGCTGGACCGCCTCCTCCGCGATCGATCCGGGTTGCGGCCCGACCCGAGCTATGACGAACAGCCGCAGGGGCTGATCTTTCGGAAACCGTCCGCCCTTCACACTCTCTGGGATTCGTGAGTGAGCGTCGACCTCGACAAGCTCGTCGCGATCGACGTTCATACGCACGCCCACCGCAGGGAAGGTGGAACTGAAGACCCGGTCGCGGCGGAGTTTCTCGCTGCCGCCGGGAAGTATTTCGGGGGCAGCCCACCCCAACCCACCGCGCAGGAAGTCGCCGACTACTACCGCGAACGGAACATGCTGGCCGTCGTGTTCACCGTCGATGACGAAGCCGGGATGGGCCGCAAACGCCTCGGCAACGACGAAGTCCTCAAAGCCGCGCAAGCCAACCCCGACGCGCTCATCCCGTTCGCCAGCGTCGACCCCCACAAAGGCAAACTCGCCATCCGCGAAGCCAACCAACTAATCCAAGCCGGCGTCAAAGGCTTCAAATTCCACCCCAACACCCAAGCCTTCTGGCCCAACCACCACGACCACTACCCCCTCTACCAGGCGATCGCCGACGCCGGCCTGATCGCCCTCTTTCACTCCGGCACCACCGGCATCGGCGCCGGCATGCCCGGCGGCGGCGGCGTACGCCTGAAGTACTCAAACCCCATGCTCATCGACGACATCGCCGCCGACTTCCCCACCCTCGACATCATCCTCGCCCACCCCTCCTTCCCCTGGCAAGACGAAGCCCTCGCCATCGCCGTCCACAAACCCAACGTCTACATCGACCTCTCCGGCTGGTCACCCAAATACTTCCCCGAGAACCTCATCCGCTACACCAACACCCTCCTCAAAGAAAAAATGCTGTTCGGATCCGACTACCCCCTCATCACCCCCGACCGCTGGCTCACCGACTTCGAGCAACTCCCCATCAAAGACGAAGTCCGGCCCCTCATCCTCAAAGACAACGCCGCCCGACTACTACGACTGCGCTGATCACCGCCCGGCGACCGCGCGCACTGGCATTCGGCCGTTGCGGACAAGTCGCCCGATCGTCGACAGCGCTTGGCCGACGACCTGGTCCATGTTCAGGTACTGGTAGCGCGCGAGACGGCCCACGAACGTGACATCCGCGAGTCGGGCGGCATGCGCCTCGTAGCGCTTGTACAGGGCGCGGGAGTAATCGCTGGGCACCGGGTAATACGGATCGCCCTCGGTGACCGGGTATTCGACGGCCACCGTCGAGGAATCGTGTACCTGCCCGGTGAGATGTCGGTACTCGGTGATCCGCGTCCACGGCACTTCCTCGCTCGGGAAATTGATCGTCGCTGTGGGCTGCACCAGGCTCCCGCCCGGCGTCGGCTCGTTGCGGAGGTCGAAGGCGAGGCTGCGGTACGGCAGCGGGCCGTACTCATAGTCGAAGAAGGCGTCGATCAGGCCCGTGTAGACAAGGTGCCCATACCTGATCCGCCCCCGCACGGCGTCGAAGGTCACCCCGGTCCTGACCTCGATTGCCGGGTGGTCGAGCATCCGCTCGAACAGCGCCGTGTAGCCGTCCGCCGGCATCTGCTGGTGTCGGTCGCTGAAGTACCGGTCGTCGGCGTTGGCGCGGATTGCCACCCGTCCGCACACCGAGGCGTGCAGGTCTGAGGGATCGCACCGCCATTGCTTACGGGTGTAGCCGCGAAAGAAGGCCTCGTACAGCTCGCGTCCGATCCTGGAGACGACTGCCTCTTCGCTGTTCCGAGGGTGGGCGACCGGCTCGGCCTTCTCGGCGTACAAGGCCTCGACCGCCTCGTCGGTGTCAAGGTCGAGGCCGAAGAACGCGTTGACCGTCGTCCGGTTGATCGGCATCGGCACGAGCCGGTCGTCGAGGTTTGCGAACACCCGGTGCTCGTACTGCCGCCATTCCGTGAACTGCGACAGGTAGTCGACGACCCGCGCGGACTGGGTGTGGAAGATGTGAGGGCCGTACGCGTGAATCAGAACGCCGTGCTCGTCGACGTAGTCGTAGGCGGTGCCGGCGATGTGATCGCGCTGATCGATCACGAGCACGCGCTGCCCGCACTGCGACGCCAGACGCTCTGCCATCACTGCGCCGGCAAAGCCCGCTCCCACCACCAGAGTGTCGAATTGATCAATCACCGACGAAGCGTCCACGTCCTGCCCCACGCCGGCGCCCGTACCGTCGCCCTTCAGCTGAGCGCCCCACAGTGCTGCGCTCGTCCTCGAGCGCGCCAGCACTTTAACACGTCGGGACGCCGCGGAAAAGCGCCGCTCAGGCTCGCGCATGCCCCAAGGACATGGCAGCGTGGAGCTCGCTCAGCGCACGCTGGGGCTGGGCGCAGCCGCTGACGGCCAACGCCCGCATATCAATCAGGAACCGCTCGACGCGGACTGGATCGTGCAATTGGGGATCGAATACGGCCCGCCATCGCTCACCGGACTCGATCCGGTTGACCATCAACCGGAAGGCCCACGGCCGGACCGAATCACGCGGCAGAGGCTCGACTTTCAGACCGCCGAACGTCACGGAGTCGGGTTCCTCGTCGACCTGGATCCTGGTCCCGAGAACCGGCCGGCGCCCGCCACGCGCGAGCAGCTCTTCGATCAGCAGATCGAACGGAATCGACCCGTGGCGACTGAGCTCGACGACCTCGCCGCGCACCGCGTCAATCCAGCGCTCCAGGCTCACCTCGTCGCTGAAGCGCAGGCGGAGCACAGCTTGATTGATCAGCGGTCCGAACATGCCACGGAGCTCGGCGCGCCGGCGCAACGTCAAGTAAGTGTCCATCGCCAGGTCCTGCGTCCCCGTCTCGAGTCCGATGAGCGCCGAGAAAAGGGCCACCCGGGTCATGAAGTACGTCGCGCCGAGCTTGCGAGAGAGGCTGTCGAGCATCGCTGTGAGGGCGCCCGTGCTGACGAGGTCGACCTCGCCGTCCGCGTCGCTCGTGTCCGGCGCAGGGACCCGCCGCGCGAACGGCAGCACGATCGGGCTCGGACGGGGATCGAGTTGGTGCTGCCACCAGTCCAGCTCGGCCCGGAACGCGGGGGACTCGCGATCGATCCAGCGGCGCTCCCAGCGCGCGTAGTCACCCATCTGTAGCGGCAGCTCGTCCGGCAGCGGCGACTCATGCCCGCGACTCAACGCCGGATAGCTCGCCGCCAGCTCGGTCACGAAGATCCGCCACGACAGAGCATCGGAGACGATGTGGTGGATCGTGCGCAGAAGCCAATGCTCGTCGTGGCGCAGACGCAGCAGCCGCAGGCGCAGTAGCGGCGGAGACTGCAGTTCGAACGGCTTCCTCGCATCCGCCGCGAGCAGCTCGCTCGCCGTGCGCTCCGGCTCGGGCTCGGCGCTCAGGTCAACGAGGGGAAGGTCGATCTCGCCCGGTGGATGAACCACCGCGACCGGCTCTTCGTCGCGGATCTCGAAACCAGTTCTCAGGACCTCGTGGCGCCGCACGATCTGCTCCACGCTGCGGCGCAACGCCGCGACGTCCAGCGGTCCCCGAATTCGGAAGGCGGCAGCGCCATTGAAGCCCGCTCCCTTCTTCGGCGCCTGGCGCCACATCGACTCCTGCGCGAACGACAGCGGGGCGAAGTCCGCCCGCGGCTCGCGGCGCGGCGGGGGTGGCTCCGCCCCGTCCGGATCGTCGCGCTGCGCCCAGCGTTCCTCGACCAGCGTCGCCATTCGGGCGATCGTGAGCCTGTCGTCGAACGCGCCGAGATCGAACCGGACCCCGAACCGCTCGTAGACGTCGGAGGCGATCACCGCAGCGGTAAGTGAGTCGCCGCCAAGCTCCAGGAACGACTCTTCGGCGTCGACCCGATCGCGCTCGAACGCCTCGGCCCAGATGCCGGCCAGCAATTCGACCGTCTCGGTGTTCTGTGCCGGCCCCACTTCGTGATCTCGCACGGTCCGGCCGAGCTCTGCCAGCTGGGCTCGATCGACCTTGCCGTTCGGGGTCAGCGGCAGCTCCGCGACGAGCACGAACTCGGTGGGAACGGCATGAGATGGCAGGCGGGCGAGCAGGGCCTGGCGCAGGCCCCACGCTGAAAGCTCGCTTCCAGGGAGGCCGCTCACGTACGCGACCAGGCTCGGGTTGCGATCTTCGCTCAGCTTCATCTGCACCGCAGCCGCCGCCACTCCGGGCTGCTGAGCCACGGCCGCTTCGACGTCCTCGAGCTGGACGCCGTGCCCGCGAATCTTGACCTGGCTGTCGATCCGGCCCACGATCGTCAATGCGCCGCCCTCGTCCCGCCGCCCCAGATCCCCGGTGCGGTAACAGCGCCTTCCATCGATCGTCTGGAAGCGCTCGGCGGTCAGCTGCTCGTCGGCCCAGTAGCCGGACGAGAGGTGATCGCCGAACACGACGAGCTCACCCACCTCGCCTGCGGGCACCGGCTGTCCAGCGTCGCCGAGGAGCTGCACCTCGATCCCCTCCGTCGCCCCGCCGACGGACAGGCGTTCGCAGCTCAGCGCGTCATCGGGGGAGATCGTGTTCTGAGCCATGGTTCCGGCCTCGGAACAGCCGAACACGCTGGCAAGCGTGCTCGAGCCGCCGAACCGCCGCTTGAAGATCTCGAAGTCGCTACGCAGTGCGGGCTCAGACCCCAGCCGGACGAGTCGCACGCCGGCGATCGTTCGGTCGCTCGGGAGCGTCCGGTCGAAGCTCCGCAGGATCGACGGAAGCGCGTCGAACAGCGTGATCCGCTCACGCTCGAGCCAGTCCGCGAGACCGACCAGGCCCCGCTCGGCCAGAGGGAAAGGACACAACGTCGCGCCGTTCATCAGCGCGCACCACGCGGTGACGATCCCCTGCATGCCACTCATCGAGGCGAGCCACGCGACGCGCTCGCTCGGGGTCACACCGAGCCCGTTGGTGTAACGAAGGATGTTGTGCAGCATGTTGCGGTGGGTCTGCATCACGATCTTCGGCCGGCCGGTCGAGCCCGAGGTGCAGATCAGGAAGGCGAGCGCGTCGGGTCCGACTTGTGACTGGGGGCTCGGGCCTTCGCTGGGTCCAGTGACGATCTGCTCCGTGGAGAAGCCGGCCTCTCGAGCCTGCTCGAGGAACTGCTCCTCGGTCGCCAGTACCGCTGGCTTGACCGCGTCGCGGATCTCGGCCAGACGGGCGGGAGGGTCGCTGGGATTGAGCGTGATGACGGCCCCGCCACCGCGCAGAACTGCCAGCGCCGCGGCCACCTGCGCGCCGCCGTGGTGCATCAGCAGCGCGGCACGCCCATCTAGATCAGGCCACCCGCGTTCCCGGTAGGCAACGAGGAAGCCGTTGGCGAACGCGTCGAGCGCTCGGTACGTGAGCTCGCCCTCGCTGCTCCCAATCGCCACGTGATCGCGGCGAGCCTCGAGTACGCGCGCGAACCGAGCCGGAATCGACGAGTCCGTATCTTCAAGTCGCCAACGTGCTCCAGCCCCGCTCAACACGCCCAGTGCCCCGGCGGTCGCATCCGGCCGGATGTTAGCTTTCGGGCGGGCCCGTCGTGTGCTCTTTGGCTCAGCCTGGGGATCATGCTGGGCTCAAACCGGGGATTAGGTAGGTGCGGACGCCCGCGCCGTTCATAGTCGGCGCATCGCGCTCCGGGACGACGATGCTGCGGCTGATGCTGGACTCGCATCCCGAGCTGGCGATTACGCCCGAGACCCACTTCATCCCAGGACTCGCGGAGCTCTGCGCATCGGCCGCGGACCCAGCCGCGGTCGCACTCGAGGCGATCGTCGATACCGATCGCTGGCCGTCCTTCGAGCTCGACCCCGATGCGCTGCGACGGCAGGCCGCGACCGCCCGATGCCGCTCGCTCGCCGATGTTCTGCGGCTGTTCTACTCGAGCTACGCGGCGAGCCGCCAGAAACCGCGTTGGGGGGACAAGACACCTTTCTACGTGCTCGCGATGCCCCGGATCGCGAGGCTCCTCGAAGAGGCACATTTCGTCCACATCATCAGAGACGGACGCGATGTGGCGTTGTCCGTGATTCCACTCTGGTGGGGACCGAAGTCTGTGCCCGAGGCCGCCGCCTGGTGGGCCGCGCGCGTTCGCCGTGGCCGCCGCGCCGGCGCGGATCTCCGCTACCTCGAGGTCCGCTACGAACAACTCGTCGAGCGACCGGAGACCGAGCTCGGTCGTATCTGCTCCTTCATCGGACTCGATTTCGATCCGGAGATGCTGAGCTTCAACACCCGGGTGCAGGAGCAGCCGTCGGTCGTGGCACCACACCTGGTGGATCTGACGCTCGCTGCCGCGCTCGCGGCGGAGCCCGAAGCTCCGGAGCCCGCGCAGGCGCTGATAACGCCCCAGGAGATGCATGCCCGGCTGGCCGCCCGGCTGAGCGGCCCGCCCGACGCCGCCAGCGTCGAACGGTGGCGGACCGAGATGACCGCCGCGGAGATCCGGCAGTTCGATGAGATCGCCGGGGATCTCCTGGTGGAACTCGGTTACCCGCGTACGTGAAGCCGGCGCTTACGTGTCAAACCGATACCAGGGCGCGGGCGGCGGCGATTCGCCGCCGGTTGCGTTGACGAGGCAATCGAGCGCCCAGTCCACCAACGTGGTGGGGACCTCCTGCGGGTCTGTCGCCCACGGCACTCCGACCACTGTCCGGCCTCGTAGGTGGATGTCGGCATAGCTGGCCACAGGAACCACGCGCGCGGTGATCGGTGCCGCGAGCACGACCGTACCGAGGACCTCCACGTTGCGGATCGCACGCTCGACATTCGATTTTGAGCCAGTCGCCTCGATCGCCGCCTGCGGACGCTCCGATCCGAGGCGCGCCGGAAGCAGGCGATCGACAAGCCGGGCCAGGAGACCGCCCCCAATCAGCTCCACTGTGCCGTCCGGCACTCCATCCACCGCGGCGACTGCGCGCACGGCCGTCGCCACGAACTCCTCGGCGGCACGCCGCGCGGCGTCGGGGGCTTGCGGATAGCCGCGTGCCCACAGGCCCCCCTGATCCGGCGAAGAGTCGACGAACACCGCCGCCGGGCTGTGCGCCTGGCACATCACACGCATGGATCCGTCCGCTAAGCGCTCGACAGTCGCGGTGCTCATTGCCAGCCGACGTCTCGCAGGACTTCGGCGATACGGACGGTTCGATCTTCAGCAGCCGACACATATGCCGCGGTGACTATTGCCTGAACGGCAAGTGCGTCGCGAGCGGCGACGTCCGGTTGCTTGCCGTTGTTGACCGCCCGTGCGAACTCAGAGATGAAGTCAACCCGTGATTGGTTCTTGGGCAGCGGGTCAAGATCAGCCTCCGCCGAGCTCTCGCGGTCTTGATGAGAGAGGATCCCGTCAGGCAGCAGGGCGATCCTGAGCGACGGATTCCAAAGCTCGACCCGTTCGCCCGGCCCGTCAAACGCGGAGGCCGCGCCGACGAACGTCGCGAGCGCGCCACCGAAGTCCACGATCAGGGTTGCCACATCCTCGATCCCCGGGTAATCGAGCGTCGGCGCGGTTCGCGCCACGACCGTCTCCGCCTCTCGCCCGATCAGCGCCCGCACGGCGTCGAGATGATGCAGCACGTTCATGATGAGCACGCCGCCGCCAGCCCGGTCCTTCGATTGCCGCCAGATGGACGGCGCCCGCTTGCTGTATCCACCGGTGAAATAGTGCGTCGGCTTGCGGCTCAGGTACGTGCTCGCGGCTCCGTGCGGCCTCCCGTCAGGGTTGGATTCGACGGCCCGGGCGGCACGTATGAATCGCCGATCGCTCCTCAGGAAAAAGAAGACCGCGACCGTGCGGTCGCTCGCCTCTGCCATCCGCGTGATGCGCACCGCCGAGTCGAGGTCCGCCGCCAGCGGCTTCTCGAGCAGGACATGCTTGCCGGCTGCCAGCGACGCACGGACGATTTCCTCGTGAGTGTCGTGCGGCGTGGCGATGAGCACCGCGTCGACGTCAGGGTTCGTGACTGCATCGACGAGCGAGTCGACGGCGGTGGCGCGGTGCTTCTTGGCCAGCTGACCGGCCAGGTCCGGGATCGGATCGAAGATCGTCGTCAACTGCGCGCCTTCCGCCTCTTGCAATGCGAGGGCGTTCTGAGCTCCGATGTCTCCGCACCCGATCAGCGCGAAGCGCAGCGGGGGCTCATCCGCGGCCGGTGACGGATCGAAGTACGGCTCCAAACGCTCGCCCGACCAGTCAAACGCAGCTGCGACAAATGACGGCTGGCCCGCCGCGACCTCGTAAACGTTGCCGGCGTCGGTGGGGCCGCGCCGCTCGACGAGATCGGAGAACGAAACGCCGCCTGCGAGCAGACGAAAGAACGTCTCGGTCAGCTCCTCTTCAGGTCCGGGGGCGAATCCCTTCAAGGTGCCGATGTGAGCTCCGACGACGCGAACCCCTCGCTCCTGAATCGCGCGGACAGGGAGCGGGGCGGACTCGGCGCGCGGCGAACCGAGCAGCACGACCCGCCCTCCGGCTCCGGCCAGCGCGACCGCGGTCTCGAGACCGTCAGCTGTGCCGGTGGCGTCGATCGTCAGCGGGTAGCGCGCGAGCTCGTCGTCGAGCGGTGTGTCACTCACCGCCAGGAAGCGCGAGCTCATGTCCTTCTCCACGGACCATTGCTTGGCATCCGACGCCGCCACGACCAGGCACTCCGGCGTACCCATCGCCACCGCCAGACGGCGCGCAACCGCTCCGACTATGCCGGCACCCACGACAGCCAACGGCTCCGCCGGTGTGTATCCGCCGCGCCGCAGGCCATAGAGCGCGACGAGCCCCAGGTGCCACAGCGCGCCGTCTACGAGATCAACGCCCGGAGGGATCGCGTGAACGTCTGCGCGAGGCGCCACCACACCGCTCTGATGCGGCACCTGTCGCACGGCGACTGAGTCGCCGGCCTCGAACGGCGGACTGCTCATGATCACGGTCCCGGCGGCCATGAAGCCCGGCAGGTGCGGATATTTGACCGCCGCATTCGGTAGCGACCGAAAGCGAGCGAGCTCGGTACCGGTGCTCGTCACGGTGAGCGCGACATCGACAACGACGTCGTCCGGACCCGGCCTGCGCAGCGCAACGTCATCGATTACCTTCACGACCCCGGGGGTCGGCCACTCAATCGCCCGCACGCGCCCCACGCCACGAGCCTCCATCAATCCTCGCACGTACTCGCCGCTTGCCTCAGCACATCCGCAAGTTCAGCCGCACGGTCGCGACGAGAGAAACGCCGCAGCACCTCCTCGCGCACAGACGGTCTGGCTCGGAGCCGTCCGTCCAGCCAGGCGCCCTGGAACTCGGCGATTGCCGCGGCCGTCGCCGCTGGGTCGCGCACATCGACGCACACGCCGGCGCCAAGCTGCCGTGCCAGGGATGCACCGAGGTTGTCAGGGGCCGTCGCACACAGGATCGGTAGTCCCGTGGCGAGGTACTCGTAGATCTTGCCGGTCACTGCCTTTCGCTCCGGCTCCTCATAGAACAACAACGCGGATGCGGATGACATCTCGGCGATCGCCTCCGAGTGGTCAACGTAGCCGGTGGCGGTGATCGGCAGATCGTTTGGCAGATGGACGGCGGGGGTCGCCCATCCGACGAACCGGACCTCGAGCTTGCCCGCGTCGAGCCTGCCGCTGTCCAGGCCGAGGCGGAGCGCCTGGAACAGGCTCGCCCCGTTGCGCGCATGATGAAGCGTGCCCACGTGCGAGAGGCGTAGGCGCGATCGGTCGGCCGGCCGCGAGCGGTTGATCTCACCGGCGAAGTCCGCCGGGTCGACGCCGTTGCCGATCGTTACGCGGCGCTCCCCATTCACCGGGAGGCCCCGCAGGTCAATGCTGTCGTCGGCCACGGTCACGAACTTCGCCTCGCTCGTGATCGTCTCTTCAAGCGAATTGCGCGCCGCGACGAACTCCGGGACCGACGAGCCGTAGGAAGCGAACAGCGGATCGCGCGTCCACGCGTCACGGAAGTCGGCGACCCAGTGGATGCCGGTGATCCTATGGAGGACCAGCGCGGCCAGATGAGCCGTCGCCGGCGGCTGGGTGCTGTAGATGACGTCGGGGCTCTCCGCGGCGATCGCTCGTAACCCTTCCGAGACGGCCGGCACGAGCCATCCGGCGCGGAGGTCCGGCCACAGGATGTTCGCTTCCGGGGCGGGCGGCAGTCCGGCCAGGGACAGCATGGCGGCAACGCCCTCCTCGGCAGCCGGAGATCGGAGGACACCGGTGCGAACCACGTTGGTGGACGCGGGAATTTCGGCCAACAGCGTCTCGTCGCGGATCGGAAACGCATCTCCGGCCGCGATGACCGTGGCGTCGATGCCCCCATCGTGGAGATACCTCACGTGCTTCAGCGTGCGTTGAACGCCACCGCCACCTGACGGCGGGAAATGGAAGGCGAGCACCAACACCCTCACCTCGCAGCCCCTTTAGCCGCGTGAGCCGGCGACGGCGGGGTCGTCGCCGGCAGCGCGACGCCTTCGGCCTCGACCAGCACGCGGTGGGACCGGGTCCTGGGCGGCACGGCGGACAGCTCGAAGCGGAAGCCGTGCCGGCCATCACCGAAATCCGCTGCCAGTTTCTCGCGGTCCAGATCTGCCAGCCCGCTGCACGCATCGACGCCATCGACGATTGCTCGCACCCACACGCGCCAGCTCGGCGCCCCGGACCGATACGCCCAGCCCGCGACGATCCCGTCCTCGGCTTGCTCGACCCGGCCCAGCACAGCTCCCTCCGGGTGGAACTCCACGTCTTGCCAGAGTCCACCGTCGTCCTGTGCGTCCGTCACAAAGCTCGCGCTGGGAGCGATCGAGACGCCGCCGGTGGTCTCGACGCGCAAGGTGTGGCTGGGCTCGGTCGCAAGCTCCGCGGGAAGCGCGACTTCGAACCCGTGGCGACCGTCTCCCAGGCCCGACCCGGCCAGCTCCGGCCGATCGTGATCGGCGCGGGCCGTCGCCACCTCCGCGCCGTCGACGATCACGCGAATCTCCGCACGCCAGCCGAGGTCATCGGCCCTGCAGGCCCAGCCCGTGACGACACCGTCGCGGACCCGCTCGAGGCGCCCGGTGACCGGATCCTCGAGCGAGAACCCCACCCCCGCCCACGAGCTCGACGGCTTGGACACCACCACCTCGAAACCCGTCGCGGCCGGGAGACGAGCACCGCCCGCCTCGATCCTCAGGCCGTGGTCGGCGGCGACCGCGACGCGCGCGGGCAGCTTGATCCGAAACCCATGGCGTCCGTCGCCGACCCCGTCTTCGGCGAGCGACGGATGGTCAAGATCCGCGGCGCCGCCGGCTACGTCCAGGCCGTCGACGACCACCCGCACACCGACGCGCCAATCCGGCGTGGCCGGGTTCCATGCCCATCCGGTCACCAGCCCATCTTTGACCTGCTCGACCCGACCCTGCACGAAGTCGTTGCCCACGATCTCCAGGTCCCCGACGAGAGTCCCAGAGGCGCCATCGTCGGCAGCGACGACTGGCGACGTGGCGTCCGCACCGGGAGGGACGCTCCTCGCGAGTTCGTAGGCACGTTCCCAGTTCGGCGGCATTTCGCCGCGGCTGTCCTCGAGGCCGGCGAACACGGTGCCAAGGCGCTGGAGTGTGGCGCTGTAGCAGAGCTCGTCGAGGAAGTACTGGCGGCCGCGCTGGGCCCGTGCCCGCATCCCGTCAGGGTCCGAGAACAGCTCGGCGATTCGCGTCGCCACCGAGACCTCGCCGATGCCGCTGATCAGCCCCTCGCCGACGAGCGGCTCGAGTGGTGGTGTCTCGCGCGCCAGGACGGGCACGCCCATCGCCAGCACCTCGGTCAGCTTGGCCGGCAGCTGGTGCTCGGTGGTGCGGTGGGTGGCATCCTGGAGGAGGCAGACGAGATCGCCGATCACGGTCAGCCGCGGAACCTCGGACACGGGGCGGTACTCGACCACCTGCGTCCGTCCGGCGGCCACCCGCGCGAGCTCGATCCGGTCCGCAGGGTCGCGGATCGTGCCGATCACACACAGCTTGTAGCGGGGATCGCCGAGCTCCTCGAGCGCCTGCGCGAGCTCGAGCAGGCCCTTGAACCGCCTCGGCGTGCCCAGGAACAGCACGACGCGATCCTCGGTCGTATATCCGAACTCGGCTCGGACCGCCTCCCGGTCGTAGCGGCCGGGGTCGAACACTTGCTCGTCGCGCGTCTGGGCGACGATCGTCCCGCCGTAGATGTCCTGGAGCACCGGGCTCGCGACCGTGACCGCGTCGGCGTCGCCGAGCAGCTCCTCGGCGGCGCGAGTCCACACGGGGCCGTAGGGGCGCTCGAGGTTGCGCTCGCCGCGCCGCGACTCGACCTCGTCGACCGTGAGCCCATCGTTGGCGCCGGTCCAGCTCAGCTCCCACTCGTCGAGATCGGCGATCACCGGGACGCCGTGCGATCGCCTGAGCATCATCGCGATCAGGAGCGCCGGAAAGCGCGGCTTGCACGCGATCACGAGATCGGTCTGGAGCCCGTCGATCGCGCGCTCGGCCTGGTCCACGTACTCGGGCAGGTTGGCCCCCGGGAACGCCAGCATCCGGACCTCGCTCTTACGGATCGGCTCCCAGATCCCGTCCCCGAACTGCGGGAACATCGGGCCGAGCAGGACCGAGTCGTACCGCCGCCGCAGCATGTCGGCGAAGAAGTACGGCCGCCCCACGGCGTTGTGGCCCATATCCCAAGACACCACCGTGATGTGCTTGAGCCGCCCCAACGTGGCCGCAGTTTACGAGAACCAAGACCAGGGCGAACCCGTCTAGCGGGCTCAGGTTAGGGCGGCCGGGACGACCGTCTCGACCAAGCCGGTGACCACGTCGTAGACGTGGCCGGACATGGTGATTCGCGGCGAGATCGCGTCTGCGGAGCGCAGGCGCTCGAGATCGCGGGTAACGGTCGCGGCGGGATCGAGTACCGCCTGCTCGCGCAGCGTCGACTCCTCAGCACCGATCCGCTCGGCGTAGCGGCGGCGGAAGCTGTCGTCGGCGAGAGCGCCGGTTCCGCACTGCGTGTGGTGGATCACTGCGACCTCGAACAGCGGGCCGTCGGGCAGCATTGTCTCGGCGAGCTGGCCGATGAAGGCGACGTCGTTGATCACCTCGGGAGTGACCCGCGACCGTCCCGAAGGTCACGGTTACGACGCCGGGGAGCGTCAGAGAAGCAGCGTTCGTCCGTTGATGACGAGCGCCAGCTCGTCTCCGGCGATCGACGCGCCGACCACGACGGCTCCGCGCGCAGAGCCTGTCCGACGCGCCGATCGAGCGGGACATCCTCCGGCGCCGCACCAGGCAGCAACTCGAAGTTGACCGCCCATCGACTCTGAGGCAGGTGGAGGAGCCGGACGAGTCCGTCGCTGGCTGCGGAGTCGTAGAGCTTCGCGTCGCATTTGAACTCCTGATTACCTGCCTGCAGACTGGCGATCCAGATCCGAAACGACGGCGGCGCGACGCCCGTCTGCGAG
>Ga0116218_1000446_pt1 | contig 29061 bp, 28 predicted proteins | sample Sb_taG_2_FD_88966 | JGI IMG/M metagenome (GOLD analysis project Ga0116218, IMG submission 88966) | Peat soil microbial communities from Weissenstadt, Germany - Sb_50d_5_LS metaG | ecosystem: Environmental > Terrestrial > Soil > Wetlands > Peat | place: Germany: Weissenstadt | collected 2010-09-21 | reverse complement strand
CGGTGATCTAACGCATTGCGGAAGTCTCTCGGGGCACGCATCCCATGGAAACGACACAGCCACGCGCGTGGAAGGTTCTGCTCGCCTTCGCCATGATCTACTTCGTCTGGGGCTCGACGTACCTTGCGATTCGAGTCGGGGTGCGCGAGGTGCCGCCTTTTCTGCTGGCCGGCATCCGCTTCCTGATTGCCGGTGCGGTTTTGTTCGTCTGGATGCGGGCCAAGGGCACCGTCTCACCGACGAAGCGGGAGTGGGGCGGCGTGACCTCGATGGGCCTGCTGATTTTTGTTTTCGACTACGGTCTGGTGTTCTGGGCGGAGAAGCGAGTGCCGTCGGGCGTCGCCGCGGTCATGATGGCCACGATTCCGGTCTTCATGAGTCTGGCGGAGATTATCTTCCTGCGAACGCAAAGACTCACGGCGCGGCTGGGGATGGCTCTGCTGTTAGGCGTCGCGGGCGTGGCTGTGCTGGTAGGACGTTCTTTGACCTTCGGCGAGGCGCCGATCGATACGGCTGGCGCCTGCGCGCTGATCTTTGGCGCGATCAGTTGGTCGGTGGCGTCGATCCTCAGCCGCAAACTGCCGTTGCCCGCCGACAAAGTCATGAGCTCCGGGGCGCAGATGCTGGCCGGCGGAGTTCTGCTGACGCTCAGCGCGGCATTGCTGGGTGAGTTCCGCGGCTTTCACGTGCAGGCAGTTTCCCGCGGCGCGTGGTTTGCGCTCGCGTATCTGATCGGCGCCGGATCGATTGTCGCTTTCACCGCCTACGTCTGGCTGCTGCATCATGAGTCACCGACGAAGGTCGCGACTTACGCTTACGTGAATCCTGTGGTCGCCGTGGTGATTGGATACTTTCTGGGCGGCGAGACCATCGGCCCGCGCACGATTGCAGGGACACTGCTGGTGCTGGTCAGCGTGGTGGTGATCACCACGATGCCGGCAAAGAAGAGCGAGAGCACTCGCTGGATTTCCGCCGCGCAGCCTTCAGTGGATGCGGAGTAAGACCGTGACGTAGGCGCGGACTTTGTTGAGCAGGGCTGGGTCGGCTTTGGAATGGAAGGCCACGTTGCGCGCTTCCCAGTCCATGCTCTTGAGGTGATCCACAAGAACCGCTCCTTCTACCTTGTCAACCGTCACTGGGAGAGCGAAAGGATAAGGCTTCCTCTTGCTGGTGAGGGGACAAACCACAACCAGGCCGCTAGCGCGATTGTAAGCTCGATCGGTCAACACCAGCGCGGGGCGGCGCCGGCCCTGCTCGCGTCCCGCTTGCGGATCGAAGTCGAGCCAAGCGATATCCCCAACGTCCGGGACGTACTGTCTCACCATTCAATCTTTTCCCGGCCGACGTCTGGTCCCCAGTCGGTCTCTGCGTAGCGATTCTCAGGCGTTATCTGAGCGACCAGTTCTTCCAGAGAAGGCATCCTCTCGACGGCGTGCAATTCGATCCGCCCCTTTGCCGCCTTGATCACAACCGCATCGCCTTCCTTCAGACGAGCTTGTTCCGCAACATCCTTCGGAATACGTACGGCGAGGCTGTTTCCCCACTTGGCCATCTGGGCTCTCGGCATAAAGAAATCCTCAACGTATATACATAGTATATACCGCAGTAGATGCCAGGCGCAACCAGCATATTTGGTACCGAGGTTCCAGTCAGGGGAACCGCTGGCCGGGCGGCAATCCAAAGAGGAATTTCCGCCAGAAGTGAGGAATCCCTACGGCCGCGTCATTCTCTCCGGCTTGACCAGTTGATCGAATTCCTCGCCCGTGAGGTATCCCAGCTTCAGCGCCGCTTCGCGCAGGCTGGAGTGCTCGACGTGCGCGATGTGCGCGATTTGTGCAGCTTTGTCGTATCCCACTTTCGGCGTCAGCGCCGTCACCAGCATCAGGGAGTTCTTGACGTACCAGTCGACTTTGGCGCGATCGACCTCGATGCCCTTGATCATGTACTCGACGTAGCCGTGGCAGGCGTCGGTGATGAGCGTGACTGAGTGCAGAAAGTTGTAGATGATCACAGGCTTGTAGACGTTGAGCTCGAAGTTACCCTGCGAGCCCCCGAATCCGACGGCAGCGGTAGCGCCGTGCACCTGCACGCAGACCATGGTCATGGCTTCGCACTGCGTGGGATTCACCTTGCCAGGCATGATGGAGGACCCGGGCTCATTTTCCGGAATCGACAGCTCGCCCAGACCGCAGCGCGGACCGGAAGCCAGCCAGCGAATGTCGTTGGAGATCTTCATGAACGACGCGGCCAGGGTTTCCATGGCGCCCTGCGCGAAGACGATTTCGTCGTGCGCCGAGAGCGCGGCGAACTTGTTGCCGTGCGAGCGGAAGGGAAGGCCGGTGAGTTCAGCGATCTTTTTGGCCGCGCGCTCGGCGAATTCCGGATGCGTGTTGAGGCCCGTGCCCACGGCTGTGCCGCCGATCGCCAGGTCGTAGAGGCCCTCAAGCGCCTGCTCCAGGCGATGAATATCGCGCTCGAGCAGGCTGGCCCAGCCGCCGAATTCCTGGCCGATGGTGAGCGGCACGGCATCTTGCAAGTGCGTGCGCCCGATCTTCACGATGCTTCCGAATTCCTTTGCCTTGGCCGCGATGGCGTCGTGAACGGTTTTGATGGCGGGGATCAGCGCGTTCTTGACTCGGTCGGCGGCGGCAATGTGCATGGCCGCGGGAAACGTGTCGTTCGACGATTGCGACATGTTGACGTCATCGTTGGGATGGATGGGCTTCTTCGATCCCATCATTTCTCGTCCATGCGGGCCGCCTGCGATTTCGATGGCGCGGTTGGAGATGACCTCGTTCACGTTCATGTTGGTCTGAGTGCCGCTGCCGGTCTGCCAGATGCGCAGCGGGAACTGATCGTTGAGCTTGCCCGAAATGACTTCGTCGGCCGCTTGCACGATCAACTTGGCTTTGTCGGCAGGAAGTTTGCCCAGATCCTGATTGACCAGAGCGCATGCTTTTTTAAGGATGCCGAAGGCGCGGATCAGTTCCGGCGGCATGGTGTCGCGGCCAATGTTGAAATGCAGCAGGGAACGCTGCGTCTGCGCGCCCCAGTAGACGTTCGCGGGCACTTCGATCTTGCCCATGCTGTCGGATTCAATGCGGGTCTTCGTGGCCAGTTCGGCGGTAAGAGCAGACATGACGACTCCTGAGTCGAGTGGAGAGATGAGTGCAACCGCAAATTATACCGCCGCAGGTGAGCGACCGAGCCGAATCGCCTCGTGCCGCAGTCATCCGTTTCCGAGTTGGTACGGGTTTGCTAGGCCCTTGTGGGTGCTGGAGGGAGGCTACAATAGTCAAAACGTTCGGCGAGAGACCGTTGGTGGAATTTCGAGGTGCGCATGCCGGTACCAGTAGATTGGTATCAACGACAAGAGAGAGTTTTGGAAGAGTACCAACGGAGCCCCGACAGGTTTGGGCCCCTCTATGACGAGCTTTTCAGTAAGCTCATTTTGGCGGAACCAGCATCATCCTGGGGAGATTTTCTTGCGTGGCTTAGCGAGCTCCGAGGGTCCTGGTGTTTCCGGGGCCAGCGGGAGTCCGCATGGTCGCTCCGAACGTCCCTTGATCGAGCAGTCAGAGTGAGCACGCCCACTGGCCATTATCACCTCGACCGTCGAGGCGTTGAGAGCGAACTGCTGTTTCGCTTCCAACAACAAGCTCATCAGTTCATTCACAATGCTCCACTTGCCGAGGACAAGGCGAGTTGGTTTGCCCTGATGCAGCATCACGGTGTGCCGACCCGCCTTCTCGACTGGACTTTATCTCCGTATGTGGCACTGTACTTTGCGGTCGAAGCGGCGTTGCAGGGCTTCGGCAGCGGGCGTTCGCAGCAGTCCGAAGTTCCGTTCGAACGGACAGGGCATGAGGTACAGAGAAAGCGGGCGATATGGGCGATTGACCTGTTCTGGCTCGAAGGTAAAGAGAGAGCACATCTAGGGACGGTTCCAACCGATGCGAGCGCGAGGAGGACGTATCTGAATGGGCTGCTCGACCAGAACGAAAAACCGCTGATCGTTAGAATCGATCCGCCGCAGGCAAACGAACGCATGTTTGCCCAGCAAGGACTCTTTCTATGGAAGCTGTTTGAGCAAACGCCATTCTTCGATCAGATTCTGGTGTCCATGATGGTAGACCCGATTCTGGAGCGACCCGTTATCAGAAAGCTTGAGGTGGACGAGAGCCTGAGGGTCGAGTTTCTGGAGGGACTTCGAGCTATGAACATCCACAGAGCCTCTCTCTTCCCTGGCCTCGACGGTTTTTGCCAATCCCTTAAGCTCGACTTGGAGATCAGGGTCGCGAACCGAGCTGCAGAAGTGGAAAGGGCCCACGCCGATGCCCGTAGCGAAATCTAAGCTTCTTCCTCCCATCCATCCCGGCGAGATTCTGCGCGCGGACTTCATGGAGCCGCTCCAGTTAAGCATGAATCGACTGGCGCTTGATCTCCGAGTTCCGGTCACAAGGATTGCCGAGATTGTGCATGAGCGGCGCGGGATCACCCCTGACACTGCCCTGCGACTGGCGCGGTATTTCAATACGAGCGCCGGCTTCTGGATGAATCTTCAGACCGCGTACGATCTGGAAGTGGCAGAAGACAGGTTGTCGCGTACGATTGAACGAGAAGTTCATCCTGCTTCCTCGTCTGCTGCGAATGCAGCGTCCTGATTGCGCATCGGTGCCCGAGGGCGAGACGCCCTCGGGACAGCCGGCAAGATGCCGGCGCTTACCGTGGAGTGCCGCATCTGCAATACCCACATGCTAGAATCATGCGTTTCTGAATCCTGCGCGGCTGCTCCGGGATGATCTGCTGCCATGCCTCACTTCCTCACCGACGAAGAAATCGAAACCCTGCCCCAACCCAAGGCCAAGCCTCGCACCGAGATGCGTACGGACGTGCTCGTGATCGGCTCGGGGCCTACCGGGCTGGCCTGCGCCATCGAGGCGCAGAAGATCGGGCTTCGTGTCGTGGTGCTCGACAAGGGATGCCTGGTGAACTCGTTGTTTCACTATCCCGCGAACATGGTGTTCTTCACCACGCCGGAGTTGCTGGAGATCGGCGACGTTCCGTTTACGACGGCGCAGCAGAAGCCCACGCGCGAGGAAGCGCTCGAATACTATCGCAAAGTTGCTGAGCACTATCGTCTCGACGTGCGCCAGTACGAATGGGTTAAAACCGTGCTCGGGGAAGACGGCGACTTCACCATTGCGGCAAGCGATCGCGCCGGTCGCCCGCACGATTATCGCGCGAAAAAAGTCATTGTTTCGACCGGCTACTACGACCTGGCCAACAAACTGGGAATTCCAGGCGAGGAACTGCCCAAAGTGTCGCACTACTATGGCGAACCCCATCCTTACTATGACGCGGATGTGATGGTCATTGGCGGGAAGAACTCGGCCGCCATCGCGGCTCTCGACCTGTGGCGGCACGGCGCGCGGGTCTCGGTGGTGCACCGCGAGCCGCAGATTCATCACCACGTGAAGTATTGGATCAAGCCCGACTTGGAGAATCGCATCAAGAACGGCGAGATCGAAGCCTACTTCAACAGCTGGGTGCAGGAAATCGGCATCGATCACGTGGTCCTCAACACGCCGCGCGGGCCGCTGCGCGTGAAGAATGATTTCGTGCTGGCCCTGATCGGCTACCATCCCGACTACGATTTTCTGCGGAGCATGGGCATCGAATTGTCGGAGCAGCAGTGCCGTCCGGTCTGCGATCCGGTTTCGCTCGAAAGCAACGTCAAGGGGATTTATGTCGCGGGCGTGATCGTTGCCGGCTCGCGCACCAACGAGATTTTCATCGAGAACGGACGCTTCCACGGCAAGCAGATCGCCGAAGACCTGCGGATCAAACTGGCGCCAGGCAGCAGCGGCTAACACCGCCTGGCCGGTAGCGCTACGAAACTCTTTCCGCGACAATTTCCTCGCGCCAGCATGACCACGCCTTTGCCAGTGGTCAGGCCACCGTTTACCCTAGCCAGACGCATGGAACCCGAACCGGAGCACGGCACCGCCTCGGTCTCGCTCGCGTCCTACGCGCGCCTGATCGGCGGCAACCGCAATTTCCGGCGCGTCTGGCTGGCGCAGATCGTCAGCGAGATCGGGGACTGGTTCTACACCCTTTCGATCTACACGCTGCTGCTGCAGTTGACCGGGCACGCCGGCTCGGTGGCGCTGGCGCTGGTTCTGCAGGTGCTGCCGCAGACGCTGGTCGGGCCTACCGCGGGCGTGGTCAACGACCGGCTGCGCCGCAAGCAAGTCATGATCGCCGCCGACCTGATTCGCTGCGTGATCGTGCTGGCCATGCTGCTGGTGCGCTCGCGGTCGACGGTGTGGCTGGTGTATCCGTTGCTGGTGGCCGAGACCTCGATGGCCGCATTCTTTGAGCCGGCGCGCAGTGCAGTGATTCCCAACATCGCGGCGCAAGGGGAGGTGCTGGTCGCCAACACACTTTCGTCGGCCACGTGGTCGGTGAACCTGGTGATTGGGGCTTCGGTCGGCGGACTGGTAGCGGCTTTTTTCGGGCGGGATGCGGTTTTCATTCTCAACGCACTGTCCTTTCTCGCGTCGGCTCTGCTGATCCGCGGGATGAGCTTCCCCGAGCCTCACGCTGAATCGGCGGCTTCGCTGCGTGCCCGGGATCTGGTCGACTTCTCTCCGATCATGGAGGGGATTCGTTACATCCGCAGTCATCGGACTCTGCTGCCCGCGGTCTTTGCCAAGGCCGGGGAACTCATGGTCGGACCCAGCTGGGTGATCTTTACTGTGCTGGGAGCGCGCGAGTTTGCGGTGCATTGGCGCGGGATCGACTCGGCTCGCGGCGCGATGCTCGGCATGAGCATCCTGCTCGGCGGGCGCGGCGTGGGGGCACTGGTCGGACCGATTGCCGGAGCGAAGTGGGCGCAGCGCAGCGATCACCGCCTGCGACTGGGAATACTGTTTGGCTATCTCACCATCGCCACGGGCTATGGCTTGCTCGGAGTCAGCCGCTCGGTCTGGACTGCAGCTTCCTGCACCATGCTGGCGCACATGGGCGGCTCGACTGTATGGGTCTTCTCCACCACGCTGCTGCAGCTTCACACTGCGGACCGCTTTCGCGGCCGGGTGTTTGCCGCGGACCTGGGCATGTCCAGCTTTTCATTTGCGGTGACTGCCTATGTGACGGGGGTCTTGCTCGATTCCGGAGTTCCGGTGCGCACGGTAGCCACTGGCACAGGCCTGGTCATGCTGATTCCCGCAGCCGTGCTGGCTCTGGCTTTGCGGGCGAGCAGCCGATTCGGAACCGTCGGGGGAGCGAGTCTCTAGCGCTCGTCTCACAAATAGGACCCAGGGAGAAGAACCACTCACCTCAGGGGCTGAAGCCCAGTATTGATGCGGCCCTTGACGGCACGACTGAAGTCGTGCCCTTCCCGTTTCGTTGCGGTCCTTGAGTTCTTCCGCAACCTGTGAAGTCGTGCCCTTCCCAAAACAATTTACGGCGATGGGTTGTCGGTGCTCAGCCGAAGTCGTTACTCGTTCAACAGCCGATCGATTTTCGCTGCCATGATAAGGTCGCTTTCGGTCAGGCCGTCGACTGCGTGTGTCCACAAAGTGATTCCAGCCTTGCCCCACGCCAGCAAAATGTCGGGATGATGGCCCTGCTCCTCGGCCAGCGCTCCGACGCGGTTCACAAAGTCGAGCGCCTGCTTGAAGTCAGGAAACTTGAACTCACGATGAATGTGGTGCTCGTTCGTGACTGTCCACTTGGGGACAGCCTGTCGCAGTTTTTCGAGTTCTTTCCCCTTGAGTGGAGGAGTTCCTCCGCGGCAGGGAACACATTGTTTGTCAGCCAGTTGCTCGGTCATAGTCTCACCCCACGAGATTCGCACATCTTAACAGCCCAAGTGGGATGCTGAATGCCCGAGGGGACACTGTCTCGAATGACAGCGCGAGACCAATCGCGGTTCAGAGCCGATTTTGGCACGTATAATCGTGAATTCAACGGGAATGTCAGGTTGCAGCAGGGGCGCGGCGCCGCGAGAGCGCAAGCCTGTGGCGTCTAGAAAGGGATAAGACGTGGTCGTGCTCGTAGTCGGCGGTGCGGGGTACATTGGCAGTCACACTGCGCGCGCGTTGAAACGTGCGGGACATGAGGCGATCATTTTCGACAACCTCAGCACAGGATACGAATCTCTCGCAGACGGGTTCGAACTGGTGAAGGCCGATGTTCTGGATAGCACTGCGTTGGCGCGAGTGCTGCCCCGGGCCGATGCGATCATGCACTTCGCGGCGCACGCCTACGTGGGCGAGTCGGTCGTGGATCCGAAGAAATATTTCCGCAACAACGTGGAAGGCGGGCTTTCGCTGCTGAACGCGGCGCTGGCTGCGGGAGTGAAGAGAGTCGTCTTCTCTTCATCGTGTGCGGTGTATGGCGAGCCTGCGAAAGTGCCCATCGACGAGAACGCCGCGCGCCAGCCCGTGAATCCGTATGGCGTCTCAAAGCTCTTCTTCGAGCATGCTCTGGAAGCTTACGATCGCGCCTACGGCATGCACTATGCCAGCCTGCGCTATTTCAATGCGGCGGGCGCGGACGAGAGCGGAGAGATCGGCGAACGGCATGAACCGGAGACGCACCTCATACCGCTTGCTCTCAATGCAGCCGCGGGGCTCGGCCCCGAACTGCAGGTGTTCGGTTCGGACTATCCCGCGCCCGACGGAACCTGTATTCGCGACTACATCCACGTGAACGATCTGGCCAGCGCGCATGTGAAATCGCTGGAACACCTGGCGGCAGGTCACGACAGTTTTGCGGTGAACCTGGGGACGGGTAAGGGATATTCGGTGCGGGAAGTAATTTCTGTGGTCGAAGAAGTGACGGGGAAACGCGTGCCCCTGCGAATCGCGCCGCGGCGGGCGGGGGATCCTCCGGCACTGGTGGCAAATGCCGCTCGGGCGCAGGCTTTGCTGCAGTGGAAGGCCACGCGAGGCTTACACGATATGGTGGCGACGGCCTGGAAATGGATGGAGCGAAAGGCACGGGCTACAGAAATCGGAAGCTGAACCACAGAGGACACAGGGGACACAGAAGAAAGTCACAGAGGGAATCATGGGCAACGAGTTAGCTGGGAAGAAAGTTGCATTTCTGGGCGCAGGAAAGATGGGCGGCATCATGCTGCAGGCTTTGCTCAAGAAGGGCCTGCTATCGCCCAAGTCGACTCGTGCCACGGTAGCGCACGCCGAGCGAGCAAAGGCGCTGGCGGCGAAACTGAAGGTAAAGGTCGGGACGGACAACGCGGAGGCTGTCAAGGGCGCCGACATCATCGTAATCGCGGTGAAGCCGCAGACGGTCGAAGATGTCGTGCGGGAGATCAGCCCTCACATCACGCCCAGGCAAATGATCGTCTCGATGGCGGCGTCGGTGCCGACCGCGATGATCGAAAGGAATCTGGCGTCTAATGTTGCGGTCATTCGCGCCATGCCCAATACGCCTTGCCAGCTGGGCGCGGGTATGACCGCGATAGCGAAAGGCAAGCACGCCAGCGCAGCCGACGTGGCCCTGACCTGCCGCATGTTCGACGCGGTCGGGCGAACCGTCGTGGTCGATGAAAAACACATGGATGCGGTGACCGCCCTGTCGGCCAGCGGCCCAGCGTACATCTACATCATTCTCGAGTCGCTGGCGGAAGCCGGAGTAAAAGTGGGGCTGCCGCGCGATATCGCCACCATGCTGGCGGCCCAAACCACGCTGGGCGCAGCTCGAGTGGTGCTGGAGACCGGCGACCATCCGGCATTGCTGAAGGATGCGGTCACCACGCCTGCCGGCTGCACCATCGATGCGATCATGGAACTGGAGGAAGGAAAGTTGCGGGTCACCCTGATCAAAGCAGTAGTGAAGGCGACGCAGCGTGCAAAGGAGCTGGCTTACGGATAACGCGAGGCGCGCCGCTCAGTCGATTGGATAATCTGAGCCGATAGTGACAGGTTGCCCCCGGCTGAAGCAGGTCGAGCTCTTTCCTCCGGTCACGAACTTCAGAGTGCCCGATTCATCCGCGCAAAACGTTTTCGCCTCAGAGTCGGGATCGACTGGCGCAGCGAGGACGCGGAACTTGAGGGCCGGCGAGCCTTCGCAGCCCGACAAGGTGAAATGATATCCATTCCACTCGTCGGTCCCCTGGCCGGGGTCGTAGATGAACGTGCCTTCCCCGGGAGCGCCTGCCACGTCCTTGGAAAACAGACTGGCGAGAGTGCAGCTGTAGCCCACGCCTGGATACTCTGTGGCATAGCGGTTTTCCGCGGCGGCAATCGCATTCAAGCGCATCTGCGCCGACGACTCGTATGATTCATCCTGTTGCCTGCGCAGGCCCTTGAGATAATCCGGATCGGTGAGCGGCACGTGCGCAGCCGCGGTCACCTCGGCGAGCCGCCAGATTTCCTTTTCCTGCTGGAAACTAAAAGTGAAACCCGGCACTACCGGCAGGGATTGCAACTGGCCGTTTTTGTAGTAGTGGACCGAAAGTTCGATCTCTTCCTGGTCGCCGCGCAAGCTATCGCTCTCGACCAGCACTTCGATCTTCTCACCTTTGGCGGGCTCGCAGGTGAGTAGGGTCGACCCGGTGTCGAAGGTTTCCAGGTGCTGGCCCTGCGCGACCATTTGGCGGCCGATGCTCGAGATGCGGAGCGCCGCCGACGTCTCGGGGGTCTCCCCTTTGTGGAGCAAAGTCTGGCGGGCGGCCTCGGGCAGGTGCTTTGCAAAGTCGTCTGCACCCTTGCCAAAAAACATTTCGATCAGAGCCTGCCGGGCAGACTGGGGCGGTGGCGTAGACGCTTGAGCCAGAAGCATAGTGCTCGCGAACGAAATTGAAAGAGCCACAACGAGGCGACGGAACATCTTGTCCTCCTGCCCAGCGGCTTACTTTTACTACTACGGTCTTCAGACTCCGCGGGTTCCACCCAGGTTCCTGGTTTCATAAGGAACGAACGGTTCGGACTTCTTGCTGGATGGCCCTTGGGACATTAAGGATGCCTCGGTGGTGTTTGGATTCTGTGGTTAAGTTCTATGATTAAATTCTTCGGTCGGTATTCATAACCTCGATGAAGCTTCTGATCGTTGTCCAGCATCGCCTTGACCTCTGGAATGTACCCGCATGGTTTGGAGACGGGCTGCGGCAGGAGTTCCCGCAACTCCAGATCGTACAACGCAATCACTACGACGGGATCGAAGCGGACCTGCGAGACGCGGAAATTCTCTTCACGCTCTCGCTGCGTCCTCCGCAGTTCGCCCTGGCGCAAAAGCTGCGCTGGATTCACACGCCAAGTGCTGCTGTACACCAACTCCTGTTTCCCGAACTGGTGAATAGCGACGTGATAATGACGAACTCAGGAGAGGTGCACGGCCCGGTGGTTGCCGAACACGTCATCGCGCTCATCTTCGCACTGGCTAAGAAGATTCCTCAGGCAGTGATCCTGCAGCAGGGCCGCGTCTGGGGACAGCAGCAGATCTGCGATGCACGTCCGAGCGAGATTGCCGGCGCAACCCTGGGCCTGATCGGAGTCGGAAGCATTGGGCGTCGGGTGGCCAAGATGGCATTTGCGCTCGGCATGCGCGTCATCGCCGTGCGCGAACACGCGGAGAAGGGAAGGCCCGACGGCGTTGAGGCCATCTTCGCTCCTGCGGCCCTGGACGAATTGCTGAAACAGTCTGACTATGTCGTGCTGGCCGCTCCGCTGATGCCGGCGACTCAAGGACTCATCAACGCCGCGCGGCTTGCTGTGATGAAGCCGGGAGCGTTTCTGATCAATGTCGGGCGTGGGCCGCAGGTGGATGAATCCGCTTTGGCTGAGGCCTTACGCAGCCGGAGAATCGCCGGGGCGGCCCTGGACGTGTTCGACAAGGAGCCATTGCCCGCAGACTCTCCGCTCTGGGACATCGACAACCTGCTGATTACGCCCCATACCGCGGGCCTCACGGAGAAGCTCTGGTACCGGCACTACGAGCTTTTCTCCGACAATCTTCGCCGCTACCTGGCGCGCGAGCCACTGCGCTTTGTCGTGGACAAGCGGAAAGGATATTGAACCGCCGCTTCATGCTACAGTTCTGTGATCGTCGGCACATACTGGTCTTGCTTACGGAATAATTCCCATGGAATCGCGGCTCATCCTGATCAACCTGCTGGTCAAACTGGGCGTAGCCGCGGCTGTTTCCAGCAGCCTGGTGCGCGCGAAAGAGTTCAAGCTGTTGCTGTTTCGCGAAGAGCGCTCGCTGCGGCAGAAGATTTATCTGGTGTTGTGGTTCGGCCTTCCGATCATGGTGGGAGTGTGGATTCGGATCTCCCAGAAGAGCTTTGTCGCCGCCGATTTCAGCTTTGAGACAGCTCTGCTTCTCGGAGTGATCGGAGGCCGCTGGGCGGGAGCGCTGGGCGGCGTGCTGGTGGGGCTTCCCGCCCTGCTGCATGGCGAGTGGGCCGCCATGCCTTTCGACGTGCTATCCGGTTTGCTGGCCGGGCAGCTGCGCACCATGGCGGTCGACAAGGATGACATCTGGTCCTTTTCGCCGTTCGTAGATCAAAGCATCTTCCGCCTGATTCGACGCAATCTTCCGCGGCCCCGCCTCTTCGACTGGCAGGTCATGTTTTTCTGGACGGTGATCGGCCTGCGTTTCGTGCAAACGCAGTTGTCCCGCTCCTTTCCGAACTCCATCTTCAGCATGGAGAGCCCGGGGAACTGGTGGGTGTGGGCGGCGATCTACGCCGCGTCGGTGACCGCGATCGGCATCGAATTGAAAATCTTCAACAGCGTGCGCCTTCAGATCAAGCTGGAAGAGCAGGAACGGCTGCTGCTGCACGCTCGCATGGAAGCGCTGCAGAACCAGGTGAATCCACACTTCCTGTTCAACACGTTGAACTCCATATCGTCGCTGGTGCGCTTCGATCCTGACATGGCTCGCGATGTGATCTTTAAGCTGGCGAACATCCTGCGCCGCCTGCTCAGCACCAGCGAGGCCTTTGCGCCCTTGCGCGAAGAATTCGAATTCATCGACAACTATCTCGACATTGAGGTGGTGCGCTTCGGACGCGACAAGCTGCGTGTGGTGAAGGAACTCGACCCCGCTTCTCTCGACGTGATGGTTCCCAGCATGTTGCTGCAGCCGCTGGTGGAAAATTCCATCAAGCACGGGCTGTCGCCGAAGGTGGAGGGCGGCAGCATTTACCTGCGCAGCCGCGTCTCCGACGCCAGGCTGATCATTGAAGTCGAAGATGACGGTGTCGGCATGGGCGGCGCGCAGCTCGAACAAAGCAGCAGCTGGTCGGGCATGGGCATCGGCATGGCGAACGTCTCGGAGCGATTGCAGGTGCTATACGGGGACACGGCGCGCATGACCATCGACAGCCATGAAGGGAAGGGAACGCTGATCCGAATTCGCTTGCCGTTGATCGAGGCGACCAGCTCGGTTCCGGAGGGATTCTACGCCGAGCGCTCCAGCACGCGCCGATAGAAGTCTTCGTACTGCTTCACGATCTTCGTCGAGCAGAACCTTTCCATGGCTACCGCGCGCGCCTGTTTGCCCATCTCGCGCAACCGTTGCTGGTTGTTGAGCAGCTCAATGGCGTACCGCGCCATGGTCTCTACGTCACCGACATCGGCGAGATATCCGCTCTTGCCGTGATCAATCACTTCGGGAACACCGCCCGCACGGGTGGCGATGGGCACGACTTCGCAAGCCATGGCCTCGAGTGCAGCCAATCCAAACGATTCCAGCTCGCTGGGCATCAGCATGATGTCGGCGACCGCCAGCTTGTCGTAGATCTGGTCCTGCTTGCCTAGAAACAAAACGTCGTCGTGAATCCCTTTCTGCACCGCCAGCCACTCGGCCACCGAGCGGTCGGGGCCGTCTCCGATCAGCAGCAGCCTTGAGGGAATTTGTTTGCGCACGCGGTCAAAAATCTCAATCACGTCCGTGAGCCGCTTCACCGGACGGAAATTGGAGAGATGCACCAGGATGCGCTCCTGCTTTGGGGCATATTCGGGGCGCAGCGCGGCCACAGTTTCCGGATCGCGCTTGTACACGTCGCAATTCACGGAGTTGTAGATGACCTCAATGGGATTCTTCACGTCGAAGATGCGCTGCGTGCGGTCCCGCAAATAGTTGGAAATCGCAGTGACGCCGTCACTCTGCTCGATCGAGTAGCGGGTGATGGGCAAGTACGAACGGTCGAGCCCGACCAGGGTGATGTCGGTACCGTGCAGCGTGGTCACGAAGGGCAGTCGCCGGCCGCGCGGTCCGACGGCCAGCATCTGCCGCGCCAGCAGCGCGCTCACCGAATGGGGAATGGCGTAATGCACATGGAGGAGATCGAGATCGTAGAGCTGCGCGACTTCCGCCATCCGGGTCGCGAGTGCCAGATCATAGGGAGGGTAATCAAACAGCGGATACCGCGAGACCTCGACTTCGTGATAGTGAATATTGGGCTCCGCGCCTCTGAGACGGATGGGCTGAGCGTAGGAAATGAAATGGATCTCGTGCCCACGCTGCGCCAACTCCAGCCCGAGTTCGGTGGCTACTACACCGCTGCCGCCGTACGTCGGATAACAGGTGATCCCGATTTTCATGCGCGGAGGTCAGTCCCCTCGGTGCTTTGTCATTCGATGGCTAGACGGTGCGGTGGTTGCAGATTTTACATGAAGCGCGGGCGTGCGGACCGCTAAGACGTTATTCGGCGCTTTTGTGACCGAGGGCGCCGGCTGAATCGATTTTGTCCAGATGGGTCTGGAAGCGCTTCTTATTTTCTTCCGGCAATCCGGTGAACTCAATCCCCATCCCGACTCCGGGGTCGCGGGTGCGCACCACCGCGCTGGGCGAAAGCCGCTCCTCTTCCATCCAGAAGTCCACGCGCAACGCAGTTCCCACCGCGAGCGGCATGACGGTCTCCACATAACACCCATTTCCGCTGATGTCTGTGGCGTTCACGCGCAGAGGAGTATTCACGCGCTCATCGCGCAATTCTAACGGGAAGGAAATCCTGTGGCGGGCGAACTTTCTGCGATTGTCGTGGGTTTGTTGCGTTCTCTCCTCGGTCTTCATGTCGTGAGGAAGCGCGGCAGTCCACGGGCACTCCTGGTTGACCACCAGCTGCACGCCCACCTGCGTCTTCTTGAGCGCTCCCGCGTCCACGACCCACATGACCTTGCAGCGGGCCTTCTTGCCTTCATATTGCACGCCGATGACGTCGCCCACCTTCAGCTCAGGTTCGATGCCGTGGATGCAGGCGCCGGTCGCGCTGATGTTTTGAGCGATTGCATTCTGGAAGAACGGTTGGTTGTTGGAACCCATGCCCCACACGCGCACCTTCAAGTCCAGCGTCGCACGCGGAGCAGACCCCTGGGCCGACATGAGCGACAACCTCCCGCACAAAGACGGTGAATTGTAACCCATCATAGCGGCTTCAACATAACAGCGCAGGTTACCGCGGTACCCTGGAACTCGCCGAACAGCTTAGTCCGCAGCGGCTCTCTCCTATATGTGGGGCGGTGCTGGGCGGCGTCCTCCAAATCCAGCGCTGGCATTATGCACTGACGCACAGGTCCCGATACGAGATCAGCTCGATGCCTTCCCGTGCCAACACCTCGCGCGCGGCGGGCAGGGTCAGAACTTGCAGCTCCGTCTGCCGCGACTCGCGCAGACGAGTCCTGGCAGCCTGCAGATCGGCGTCGTTGTAGCCGGGATGACAGACAAATTCCCATGTGCCCTCGGGAATGTTGCGGGCAATCGCGGTGAAGAGAGTCTCATCAAGCGTCCCCGTGACTTCGATGCCCAGCGTGCCATCGGGCGTGGTGAAGCCCTCGCGGTCGACCGCTTCCCGAAAATTCGAGGCGAAGCGCCGCAGGATTCTGACTTCGGCATAGCGAGTCCAGAGGTTGGGCCGCGCCAGAAGCTGGCTGGATCGCAAGGGCAGCCTCGGCCCAAATGGGTTGCGCAAGGCGCGAACCCCGCAAGCTGCCGCGGCTTGCAACAAGGGCCGCAGGATCGCGGGAAAAATGTGGGTGTGCTTGTGCGTGTCAAAATGCGAGACGGTGATCCCCGTGGCTTGAATCTTGCGAATCTGCGCCGTGGCCTCTGCGGAGATTTCTTCTGCGGTCAGGCGGCCGGCGATGGCCCTCGCGGCAAAACTTTTGAGTCCATCCCGGAACTCCTGGGCCCGCGTTGGCTTGGTCAGGGATGCGATTTGCTCGGAGGCAACCACAGGCTGGCCGTCGATCAGCACGACATGACAACCGATGCTCAGTCGCGGAACCGATTTCGACAATTCCACCGCGTCGGCAAAGGCGCCGCCGTTGGCCATCAGCGTGGAGGAGGTTACAACCCCGCGGGTGTGAGCCTCAACAATCGCTCGATTTACGCCTGCCGTAAAGCCAAAGTCATCCGCGTTGACGATCAGACGCCGCACCCACGCAGTCTAGCAGGCAGAAGATGCCCAGAGGCGTGGTGACGGTCCGCCTCTGTCCCCCCGGCTTTTCGCGGCTTGCTTTATACTCGCTGAGGTGCTCTGCCTCGCCTGCCCGCAATGATTTCCGGGCGTCGCGGGAGCTCAGCAGCGCACATCCGAGGGGCGGTTAGCTCAGCTGGTTAGAGCGCCTGCCTTACAAGCAGGAGGTCGCAGGTTCGAATCCTGCACTGCCCACCACTCATCCGCACTGTGATGCAATCGCCCTGCACCGAGGCACAGTTCGTCGCCTTCAGCATTGAACGGCTCACATGCCTACCGAGTAAAGACCAGCGCTTCCTTTTGATGAGCGAAGTCGATTTCTCTTAGAATCCCCACCTTCGCATTGCTGGTGTCGGTGAGGATCGAGTCCTGCTGCACTGCATTGTCGTTGGTGCGCAGCGTGGCGGGGGCCGTTGCGACGGTCTTGCCGTTTCGCAGGAAGTTGACTTGTACCGCCGGACCTGTTCCTTGCCACTCGATCTTGTAGGTGCCGGCTTTCAGGTGGGTCGTTCCGATCTGCACGGAATCGGCGATATCGACCGAGTGCTGGTTTCTGTCCCGCGCCAACGCACCCAGCGGGAAGAGCAGGGCAAGAGTGGAAAGAAGTGCCCAATACTTTAGATGCTTCATTTCAGATTTCCTCCTTCTTGAAACCTACGGTCGCAGCGGCCGCCAGGTTGTCCGAGACATGATGTCGACCAAATGTCTCACCCTCTAGAATGGATGCACAAAACAGAACCCTGGTTTCAAAGAATATCGTGTGACGAGATAAACACATGGGTGCGGCAAGCAGATTCGTGATCACAGCGATTTGCTGATTCCCGACTGCCACCGTGTCGAAACGCAGGGAGATCTCAGCTGGTGCACCGTGGCCCGCTGGCTTGGCTGTGACGATATGGCCGATGACTTTGGCACCGGCGGGAATTCGGGAATGCGCCGACACAGGAACGTCCTGCATGACACGCCCGCTGACGCGTTGGCCCGCCGCAACCCGATCGGAGCGCAGAGACGAACTCAACTGAACCGGCAGGATCGTTCCTGGGGGAATCGCATTCTGTGCCAACGATCCTGCCGTCATCAGCAGCACGATGAGCAGTGCGCTCTTCATGCCGTCACCTCCGACTTCGATGGAATTCGGCGGCGCCTCCGCTACTTCGATCCGCCGAAGGTGTAGCCAATGGATACACCATAGCGAACCGGGAAGTTCGAACTGAATTCCTGGTTGTTGTTCACCAGGTACATCCGCACCTCGGGGCGCACGAAAAAGCTTCCATAGGGGTAGAGCCGAATCCCCGCGCCTATGTCGGCGAGAAAATGGTTGCTGCTCACGTAGTTGGTGCAATTTCCGAATTGATCGCAATTGACCGCGCCCGAATAGAAGCGAATGCTCTCGCCTCCGATTCCCCCCAGCGCCTCGGCCCCCAAGAACTTGCTGAAGCGGCGGGCGTAAATGGCGTTGAAGTCCCAAAAAATCGGACGATAGGGGTACAAACCACCGTACGAGCCCTGGTTCCCCCGCCAGTTAACCTCGCCCTGGACGCCGAGGTTTCCGTGGAACAAGACGTCGCCGCTGAATCCCACAAAGGCGCCTCCGCTTTCTGTCGGTTGAATCTGCCCGCCGTTAAAGTTGGTGCCCGATGAAGCGAGCGATCCTCCGCCGAACGCGACATCGACTTGCTGAGCGAAAGCAGGGGCCATCAACATCGAGATGAACACACTCACCACCATCATCAGTTTTCTCACAAGACTCTCCTTTCGAATCTCTTGGTTTCAGTGCTTCTCCTCGCCACGTATGCCTCGCATATCGCGCACCGCAATCACTGGGCCGGACCGAAGCGTCACTGCCCTGGTGCATCCTGGGTACGGACTGCTGGCCGGTTCCGTGCCGGTGTTTCCTGGCCATCCTGGTCTACCCGTTACAGGTCTACCCATGCAGATCTACCCATCCAGGTCTTGCAAGACCCACTCCGGCTTGTTCGTGTGCCGCATATAGGAATCAAAGAACCGCAGGAGAAATGGCGTCTGGCTGCCCACCCCTGCAAACAACAGAACCGGAACTTCCGGTTTGATCCGCTTCATTTCGGCTCGTATGGAAGCGCCGGTTGCATCCGGGAGGTCATACTCCAACAGAACTCCCTGCACCGGCTGCTTGGTTAGCATCGAGAGGCCTTGCCGTCCCGTCGTTGCCGTCACCACTTCGTAGCCGGCGGCTTCCAGCATGTAGCGAAGCGCATCCCGGTATTCGCCATGATTTTCCACGCAAAGAACTCGAACGTTGCTCATCTCCATTCTCCCGGCCTGGGGGACGTTGATCCCGTGCCATGCGCAAGAGGCACTGCTCGGCATCGGGCGGCGCAGATCAGGATGAACCCGCAGGTTCTCTGACGCTGAATCCTGTCGCCGCGAAAACGATCCATGAGCGGCCTCCAATTGCCGTCCTGACGTGAGCTCCCGCCTCGTTTCTTAAGGCAGGTAAGGCACTACGGCTGGTTGCTCCTCGAGAGGATTAGCGGGTGGGAGGCGGGCGGTTGTAGTGGAAGCCCTTGGTCTGCAAGGTGGACCAGAGCTGAGGGGCGGGCGCGGTGTGAGCCGACTCGGTGGTAGGCGCAAAGGGCAGGAAGCGGGCTACCGGTGCGCTCCAGTGCGAAGTCGCGGTATCAAACCGCGGCCTCTGGTCGTGCTTGGCAATGGCGCTGATCGCGGAGTGCTGAGAAGCAACCCGGGTAAAATGGGGTGGAACATTTCGGGCAACAACGAGCGCAAGCAGGGCCGTCAGAGCTGGAATCGCTCTCATCCAACTCGCTGCACGACTGCGGATTCGCGAATTCCGCTTCAGCGACATAAACCCCACCTTCAGGTTAGTGGATGATTATACTGCGGCCTTGGTTGGCCACATCATCTTTTCGGGGGTAATCCGAGGAATACAGTGGTCGACGTATGCAACCACCTTGCACTCGCGGCTATCCAAGAGAGTTGTCCCTCTAGAGATGGAATGTCCCTCTAAAGTTACCGTCGTCACGTCCAGCACCCCTTGCGTGCATGCAGCGCGTCTTAGTATGCTGAAATTCTCTAGACGTATGAAGGCAGAGATGCTAGCGCTGATAAATTGCGAAGATTCGCGACAGCGGTGTTGGTGTGCGGCGCTGGTTCTATTCGCCATCTGTACTCTGACCGTCAGCGTAGCTACGCGGTATACCGTAACCCCAGGGCTGCGTAGTTCAGCCTGCAGCTTGCGGAAGCACTCGTCGCCGGAGCCGAGCCGGCAACGCCTCATGAAAAGTGCAGCAACCTGGGCGCCTCCGGTTGCCTGCTCCACTGTTTTCGCCGCACCTAGTTCTTATCCCCGCCTTGCCTCCGCCGCACCTCTGATTCCTGCTCTTTTTTTCGAAAAGAGTTTGTACAATCGGCCTCCGCCTGATTCCAATCTTCTTTCGTAAGCGCACTCAAACGTAGCAACGAAGTATCCGCTGATTCGCCCCCCCGGGTCGAATCTACGTCTCTGGTTTTGGCGCGTCGAAACGCCGGAACAATGCCACCGCGGATCACCTCTTGCTACCGGAGACTCCGGCAGTGAACTGCCGCGCTGCCGGATGCGTGCGAACAGAATCTTGTGGCGATGTAAAGCCGGATTCCTGAGGGGAAAAACAGATGGCCGTCGCTCCGCTTCTGACCGAGGAAGAGTTGGATGCTCTTCGCCAGTTCGATACCTGCATGATCGCGAATGCGGTCGAGACGTTTAACGTCCGGCTGCGCAACACCGGGTTTGCGGACGCCAGCATTCGCTGCATGTTCCCGGATGCTCCACCCATGGTGGGATATGCCGCGACGGCGCGCCTGCGGAGCGGAGATCCGCCGATTGCGGGCGGCACGTTTCGGGACCGCACCGACTTCTGGAATTGCATTCTCGAGATTCCTGCGCCTCGCATCCTGGTTCTGCAAGACATGGATCGTCCCGCTGGACGGGGAGCATTTGTGGGCGACATGCATGCGGCCATCTTGAAGGCGCTGGGGTGTGTCGGATACCTGACCAACGGCGCGGTGCGAGAGCTGCCTTCGGTGCGTGCCATGGGACTTCAGTTGTTCGCCAGTAGTGTTGCGGTTTCACACGCATATGCCCATATCTTCGACCTCGGCGCGCCGGTCACCATCGGCGGAATGGAAGTGCAGCCCGGAGATTTATTGCACGGGGATCGGCACGGTGTCATGAGCATACCGGCTGAAATTGCCGACAAGGTTCCGGCGGTGGCCGAGGGCCTGCAACAGGCGGAACAGAAGATCATCGACTTCTGCCGGTCCAGCGCCTTTTCGGTGGCGAAGTTGAGCGATCTGGTTAAGAAGAAGAGCTAGTAGTTGATGCTGGTAATCGACAATGACAGACCATGACTGGCGAGGTCTGCCAGAGAAAAGCGGGAACTGGTCAAACAACGTGATGAATCAAGACTGCATGCACACAAAGCGAATCCAGAGGCGTGCACGCCTCATTGGTGTGACCGTGTTTGGAACCGCGGCCGTGATGTTTCTTTCTTCCTGCTCTGGAAACAAGCGAGTCCACGCGGATGGACCCACGGTGACGGTTGGGGTCACAAAGGTTGTGAAGAAGTCCCTTGGCCGGCAACTAACACTTTCCTCCGAGCTCGTGCCTTTTCAGGAGATTGACGTGTATGCCAAGGAGTCCGGCTACATCAAAGATCTGAAAGTCGACTACGGCGCCCACGTCAAAGCCGGCCAGGTGATGGCGATCCTTGAAATTCCAGAACTGGAAGCGCAACTGCAGGAAGATCAGGCGGAAATCAAGAATGCGGGAAACCAGGTCACCCGGGCTCAGCACGAACTCAGTCGCTATCAAGCGCAGTATAAGGCTTTGCATCTGGAATACACGCGCTTGAACGACGTATTCCAGAGCCAGCCCGGCATTGTGGCCCAGCAGGAAGTGGACGACGCGCAGGGAAAAGACATGGCCGCCGCTTCGCAAGTCGACGCCGGCCAGGCCGCCCTGGATGCGGCCCAGAGCCAGCTTGTCGCGTCCAAGGCAAAGCTGGCGCGTGATCAGAGCCTCTACGACTATTCCAAAATCACGGCTCCCTTTTCCGGCGTCGTCACCGAAAGATACGCAAATCTCGGGACGTTGATGCAGGCTGGCACAGGCTCCAGCACACAGGCCATGCCGCTGGTGAAACTCTCTGAAGACGACCTGTTTCGTCTGGTCATCCCGGTTCCGGAAGCCTACGTTCGCTACATCCGGATCGGGGATCCGGTCAATGTTCGCGTTCCCTCGCTCAACCGGACCTTCCTCGGGAAAGTGGCGCGCTTCTCGGTCGATGTGCGGTCCGATACACGCACGATGCACACCGAAGTGGACGTGCTCAACCCGCAGCGCCTCTTGCTGCCCGGCCTCTACGCTGAAGCCGACCTTCAACTGGACCGCAAGGACAACATTCCCTGCGTCCCGGTGCAGGCTCTCAGCCACAGAGGCAACGGCACCAGCGTTTTTGTCGTGACCGCCGACGGAACCCTGGAGCAACGTCCGGTACAGATTGGGCTGCAGAGCAGCAGCGATGCTGAAATTGTTTCCGGCTTGAATGAAGGAGAGCAGGTGGTGGTCAGCGATCGCGGTGGTCTGAAGCCCGGCGAAAAGGTAATCGCTCAGCCCATGAAGGTGCTTGAGTACAAAGATGAGGAAGCTCCGCAGTGAGCCGCACAAGCGGGGCGCTTAATCGGTTTTGACACGACGCCGGAACGGTTTTGAAACAAGGAAGAGTGGATAGGGTTTATGCCAGGGTTTTCAATTCGTAATCCGTACTTCATTATCGTCATTTGTCTGGTGCTGTTGGTGATTGGTGTCACCAGCATCGCACGCATGCCGGTCGACTTGTTCCCCCCCATCAATTTGCCCGAGGTGGTAGTGGCGACGTTTTATTCCGGCATGCCTCCCGAGGACATCGAAACCGACATCACCGATCCTCTCGAGCGTTTTTTCACGCTGGCTGCGGGCGTCGATCATTTTGAGTCTCGATCAATGCTGGGCGTGAGCATCATCAAAGTCTACTTCCAGCCGGGGACGAGTCCCGATGCCGACGTCACCGAGCTCTCCAATCTCGCACTGGCCGACCTGAAGCGCCTTCCGCCGGGAACCTTGCCTCCGGTTGTGCTGAAGTTCGATGCTTCCAGTCTGCCCGTGGCGCTGGTCACGGTGAAGGGTGAAGGCCTGAGCGAAACGCAGCTTCACGACTACGCTCAGTTCCAGATCCGAAACCAAATCACGTCGGTGCCCGGTTCATCGATCCCCGGCGTGTTCGGCGGAATCTACCGCCAGATCATGGTCTACGTCGATCCCTACAAGCTATCGTCTCGCCAGCTCAGCCTGATGGACGTAGTCAGCGCCGTGAACGACTCCAACCTTATCCTGCCGGCGGGCGACGTCAAGATTGGCCCGTACGACTACTTCGTTTATTCGAACAGTCTGGTCGACAACATGGACCAGCTGGGCAAGGTGCCGCTCAAAGTGGACGGGCACTCCTGGGTCACAGTGAACGATGTGGGCAAAGCCGAGGACGCGCACGGGATCCAGACCAACATTGTTCGCATCGATGGCCAGAAATCCGCCTACATCCCCATCATGAAGCAAGGCGGCGACTCCAACACCATCGCTGTCGTCGATGGTGTCCGCGAGCTCATCAAGCATCTCTACGACATTCCCAAGCAGATGGTCACCAGTATTGTGTTTGACCAGTCGATCTACGTGAAGGAAGCGATTGACACGGTCTTGCACGAAGGATTCCTGGGGCTGATTCTAACCAGCCTGATGATCCTGATTTTCCTCGGCAGCTTCCGGGCCACTTCGGCCGTGTTGCTTTCGATTCCATTGTCTGCATTAGCCGCGTTTGTCGCGTTGGCCTTGATGGGCAGCACCATCAACACCATGATCCTGGCGGGAATGGCGCTGGCGTTTTCCCGCGTGATCGACAATTCGGTGATCTCGCTGGAGAACATCTACCGTCATCTGGAGATGGGAGCCGCCCCCAGGGTTGCCGCTGAAGTTGGCGGCTCAGAAGTGAATCTGGCCGTGCTGGCTGCCACGCTGGTCGACGTCGTCGACTTCTTTCCTGTCATATTTCTTTACGGCGTTGCGAAATTTCTGTTTTCCGCATTGGCCCTGGCGTTTTGCCTCTCGCTGCTTGCGTCCTTTGTAGTTGCCATGACAGTGATTCCTTTGTTCTGTTCGCGCTACCTGAAAGCCTTGCCGCACGGCGAAGTTCACGACAACCAGCAGTATCACGAAGCGCCCAGCACGTCGCGCATGGATAAGTTCAATGCTCGCTTTAACCGCATGTTCAACCGGCTCTTGGACTACTACGAGCACTGGGTGAGGCGCGCGCTGCAGCGTCCCGGATTCACGGTCGCGGTCCTGGCCGGGGTATTCGTGGCAAGCCTGGGAATCTATCCGCTGACCGGGCTGGCCTTTTTCCCCAAGACCGATGCCGGACAGTTCACTATCAACTTGAAAGTTCCCACCGGCACGCGCATTGAGGTGACCGACCAGTATGTCGCCAAGGTTGAAGACCTGATCCGGGGGACGATGGAAGGAAAGGATCTGAGAAGAATCGTCTCCAACATCGGGGTCGTGCCCGACTTTTCGGCGCTCTACACCACGAATTCCGGATCGTACACCGCGACCGTTCAGGTCCAGTTGAACGAGCCGCACCGGCTGAGCAGCTTCGAATATATGGACCGTGTTCAGAAGGGAATGGCGAAGCAATTTCCTGAGATCCGCGCATTCTTCTCCAGTGGCTCGATGGTTGACGCCATCCTGAATCAGGGCGCGCCCGCTCCCATTGACGTGCAGGTCAGCAGCTCGAATCTGGGACAGATTGATGGCATCGCCCAGAACCTGGCGGCACAGTTTCGTGAGATTCACGGTGTGGGCCAGGTCTACGTTCCACAGGACATGAACTACCCGGCCCTGCGCCTGGATGTAGACCGCGTTCACGCCGGCGAAATGGGGCTGACCCAGAAAGACGTGGTGGATAACGTCATTACCGCCCTCAATTCCAACTACATGATCGCTCCGAACTACTGGGTTGATCGCCACAGCGGCAACGACTACTACCTGACGGTGCAGTTCTTCGAGAAAGGCCAGGCGGCGATTCACAACATGGCCGACCTGGGCCAGATTCCGCTACGCGATCCGGGCTCGGGAGGAAGCATGAGTTGCGGACCCTCCGGACCGCCGCGGGCGGGAAGTGGTCAGCCTTCCTGGGCCTGCTCTGGCGCAGGCAGGCCAACTACTGTTCTCAACAATGTGGTCAGCGTGCAGCAGGTACAAACCCCCACCGAGGTCGATCACTACCAGATTCAGCGAGCTGTCGACATCTACGTGACCCCTTCGGGCGAGGACCTGGGACGCGTGAGAAGCGCCATCAACCACATTCTTGCCAAGGCGAACGTTCCTTCCAACGTGCGCGTGAACCTCCGCGGCATGGTGGAAGGCATGGAGAAATCCTTCCGGAGCTTTGCTCTGGGATTCCTGATTTCCTTCCTTCTGCTTTATCTGATTCTCACCGCGCAATTCAAATCGTTTGTCGATCCGTTCCTGATTATGCTCGCCATCCCCATGGGATTTGTCGGCGTGTTGATCATCCTGCCGCTGACCGGCAGCACGTTGAACGTGATGTCGCTGATGGGTGTGCTGATGCTGGTGGGAATCGCGGACTCGAACAGCATTCTGATCGTGGATTTCGCTCACAATCTGGAAAAAGAAGGATTGTCTCCCGCGGATGCGGTTATCACCGCATGCCGCGTGCGTCTGCGTCCGATCCTGATGACCTCCCTGGCCACGATTATCGGCATGATTCCGCTGGCGCTGAAACTGGGGACGGGCGCCGAACAATATGCTCCGATGGCCAAGGCCATCATCGGCGGCTTGACCTCTTCCGTGCTGCTGACCATCTTCATCGTGCCCGCCGCGTACTTGCTGGTCTACGGCAAGAAGAATCCGCAGACGGCAGCCGCTTTGCCGACGGAGACCGCTGAATGACCCTCAGGCGCTGCACTGGCAAGCTCTGCACGCTTTTCGCGCTGTGCGCCGCTCTGCTCACTGCCGGCGTGGCCCAAACCCCGGATCAACCCGGCTTGAGCGAGCAGCTACCTTCCGCGCCGCAACCGCAGCAATCGCCGAGCTCAGGGCTTCTGGCTGCGCCGCAGGCTCAAGCTACCCTCGCGACGAGTTCCCGTGGGGCGCAAGCGACTTCTAACGGCACGCCAGCAGCCCAGGCTTCTCCGGCGCCAGGCGTCCTCATGAGTTTGACTCGTATGCAAGCTGAGCAGCTTGCCTTGAAAAACAACCCGCGGATCAGCGTAGGAAAGCTGCTGGCGCTGGCGCAGCATCAGGTTTACAGGGAAACCAGGGCGGCAGAACTGCCGAATTTTAATGGCGAGATCACCGCGGTCGATGCCAACGAGGGCAGCCGTATCGGCGCCGGAGCGCTCACCGCGTCCCGTCTGCTGGAACATGCCGGCGGGGGAGTAACCCTCAGCCAGTTGCTTACCGACTTCGGACGAACCCTCAACCTCGTGTCTTCGTCCAAGCTTCTGGAAAAAGCGCAAAACGCCAACGCGCTCGCCACGACCGAAGACATTGTTCTCGCCACGGATCAGGCTTTCTACAATGCCCTCCAGGCCCAGGCCCTGCTCAAGGTCGCGCAACAGACAGTTACCACCCGCCAGTCCGTTGAACATCAAGTCGACGAACTGGCGAAAAGCAAGTTGAAATCCACGCTGGACCTGGCTTTTGCCCAAGTGAACCTGTCGCAGGCAAAGCTGTTGCAGCTTGATGCCCAGAACAATGTCGATTCCACAGTGGCTGCGCTGACCGCCGTTCTCGGGTTCGACAAGCAGGTGCAATACGAGTTGCGCGACGACGAGACGCAGCCTCCACCCCCGCCCCAGGACCTCGACCCGCTCATCAACACCGCTTTGCAGCAGCGCCCAGACTTGCAGGCGCTCAACTATGATCAGCAGGCTGCGGAAAAGTTCCGGCGCGCCCAGCGCGACCTGCTCTTTCCCACCATCAGCGCCCTGGGCATGGGCGGAGGCTCTCCGGTGCGGCCCGACTGCTTCGGCGGATGTTTCCCCAACTACTTCATCTCGAGCTGGTACGGCGCCATCGGCGTCAACATGAACGTTCCAATCTTCAACGGATTCCTGTTTACCGCGCAGGCATCCGAAGCGAACTTCCGGGCCAAGGCCGCGGCCGAAAGCACGCGCGACCTCCGCGACCGCGTGGTCCGCGATGTCCGCACTGCCTGGCTGGCTACCAATACGGCATTTCAGCGGGTGAGCGTGGCCGCGGAACTGGCCAAAGAAGCCGACCTGGGGTTGAGTCTCGCCCAAAGCCGCTATCAGCTTGGCCTGGGCTCGATCGTCGAGCTCAGCCAGGCACAATTGCAGCAGACCGACGCTGCCATCGCCTACGTCAACTCCCAATATCAATATCGCTTGTCGCTGTCGACTTTGAACTTCGAAACTGGAGTGCAACCCTAGAAGCGCCCGCTTATGAGCAAGAGAACACTGGCACTGCGCCAGGGCAGGCCTGAGGCTCATCGCTGCGTGGGGAACCATGGTTAATAAGGCGCAGCGCCAGAAGCGCCACATTGAGCCCCGTGCGCTCTGATAGACGCATCTCGTACATGTGATCCCGGTCACAGCGCTGGCCGCCCGCCTGAGAGCAGTATCAAGTGTCGGACCACGCCTACCTCTCGGTGGCGCTCATGGAAATGCCTGCAATTTTCGTTCGTGGCGTGTGGATCGTGTCGGTCTTCGCAGCGCTGATTACCCTCTCTAGGCCGGCGGTCTGCCAGCAAGGCCCGGAGAGCTCGTCTATCACCTTGCAGCAGGCAGCCAAAATTGCCTTAGAAAAGAATCCGCTTCGCAAGGCGGCGATCGCAGATACGAAGCTGGCTTCTGCGCAGGTCCTTGGCGCTCGTTCATTTCTGCTGCCTCACCTGAGTTTTTCCGAGACAGCGACTCGCGGGGATGATCCGGTTTACGTGTTTGGCAGCAAGCTGAGGCAGCAGCGTTTCACCACTGCAGATTTCGCACTGAATCAACTGAACACGCCTCTGCCCTTCGGCAACTTCACCACGCGGTTTGGGGGGAGCTGGAACCTTTTCGACTCATTCGCCAGCTGGCACGGCATCAATCGGGCAAAAGAAATGAACCAGGCTGCCGCACACCAGCTGGACCGTGCGGATCAGGAGATTGTCTTCCATGTGGTCAGTTCCTACTACGACCTTCTATTGGCAGCCAAACAACTGGAGGTTGCCGAGCAATCTGCCAAGACCGCCCAGTCAATCCTCGATCGTAGCCAGGCGAGATTCGACAACGGGCTGACGGTCGAGTCAGATCTGTTGACCGCGAAAGTTCGTTTGGCAGCACGCCAGCAGGAACTGATCCGCGCGAGAAACAACACGGACATGGCTCGGGCCCAGCTCAATGTAGCTATGGGCGTTCCGGTGGACTCTCCCCTTCAGCCGGCTGAGACCTTGAGCGAACGCGCGCTTCCGATCCCCACTCTGCAGGATCTCGAAAAGCAGGCACTGATGGATCGTCCTGACTTAAAGCGCATCGCCTCCGAGGAGGAGGCCCAACGGCAGAGCGTCTCGATCGCCAAGTCGTCATTTGGTCCGCGCCTGAACGCTTTTGCGGGTTGGGAAATGGACAACCCGACATTCGTGGCTGGCGGCGGAGGCGACAACTGGCTGGGCGGGATCGAATTGCAAGTCGACATCTTCCAGGGCGGTGCAAAACGGGCAGAACTGTCCCGACAGCAAGCACTGGAAGAAAAGGTTGCGGCGATGAAGCAGGCAGCCAGGGATGCCGTTTGCCTCGAAGTCCGGCGCGCCTACTACGAAACCGATGCCAACCGGCAGCAGATCGAAGTCGCCCGCGCGGCCATCTCTCAGGCGCAGGAAAGCCTGCGCATCAATCAGGACCGTTATGACAGCGGCGTGACCACCATTACCGAAGTGCTGGCTGCCGAAGAGGCGGCGCGCAACAGTCAGACCAACTATTGGGAGGCGGTTTATCACTTTCGGACTAGCTATGCCGGTCTGGAATTGGCGAGCGGAAGCCTGAGTCCGCAATCTCCCGTGGTGATGCCATGAATCGTATGAATACAGGATTGAAAATCGGATCGTTGCTAGCAGCCGCGGTTGTGGGCCTCAGCGGCTGCTCAACCGATAAGCAGGCAAAGGCGCCGGCCACGGAAACCGTGCGCAACGTCCCCGTCTTCTTGGCGCAGCAAACCACCGTTCCCGATCTGCTGGAAGCAGCCGGAACTGTGCATGCAGCCCAGACCAGTGATCTCGCAAGTCAAATGATGGGCAACATTGTCGAGGTTCGCGCCCGTGAAGGTGATCGCGTTCAGCGCGGGCAAGTGCTCGCCGTAATCGACGACTCCCAACCGCGAGCCGCGGTAGATCGTGCGACTGCCGCTGACCTTGCCGCCCAGCAAGAGCTGGTCGCAGCAAACTCCGACCTGGCTCTGGCGGAATCGACCCTCAAACGCTACCAGAGCCTCTACGAGCGGAAATCGGTCAGCCCCCAGG
>Ga0116218_1000440_pt1 | contig 29228 bp, 28 predicted proteins | sample Sb_taG_2_FD_88966 | JGI IMG/M metagenome (GOLD analysis project Ga0116218, IMG submission 88966) | Peat soil microbial communities from Weissenstadt, Germany - Sb_50d_5_LS metaG | ecosystem: Environmental > Terrestrial > Soil > Wetlands > Peat | place: Germany: Weissenstadt | collected 2010-09-21 | reverse complement strand
TCCTTTTTGATCAGGAACTTTAACGTATAAGATACATTGTACAGGCAAGCAAGGGAGTCTTGATAATCCTGAGCTGTGTTCGGATCGCCCATACCATCGACCATCAAAAAAGCGAGATCCGGAACTTCCACAAGCACTACCTCCTTCACTGGAGGGTTGTATAGTTGCTTAAATTCCTTTCTCAAATCGATTTCAGTGACTTTTACCGCCTGAGATGTTTTCATGTTACTGGCCATTTTTGGTTCCTCTCTTTCAACCCTTTCTCTTTATTTTTACCCGTTCCTCCCTTCTTCAGTATCTACTTTGTATATCACTAACGTGTCACAAGTGACAATCCTATCATCACAACTCGAAAAGAAGCACTTGATGTAGCTCATTGACAACCCCTTTTTAAATTTACTAATATTTTCTTAGCTACTTGACAAAGGGAAGAATCATATGATATAGTAACTATTGTTAGTAAAGTTACTAACTATTTATTAGTATAATACAAAGAAAGATAATTGGAGGAACTCTCTCATGGCTTGGGAAATTGATCCATCACATTCCGCAGTGACATTTTCAGTCAAACATATGATGTTTTCTACTGTCCGCGGACAATTCAACGTACTCAGTGGTCATCTTCATATTGACGAACAGCACCCTGAAAACTCCTGGGTTGATGCGCAGGTTGATGCATCAAGCGTTGACACACGCGACGACAGGCGCGACGGCCACCTTAAATCTCCTGATTTTTTTGATACACAAAAGTATCCAACTATTACATTCAAGAGCACCAAAATTGAGAATACAGGCGACAACGAATACAAAGTATATGGCGATTTTAGCCTACACGGTGTAACAAAGCCTGTTGTTTTCAAAGCAGAATATAATGGCCAGGGTAAAAACCCCTGGGGCATGCAGGTTGCTGGTCTGAGCGCAAAAACGAAAATTAACCGCAAAGAGTGGGACCTCGGCTGGAACCAGGCACTCGAAACAGGTGGCTTACTCGTTGGTGAAGATGTAACCATCGAGATCGATCTCGAAGCCGTTTATAAAGGCGAAGTGACGTCACAGGAAGCAGTTGGCGCGCAAGCAGCTAACTAATAGCTACATTCAATATACGAAACAAAATAAAAAGAGGAAGGTCGCGGCCCTCCTCTTTTTATTTTGTTTTCTTACTCATCTATTTAGAATCCTTGCTGGTTCCATAGATGAAGTCTGAAAGCTCCTGGCGTGAGCGATCCAGAAATGCGCGTAACTGGCTTTGTTTCTCGGCGTCTCCGTGACTTGTACGAGCTGCTATCATGAAGAGCTGTGCTACTTCTGCCGCAGAGCTTCGTAATGCTTGCTGCTCAGGTGTCTGCTGTTGCCTATGGCTTCCATGCCTGTGATGGCTCTGGTGACCATGGAAGAATGCAGGTCGTCGATGCCCTCGAAAGAAACGGGGATCGGACCAGTTTTCCCTGTCAAAGCGAGGTCCAAATTGTCTTTTATCTTGACTGATCATATTCAATCACCTCCTTTTCTGTAATGTATTTATAACGATATATCGTTATCTGTCTATAGTAACAAAACGATATATCGTTATTATTCCCAGGTATGTGGCAATTATGCTTTTTACTGGAAAATTGGTAGATGTTTCGAAGTTGTTCCAATCTTGAAGCGATTATCATATGATATGAGAAAATACAACATATAATGAATACATCACATTATAAAAGGAGCAAAAGAAGATGCGAGCAGCCATCATCACCCGGCCGGGTGGGCCAGAGGTTCTGGAAATACATGATGTCGAAATACCTGAACCGTCGGGTGAACAGGTACGTATCCGTGTACGTGCATCCGGTATCAACCGCGCTGATTTGTTACAACGCGCTGGAGGCTATCCTGCACCTCCTGGATCACCTCCGAACATCCCTGGCCTTGAATTTGCTGGTGAGGTCGAGGCAATCGGACCTCTGGTACGAATGTGGAAACCCGGCCAGCGTGTGATGGGTCTGGTTGGAGGGGGAGCACAGGCAGAATATATCGTATCACACGAAGGTTTACTGGTCGAAATTCCGCAAAATCTCGACTTCGTGCAGGCGGCAGGTATCCCTGAAGTATTTATGACGGCTCATGATGCGCTCTTTACGCAGGCCAGCTTGCAGATGGGTGAACGTGTACTGATCCATGCCGCGGGAAGTGGTGTAGGAACTGCAGCTATACAACTTGCGCATGCGGCAGGAGCTACGACTTATGGCACATCTCGTACACCAGATAAACTTCAACGAGCTAAAGAACTTGGACTGGATGCAGGTTTATCTGACCATAATTTCGCTGCCCAGGCGAATAGTCTGACCAGTGGCGAGGGTGTACATGTCGTCATTGACTTTATTGGCGCGCCCTACATGGAGCAGAATTTGCAAGCGCTGGCGATGTGGGGACGACTGGTTTTCCTGGCAACCATGGGTGGGGTACAAGCACAGGTAAACATAGGCATGTTGATGGGCAAGCGTATTTCTATGCGCGGTGTTACTATGCGTACCCGCACGCTAGAAGAGAAGCTGGCAGTGACGCACCGCTTTGCGACAAGTGTTTTGCCGCTACTAGCAAGTGGGAAGGTGAGACCAGTCATCGAAACAGTGTTTCCACTCGAGGAGATAGGTGAAGCCCATAGAGTGATGGGAGAGAATAAGAATTTTGGGAAATTGGTGGTGAGAGTGGATTAACCCCTCTCAATCACTAACAATCCCGTCTCGCTTTCCTTACCCATCACCATTGGTACACTCTGACTTACACTCGCGCGCATGCAAAACGGTGGATCATCAGGTAAACCTCCAAGAATAACAGCCTGCGCCGAATTGCAGTAATCAATCACCTTAGGTGGCTCGAACGCTTCATATAACGCAATGGATGCGAGGACGCTTTCATGGAGATCCAGTGGTAAGACCTGCCCTTGCAATCTGTGCAGTTCGAGAGCGATAAATCCGGCGCACACGGCATCATCGAGAGCGAAGTAATCAAGTTCGCCTGAGCATACAAGATGAATATTGCCTCCCTTGTCCTTAGCCATTTCAAGCGCTTTCAAAGCCACAGCTTCAGCATTATAAAAGCTCCCAGCCAGGCGAGTCGCTTCTGGAGGACATGCGTAGAATGCACGCGTGCCATTGGTCGTTGTCATGATGAGTTCGCGCCCGGTCAGATCAACCTGTGAAAACTGAACGGGGGAATTACCATAATCGAAGCCAGGTACAGGCTGGACATTGCGCTCCCCACACAAAAGCCTTCCTGGCATCTTCTGAGCAGCTTCTTTCGCTTCCTCAACAGTGCTCGCAACGAGTATTCGGGTGACACCCTGATCGAGCATGACGGCCATGCTCGTCGTAGCTCGGATAACATCGATCACTAAATAGATATCATGTGTGTTACTTCCATCGACCACAATGGCTGATGGAGTAAAAAAAACATTTAGGTGCAACTTATTCTTTCCCCAGTTTCTTCTTCCTCTCCATCTCCCTAAGTTCTACCCTGCGTATCTTACCTGAAATGGTCTTAGGGAGCGCATCGACGAACTCAATCTCACGAGGATACTTGTATGGCGCAGTAACGCGCTTTACATGCTCCTGAAGTTCGGTCGCTAATGCTGGAGAAGCTGTATAACCAGGTGCGAGAATGACATATGCTTTGACGATCTCACCTCGCATCTTGCATAAACATCGCAGCGCCCATGACCCACGGCCCAAACAGGTTGCTCCATGCAGCCTTGGCCCAGCCCAATTGCTCCAATTCATACTCCAATGCAGAAAGCTATCCGAGCGCTCATAAACGACCTTAGAGAGTGGCTTGATGCTGTATAGTGCGACGCAGCCTGCGGCATCCGCTCACCAGTAGATATTGTACATCTTCCCGGCAGCCTCAGGCAAGATAGCGCATTTTTTGAGCAGGGTAAAAGAAGTGAAAGCAATGAAAGAAGGCATCTTAGTAGCGTCCTCGAATTCGGGACTCTACGCAATTGACGATCCCGAACAGGGCCAGGATTTAACATTCGGCCATTCGCACAGATGATCGTGTATACGTGGTATGATAGAGGCAACCATTACATACGCATACTGATGTGCCGTGCTCAGTTTTGATACCGAAAGGAGTATAGTTTATGGCTACCTCTCGGCCCTCCAATATGACCGACTATGAAGTCGAGCGCAGGAGCTTCCAGCTTGATGTACCCGTATATTTCAACTTCGCGACCGATGTTATTGGCAAATGGGCCAGCGATCCCCATAAACCCGCTATGTTGTGGGTCGGGGAGCATGGTGAAGAACGCGGGTTTACCTTCGCCCACTTTGCGGAGAATTCCAGCCGCGCCGCTAATGCTTTCGCCGCATTAGGCATCGGCAAAGGCGATCCTGTTCTGGTGATGCTGCCCCGCATTCCTGAGTGGTGGGAGACGATCCTGGGGTTAATGCGCCTGGGAGCCATTCCCATCCCCTGTACCACGTTGCTCACGCCCAAAGACATTCAATATCGCTGCGAAGTGTCAGAGGCGCGGGCGTTTATTACCGATCAGGAAGGCGCTAACAAATTCGATCAGGTACGAGGGCGATGCCCGATGGTTACACACATCATCCTGATTTCCGAGGGAGGCCCCGACACCGCCGGGCGTGAAAACTGGACGGAGTATCACGCGATTACGGCGGAAGCCTCGACGGAGTTCACCGGCCCAAAGACGAAGAGCGATGATCCGTGCCTGGTTTATTTCACTTCCGGCACGGTCGGCTATCCCAAAATGGTGCTGCATACCCATGCCAGCTATCCTATCGGCCATACCATCACCGGCAAATACTGGCTTGATCTGCATGAAGATGACCTTTTCTGGAACCTTTCAGAGACCGGATGGGCAAAATTCTCATGGAGCAATCTTTTCGGCCCCTGGATTCAGGGAGCCGCCATGTTCATCCAGGATGCGCGCGGCAAGTTTAACGCACTCGAAACCCTGGAAATGCTCAGCAAGTATCCCATTACCACGCTCTGCGCTCCGCCCACCGTCTACCGTATGCTCGTGCTTGACGAGCCAATGGCTTATATGAAGGCCCACGCGCCCAAAGCATTGCGCTATTGTGTCGGAGCCGGTGAGCCGCTTAACCCCGAAGTCATCAAGGTATGGCAGGACACCACCGGCATGACCATCCGCGACGGCTATGGACAGACCGAGACCGTGCTGCTATGCGGTAATTTTCCACCGATAAAGGTGAAGCCGGGTTCGATGGGCAAGCCATCTCCAGGCTTCGAGGTGAGCGTGATCGATTACGACGCCACTGAGCTACCCCCTAACAAAGAGGGCGATATCGCAGTACGCGTGAAGCCGCAGCGCCCGATCTGGATGTTCAGGGAATACTGGCGCGATCCAGATGCCAGCGCTGCCTGCATTCGTGGCGATTGGTATATCACCGGCGACCGCGCCTACAAAGACGAGGACGGCTACTTCTGGTTTGTGGGCCGCGCCGACGATGTGATCAACAGCGCGGGCTACCGCATTGGCCCTTTCGAGGTCGAGAGCGCCCTCAAAGAGCATCCTGCGGTTGCGGAATCGGCGGTCGTCGCCAGTCCCGACGAAATGCGCGGGGAGATCGTCAAAGCTTATGTCATTCTTGCACCTGGCTACACCGCCTCACCTGAACTGGCGAGCGAACTGCAAGAGCATGTGAAGCGGGTGACAGCGCCGTATAAATATCCCCGCGAGATTGAGTTTGTAGATAACCTGCCAAAGACGATTTCAGGCAAAATCCGCCGCGTGGAATTGCGTGATATGGAGCAGAAGAGGAAACAAGCCCGGTAAACTGGGCTATTTCAATACATCGTGACACTCGGCGCTTGATCTAAGATCTGCGTGCTTGGCTGGCAGTTGCTTGGCTAACCGGCCTTGCTCACCGTAACGGCCTGCTCTCCTTTCCGTGGTTTACTCGTTGTTTTGCACGTAGCGTCAAGGGTAGCTTTGACCGCCCAGCCTTGGGCTCGCTCAACATAGTCCAGCAGGCGGTGTTGCTCCTTTGGGCTGAGCAATTGCCAAGCCGCAGTCGGCGAACGGGCTGCGATAGAACGGACGCGCGGTGTTTCCACATAACCCTCCTATAAGGCTAATTGTTTATCCTTTGAACTCTAATGAGAACATATTGCTGTGGCCGTTATACGTGAGTACGCTGTACTTGAGTATGTTGCATCCGATAACGCACTTGATACGCCCCAATGTGCATATTTTGAAAACTGTCCTAAATAATAGATTATTGCGCACTAACGCGCTATAATAATGATAATTCAGTTATCTGGAGGTGGTAGGTCAGGTACCTTCGCGGCCCAACGGGCCGTTTTTTTATGGTAACTAGTAACTACTCAGCAGGAGTGCAGAGGACGCAGTTCTTTGCCGGGGTTCGGGGGCTGCGCATCTGGGGGATGCAATAGCGGATCCCCGAAAAACTCCTTTTCCCTTTTTCGCCGCCTCCTTACGTCCTGTCTGACCGGAGGTAGGCGCGTTAGCGACGTTGACAGGACGAATTTCAAGTCCCGTAGGCGGCATGAAATAAATGGCCATTAGCTACAGTAACTTTTTGCTTGAATAGGTAAAGTATGCAAATATTAGATAACGTAATTCGCCAGAAAGACTTACATGAGTAGATATTATACAGGGAAGCGAGCGCATCATTACAATACGCGCTGGCTAAGATTTAATACACGAACGCTCACTGAGACACTCGCAATGATCGATATCACAGCACTGCGCAGCATCCAGAAGTGGCAAGGACGCTTGCCGCGTGTGTTGGATGTGGCTTGTGGGACAGGTCTCCTACTGAAACAGTTACTCGCTCAAGTACCGGGTATAGCAGTTTATGGATTAGATGCGAGCGCTGACATGCTGGCTCAAGCTCAGGCCGCGCTGAAAGACCAGCCTCATGTGCATTTAGAGCGCATGCAAATCGGAAGAGACACAGCTTTGAACCTCCCATATGCGCAGGAGAACTTTGACCTGATCACGTGTACAAATGCACTGCATGATATGCCAGAAGCGGTGGCATTGCTAGCAGGTCTGGGAAAGCTACTGGCACCTGGTGGACAACTGGTAGTGGAAGATTTCGCTCCTCGTCAACCACGTCTCATCTGGGCAGCTTTCGAATGGCTCTTGAAGGGCATCGAAGGGAACAGTGTGCATGCATATACCCTGTCAGAAGCACGCGATCTTTGTCATAGAGCAGGGCTGCATGTTGCCAGAGAGAAAGGGTTCGTCATAGACTGGCTCTGGTATGGCTGGGTAGTACGTGCGTACAAAACTGCTTATGAGGACAGACGCATGTGAAATTGAAGCGATTCAAGTTCGCTTATGCCTACCCCTCTACTCTCTCGATTTTTCCACGCTCTTGAGCAGTACTGCTTTGGACGCAATAGTAATTGAACTGGCGCTCATGGCCAGTGTGCCAACTTCTGCTTTAAGCAAAATTTCAAGGATTTGAAAGATGTTCAAATATCCTCAATGCTTGTTAATTATCTCATAGTGATCTATAATAATCTTAGTTCTGTCTATTTTATTTATATTACTAAGGAGGTATCTGTGGAACGTCTGTTAACGACAGAAGAGGTTGCAGAATTACTACGGATCGATCCGGTGACGGTCAGACGGCTGATCGGACGCGGAGAACTTACCGCTTATCGTATTGCTGGCGAATATCGCTTCACTGAGGCCGATCTGGAGAAATTCGTTGAGAGCCAACGAGTGAATGTAAACATCACAACCAAAAACCAGTTTGGCGATAAGTTTACTGATCAGGCACGCAACGTGTTGGTGCTGGCAAGTGAGGAAGCACGTCGATATAATCACACGGGCGTTGGTACCGAGCATATATTACTGGCAATAATGAGCGAGAGCGAAGGCGTTGCGGCCAAAGCGCTGTCCCAGTTACATGTCCAGGAGAAAGAGATACGGAAGCACATCGAAATATTGCATCCAGAGGAACATGATCATCCAGTCGCAGAGGGTATGATCGGCCTAACACCACAAGGGAAGGCAAGTATTGAGTGGGCCGTACAGGAGGCGCGCGGCTTCGATCATCACTATCTGGGAACCGAGCACCTCCTACTGGGCCTGCTGCGCGAAGAAGAGAGTCTTGGTAGCCAGGTTTTACGCCAATCAGACGTGTCGCTGGAAAAGACACGCGACCTGATCAAGCAACTGCTTGTGATGGATCCAACAACAACTGCGTCTGAGCTGGAGTAGCGTGGATAGCCATAATCCAGAGAAGTTGCTACATGCGAATGTTCATTTGACAACAAATAAGAGCCGCGGAAGGAAAAAGATCATGTCCAAGACGTTGGTTCAAACACGGTATGGAATGGTACAAGGTGTACAAGAAGGTACCATTTCGAGCTGGAAAGGTATTCCGTATGCGCAACCACCTCTAGGGGCACTACGCTTTCGCCCACCACAGCCTTTAGAAGCATGGCCCAATGTCCGCCAGACGACACAATTTGGGCCAATGGCCATGCAGCCTCCAGTTATACCAGCAGAACTTCTCAGTCGCCTGTCGATGAGTGAAGATTGTCTCACGCTGAATATCTGGTCTCCGGGTGCCGACGAGAAACTGCGCCCGGTTCTCGTCTGGATTCACGGCGGAGGCTGGCTGATTGGCTCAGGCCGTTTGCATGACGGAACGTCACTGGCCACCTTGGGAGATGTGGTGGTGGTCACACTCAACTACCGTTTAGGACCACTCGGCTTCCTATATCTTGCCGAGCTTGGTGGCAAAGCGTATGCGGCATCTGGCATCTGCGGCATTCTGGATCAGGTGGCGGCTTTGCAGTGGGTCCAGGAAAATATCGCAGCCTTTGGTGGAGACCCGCACCGCGTCACCGTATTTGGCGAATCGGCAGGGGCAATGAGCATCGGGACATTGCTGGCAATCCCTGCTGCTCAGGGCCTTTTCCAGCGAGCGATCCTGCAAAGTGGAACATTTGGACCGGTCAGGAGTAGCACTGAGGCAACAATGCTTGCGCGCGACTTTCTCAAGATCCTGGATGTGGGACAAGAGACCCTTTCGAGCCTGGAGCAGATCTCGGCAGAACGATTGATCGAGGCGACCTCTGCTCTGACCGATTGGCAAGAAGCAACAGAAGCGGGAGATACAATTCACTTCGCTCCAGTTATCGATGGGCTCTTTCTGCCTCAACATCCCCTACAAGTCATAGCGAGAGGTGCGGCGAAACACATCCCAATGATCATCGGTACAACAAAAGATGAGTGTCTCTTCTATCCTTTTGCTGATTCAACCTGGCGAGAGGCAGATGATGAGACGCTCATCCAACGTGTCAAGCAACAAGTTGGTGTTGCCTGGCCTGGTGTTGCTCCCTTTTACCTGCGAGATCAACCAGACGAACAGCCCCTCCTCAAGCGACTCCTCTCTCTGCTGACCTTTGACCAGTTTACGTTTCCGGCGATCCAACTCGCAGAGACACAGGTTCAACTGTGTGCGACTGTCTGGGCCTATCGGTTTGATTGGCACTCTCCACTATTTGGCGGAGCCGCCCATACGCTGGACAGGATCTTTGTCTGGAAACTTGAGGAGAATCCGACGATCCGACAAATGACAGGAGATGCTCCTGAAAGGCTACAACTGGCGAAGTTGATGCAACAAGCCTGGATTGCTTTCGCTCGCTACGGCGACCCCAATATCCCCGATCTCCCCCTTTGGCCGAAATATGACCTTGAACAGAGGGCAACTATGCTCTTTGATCGGGAAAGTACCATCAAGAACGACCCGAATGCCAGGGAGCGTCAGATTTGGACAAAAGCCTTGTCCGTGTAACCAGCTTGATCCATCTCCCCAACGAGAGGAAGCCTCGTCAGGAGGCGATCAAGCACTAAGCATACCGTAGATCATACTCGTATTCTCCTCTTGTAACACGTTTTGCACATTCTATATGAGCGATATATAGGACTCATCACAATCTCATCACAACGAAGTTAACTGGACAATTTATAACACCTGCTAGCATACCTATGATAAAATGGCGAAAGGGTTATTGAGCAGTGATTGTAAGAATATTGCGTGCCAATTACCCTGAAGAGGCTTTCCGAGGCTTCGATGGATAGTCAAACTGATACCTGATGGCATTCATTTAGAGACAGAGCAGGTATCTATTTACTAATGTTCACTGGATAAGGAGTTACTGAATGCACCTTAAACTTGATGCCCTGACTGAAAAGGGCTTTGTCGTATTGCGTGATTACGAGGGTCCACCTGTTCCTAAGGAGGAATGGATGAGTCTCGAATATATGGACTGGAAAAGTGGTGGCGACACGAACTTTGCACCCATCGCTTCTGCACTTGGTGAAATGGAGTGCGCGGGCTTCTGGGATCACGGTAAACCTGACAAAGATGGTATTTGGACAAAAAATGCATCTATTTGCCCGACACTGGTACAATGGACAAAAAACGTAGGGGCTAATTTTGGCCGTGTACGCATCATCAAACTCAACCCCAATACATACGAGGAGACTGTTCATAACCTGCACCTTGACGACAATAACCGTCTCAATCCTGATGGTGAAGGCTGGGTAGTGCGCACCTGGCTTGAACTTTCCGATGATCCTAACTCGTACATGATTCTGCGCGAAGACAGGGACGATCCTTCGACGGAATCGCGCATTGCGATGCCACGCAATCGCCAACTTGTGATCGACTCGCAGCGTTTATGGCATGCCGCCTGGCATCCCGGTCCTGAGCCGCGTTATGCTCTGATCGTTTCGTACGAGAGCGGAGAGGATCTAGATCGCTGGATTAAAAGCCAGATGCCTCAAACATCACAAGTAGGGTAAGAAGTAAATGCCCAGGGGGTATCCTTCAATGACACGAACTTAAAGCCAGGAGGACCGCAAGGATCTCTCTTATTATACACGAAGAACCCCCCTCACAAGGCCGTGTATTGTAGGGGCGGGGCTTGCCCCCGCCCTGTTGAGAGAGACCGCGAGGATCACCTCAGAAGCTTTATGAATGCAACGTGACCAAGCCTTTTTGGGCAGCCAGCGAGACGGCTTCAGTGCGGTTGGTTGCTCCCAACTTCCCCATAATGGAACTGACGTGGAATTTCGCGGTACGTTCGCTGATTGTTAAATGCGCTGCTATCTCTTTATTGGGCATACCCTGAGCCAGTAGACCCAGAACTTCGAGTTCGCGCTCGGTAAGCGTCTCATATGATGGGTTGTTCAGCGAGGCAGATGAATTTGATGCATGCTGTTGACCTACATGTCTTAATAATTTAGAGGCTACGACGGGTTGCAGTAAAGAGCCACCCTGCATCGTAACACGAATAGCGTTGAAGATGTCATCACGAGGAGCACCCTTAAGTAAATAGCCGTTGGCTCCAGCTTCCAAAGCGGCAATAATGCGCTCGTCGCTGTCGAAAGCAGTGAAAACTATTACGCGCGGGTGGAACCGATCTCCTTTATTCGGATCCTGGGTGAGTTGTTGATGCAAACGACGTATAGTTTCGACACCATCCATAATCGGCATTTCGAGGTCAAGCAGGAGGATATCTGGCTGTAATTCCAGAGTTAAACGCAGAGCTTCATCACCACTGGCTGCTTGCTCTGGAGTGCCGATCACTTCGAAGTCAGGCTGCGTCTCAAGGACAGAGCGAAGTCCCTCACGCACAATAGGATGATCATCAGCCAGCAAGATGCGAATCATCTTTTTCCTCGACCTTCTTCTCCTTTCGACTTGCCTGACTGCGAAGCAGTAGACGCGCTAGCGTCGTTGGCAAGGCGGGTAGGTGCCTCCAACGGAATACAGGCAGCAAGACACGTACCCGCTCCGGGTTCGCTAGAAATGCAGAGTGTGCCACCAAGTAATTTAACACGCTCACTCATGCCGGTTAAACCAAAATGTTCCATTTTAGCATTTACCGGTGAATGTGTTGTTTGAGTTATTTCGTCAGGAAGAAAACCACAACCATCATCCTGCACATACAAACAGAGATTGCCATCCTCTATGTAAAGCGATAACGTGATATGTTTCGCCTGAGCATGCTTATACGCGTTAGCAAGAGCCTCCTGCGCGATTCGATAGACGCCTGCTTCCAGTTTTGGTGACAGAAGCGGAAACTCGTTGGCTGGTTCACAATGATAGTCGAACTCGATTCCTTCTTGCGCCGTTTCATGCATGAGAGCTTCTAAGGCTTCGGGTAACGTGCGATCTTGCAAAGAAGCAGCTCGCAGATCAATCACAGAACGACGCGCTTCTTCGAGATTTTTGCGAGCAAGATTCAGAGCACGATGAATAGCCTCTTGAGCTCGTTCTGGGTTTGAACTTGCCAGCGCATCGGCAGTTTCAAGTTGAAGAGTAATTGCCGCCATACCCTGCGCAAGCGTATCATGAATCTCGCGAGCCAGGCGGTTGCGTTCTTCAATAGTCGCAAGCCGAGTTGCAGCTTGAGTATGCTCTGCTGAGATACGAGCACGCTGAATGGCAAGGCCAATCTGGTCACCAATAATATGTAGCAGTTGTAGTTCTTCTGCTGCGAGTTCTCGCCAATCTTCACTGGCGACATTAAGCACGCCGATTGGCATATCTCCAGCGTAGATAGGCACGCTGGAATGGAAAAGCAATCCAAGTGACGATGGGTCATTTTCGCGTTCGGCATTTTTTAGTCGGCTGCAGCGCAATACGTCGATGTTGGAAGCGCCTTCTAAGTCGCCCTGGAGAAAGGTATCAAGACAAAGACATGAGCCACTCATACGTTGGGGATGATCAGCAAGATACGGTGGCAATGACTGCGCTGCTGCCAGGTAAGGACCATTCTGCGCATCAAGCAACCAGACCCAGCCAGTTTGCAAACCGAGCAATTTCGTGACCTGAGCCAGCACTTCCTGTAATGCTTCGTGTACATCAATCTTGCGATTAAGATGACCCGCAATAGCATAAAGGACGGCCAGGTCACGATTTTCACGTAATAGGGTGTCCGATTCTTGATGATCAGAATGTGCTAAGTTCTTCGGCTTGCTCTCATCCAGCGGGACTTTGTTCACATTGCCAGAAGTCGGATCATCTTTTGTGACTTTTTCTTGCCGGGTTGCCATGGCTATATTGTATAACGGAAGTGCATTTGACTGCTACATATCCCAGATACCAAAATGTAAGTGGAATGCTACTGGCCAGCGCCAACAGTTACCTCGCGCCTGAAGCGCTATACTCGGCAACAATCTCTGTATCCATGCAAGCGCTACTTGCCTGCACAAATGCAGCAAAGAGACGTTTGAAAGCAGGCTCGATTGAATATATCTCTTCTGGGTGGCCCTGAGCAGCCATCACAAAGCGATAGCCAGTCACTTCAAGTAACTCTGGAACACCGTCAGGAGCACGGCCGGTTATACGCACGCCTTTTCCAGGTTCTTTAATAGCCTGGTGATGAAGACTATTGACCATCACTTCTCTCGCACCTAGAATTGTCTCCATACGACTTCCAGGTTCAACAATAATATGATGGGCAAGATGTGCGCGAGACCAATCTCTATGCGAGTGCGCAATGCTATCCGGATACTGATCATCAATATCCTGAAAGAGAGTGCCACCTAAAATTATATTGATAAGCTGCATGCCACGGCAAATCCCAAGTACAGGTACATCTTGCTGTAATGCCCAGGTAGCGAGAGTTATTTCAAATTCATCAAGCTCAAGGTCAGCAACTTCAGTAAGAGAATGGACTTCTTCGCCATAACGACTGGGATGCAAGTCAATACCACCTGTTAGCAACAATCCATCCAGACGAGAGAGCAAGGCAATGAGTACGTTAAAATCTTCGATCATAGGTATGAGAATGGGCAAACCACCAGCACTCTCCACCGCATGTACATAAGTACGATTATTGGCATAGATAGGTCGTTCCGTTTCCGCACGAATAAGTGCGCGACAGGGTATTCCAATTAATGGGCGCATACCAAATTACTCCTTAAAAAAGATGATTATTCGTATAAACTTTTTTGAGATACAAAAATAAAAGCGGAACGCCTTTGATGCGTTCCGCTATAATGTTTTGAACGAATTAGGAAACGAAACACATCATTTCACATATAACCCCAAGAAGCTCCAGCCATAACTGGAGCTGCATAATCACAAGAAATGGATTTGCAAATACTATATAACGTCTCACGTTATTTCCCTCAACGGAGATGTGTACTTAAGAGCATGGTATACTTATATCATATGACGACTGTCAAGCAGGTGAGAAATATTGTATTGCTCAATTGCCAAAGAGGACGTTCCACCACTGCTGCCAGAAACTCAGTACTGGCTGTGGTTGAGAGGTATGAGTTATATTCTGCTGTCCCTGCTGGTTGGAGCCAACGATTACTACAAGATGTTCTCCAACACGTATATAACCAAGATCCTGACGGGCTTCACTTTCAATGACAAAAGGGTCAGAATAGTATTGAGCCTGTTGTGCTAGTTGATCATGATATGCTTGTAGTTGTTGCGTCTGTTGTTGCGCATCCTTCACCTGGCTCATTAACATACTATTTGACCAGGCCTGAGCCAGGGAGCCAAGAAGGAATGCAAAGCAGACCAGGCCGGTGATCAGAATGATTGATTGTGTAAACAAGGAACTACGCCGGGCACGCAGGCGACCGGTAGTTTCTTCCAGGCCAACTGCTCGAGTGACAAGGGGTCTGTTGTCGTTTGTTCGTATCGAAGATGATCTACGCTGCTGCTCTTGCACCCAGCCTCCTCTTTAGCAATTTGATACTAGTAGTTCGCTATATTTAACACTACTCGAAATATACACTAACGTCAAGGTGATGTATTTTCTGGACTTTGAGCCAAAAGTCCTTGCAGTACATTACAGACCTGAGTACCAACGTCATCTCGTCTCCGGACATGATCTCATTGGAATCCGTACACGTTACAGGTTCTCAATGCACCGCTAAAGTTTGTCCGCGTTATGAGTGGTTTAGCAAAGTGATGCTATCTGGAATTATTGCCGATCTTGTATATACCAATCATGGATGTACGAGTTGCAGTCGCATAGATGTGACTGAAGCGCCTTATATGCACAACTTAGCGACCGAACTAAATTTTGGTGATGGCATGCGTGATAATGGCCAGGACTGGGTCGGGCATTATTATCCACGCGGGATAATAAGCTGGGCATTTTTGAATGCGGGGTATTGACCTGTTGCATAACTCCGGTATAATACAAATTGCCTAAGATGCACAAAATCACTTGACACAAGCCTGTGCCTGTGGTATAGTGATGCTAGCTCCTAAGGTATGAACCGCACCATGTTATAGTTCCGCAGGTTTCTATGTGTATGTTATGGCGTCGTAAGCTGTCTTAGGTATTGGTCAGTGCCTCTTTCACCCATCAAAATAGATGATCATTGTTACCACATGTTTTTCAGGTTTATGTCCGAAAAGCAGGATTGTACTTAACTATTTCCCACAATAACTCCAGGTTCAACACAGAAAGGAGAAAGGGCGTGTTACTTCCCATGGATTTGTTCCGCCCTAGAACAACGTGAACATTGCAGAACTAGAAACGAAAACTATAACGGAGCTACGCGACATAGCTCGCGACCTCGAACTCTCCGGCTATACCACCCTCAAGAAACAAGACCTCGTCTTCCGACTTCTCCAGGCCCATACCGAACAGCAAGGCAACATTTTCAGCGCCGGTGTGTTGGAAATCGTAGAAGATGGATTTGGCTTCCTCAGGCAGGAACGCTTCCTTCCAGGTAATATGGATGTCTATGTCTCTCAATCGCAGATCCGCCGCTTTGGCTTGCGGACAGGCGACATGGTTTCCGGCCAGGTTCGCCCACCTAAGGATAATGAAAAGTATTATGGCCTGTTGCGCGTCGAAGCCATCAATGGAGTAGACCCCGAAATCGCTAAACGTCGTCCGCATTTTGATATGCTAACACCAATTTTCCCACGTGAAATGTTCAACCTGGAAACTGTCCCCTCGAACATTTCTGGCCGCATGATCAACCTGGTGGCTCCCATCGGGCGCGGACAGCGCGGCTTGATCGTCTCTCCTCCTAAAGCCGGTAAAACGATGCTCCTCAAATCCATCGCCAACTCCATCACAGAAAATCACAGTGATGCCCATTTGATGATTGCACTGATTGGCGAGCGACCTGAAGAAGTAACCGACATGAAACGCTCGGTAAGGGCAGAAGTCATCAGTTCGACATTTGATGAGCCTACTGAGGCGCATACCCGTGTGGCCGAGATGGTACTCGAACGAGCCAAACGCCTGGTCGAAGGCGGACGTGACGTTGTAGTGCTCCTGGATAGCATTACACGCCTGAGCCGTGCCTATAACCTGGCAGTACAGCCAAGCGGGCGCACGCTCTCCGGCGGTCTCGATCCAAGCGCCTTATTCCCACCCAAACGCTTCTTTGGTGCTGCACGCAAGATCGAAGAGGGCGGAAGCCTGACAATCATCGCCACGGCCCTGGTAGACACAGGCAGCCGTATGGATGACGTGATTTACGAAGAATTTAAGGGTACCGGCAATATGGAGCTGATCCTGAACCGCAAACTTGCAGAACGCCGTGTCTTCCCCGCCATCGACATCTCGCTCTCCAGCACGCGCCGTGAAGAGCTGCTGCTTGACGACAAGACATTACGCGCAGTCGTGGTCATGCGCCGCATGTTCTCAACACTGGCAGATCAGAGAGGCATGGAGGCAATGGAGGCACTCTTGCAGCACATGTCAAAGACCAGCAACAATATTGAATTCCTGGCAACGCTGAATAAGAGTATTATGTAATAGCAGAACGTAAAATTACAATTCACATGGGCTAAATGTTTGCTCATTTAGCCCATCAATATCAGTAGGAGCGAGTGGGGTGAAGGGTGGGTCTTTACGGTTGCCCATGAGAGGCACTCCTCGCCCTCGCTCCCAACTTTGTGAGTCCACTGTGATACGAGAGGTAACTTTAGTGACCTGTCTGTGTGGCATGTGTGCTACTATCATAAAAAATGGGTTCTAGAGCGAACCTCATTGATAGTAAAAAAGCCAAAAGATCCGTAAGAAAAGGAGGATCACCATGGCCAATCAGCAGCTACTTGACATTCTCGGACAAGGTGAGGAGGTGTGGAATCTGTGGAGATTAGATAACCCAGGTGTTCAGATAGACCTCAGCGGTGCCAATCTCGCTCATACCAATTTCCGCGATGCCGACCTCCACGATGCTAATCTCTCTCATGCCAACCTTGAAAGCGTGTTTCTTGTAGGCGCCAATCTTGCTAATGCCAACTTTAACAGTGCCAACCTCAGCCATGCCAACTTGAGTTGGTCCAAACTCAGCGGAGCCGACCTCAGCTTCGCCAATCTTAGTAATGTCAATCTCAGCAATGCCGATCTAAGCGCTGCCGAACTCAGCTTCGCCAATCTCAACCATGCCAATCTTAGCTGGATCAATTTGAGCGGAGCCGACCTCGACTTTGCAACTCTCAATTCTGCCAATCTCAGCGCTGCCAACCTCACCACTGCTGACCTAAGTAATGCTAGCCTCAGTGGCGCAAACTTCAGCGGTGCAAACCTAGATGGCGCAAACCTCACAGATGCAGACCTCAGTGGCGCAAACCTCACCAATGTAGACACTGGTGAAAACCCCGACATTTTTCGCGGTACCAAAGGATACTCTTCGGGTGTTCCTGAATGAAATTACATAAGGCGCTTCTTCTGGAGAGTATCGTTCAGAGACAGAAAGCTCTTCTATAGTGCAGGAGCTTTCTGCAAGGAGATTGTGAACATCGGGTCGCTGGCTGTTCAGGCTCTTGCCCGATAGAACTCGCGATAGACTGCTCCGGCAGAACCTCTCAAAATATCCCTGAAGGATCGAGCAATGGAAACCACAGCAATTCCGAAGGTCCTGTTAGTATAGCAGTACGTAATGATTTCGAGACGATCATGAGGTAAAATACTCGCATGCAAGGAGACACAGACAACCCGCCTACCACTCTTCCTCTCACTCCCGTTTGGGTTCGCCATACTGCGCTATCGGCTATGGGATATCGATATTCTGATCTACCGCACGCTGGTGCATGGCACACTCACCTTCAAATACCGTCCCATGAGATACAATAGAAAGCAAAAGATAAGCTGATAAGCAAGCACAAAAGAGGAGACTGAAAATGACCACAACAGCCGACGTATTTCAAAACCACATTGGAGGCAAATGGCAAGCAGCCGAAAGTGGCAAGAACTTTGCTAATTACAATCCCGCTACAGGTGAAATCCTGGGATATTTTCCGCTTTCCGGAGAGGCTGATGCCAATGCCGCAGTTGCCGCTGCTCGTACAGCTTTCGAGAAATGGCGATTGGTGCCTGCCCCCAAACGAGGTGAAATCCTCTTTCGCGTAGGAGAACTACTCAAACAGCACAAAGAAGAGTTAGCTCGTACGATGACACAGGAAATGGGCAAAGTGCTGAAGGAAACACGCGGCGATGTACAGGAAGGCATCGATATGGCATACTATATGGCTGGTGAAGGACGCAGGCTTTTTGGCTATAGTGTCCCGGTTGAATTATCCAACAAATCAGGTGTTGCAATGCGCGATCCCGTAGGAGTTGTCGCATGCATCACACCCTGGAATTTCCCGATGGCCATCCCAACCTGGAAAATGTTTCCCGCTCTCATCGCAGGCAACACTGTGGTTTTCAAACCCGCCAGCGATACCCCATTAAGCGCATTGCGGCTGGTCGAAATAATGTATGAAGCAGGTTTGCCAGAAGGCGTTGTCAATATTGTATTTGGCCCGGGCGACACGGTTGGCGAAGCTCTGCTTCACAACCCCGATGTCACCGTCATCTCCTTTACCGGCTCAACCGAATCCGGTCGTCACGTGGCGATAGAAGCTGCTAAGTCCCTGAAACGTGTTTCACTGGAGATGGGCGGCAAGAACGCAGTCATTGTGATGGATGACGCAGATCTCAACCTCGCAGTGGAGGGGATACTCTGGAGCGCCTATGGAACCACCGGGCAACGTTGTACCGCCTGTAGCCGCGTGATCGTACACAGCGCCGTTCGCAAACAACTGGTGGATATGCTCGTGCCACGTATAGAACAATTACGGCTGGGCAATGGATTGGACGAAAGTGTCGATGTTGGTCCCGTCATCAACGCTTCTCAATTGACGAAGATCCATAATTATACCGAAATTGGAAAAGAGGAGGGTGCTAAACTTGTCACCGGTGGCCATGTTGAAAACGAGGGCGAGCTAGCGCATGGGAACTTCTATCGTCCCACACTCTTCACTGGAGTAAGCCCAAGCATGCGTATCGCACAAGAAGAGATATTTGGGCCTGTACTCTCGATGATAGAAGTAGCATCATTCGAGGAAGCTATCGCGGTCAATAACAATACGAAGTTCGGACTTTCCAGCGCAATCTATACACAGGACATCAACCGCGTGCAACGAGCAATGCGCGATATCACAACAGGCATCCTTTATGTCAATTCAGGCACGACTGGAGCGGAAATACAATTTCCCTTTGGTGGCAATCGTGGTACCGGCAATGGACACCGCGAGGCGGGAATAGCCGGCCTCGACGTATTCACAGAATGGAAAGTTGTGTACACAGACTACAGCGGCAAGCTACAAAAGGCACAGATTGACGAATAAATCGATGAATACTCTGGTAGAACAGTAAAAGAACAACTTAGAAATCAGACGCTTTCTGGCTAGCTAGCACGGACCCAGGCCGGATCACTTCTCGAAAGCAAGAAGCTCATCACAGCGACACTCGCCATGACGACGAGGGCGCTTACGAGCGGGTAGATGATGGACACGTGAAAGATCAGCAAACTCCCTATGAGGGCCCCCACGAACATGGCCATTACAGCATTCCACTCGTACCTTTTGTGGTGTCTTGCGCATGCTTTCCATAGGTTGCTCATCCTCCCGGTTGTCTCTCTCCTCCATTGCTGAGCGCCTCAAGGGACGTCACGCTTCATGACTCGCTGCTTGGATTGCAGCAAGCAAGGCATCGTGCTCCCAGGAACCGCGATACATAACTCCATTGATGAAGAACGTGGGTGTACCTTGTACTCCGCTGCTTTCGCCACTCTCCACATCTTCCTCGATGTGAGGCAGAAAGCGCTGGTGCGCCACATCGCGTGCGTACTGTTGCAGGTCGAGACCGAGCGTCTCGGCGAAGCTGGCCAGGTCGGCGTCCTCAAGTGAATGCTGGTGGTGGAAGATGTATTCATGCATCTGCCAGAACTTCCCTTGTGATGCTGCGGCCTCGGCAGCCAGAGCCGCATGCAGCGCGTGGGGATGGATTTCGGTGAGAGGGAAGTTACGAAAGACAAAGCGCAGCTGGTCTCCGAGTTGTTTTTGAATGTCCTGGACGACCCAGGTGGACTGGCGGGTGTAGGGACATTCATAATCTCCAAATTGAACCAACGTTACTGTAGCTGTCTCAGGCCCTTGACTGTGGTCTCGTTCACTGACAGGAACCGCAAGGCGTGTGTGTTGTGTCATGGCTCTGGTCCTTCTCATACTATGCTCTTGCTCGAAGCTGGTGTCAATAGGATCAAGCCTCGGTCAAGCAAATTCGAGCATTACCTGGTCGATGTAACACCAACCCCAGTCCTCCCCTGGCTCGTACGACTGGATAATCGGGTGGTTGGTCGCGTGGTAATGCCTGGTGGCGTGCTTATTCTTGGAATCGTCACAGCAGCCGACATGCCCGCATTCGAGACAGAGACGCAGGTGTACCCATGTATCCCCAATTCTCAAACAATCCTCACAGCCATTCGCGCTGGGTGTAACTTGTCGTATTTGGTCTAGATGGGTACATTGTGTAGCCAAGATCGTTTCCTTTCCGATTATACAAGATATCCTGGAGGGGAGTTTGCTCAGGATGTCATACGATCATTGTACCATCTTTTTCTGGTGAGTTCCCAACAGGCTCCAGGCCTATCTCTTTGCATCGCAAATCACATGGCGTGTGACAGACGAACCGCTGCCCCATTCCTTTCCGACGGACTGACACGCAGTGTAAACGCGCCAGCGTCGTTGCCGGTCGGAATAAGCCCTGCACACTCCATCTAGTATGAAAGAACAAACGGCTTGCTCTCGTGTTAGATTAGACCACTTGGGTGAACTCGTAATAACAGACTACTGGCCAATCTTCAGCTGTTGCGCGATGAAGGCGAGCGCGGTCTCGGCCACTTCCCGCCATCCATGGTCAATCGTCAGGGAATGCCCGCGATCAGGTATTTCACGGATCTCCGTCACGCCAGGATTCTTCTCCTGCTGCTTGTAGGAGGCATGGGCGATCGCCCACGGCACGGTGTGGTCATACTCGCCCGAGATAATCAATAGTGGTCCACGCTCGGGATTCTTTGTGTCGACCTTGGCTTCCGTCCACGGGTTGAGGTTGGCCGTGGCTGCCTGGAAGATCGGCACTCCGGAGCCAGGTACCGAGTACTTCTCATACAGCTCGTGCGCTTCGCTCTCGTCGACGGCGTTGGCGAAGGCATAGCGGAACTGCTCGTAGGTCAGCGGGACGGCGCGGGTGTAGTTGAGGGGGTTGCCCAGGACCGCCGACCCCGACTTCAGCGCCGAGAGCGGCAGCGGGAGCACGCCACGGAACGGAGCGGGGTCGATGGCGACCGTCACCGCGGACACGCCTTCCCCAGCCACCTTTTGTGCGATGAGCCCACCGAAGGAATGGCCAATAACGGCGGGCTTCGTCTTGAGCTGGCGAATGGCATCGACATAGTGATCCGTGACCTGCTTGATGCGCTTGTGGGCGAAGACCTCCGGGTCTTGTTTGGCCTCTTCAACGTTATCTGGATCATCTGGCCAGCCAGGCGCGATCGTGGTGTAGCCTCGCTCCTCGAACAACTGGCACCAGTTGTCCCAACTGCTGGCGAGGAGCCAGAGGCCATGTACGAATACTACCGGCTGCTTCCCCTCCTTGTTGGCGCGGTCAATCTCTTGCTGTTCTTGATTCGTGAGAACTGTCATGTTGTACTCCTTTGGGTGTGTAGATGTAAATTGTTCAACGTCATAGTATACCGCTTTTATGTGCAACGAGGTTGCGTAAGAGCCATTTAATGATACGATTGTCTCTCCTTTCGTACCTATGCTCGCAGTGAAAGGACGCGCATCTCTTGCATTGCTCTACCTGCATGCGGAGGTGTGACCACTCTTGACTGAGACTTTCTGAGATAACGCTAAGATGCTACAATGTACATCCTGTTTCAGCAACAGGAAAATGAAAGCTAAAGGATTATTCCGTCAGAGGGGGGCCAGTCACTGCCAGACCGTACCTGGCTGCAAGTGCTGTGAGCGCTTGCATATCCAACTGCGGAACCAGATAGAGGGAACGCATCCCTTCAAAGAACCCTCGCAGCCCGCCTGGAAGAAAGGTGACGAGCATCTTTCCTATCGTCAATGAACGCCAGGTATGTGATACGCCTCCTGGAATGCGGATAGAGGTTCCCGCCGAAGCGGTAAACACGTGTTCTCCCAGTTTCACCCGGTAGATCCCTTCCAGAATGTAGAGCAGTTCATCTTGCTGATGGGTATGTTCATGTGCCCCCACCTGTGGGAGCGTGATCGTGACCGCCTGATCATAGCGTCCATTGGTGGTTTCTGCTGTGGCTTTCCAAATCCAGTACTCACCATTGGCTTCAAAGGTTATCTCCCCTTCGCTCGCGTTCTGCACGAGCGATGAAATGTTTGTGGCCATAGATTCTCTCTTTTTCTTTCTCCTGCAGATGAATTGATACCAAGAGCTATATGATATTTAAGAGCCAGCCACCATCTGCCGCGATCTCTGATCCCACCACAGTCGCAGTGGGACCAATCGTGATGGTATTCACGCGAATACCACGATCAATGAGTTCCGCTGCCAGGGCCCGAGCAAGCGCGTGAATTGCCCCCTTGTTGGAGGTGTAGAGTGAACTATTGGCGATCCCCGTCAAGGCGTTCACCGAGCCATTGAAAATAATTGATGCTTGCTCATTCAAAAAGGGGAGGGCCTTCTGGACGGTAAAATATGCCCCTTTGAAATTGGCATTCAGCATCGCATCAAAAGCAGCTTCATCCACCTCTTCCAGCGAAGCCCCTTTGAAAATGCCCGCGTTGACAAACAGGATATCCAGGTTGCCAAAAGTCTCATGCGCCCGGGCCATCAACTGATCGATATCGCTAAGCTGTGTGACATCCGTCTGAACCGCCAGCACATTGTGCCCCAATTCGTTAGCGACCTCTTCAAGGGTTCCAGGATCACGTCCTGCAATCACGACTTTAGCACCATTGGCATGAAATTCTCTGGCCGTCGCCAGGCCAATTCCACTATTACCCCCGGTCACGACAGCAACTTTTCCTTCAAGTGAACTCATACCACTCATTTCCTTTCGATAGTTGACCTTGCCCGCGTCCTCTTGCCACACATCATCCCAATGAAGCACCACTTGAAACAGATGCGGTGTAAAGTCACTCTCTCTACCTTTTTGCCAACTATGGATAGACTTCTTAGAGTTTCCTCTCTGAAAAAGATACCCTGTTGTGCTTCTTTTTCAGAGAGCGTTATCGGTCTTCAAAGCGACTTTTTTTTGTCGCCTTAAAAAGAAAGAAGGACGAGAAAATTCTTAACAGCGTATCAAATACTATCCAGCGTATCGTATACTATCCAGAGAATGACCTCTTATCCCTACCTGATCTGCGGGAACACCAGAGAAGTAAGCTTGAGAGTCCCCAATCATACGGGTAGATCAGAAGGAAATGCTATGCAGAGGAATGAGCACTTACGCCAGCAACGCATCGGGCGCAACTGGCGACAGCAAGATGTCGCGGACCAGTTGGGCACCACCGTCACCACTATTCAGCGCTGGGAACGAGGTCATCAGCAACCCAGCGCCTACTACCGTGTCAAGCTTTGTACGCTCTTTGGTCTGGATGCTCAGGAGTTAGGATTAGTGGAAACGTTTTCGTCACCACCAGAGAGCACCTCAGTAATACAGACAGGGAGCGCTCCAACCGAGGAGTCCTCTCTCTGGACGGTGCCGTATGCACGCAATCCCCACTTTACCGGACGCGACGACCTGCTCCAACAACTTGGGCAACTATTCGCTGCGGAGAATTCAGAGCAGTCGATGAGCATTCACCAGGCGGCCTTGACGCAAACACAGGCCATTACCGGATTAGGTGGTATTGGCAAAACGCAGATCGCCATCGAATATGCCTACCGCGCACGCATGCAAGGACGCTTTCGCCATACCTTGTGGATCTCTGCTGCCAGCGAGGAGACGATTCTGACCAGCTTTGTCGAACTTGCTCGTCTGTTCATGCCAAATCTCGTGGAGCAGGAGGAGACGAATCAGCGCACTATCGTTGCTGCGCTCTTGCGCTGGTTAGAACATTGTATGCAGCCCTGGCTGCTTATTTTTGACAACGCTGATGATCTCTCCCTGATACAACCCTATCTCCCTCGCTGGGGCAACGGACGCATTCTACTCACGACAAGAGCACATGCTGTTGGCGCATTTGCCTCCTCTCTTGAAGTCGATACTATGGGAGTTATGGAAGCGACGCACCTCTTACTTCGGCGGGCGCACCGCTTTTCTGCCAATTCGCCCGAGGAGCTGGACGAGGCCATCAGACTGGTGACTGCACTCGCACAATTTCCCCTGGCAATAGATCAGGCGGGTGCATACATTGAAGAAACCGGATGCACTCTGAGCACCTATCTGCAACTCTATCAGCGCTATCGTCTCGCGTTGCTCGCACGGCGTGGCTGGCAAGCCACAGGGTATCCCGAGTCGGTTGTCACAACGTGGTCCCTCTCGTTTGCACAGGTAGAACGAACCAACCCGGCAGCAGCCGAACTGCTACAACTCTGCGCCTTTCTCGCCCCAGACCACATCCCTGAAGAACTGCTCACCGAGGGTGCTCCCCATTGGCCTCTGGCACTGCGTGATGCGGTGACGCATCTCCTCAGCTTTAACCAGATGCTCGAAACCTTGCTGGCCTTTTCCCTGGTGAAGCGGCTGTCTGAGGACCGGATGCTAAGTCTCCACCGTCTCGTACAGATCGTGCAATTGGAGAGAATGGAAGCAGAGGCACACCTTACCTGGGCGCAACACCTGGTGCGTGCCATGCATGCCGTCTTCCCTCAAGATACGCAAGACGTAACGACCTGGCCTCGGTGTCAGCGCTATCTGGAACAGGTAGAAGCGTGCGATGTGTTGATTCAACGCCATCATCTCCTGCTGCCAGAGGCAGCGGAATTGCTAGACAGGGCAGGTACCTACGTTCGTGAGCATATGTGGTATACACAGGCAGAACCATTATATCGACGTGCTCTGGCCATTCGCGAGCAGCACCTCGGTCCAGAACATCCTGATACGGCAACCATTCTACACAACCTTGCGATACTCCAGCGAGATACTGGTAATGTTGTGGAAGCAGAGCAGTTATACCAACGCGCCCTGGCCATTCGCGAGCAGCACCTCGGTCCAGAACATCCATATGCCGCAAACGCCTTGAGCAACCTGGCAAACCTCTACCTGGCTCAGAGGCGCTATAGGGAGGCAGAGCCATTATATCGGCGCGCCCTGGTTATTCGTGAGAAACTTTTCGGTCCGCCTCATCTCGATTCTGATGACCACTTGCATACACTGGCAAACTTCTACGTGACTCAAGGGCGGTATAGAGATGCAGAGCCGCTGTACCAACGCATCCTGGCTATTCGCGAGCAGCGCCTCGGCCCTCTTCACTACCGCACCGCAAACATTCTTAATAATCTGGCAGTTCTTTACCTCTCTCAGGGACGGTATAGAGATGCAGAGCCGTTGTACGGGCGTGTTCTTACCATTCGCGAGCAGCAATTCGGTCCAATACATCCTCATACGGCGACCAGCCTGTTCAATATGGCTATGCTTCAGCGTGACAAAGGCAACTTTGTGGACGCGGAGCGGTTATACCAACGCGCCCTGGATATTCGCGAGCAACACCTGGGTCCAGAGCATCCTACCCTCGCTGACTGTCTGGGCGGCCTGGCAACACTGTATCAAAAGCAAGGGAAGGTCGAACAGGCTGAAGCGTTGGCACTGCGCGCGCTACGCATCCACGAACAGCACCTTGGTCCGCGCCATCCCTCTACTGCTGACGACCTGCATACGCTGGCTATACTCTATCGAGTCCAGGGGAAACCTGCTGAGGCAGAACCTTTGTTTCTTCGTGCACTATCGATCCGTGAACAAGCGTTTGTGTCGGCTCATCTCTCCCTCGCCGAAACCTTGTACGAGTTCGCTCTCTTCCAGCATCAGCAAGGTCACCACGACGAAGCACGTCCCCTCTACGAACGCGCCCTTGATGCTCGAATCCACATACTGGGTGCAACCCATCCGCTGACCATCACTGTCCATGAGCGCTTGATTACTCTGTTGCAGACGATGGGCTGCACTGAGGAAGCAGCACAATTGGATGAAGCCCAACTGGCATCTGCTGATCTCCCGAGAGATGAGACTTTTGACAAGAGTAGTATATCCTTGGAGCGGAGCGGAACAATGGCTAGTGCGTGGAGCAGCCTTCTTCCTGAATGTCCTCAGTGTGACCAGATGGAAGAGATCATCAAAAGCGGGAAAAATCGATCGGGGAGTCAGCGATTTCGTTGCCGTGTCTGTCAGTTGTACTTCACTCCTCAGCCAAGTATAAGGCAACCAGATCAGGCGCGAACAGCTGAAGCTCTGGCGCTTGCAGAACAAGGTATGAGTTACCGTCAAATCGCTCGCCAGCTGGGCGTGCATCATCAAACGGTGGGTGCGTGGATCAACACTCACATAGCGCATGGAGGAGAATGAGCAAACACATTCTCCCCCTTTCCCATTTTATACGTATCTCGATCTTAGCGTGCGCTGGGGGCGATGACCTTTCCACTTTTGTGAGATACAATGAGATAGATAGTCCAATAGATGCTAGAAGTCTGCTGACTGCGTGCTCTTTCTGTAAGCAAAAGGATGAGCGCCTTGCTCGAAAGGACAGAGACCGCAACGACGAACAGTTCCCCGTCCTCTTTCCGGGCCAACCAGAAGAGTAGTATATGAGAGAAGATGTTTTTTCAATGTCACAAAACTTTTTAGAATTGCTTTGGCCAGGAAGGGGTAAAAGTGGGTAGCACATCTCTATGGCAAGCTGAACTAACAGAAACAAGCGAGGCCGTTTCTACTAACCCCGTGCATGGCACGCTTGATACGCAAGTCGCCGTAATAGGTGCAGGTATTACAGGCACTGCAACAGCACTCTGGCTGGCACGTGCCGGCATCAATGTCAGAGTGCTGGAGGCTCGTAGCATTGCTGCGGGAGCGAGCGGGCGCAATGGCGGGTTTATCGCTTATGGCACAACTGCGTCCTATTCAAATGTTATTCAACGCTACGGGCGCGAACAGGCTCGGCGTCTCTGGGCATTTACCCTACGCAATCATGAGCTTCTCAAAAGCCTCATTGACGAACTTGAACAAGGTGGCTGGTCATGCTCATATCGTCGTAACGGATCGATGAAATTAGCGCTCAGTGAGCCAGAACTTGAGCAGGTCACTCAAAGCACCTCGCTGCTCATCGAAGATGGATGGGAAGTGCAGATTGTGCCGCGAAATCATCTGCCAGTACGGCTACAAAATGCCTGTTTCGGAGGGGCTTACTATCCAGCAAATGGTGAATTTCATCCAGCAAAGTTCGTAACGGGGCTTGCATCGCTAGCAAAGCAAGCAGGTGCAGTTTTTCATAACGAGAGTCAAGTCATCGAGATCTCCGCAAATGAAGATGGAATTTTGCTCCACACACCAGGAGGAACCATACATGCCCGCACACTGGTACTTGCCACCAATGCCTGGTTGCCAGAACTTGGAACGTTGGTCGGAGCAAACTGGCTATCTAGCTGCATTTTTCCGACTCGCGGCCAGGTCATTGCCACAGAGCCAGTCAGTGAGCAACTTTTCCCGTATCCATGCTCTGCAGATGAAGGCTACCAGTATTGGCGCCAGCTTTCTGATGGACGACTGGTAGTTGGAGGCTGGCGCAATCGCTCATTTGATACCGAGTTGCAGACGTACGACGAGACTCCCAATGAGGCAATTCAACAACACCTGGACGCATTCGTACATGAAACACTCAAACTGCCACATATCAATATTACCAACCGCTGGGCTGGTATCATGGGCTTTACAGCCGACAGCTTGCCGCTGATTGGGCGCCTACCAGGGGTGCCAAACTGCTTTATTGCCGGTGGGTATACAGGACATGGGAACGCATTTGCCATACATGCAGCAAAGCTGGTCAGCGAGATGGTACAGGGAAAAATGAATCCCGATGTGGAGTTATTTGATCCCGCAAGATTCGACAGCGGGTTGTAGCACTTACAACGTCACCCTATTCCCACCGGCAGGCATCGTAAATCGCAAAAAGCCACCTTGAGCCAGGCGCGTACATATCACCGTAAGCGTAAAGAACGACAAAAGCAGAACAGCGCTTCTCAATTCATACATACCAAATTGAAGCAAGCTGAGGTGATTTGTTCCATGCGTGAAGAAACGCAAGATGGCAGGGCCTTGCTGCACACCCTCAAATGTGAATAACGCCAGTCCTACCGCCAGCGAAATGAACAGGTCGACGCAAAAACAAACAACAGCCATGCGCGGGCCTAGCAACCAGAATCGCTTGCTCAGTCGCTCGCGCTTCGTAGACTTGATGCGCCGCGTTGCCCAAAAAGGAGCAACCAGAAATTGTAAAATCAGAAAAAGCAATGGAGCTACTACGTAAACCCAATCGGGGAAAAACGCGGGAGTAATAAGAGCACCAAGACGGCCCAGCGTATAGAGAATCACACCCTCTATCACGCCACGCCGGTAGCTGACTTTATTGAACATCAGAAATAGCCCTGTTTAGTTGCAACCACAACTGCCACCGCCGCAGCCGCAACCACCACCTGCGGAAAGCCCTGGGTTTTCATACCCACTATCTTCGCCACTATTCGAAGCAAGAGCGAAAACTGAAAGCAGGCGTCGCACTTTTTCACTGTGACATTTCATGCATACAACATCATCGGCATGCTGATGGCTAACTAGCAATTCAAACTTGGATTTGCAGTCCGAGCAATAATACTCGTACAATGGCATAGAAAGTTACCTCCAATTGGCGGGAAACGCTTTATCATTATAGATATTGTATTGTCTGGTTGAGATATCGTCAAGACAAATAATA
>Ga0116218_1000437_pt1 | contig 29327 bp, 29 predicted proteins | sample Sb_taG_2_FD_88966 | JGI IMG/M metagenome (GOLD analysis project Ga0116218, IMG submission 88966) | Peat soil microbial communities from Weissenstadt, Germany - Sb_50d_5_LS metaG | ecosystem: Environmental > Terrestrial > Soil > Wetlands > Peat | place: Germany: Weissenstadt | collected 2010-09-21 | reverse complement strand
TGGACATAATTTTGCGCTTGGACAGAACCAGGCACTCGTGCGCTGGGTCCAGTTCGGAAAAACCAACGAAGCAGCGCGGCAGGCAGTGCAAGACTACGACGTCGAGATCTACAAGAATCTGTACCAGCCTCTCACCCCTTCCATGCCGTTCAGGCCTGATGACGCAGTGCAGAGTGTTCTCGATAGTGGCCTCTTCAGCGCGGGCACACCTGAAGAGGTCCGTGCCGAGTTCGTCCAGCAATGGGAGGAGATGCCTGCGGAGTATGTCGTTCTCATCTTCCATTATTCGCAAATGCCGAAGGAACGGGTCGTCGAAGGTCTGGAGCAATTCATGACATCCGTCAAGCCATCCCTCGACGAGATGACAGAATATCCGTGATGGTCAGGAGGTCGGTAAGCCGGTTCGCGGAATCGCGGCTGGCAAATCCTCGTGAAACGTTCAATGTGGAGGAAGGTGTGTGATGTCGGATAGCAAGGAACCTCGAGCGCAGATCATCAACTATTCGACGCCTGAGAACCAGGACGTCCCAAAGACGGTTACGTTGCTGGCCCGCTCGGACATTGTCTTCGCCGCGGTGCAAAACCTCCTCGAGGGGGGAGAGAATAACCTCCACCATCACAAGTACCAGGATGGATTCTGGTTTGTTCTATCGGGTCGGGTCCGCTTCTATACGGTGGACGACGAGGTCGTCGGTGAGTTCGGGCGTCATCAAGGTGTGTTAGTGGAACGCGGGTTCCCATATTGGTTCGAGTCGATCGGCGAGGAGCCCTTGGAGCTCCTACAGGTCGAGGCGAGTAGCCGGCCGATGAAAACACCGGCGGAGATCAAGAACGATCGAATCGATCACACACCGACCTTGGCGAGCTTCGAAACCAGTACGCTTATCGACGCGCGTATGGATCGTTCCGAGACTATCGGATAGATGTTGTCCGTCGTCTGCGCCCGACGACACGGAGCTGAAGAGAGATTGAAATCCAGTTCCAGTGATGGATTCAAGTTCGACGACTCAGGGAAGTGAATGAGATGACGGTTTCGGCAAGCGATCTGAAGGTCGCCGATGTCGACACAAACCTGAGTGAGCCGTGGGACCTGTGGACCAAGCGGCCCCCCAAAGGGTTACGAGAACCGGGTTCCGCAGGTCAAGATGGTCGAGGGCGAGAACAAGTGGGTCTTTGACGACATCGTCATCGGTGGCGTCGGTGCGGCCTCGATCATCGATCACGAGATGGAGAAACAGTTAGACGTCGCCTACCTGTTCAACACTCCGGTTCATGAGATCGCCCCGGCCGCGTCGCAGTGGCAACCGCGAGTCAGTTTGATGGACGAGCAGGGCATCTGGGCCCAGATCGTTTACCCGAACGTGGTTGGTTTCGGTGGCCAGCAGATCGGTGGCACCGGGGACGTGAAGCTGCGCAACATGACGGCGACGATCTACAACGACGCATTAGCCGAGATGCAGGCCAACTCCGGCAACCGGTTGTTCCTGCAGGCCGTTCTGCCCTGGTGGGACATGGACTTCTGCCTCACGGAGATCGACCGGATCAACTCCCTCGGCCTGGTCAGCGTTAACACGAGCGCCGACCCGCAGGAAATTGGCCTGCCAGACCTGGGCGAGCCGCACTGGGACGAGATGTGGGAGAAGATTGCCGGGCCCGGCCTCCCGGTCAACTTCCACATCGGCGCCAGCGCATCGAAGGCCCCCTACTTCCATTCAGGCCCCTGGCCCACGATGGACGATGGCGCCAAGATGGCCATCGGTACGGCCACGCTGTTCCTGTCCAACGGTCGCCTGATCGCCAACATGATCTACGCCGGCGTCCTCGAGCGTCACCCGGACCTCAAGATCATCTGGTCGAGAGCGGCGTCGGTTGGCTGCCCTCGTTTCTGAACGCGCTGGACGACCAGCCGCTCGAGATCGCTCCGCTGATCCGGGCGAAGCTGACCATGAAGCCGTCGGAGTACTTCCGTCGCCAGATGGTTGCCTGCTTCGGGTTTGAGGACAACGACGCCATGATCGGCGAAGCCATCCACAAGATCGGCGACAACTGCATGTTCGAGACGGACTTCCCGCACCCGAACTGCCTCTACCCGAACCCGATTGAGCGCGCTCGAAACCTTCAAGGATGAAGACGACGACTTCAAGCGCAAGATCTTCGGCGGCAACGCCGTCCGGATCTACAACCTGCCTGCCTAATACTTAGAGCAACCGGATCAGGCACCAAGAAGGCGCAGGAGTGGCGCGATCGTCGCGTCACCGGGCTCTATGCCGATGTCGCGAAGTACGTTACACGCCCGGCGGTAGATCGCTAGCACCGCCGTCTCGGAACCGACGGCGACCTGGCTCTCCATAAGACACCGATAGGCGGGAACTGAATACCGGTTACGGTCGAGCGCCGCTTCGCTGTAGTGACGTGCCAATGTGAAATCGCGCAGCTCTAGTGCGAGGCGTGCCACGTCGAGTTCCGCTTCCTCGATCAAGATGTCGAGTTGGAACCGCCGCTCACTGACCCATTCAAGGTCACTTGCGAAGAGATACGGTCCAACGGGGAGATCCAGGGCCTCGCGAAGACGTATTAGGCGCTCTTGTCCACCCACGTTTGATGCCTCTGCCAGTGCTCGCTCGAAACGAATGTCAGCGGCGTCGACGCGAACGTCGTCAGGGAACGCGATTCGTGACCCGGGCAGCCGCCTAAGAGTAAGACCGGTCGACTTTCGGAGCTGATGCACTACCTGGCGAAAGTAGTTGCTGCCTCGCTGCCGGTCGCTCTCGGGAAACAGATGAGTCTGAGCTTCCTCCCGTGTCACCCCCTTCGGGTGCGCCGAGAGAAAGCACGCGAGCTCAATCACCTTCAACCGCCGCACATTGGCTGCTTTACCATCTACGACGATGTCAGTTGATAGACCGAAAGGCTGGATATAAAAGACGGCGCCAGAGCGTTCGACCGCTGCTGTCCGTGTGGCTGTCGAATCGAATGATCGAAGGTGGCGACGCCACTCGGCAGCAGCTGTCGAATCGCGCTCAAGTACCCAGTAGGCGACTTCAGGGAATTGCGAAAGTGCACGTCGGAGCGGCGTGAATGCCCCCATTGTGAGCGATGTTGAGTAGGCGATGGCGGCTGCACTGTCCGCTCGCGCTTCGTTTCCGAGTCGACGTTCTGCTTCGGCGAGGTATATCGCGGCGGCGGGAAGCAGCAGGAGCCGCTGAGCGCGCGTCATGCCTTCGACTGCTTCCCGGAGCAATTCAACCGCCTCTTGGTTGCGGTCTTCAAGTAATCGCGCTCGCCCGAGGTATGTGAGTCCCCATTCCGTGTAGGCAAGGAGACCACTGGCGCGATTCTTTTCGATCGTCTCGCTCAATACCGTCACTGCCTCTTCGACCCGGCCGAGCAAGAGAAGCGCCTCGCCCTGGACGATCTGGAATACCGGTTCGAAACCGAACCCGGTGATACGGCTGTGAGCCACCGCAAACTCGGCCGCCACGAGCGCTCCTTCGGCATCACCTTCGGCCAAGAGCAGCCAAGCCTCCAAGTAGTTCCAAACGTCGTATTCAATCCGCTGCTTGACATCCGAAGGGACGTCGTCGAGCAACGCTCTTGCTCGTTCGAGTTCGCCCCGCCACACCAAGCCCAACAGCGGATGCGGAGTCGTATAGGGCGTGCGTGGAGGCCATTGGTCTTCGGAGGGCAGCATCGCCACGAGCTCATCGAGACGCCCCTGTACCATGAGCGCCCAGCTCATGAGCCGATCGGTCTCGTTCGGCTGCACGCGTTGCGGGGGCATGGCCGGGCCGATTCCTGATGTTGCTTCCAGCATGTAGCGCACACTGAGGGCTCTCGAACTGGTGGGGTAGCGATCGAGAAGATCAAGCCCTTCTTTCGGCTGCCAGAGCATCGACCACGCCACATGGGCGATGACGCCGTCCTCCGCTTCGACGACCGCGGTGAGGCGGCCAGATGTGTGCAGGCGGAGCGCGAGCTCTCGGGCCTCGTCGAGTCGGCGGGCTCCTCGAAGCGCAGCGATCTCAGCCCCAAGGAGAGGGGGACTTTCGCCAACGCGCTCGACTCCGAGGGCATCGATCCACCGCAACGTTGTTTCGTAATCGCCTCGCGCCAAAAGTCCGCCGACACCGCGTTCGGCCACCTCAGTTGCGCGGTCCAGTTCGCCGAGCGAAAGGAACAGTTCGACTGCTTCTTCGAAGTGATTCGTTTCGACCAAATATTCGGCGTCGGCGATTTGAAGAAGAGCAAGGCGACAAGGGTCGAGCTCGAGTTGCTCACGGAGGAAGCGGCGGAAGAGTGGGTGATAAATGATCGTTCCGTCCGTGGCGGACGTGGCAGGCAGATGCCGGAGCCCCACTTTTCGCCAAACCGAGCCACAATCGGGTCCGCAGAGAGCTTGCGCTGCGCGCAAGGTCACAGCGTCGAGAACTGATGTGTCGAGCAAGAATCGGCACTCGTCGGCTGGGAGAGTCTGAAGAACTTCCCGCGCCAGGTATGCATCGAGGTCACGTGCGTTGTAACCACCGGAGTCACGGGATGCTCCGAACGCGACTCCGGCGATCCAGCCGCGCGCAGCCTCCAGCCGAGACGAAACGTTGGACTCGTTCTCACCCCGTGCACGTGTGAGCTGTATTGCCTCGTCCAGCGTAACGGCAAGATCTTCGTCAGTGATCCGACCGACCCGCCCATCTAGCAGCAGGCGACCGAGCGACAGGTTCATCTCCGCTCTGCTGAGAAGGATGGTGTGAACGCCATGCGGCAGGTGCTCGATGAAGGTCTGTACCACCAAACAGGACGCGTCCGATTCGGCAATGAATTCACACTGGTCGAACACCACAAGTAGGCGGTCTGCCGGAATGGCTTCGGCCAGGAGTGCCGCTACCTCGGCCGGCAGATGCCTATTCGCGAAGGCCCACCCCAGAATGTCATCGATCTCACTTACGCTGGGGCGCAGGCCTTCAGCGAGGTATGAGAGCACTCGCGACGCTGACCTGTCAGCGCTGTCCAAGGTGAGCCAAGCGAGTGGCCACTGTTCCCGAGTCGCGAACTGCTGGGTCTGGACCGTCTTTCCGGAACCGGGAGCGGCGAACACGGCGAGTGCATCATGCTCGGTCAAGAGTCGCGAGTAGAGATCATCGAGGCGGGGGCGCGCGATGGCGGCGCTGGGCAGCCCCGGCGGCATGAGCTTCTGGCGTAAAAGCATGGAACCTGATCGAGCAGTCGACGAAGTCACCCGTCTCTCCTCTCCTGTGGAGGCCGATCTAGTTTGAGACGCGACCCCTGATGAAATGACAAAACCGCACCAGGGGTCAAGCGCAAGGGACTGTAACCGTTCGCGACTGACGAAGAATCGGCGGGTACGAGAGCATGGCGGGACATGAACGGATCAATAGGCCACGCGTTGGGCATCAACCGCATCTCACCGGATTGCGGTCCATTCCGTAACACCGAGGTTGGGCGGTTCGAACAGGTGCCTGGTTGGAACTTGAACTCATCACACCCCCCAATCGAATGTCGGATCAGCCGCGATTAACACTTGTCGGCGTCTTCGAAGGCTGCCGCTCAGATGGTCCGTCTCCCCAATCCCACTCCGTCAAGTGGAAGGTCGGTATACAGTTGACAGAAGCCCGGATGTTAGTGTCAAATTGTCGGCGATTCCACAGTGCAAGGGGCGGGGACCTCCCGGGAGAGCGGGAGAAGTAGGGTCAAATGCCGGAGGAGGCTTCGCATGGAACTGGTGAACGGGCTCGGATACGTGGCGCTCACCGTGCCGGATCTGGAGGCTTCGATCGATTTTTACCAGCGCGTCGGACATCTTAGGATCACTGAAAGAGGAAAAAAGACGGCCTTCCTCTCGGGACGTAGCGAGCACCATTGGTTGCGGCTCGATGAGAGAGATACCAGTGGGCTCGCTCGCATTGCGTTCGAACTCACTGGAAGGGCCGCTATCGACGAAGTAGCCAACCGCCTAGATGCCCGCGGTGTGGCGTGGAAGGCCATCGACGATCTCCCGGGCGATCGCGTTGTGGATGCCATCCGGTTTTGTGACCCTGATGGATTCGAAATTGAACTCTTTGCCGCGCCGGTGTCTCTTTCGGTACCAGTCGAAACGTTTGTCAAGATGGATCGCCTCTTGCATGCGGTGTGGTTAGTCGCCGATCCCGTCGAAAGCGCGCAATTCTACTGCGATGTCCTCGGATTCAAAGAGTCGGATTGGATCGAACGAATCGCGGTATTTATGCGATCTGCCAATCGATACCACCACTCTGCCGGGATCCTACGTGGGGGTGATGCGGCCGGCCAACTCGACCACTTCTGCATCCTGGTGGAAGATCTCGATGACGTGATGCGCGCCAGGAACGTCGCTCTGAATAGCGGGGTTGAGTTGCGGCAGGATCTTGTACGGCATGCAGCATCCGGTTCCGTCAGTACATATTTGAATGACCCTATTAATGGGATTGCAGTCGAGTTCTGCGTGTGGCACTGCAAGATCGATGACGACGAATACCAGCCCCGAACGCTTCAAGCTTCTCCCTCGACGTTGGATGTCTGGAAATCTTCGCCTGACGGCGGCGTCATAGTCGCCAGCCATGCACAACAATCTGAATCGGAGGAAGTCATGGTCTCCAACCTCATGGCATGACACCGGCCTTAGGGAGGAGATAATGGCCAAAGGAAGCGTTCGCGCGCTCGGGTATGTAGGTATCACCAGTAGCGAGCTCGAACGGTGGCAGAAGTTCGCAACCGATTTCCTGGGCGCCGAGGTAATCCATCGCGCCAACGATGATCTCGAGGTCCTACATCTCAAAGTCGACGGACGAATGTGGCGGCTCGCAGTGCACCGGGCCGAGGATGACCATCTAGCGTATTTGGGCTGGGAGGTTGCCGGTAAGTACGACCTCCAGGTTCTGGTTGACGCGGTCGGAGCGACCGGCGTTACGGTCGAGTACGTCGACGCGAGTGAAGCGCGATCCCGTGGTGTACTCCAACTCGCCCGCTTTCAGGACCCCGCTGGGACTCCAGTTGAGGTCTTCTACGGTCAACATTCCGATTTTCGGTTCGCATCTCCACTAGGGATCGAATTCGTGACCGATCCCTATGGACTCGGTCACGTAATGCTATCGGTTAACGCATTCGATGAGTGTGTTGACTTCTATTGCAATGTGCTGGGTTTCAGAGTGAGCGACTTCGCCGATCTGGAAGGCGTTCGTGCGACCTTTCTACGGTGCAATGATCGTCATCACAGCCTGGCGCTTCGCGAAGCCGTGTCAACCGACCCGACTGTCTCTTTCCAGCAGTCTGCCCTTCGTCACTTGATGCTTGAGGTCTCCCGCCAAGATGATGTCGGGCGAGCCTTGGATCGATGCACAGAACTTGGATATGCAATCAGTCGAAGCCTCGGCCGGCACTCCAACGATGAGATGTTCTCCTTCTACGTAAAGTCGCCATCGGAGTTCGACCTCGAGTTCGGCCATGGTGGCCTGCTCATCGACGACACACGCTGGACCCCGAGATGCCAGATCGGGGGAGATCACTGGGGTCACCACCGCCCGTCCTCAAGCGGTTCCGTGCAGCGCGGCGCCTCTGCCTAATCATCGCCTCCCTTTCGATTAGGAATGTGGGCTCCCATGCAGTTGCCCATGTTGAGTATTCGGTATACAGTTTGCCGGAGCAGGAAAGCCGCTGCTCGGGACAGCGAAAACGCGATCACTGCAACGAGTAGGCCGAGCGGCCGAACACGACTCCGAGTGAGGAGACGAAAAAATGACCATTGATTCGACAACTGATTTCAGCCCGTTAGTTCGAGAGGGCGCGGTCCACTCTGCGGTGTATACAGACGAAACCATCTTCGAGGCGGAGCTGCAGAGGATCTTCTATCGAGACTGGGTCTATCTCGCCCATGAATCAGAGATTCCTGAGCCAGGAGACTACTGCACGAAATGGATTGGCAGTCAACAAGTTATCGTGGTCCGGGACAGCGACGGTGAGGTTCACGGCTTCTTCAACCGCTGCCGACATCGCGGCACTGCCCTGTGCACCCTGGAATCTGGCAACGCCAAATTTTTTCAGTGTCCGTATCACGGTTGGTCATACAACACTCGAGGCAAGCTCGTCGGAGTTCCGTATCCGAGCCGCTACGGAGCCGATTTCAAGAAGAACGAACTGGGCTTGGCGCCACTACCTCGGTTTGACGCGTACCGAGGCTTTGTCTTCGCATCACTGTCGGGCGAAGCCCCCGACCTCTTGGAACATCTCGGCCACACGACGGAGTACGTCGATCTGTTTCTCAGCGGATCGCCGACGGAACAAATCGAGCTAAGCGCCGGCGCCTCAAAGTCTCTTTTTCGGGGCAATTGGAAATTCATTGGCACGGACGGATATCACGTCAATTTCGTTCATAAAACAGTGCTCGACCTCGAGGAGCAGCGTTTTCGAGGAGATGACTTTGTCCGAGGCATGAGGAACAGCGATAAGAGCCCTAACGAAAGTTGGGACCTCGGGGGCGGACACAGCCGATTGAATCTCTCGCTGACAGACCGCGTCGAGATCGGGCGAGGCTCGACGACCTCAGTTGCGGGTGAGATTCCGGACACGGATGGGGGACGTAGCTACTTTCAGGCGATGATCCATCGGTGGGGGACCCGTGAGAAAGCCGAAGAAATCATCAATAAGTCTCGGGATGTTCATCTCCACATTTGGCCCAACCTCCAGCTGATCGGCTCGCAGGTTCGAGTCATCAGGCCGCTAAGCGCCGGGATGACCGAAGTGATCGGCTATCCGGCAATGCTGGCCGGAGTGCCGCCCGAAATAAACGAGAAGCGGCTCCGCGCGTATGAGTGGTTCAACGGAGTAGCTGGATTCGGCGGCCCGGACGACACTGAAATGTTTGAGCGAAATCAGATCGGGTTGGAGTGCGATAACGAGCCTTGGTTGGTCCTGACGCGCGGAATGGTGGACGCTAAGTCGGGCGTAGGTGGCACCGTCGTGGGAAATGTCACCGATGAGGTGCCACAGAGGGCTCAGCTACGGCGATGGCTGGAAGATATGCAGCCGGCGGGGGCGAGATGATGACTCACGAAGTGCCTCACTCGTATGGCGTGGTTTTGCAAGCGATATCGCGCTCTCCGGGCGTCGCGTGAGCATTAATAGCGATCAGCGCTCACTCCGCGAGCGTGTTTCGGAGTTCATCGCTCATGAGGCGGACTTGGCTGATGCGCGTGCCTACGACGAGTGGTTAAGACTTTGGTCACCGGATGCTGTCTATTGGGTGCCGTGCAATTTGGATGATTATGACCCGCGACAACACGTATCAATCATATACGACGATTATCAGCGGCTGAAAGAACGTTGCTTCAGACTTTCTTCGGAGGGGGCATGGGCTCAAGAACCGCCATCGCGGTTATGTCGCGTGATGGGCCATGTCGATATTGCGGTTGACGATGGAAGTCGCCAAATCACTGCGAAGACAAAGATGGTTCTCGTCGAAGTCAGGTCCGGAGCGAAGAACATCTACGGCGCGCGATGCGAGTACCGGCTTGAGGAAACTGAGGATGCATTCGCGATGCTCTCGAAGAAGGTAATCCTCGTGGAGAATGACGAGCCTCTTGGCAACCTGACGTTCATTCTCTGAGTCTTCATGGCGCAGTCACGGAGCAGGTTCCAGCGAGCAGCTAAAAACGTATTGGATCGAAAGCGTTGATGCAGTGCGTTCGAGGAAGGATCAGCCGTGGTTGAGGCGGTGAGCGATAAGGCAACATGGTTCGCGTATTTCCCAGGGGACTACCGATGGTCCTTCAACATGTTGATCGCGTTCGCCATGATCCGCACCTGTGGCGCGGAAATGGGTGAGATCGACCAAGTGGGACGTCGTCTCGCCGATTGCGTAGGTGACGACGATCGGTGGTTCCGCGAGTGGATAGGAATGGCCGATCACGTGCGGGGTCTTGCTGAAGATGCTGAGGCACGAGGATACCGACACGGCGCGGCGAGCCACTTCCGTCGCGCCTCCGGCTACTACCTCCTCGGGGAGCGTTTTCGCTTCCCTAAGGACGACGATGCTCTCGAAGCCTACCGACAGTGCGTCCGGTGCCTCCGGCGAGCCACCGAGCTTGGCGATGGTCCAGTCGTCGAATATGTTGACATTCCCTTTGAAGGAAGCGGCACCCTTCCATCCTTTCTTGTCCGAGCACAGACTCCGGATTCATCAAGGGCTCCCGTTGCAGTGTTCTTCACCGGATTCGATGGCAACAAAGAATTGAATTGGTTTCTTGGGATTGAAGAGCTCGTGAAGCGAGGGGTGACGTGTCTTTCGGTCGATAGCCCCGGAGTCGGAGAGGCGATCCGATTTCAAAATATGCCTTTGCGATATGACTACGAGGCGGCGGGCTCGGCGGCCATCGATTTTCTCGAACAACAAACGGATGTCGATCCGGAACGGATAGGTATCATCGGAATGAGTCTGGGCGGGTATTATGCAACGCGCTGCGCAGCCATGGATTCACGCTTTAAGGCGTGTGTCGCGTGGGGCGGCATATGGGATTACCATGAGGTGTGGCAGAGGCGCATGTCGGCTGCGCAGGAACTTCACTTACCGGTGCCGGGCCGACACCTTCCTTGGAATACGACAACCTCGACCCCCGAGGAAGCGTTGGCGGCTCTGGAGCCATTCAAATTGGACGGTGTGGCGCAGCAGGTCACGTGCCCATTTCTCCTTTGCCACGGGGAAGACGATCAGCAGATTCCCTTGTCGGACGCGCTGAAGCTGTTCGAAGCGGTCAGCTCCCAAGACAAAACGCTTCGAGTCTTTACGGGCGAAGAGGGGGGCGCTCAGCATTGCCATCTGGACAACATCTCCGTTGCGGCACCGGTCATATTCGATTGGATTGCCGACCGCTTGGGCGCTTAGTTCCCGGGTCGATCCGCAGTTCACGGAACGCGCTGACACCCAGGTGTACCGCGTTCAACATTGCCAGTGCAGGGTGGACAACATACAATCGCTACGAGCGCCCCATTCTGAGGAACTTGCAATGGTGGCGTCTATTCGTGGGTGCCGCGGCGATGAAATCGCCGGATAGGCAAAGGAGTTCGCACCGATGGCACTCGAGCAATTGGATTGCCTCGAAGTAGTTTGGACACCATCTGCAGATGCGTTTGCCAACTCGCCACTCGGTCGGATGGCGGCCCGACATGGCATTCGCGACATGGGCACTCTGCAGCAACAGACGTCTGAAGATCCAAATTGGTATTGGGGCGCCTCGGCCGACGACCTCGGTATGCGGTGGTTCCGGCGGTACGACGAGGTCCTGGACCTGTCGGACGGTGTGGAGTTCGCACACTTCTTCGCCGGCGGACGTCTGAATTGGGCCGACTACAGCATTGATCGCTGGGTTGATCAGGGCTTAGGCGGCGCTACTGCGATCGTTTGGGAGGGTGACGACGGCGAACGTCGAGACCTGTCGTACCTTGAAGTGAAGGAGCAGATCGATCGGGCGGCGGGTGCGCTCCAATCGCTCGGAGTGAAGGTTCGCGACACCGTTGGAATTATTCTTCCGATGATTCCCGAAGCCGCCGTTGCACTACTCGCCATAGCGAAGATTGGTGCAATCAGCGTACCGATGTTCAGCGGCTATGGGCCCGTGGCGATTCGGGATCGAGTCGAGCAATCCGGGGCCGAAGTCATAATCACCTGTGACATGTTCTACCGGCGCGGAAAGCGAATCGCCCTGAAGGCTACCGTCGACGAAGCGCTCGCTGGGCTGAATGTGCGGCATGTCGTTGTGGTGGAGCGCGCAAGTGAGTCGATTTCCATGCATGGCCGGGACCATGCATGGAACGACTTAGCCGCCGCAGCAGAGCCTGTGCGCAAAGCGGTCCCCATGAATTCGGAAGATCCCTGTTTGCTGCTCTTCACCTCTGGGAGCACGGGCCGACCGAAGGGTTGTATTCACACTCACGCCGGGCTGCCTTACAAGGTGGCCATCGAGGCCCGACACGGATTTGGTCTCGATCAGACTGGGACGCTGTTGTGGCTCACCGACATGGGATGGGTTATGGGTGCATTCGTCGTTGCGGCAGCGTTCGCCAATGGCGCGACCCTTGCTATGTATGAAGGGACTCCCGATTGGCCCTCTCCAGATCGGCTATGGGCCGTGGCGTCGCGACTGGGTGCCACGGTGCTGGGCGTGTCGCCCACGCTGATTCGATCGCTCATGAGCAAAGGTGCGCAGTGGCCCCAGGCACATGAGCTCGGAAAACTCAAGGCGATCGGAAGCACGGGCGAACCGTGGAATTTGGATCCGTGGATGTGGTGCTTTCGTCACGTGGGCAATGAAGGCGTTCCGATTGTCAACATCTCGGGCGGAACGGAATGCGGTGGGTCACTCTTGTCCGGATCGGTGTTGCTTCCGGTGAAGCCGATGTCCTTTTGCGGTCCAACGTTGGGTGTTGCGACCGATGTTGTCGACGTGGAGGGGGCGCCGCTCCGAGGCGATGTCGGCGAACTCGTGGTCCGCGCTCCATGGCCCGGCATGACGACTGGCCTTTGGCGCGACTCGAACAGATATCTCGAATCGTATTGGCACCGCTATCCGGGGCTGTGGCACCAAGGCGATTTCGCCTATACCGACCCCGATGGCTTCTGGTATCTGCTGGGTAGGTCCGATGACACGGTCAATGTCGCCGGCAAACGCGTTGGGCCTGCTGAGATCGAGTCGATCGCTGCTAGTGACCCGGAGATCGTAGAGGCCGCCGCGGTCGGTGTGCCCGACACCGTCAAGGGCGAGACAATCGTGCTCTTCGTTGTTCTGCCCGAAGACAGCGAAATCGAACAAGTTCGGGCTCGGCTATTGGGCCGATTCCGCAACGAACTCGGTCCCACCCTCGTACCCCGACTCGTCCTTCCGGTGCGTGAATTGCCAAAGACACGGAGCGGCAAGATCATGCGCCGTCTCGTCCGAGCGATGTACCTCGGTGAGCCTCCCGGAGACGTCAGCTCGTTGGAGAATCCAGGAGCACTCGACTGCATTCCAACGGCCGCGTCAGCCGAGCATAATGACCTCGTGCGTAAAGAGGAGCAATAGCTAATGGTCGGAAACCCAATTGAGGGATTTGCGCTAAACAGAAGTGACTTCTCGTCTGTTGGCGAAGGGCTGCTACGCCCCGAATGCATCCTCGCGGAGAAGAACGGCTCGTTGTGGGCGGCCGACGCTCGCGGTGGAGTCGTTCGAATTGATCCCGACGGCTCGCAAGAGCTGATCACGCAATCGCGTGATAGCGATATATTCTCGTCGAGCGACGAGGCAACACGATTTGTCGATGGCACGCTCCCGAACGGGCTGGCATTTGCCAGCAATGGTGACATCCTAATCTCGAATTTTGGGACCGACTGCCTCGAGCGAATGACGCGAGCCGGCGATACGACGGTGATGTTCGATGAAGTTGAGGGGGAGCCGATCGGGAAGGTCAACTTCGTCTGCAGAGATAGCCGAGATCGCGTGTGGATCACCGTTTCGACGATGATTCACGATTGGACGACAGCCATTCGCCCGGGATTATTTGATGGTCGTGTTCTTTTGTATGAAGCGGGCAAGGATGTCCGGATTGTTGCGGACGATGTTCAATTTTCGAACGAGTGCAAGCTTGACGCTCGCGAGGAGTTCTTATACGTCGTTCAAACGACTGGGCGAAACGTAGCCCGCTACCACATTCGGGCTGACGGAAGTCTCGGTGACAAGGAGATCTTCGGTCCTACGGACCACGGCCGGATGATCGACGGGATAGCTTTTGATTTATTCGGCAATCTCTGGGGAACGTATGTATTTACGGATGGGATCTTCGCGATCACACCGGATGGCGAACAGCAAATGATCTTCGATGACTCTACCGAGGCCGAAGTAGCGCGGTTGGACGCAGCGTTCCAAAGCAGCGAAGTGACCTCCGAGTTGTTGCTCAGTTTCGGCGGCGCCGTTGCGAATTGGTGTGCATCCTTGACTTTTGGGGGTCCAGACTTGAGGACGGTCTACGTGGGAAGCCTTCGTTCGACCACGATTCCATACTTTCGTTCGCCTGTTGCCGGCCTTCCTCTTGTTCATTGGGAGGAGAGTCGTTCGGTTGACTCGCAACGTACGTCCGAGCGTGCTCGTACGGGAGGTGAGCAGCTTGATGAGCAGTAGCGCGGATGAGAAAGCAGTGGTCGAGCTCGTACCGAAGCAGTTATATCGGGACGGTGAGTGGAGGTATGCGGAAGGCGGCCGTACGTTCAGCGTCGAGGACCCGTCGACTGGCGATACGCTCGCTACTGTCGCAGATGCGTCACCTGGTGATGCGATGGCGGCTTTGGACGCTGCCTCCCGAGCCCAACACGAGTGGGCGAGTGTCGCTCCTCGAGCTCGAGGCGAACTCCTTCGCAATGCCTACGAGCAAATGATCGAGTCACAAGAATCGCTCGCGCTTCTCATGACGCTAGAAATGGGAAAGCCGTTGAGCGAGTCGCGTGCCGAGGTCCGTTACGCCGCAGAGTTTTTTCGTTGGTTCTCCGAAGAGGCGGTCCGAATCTCCGGGAGATATGCGCTCGCGCCCGGCGGTGAAAGTCGCATGCTCGTGACGAAGAAGCCCGTCGGACCGACATTGCTTATCACTCCGTGGAACTTTCCCATGGCTATGGTGACGAGAAAAGTGGGACCAGCGATCGCTGCTGGGTGCTCGGTAGTGATGAAGCCTGCGGAGCAAACGCCGCTCAGCGCACTGGCCCTTACGTCGATTCTTGAAGAAGTGGGGGTACCGCGAGGCGTCATCAATGTTGTGACCACGTCTCAACCGGCAGAGACGATGGCGCCACTCTTCGCAGATTCCAGACTCAGGAAGCTGTCCTTCACCGGGTCGACAGAGGTAGGCCGTTCCTTGCTGAGCGCCGCGGCACCTGAAGTACTTCGAGTCTCCATGGAGTTGGGTGGCAATGCCCCGTTCATTGTCTTCGAGGACGCAGACTTCGAAGCTGCGATCGACGGGGCTGTTGTCGCGAAAATGCGGAATACGGGACAAGCATGCACCGCAGCGAACCGCTTCTATGTTGCCCGGGCGATCGCCGGAGAATTCGCCACGGCGCTCGCCGACCGGCTGACCGCATTGCCTATTGGACGTGGCTCCGACGCAAAGTCTGAGGTCGGCCCTCTGATCGATAAAGACGGACGAACAAAGGTCTCGACCTTGGTCGACGACGCGCTGAATCGAGGCGCGACTGCCGTGTGTGGGGCGTCGGCAATATTGGGACCGGGCTATTTCTATGAACCAACAGTTCTCGCCAATGTCCCCGCGTCCGCGGCCCTACTCAGAGAAGAAGTGTTCGGGCCGGTCGCTCCAATCGTCGCTTTCGATCAAGAAGAGGAAGCTATCTCAGCGGCGAACGACACCAAGCATGGTCTCGTAGCATATGTATACACGCGGGACCTTAGTCGTGCGTTGCGAGTAACCGAGCGGCTGGAAACCGGGATGGTTGGGTTGAATCAGGGCCTCGTTTCGAACCCGGCCGCACCATTCGGCGGAGTCAAACATTCAGGACTTGGTCGGGAGGGTGGCGTAGAGGGTATAGATGAATTTCTGGACATTCAATACGTAGCGACGCCGGTGTCTTGAGAGCGAGACCTTTTCTCAGGTGCGCTGAATTCGTCGGTGTGTGGAACTCGGATGATCGTTTGAGTTAGCGCAAGCGATCGATGAAGACGAAATAGGCCGTTGGTTGGTGCGATGATGCAGAGCGGATCAGATCATGAGGTCGTCGTGGACTGCCGGGATCTCGAAGCGTTTGCCGTCGAAATCCTAACGGCCGCTGATGTTCAAAGTTCAGTCGCTGCGCAGTGGTCAGCGGCGCTCGTCTGGGCTGACCTTCGCGGTGTTGAATCTCACGGCGTGTCGCGGTTACCCCAGTACGTCGCCGCTCTCCGTACCGGAGAGATCAATGCAGCCCCGCAATGGAGCACGTGGGGCGACGGCGCGGTCGCAATACTGGATGCTGACCGCGCGCCGGGAGTATCCGCCATGCTGCATGGCATCGATACAGCGATGGACATTGCCGAACGTCTCCACATAGGTTGGTGCTCAATCCGGAATATGGGGCACGGGGGAGCAATCGGATACATCGCCGAACTCGGTGCAAGGCGTGGAATGGCAATAATCGCGATCAGTGCATCGATACCCACTATGGCATATCACGGAACGAACGTGCCTGCGCTGGGTACCAATCCCTTGGCCATTGCGTTTCCAACAGCCTCTGATCCCCTGGTGCTAGACATGTCGACGGCAACCGCAGCCTACGGCAAGATCCTGTTGGCCCGGGCTGCGGGGTTGTCCGTTCCGGCCGGTTGGGGCCTCGATTCCAAAGGCGCACAGACCACTGACCCGAACGCGATCATGACGCTTTTGCCGGTTGGGGGAACGAAGGGTTCCGGGTTGTCGTTGATGATGGAGTGCCTTGCGAGCGTGATGACAGGTAATGCATTGGTTGCGCGTGCGCTCGAGGACCCGGCACATGGGGTCGCCCCTGTCTTCAACGCTGTCGTTGTCGCCATCGAGATCGGGGCGTTCGGAGAGCAAGGCGTCATTCGCGAAGATGCGGAGAGACTTCGTCGCGAGGTGCATCGGCTCCCTGCCGCCGTCGGGGTGGAGGAGATCCTTTTGCCCGGCGAGCGAGGGCAGCGCCTGCTCATTCAGCGTCGCTCGGCTGGGATTCCGATCGTCCGTGGAACCTGGCAGAAGTTGATGGCTCTCGCTGCTCACCTTTCCGTGACACCTCCACCGCAGCGATGTGGATAGTCGCCCCGGCGCTACGACATTGTTTAAGTCCGTCGGGACTGTAGCCCAGGACATCGCGGCCGCCAGGGTGATCTATGACGCCGTCGTCGCGCGTGGTACCGCAAGAGATATCGGGTCATCGCGATGCCGAAGCAGTTCTGAGTCAGCGAGCTCCGCGAGCACCCATCGTTGTTTGCAAGGAGGGAGAGGCAATGGCACTGCCCTATAACCGTGGTGGAGCCCGGAGCACGGAACACCTAGCCAAACTCTGATAGCGGGTGGACCGATAAAGGGGGTCCGGTCACCTTTGACCCCGGTTCGGTTGCGCCACACTAAAGTGAAGGGTCTACTTTGGGGTTCAGGATTGCCATGCGCTCGGTGGACAATATACAATCGCCAGGAGCGCTCGGATCTGAAGGAGCGCCCATGTCTCGATACCCCGGGGGACACGCATGGGATTGGAGCTGGAATCGCTCGTCAAGAATGGTGGCTCGCTGGTAAGCCGACAGCTGTTTTGGCGTCAAGATATCTATGAACTAGAGCTTGAGCGGATCTTCGCTCGGTCTTGGACCTTTCTTTGTGACGAATCCCAGATTCCAAAGCGCGGAGATTTCTTCGCGACTTACATCGGTGAGGACCCTGTGTTGGTCGTCCGCCAAGCAGACGGTGCCATTCGGGGGTTTTTGAACGTTTGTCGTCAGCGAGGATGAAAGTGTGCCGCGCTGACGAGGGGAACGCCCCAAATTTCACCTGCTCCTACCATGGATGGACATACGACTCCAGTGGAGTTCTCGTGTCGGTACCAAGCTTCGACAAGAGCTTCGATGGGAAGACCTCGATGCAAGAGTGGCCGCTTCGACCTATCTCAAACCCGGAGAACTACAAAGGCCTGATCTTTGGATCGTTTGATCCAAAGATCATGTCATTTCAAGAATGTCTTGGAGACATGGCGCTCTATCTTGATCTCCTTGTGGAACGCGACAACGGCACGGAGGCATTTGGAGGCGTTCAGAAGTGGCGCATCCAATCGAATTGGAGGACTCCAGCGGAGAATGTCGCCACCGATGATATGCATCTTGCATCGGCCCATATCTCGGCCGTAATAGCTTGTCGACCGTGACATGCCGGAGGATTTGAAAGTCCGGATGAAGGAGGCGAAGCAAGGTGTCGATATCCCTGTCTTGCGTCCTGCTTATCGCAACATACGAGTGATCGAGGCCCTCGCGATCCGTGATGGCGGACTGTGCCGGCAACAGGCTGTGCCTGAGTAGCGTCGCTTCGCGGGGAGATCTCGGCTTAGGAGAATGGTGCTAGGAATGCTACCCGCTTGTACTACTGATGAACTGCCTGGACCGGGCGAGGCAATCCACGTGACCGTTGGTGAACGCGAGATTGGAATCTTCAACGTGGACGGAGTCTTCTGTGCCGTAGACGATATCTGCACGCACGAACACTCCTCTCTCTCAGAAGAAGGGTGGGTTGACGGTGAAATCGTCGAGTGTTCGTTTCATGGGGCGCGATTCAACCTCTTTACCGGTGCCGTCGTCTGCTGGCCGGCCACCGAGCCACTTCGGACGTACACCGTTTCAATCCAAGATGGTGACGTGTTCCTCGCAGGAGGTGGACTCGACGAGTGAGTGGGGGATCACCGGCGTGCTGCGTTCCCTCGCTATCCGAGGGGGGCGCACGCGGTGAGTTGGCTCAACGGCGATATTGCGCTCGTCACCGGTGGTGCGTCGGGGCTCGGCCGCGCGATCGTGGAACGATTCGTGCGCGAGGGTGCCCGCGTGGGCGTTCTTGACATTTCGCCGGAGAAACTCGCAGCGCTCAAAACTGATCTTGGAGCTGAGATCGCGGCGGTTCAGGGCGACGTCACGAGCCTGGAAGACAATCAGCGCGCCGTCGCCGAGACTGTTCGGACGTTCGGTCGCCTCGACTGTTTCGTAGGAAATGCCGGAATTCATGACGGATCAATTCCGCTCGTCGACATTGCGGGAGACGCATTGTCGACCGCCTTCAACGAACTCTTCGATGTCAACGTGAAGGGATACATTCTGGGTGCAAAGGCGGCCCTGGAGGAACTCGTTCGGACGAACGGTCGAATCGTTTTCACTGTCTCGAATGCTGGGTTCGATCCGGGTGGCGGCGGGGTTCTGTATTCGGCGTCGAAATGGGCCGTTCGAGGCCTGATCACCCAGCTCGCGTATGAACTCGCACCCAGAGTTCGCGTGAACGGTGTCGCACCCGGACCGCTCGTGAGCGATCTGCGGGGCCCGCGTTCATTGAGCCTGGACAACACGGCAATCGCAGGCAGCGGGGTACTTGAAGAACGAGTACGAAAGTCGTCGCCACTTGGGTTCCTTCCCGAAGCGGTGGACTATACGGGAATGTATGTCTTGCTGGCGGCGAGGGCAGAGTCCCTCACGATGACTGGATCAGTGATCCGAGGTGATGGGGGTGTGGGAGTTCGTGGGCTGCACCGACCTCGTGGTGGCGACGGGTTGTAGCGCTATAGCTCGCCAGCACTACGACGAAGCGACTGATCGAACGTGGGAACGTGGTCGTCGATAGACGAGTAAGCCCCCACGAGATGACACCCCGGTAGATTCCACAGAAGGACATCGGCCGGTACGGGCAATGGAGAGCCCGCAAATACAACGAGATGTGCGTAACGGAATCTGGAACCCAGTGCTTTTGTCATGATACTGCGCACCCTTACGTCGAAGCTCGCCATACGTGTCAAGAGTTGCTGGAGTATATCGGGGTTGTCGGAATCGACTGCTACAACAACTCGGTCAGGACGGTTGCTAAGGCGGAGCTCTGACGAAAGGAGCCACCAAACGCCTTCACAGCCGTCATCGACGTCTTCGGCTAAGAGTTCGAGCCCGAGGTCTTGTTTCGAGTGTAACGTGCCGACTACTGCGATGCTTCCGTCCGAGTTCATGACATCGAGCGCAGCGGCCATCGAGTTCTCCGGGTGAATTCGCAACTCGGCGTTGGGTAGAAGCGTGTTGAGGGAACGCTTGCAAAGTCTCAACGAGCCGTGACCCACTACCAATCTGATCTGTTCGATTGACGCTCCCGGCTTGCCGAGCAACATGCATCTATACGGAACGACAACCTCACCCAGAACCGAGCAGGAATCGTCTGCGATCAAACGCTCTGCGATTTCCGTTAATCCTGTCGAGCTGGTCTCGGCACCGAGCACCCCGATGTCTTCGATCCGGGCCACGATTGCGTCCCACACCTGTGTCATTGTCGGGTAATAGACGACATCTCCAAGGTCTTTGAATTTATCCAGCGCTGCGCTCGTGGCCTGCCCAGCGAAGGTGGCCGGTCCCCCGAGTGTCGCGACGCGCAGCGACCCATCTGTGTGTGATGGTGTCACAACACTCTCGGGCCAAGTACGACCTCGACCTCCTCGGAGCCATCAAATCGATCTTCTCGGGTCGAGCAGGAGGACGGATCCATTACCGAACGATAAGCAATGCGGTGACTGTCTTCATGCCTTCCAGACCGAAGCCCGCTCATGCGTACCGTTTAGTTCGTCATCGTCCTTTCGTTCGGATGATTCCATGAAGCTGGTTTGGATGAGTTGACGGGTTCCGCTTATGTGCGCGTGTACGGCCTCCTGGATCTTGTGTGCGTCACTGGATTCGAGGGCCTCGATCAATACCTGGTGCTCGTGGAGGATCTCGTTCCGGCGTTCGCTCTTCAGGATCTCGCTCGTCTCGCGTTTCCAAGCCGAATGAATGTAGCGATGCACCCGTTCACGAGTGTCCTCGATCATGGCCGCGCCCGGCGTGTTTCCATTCAATGTACGATGAAATTCGCGGTCCGCCTCAAGGAACGACTCTGATGGTGGTTGAGCTGCTACGTGCTCAGCGGCGCGCTTCGAATCCTCGATCCGCTGGCGTAGCTGCCGGGATTCGAGCGATTTGGTGAGAACGAAGACCTCCAATAGCTCCCGGAGATCGAGCAGATCCATAACGTGTGCTGGTGTGAGGCTCGTTACGAGAAAGTGCCGAAAAGGGTTTCCGACAACGAGCTGCTCAGCTTGGAGTCGTCGCAGGGCCTCGCGGATCGGGACTCGGCTCACGCCCAACTGCGCAGCCAATTGCGCTTGCTTTAGTTCCGTTCCTTCCGGCAGGTCCCCTCGGGTTATGGCGATCCGTAACCGGTCGTAGACGCCATCAGCGAGCGTCTGACGGGTCATGACTTCAATACCCGAAAGGTCACGCAAACCGGTGTCACCGGGGTTGCGTTCAGCATCCATTGCTGCAGTATAGGCTCGTTGGGCTCGGAATAGGCAACTGTATTCCTTTTCGTGTGCAACTGAGGTATTCTCTACTCGTACCGCAACCCGTTCGTATCTCTCTTGCGACCATTCCCTCCTCATCACAGCGTGCGATCCGAATTTGACCGCTCATCGCCCCTTCATGCTCATGGGTTGGAAACCCATTGCTCAGCGAGGAACCCGTGCAGCCCTCGGTCTCGAATGGTCTCTACTGCACGTGCAGCAAGAGAAAGGGCATCCGAACCGAGATAAGGGCCACTTGTATCAGGGACTCTGTCACTGATCCGATCTCGAATGGTGAGATTGACGGGCCACCCGTAGTCGGGGCCATCATCGTCGAATTGAACTACGCCGTAGCTGAAGGCCGTCATTATCAGACCTGAGAGAGACCAATACGACTGGGCTCGAGCGTTACGATGTAGTCCTTGGTTACACCGCGTTAGTGGCATTCCTGTCAATCACTGCATGATGTCTTTGAGGACGACGAGATGATCGGCGCCGCTGTATTTCTTGAGGTTAATGATACTTCAGAATGCGCAGACTAAGTCGAGTGGGAGAGAGGTTCTTGTCCAAACTCAATCATCGTAATTTCCGGTAAATTCACGCGAACTGAGTGTTGAGCCGTCAGATTGTTGGCTTGCCACCGCGATCGGATGCGCTCTCAGCTCGTTGTCGATTCGATGCAAATGGCCGTGTCGCAGTGCGCCATCCGTTGCCAAACGATCGGGCACGATGACACGGCCCGCCAGCAGGGATCCGGTACGTGTGGGGCCCGGTCCCGGCCACCTTTGTTGACGCGGCTCTCACGTTGCGAGAGACTTGTGCTTGTGCCGGGACGCGCTCGGTTTGCGGTGCCTTTATCCGTCCACGTTGTGGACGGTTTTTCAATTTGCGACCAAATTCAGCACAGGAGGGAGAAAGAACCGTGAGCACCAGTCATCGGATTGCGGTGATCGGTGGGGACGGAATCGGACCAGACGTGTGCGCCGAGGCGCTGAAGGTCATCCGTGCCGCTGGCGTCGACCTGGACACTACGGAGTTCGACCTTGGCGCCGCACGCTATCTGCGTGACGGGACGGTGCTGTCCGACGAGACGCTCGCCGAGCTGCGCGGGTTCGACGCGATCCTTCTGGGAGCGGTCGGCCCCGCGGTGGGCGACACGTCGGTGCCACTCGGCACCCTGGAGCGCGGTCTGCTGCTTCGCTTGCGATTCGAGCTGGACCTCTACGTGAACTTGCGTCCGTTCACCGGTGTGCCGGGCTCGATCGCGGAGGGTGCCGACTTCGCGGTCGTGCGCGAGAACACCGAGGGCACTTATGCAGGCGAAGGTGGCTTTCTGCGCAAAGGGACGCCCCAAGAAGTGGCTACACAAGGCTCGGTCAATACACGAATGGGAGCCGAGCGCTGCACTCGGTTTGCCTTTGAGCTCGCCTCACGTCGGAACAGCAAGCTAACCCTGGTTCACAAGACGAACGTGCTCACCTACTCCGGCGATCTTTGGCAGCGTACGGTGGCCGAGGTCTCAAGCGACTACCCAGACGTGACCTGGGATTACAACCACGTCGACGCCGCATGCATATACCTGGTCGAGCAGCCTATGCGGTATGACGTGATCGTCACCGACAATCTATTCGGGGACATTGTCACCGACTTGGCCGGTGCGGTGAGTGGTGGCATCGGCTTTGCTGCCTCGGCCAACCTGAATCCGGCGCGCACCGGGCCATCTCTCTTCGAGCCCGTGCACGGCGCCGCTCACGACATCGCAGGACTAGGCGTCGCCAACCCGGTGGCCGCGATCCACTCGGCCGGGCTCATGCTCGAGCACCTCGGCGAGGCCGACGCCGCAGCACGCATCCTTAAGGCACTCGCTGCTCAGTCCAACTCCATGGTAATGACCCCTGAACAGCTGTCCACGTCCGCCGTGGGTGACGCCATCGCAGAACGGCTGTAGTCGCTAAGTTCATCACCCTGGTCGAGAAAGATCTGTAGGCGGCGCTCGATTGTCGAGCGCCGCGTGGAGCAGCATGTTTCGCTGAGCGAGTAAGCCCGTCAGATCACCATCTCTCGGCCGGCACTCTCCGGACGCTTATAGATGCAGAAGGCGCTGGCTTGTCGAAGACCGGGGTGACGGTGTGTGGAAATATCTATCGCGTCGACCCCTACTAGAGATCATCAAGCGCATTTCAGCAACGTCTGGAGGAGGTCTCTCCCTTCGTTCGGGGGCAGGGTAACGAAGGAGCGCGACTGACGACCACAACCGACGCCACGACAGGTCAGCGTCACGGCCGAGGTCGACCCACCGATTGACCCGCGGTTCGTGTTGAGGGCAGAGATCGGTACGTGTGGGACGGCGACGCGCCATCCTTGTGTACCGCTCGCCCGACACACTCAACGACGTGCGCGAGATCACCGACGGCGCTCCGGGCATCCGGGTCGGCACATTCGACCACGAGATCCATCTTTGGTCTTACAGGTGCAATTCGCGCTCTTCGGAAATGAACGGGGTGTGGCTCCTCTGAAGGGTCCGCGGAATAGGGCGGGGGGCCCTGCCAATCTGACGGTACTTGACGCCTTCAGATCGGAGAGCCCCCGTGGAAACAGACCCTACGCGCATGTGCGAGCTATTGGTCGGATTGCCCGATGTCAGGAGTCTCGGCGTGCACGGCAGGGCCAATGACGTGCTGCGCATCTACGTCGAGTCCAAGGGTGAGCGCCCCGGATGTACCAACTGTGGCGTGCTGGCCCAGCTGAAGGACCGCGCAGCGGTCGAGCTGGTCGACCTGGCGTGTTTGGGGAGGGCGACCCGACTCATCTGGCACAAATGCCGCTGGAAGTGCGCCGAGGCGTTGTGTCCGGTGGGCTCGTGGACCGAAGAAGACACCCGCATCGTGGCCCCCCGCATAGTGCTGAGCGATCGGGCGGCCCGGTGGGTCACGCTCCAGGTGGGCTACTACGCTCGCAGCGTTAACGATCTCGCCCTCGAGCTCGGCTGTGACTGGCACACAGTCAGTGACGCCGTCATCGCTATGGCGCCGCACTGGTGGACGATGACCCCAAGCGGTTCCGGCATCGTGGGTGCCCTCGGCCCGACAAAGTCCTCTTCGCCCGGGACGGCCCCTTTCACCGCCAAGAGTTCTCCACCCAGATCGTCGACGTCGCCCGGGGCCAGCTCCTCGACGTCATTCCTGGTCGCAGTCGTGCACACGCCACGGCGTGGCTGGAGAAACAGGGAGAGCAATGGCGGAAGAAGGTCCGCTACGCCACCTTGGATCTGTCGAGCCCCTCCGCAAGGTCTTTCACCACCATGGTGCCCGACGCGGTCCAGGTCGCCGATCCGTTCCACCTGGTGAAGCTGGCCAACACCAAGCTCGACGAGTGCCGCCGGCGGGTGCAAAACGAGACCTTGGGCCACCGGGGCCGCAAGTCCGATCCGCTGTATCGGTGCCGGCGCCTCTTTGACCAAAGCCAAAGAGCACCTCAGCGAGGCCGGCCGAGAGAAGCTGATGGGGCTGCTACTGCGCCAGCGATCCCCACGGCGACGTGGCCACCATGTGGCAAGCCAAAGAAACCGTCAGAGAGCTGTACGCGCACGGCGATCCAGATCTGTTCTCCAGTGGGTCGAACAACTCGGGGCCGACCTTCAAGACGCGGACTACCTGTCGAGGCCAGAGCACTCGGTCGCACCCTGATCCGCTGGAAGCACCAGATCGCGGCGTGGCACAAGGCCCACGTCAGTAACGGACGGACCGAGGCCGTCAACAATCTGATCAAACGGGTGATGCGAGCGGCTTTCGGGTTCACCTCGTTTCGCACTACCGCGTACGGTCATTGCTCTACGCCGGCAAGCCCAACTGGGACCTGCTTGCCACATCACACCCCGTTGAAGCCCGAAGCGCCACTTACGAGCTATACCAAAAGTGTAGGTGCCATCATTCAGGCACGTTCTCCTGCCGGCAGAGTCCGCCGTCACGCATGGCGAGCGCCTCGATCACTCGGATGTTGCGGTAGGCGGCGCTCAGAACAGTCGCCTCCAAACCCTGCTTTCTCGCTTGGTCCAGGAAAGGCGTGAAGATCTGCGCGGCTTCCGTTGGGCGCCCGCGCTCCAAGTCACCGAATAGGGAACTTCGAACCGGCGCTACCCCTGGCTTCGAGTTACGTCGTCGCTCCTCGCTCCGAGCAAGCAGCAGGGCCACGGCCGCTTCGAAATCCAGACCGACCAGCTCCTTGAACCGGGCAAGCGGGGCGAAAAAATCTTCCGGGGCGTAGCCCATTCCGCAGTACACGCCGAGTATCTCGGAGACCAGACATGCGTAGAGCTCCGCACCCTCGCGAACCCCCATGGCATCGGGTTGACTCGCGGAGGGTAGGCCCGAAAGCGCAGGTACCGTGAATGCGTTGGCCAGGCATATCTGGGCCAACTTCTCCCACTGGACCTGCTTGATATCCACGGCGGTCTTGGTGCCGAGACCAGCCTCATTGAACGCGTCGACGAGCTGCGTCACACGCGCACTGCCTGCCTTGTCGAGTTCGCCCAAGTAGAGCGTAACCGGGACAGTCATCGCATTGCGGACGTGTCCCGGCGAGGTAGTTGCGGCCGCTTCGATCGTGGCCGCGCCAACAATCGCTTCCGAGCCGAACGCTTCGGCGAGAAGGTCGTCCTTCGTGACGCTGTTCTGCAAGGATAGAACGCTCTCGACGTGACCGACGAGGTGAGAGACACTCGCGAGCGCTTCGAGAGTGTCGTTCCCCTTGACCGCGACGATCAGCACATCCGCGCCCCGCACTTCGCGCGGCTCCCAATGGGCCGTCAGGTTCTCGGTTATGACGTGATGCCCACGTATGCCCGATATCTCCAGCCCATTAGCCTGGACCGCTTCCATGTGAGCGTTATGGTGACCGATCAGCGTGACCTGGTGACCAGTTCGAGCCAGATAGCCGCCAAATAGGCTCCCGAGAGCTCCGGCACCCAATACAACGATATCCATTCCTCATCTTCCATTCGTTGCTTACGGCCGCCGCTGTCATCCCGTCGCCGGGCTCACCTGATTGGACGCCGCCTCGCACATCTGGTGCGCTATGCGACTCCGAGTTGTTCGAGTCGATCCCTGAGCACCTTGCGGTCCGTTTCTTCGAGATCCCGCACGGGCGGAAGGACGCGGCCTCCGCTAAGTCCGATCACTTCAAACCAGGCCTTTAGGGCGGCGATCGTAGAAGCGTACGAGGCACTATTGATCCGAGCCGTGGCAGTGAGATCGTCATTGAGCGCAGAGATCGGGCGAAGCGCCTTCCAGCGCTCACGCGCTCCGACATAGTCGCCCGCCAAAGCGAGGTCGTAATACTCCCTCATAAGGTGACGCTTCTTCCCCGACAGCGTGTAGTTGTAGTTAGCCCACATCACCTGCGCGCCGTTGAAGAGCTCCTCCAGAAATGCTTCTTCATTCGGATCCGCGATCAGGAAATCCTCGCGCATCCGACGCCGAAGACGTTGCGTATCACCCTTGATCGACGATCCCTGCTTCATCCCGACCACATTGTCGAGATCGGCAAGCCGCTCTAGGAGGTCGAAACCCATCACCAATCCAGACACCGGGGTGCGATACAGCATTATCGCCAACTGCGTCCTCCGCGAGAGGTACTCGAAGTAATCGAATATCTCGTCGTCGCCCCGAAGTTGCACCACGGGATTGATTACCTCGATTCCCTGGTAACCCAGTTGCTCAACGAATTCGATCTTCTCGCAAGCGACTCTGACGCAGGGATCCAAGATGATGCTCCAAAGCGGGAGCCGGCCCCCCGCAGCCTCAGCCACCACCTCGTGAAGGCGATTCCATTCGGCAGGAAGCATGTTCCAGCCCTCGGCAATGTTGCCACCGATTACGAGGCCGTCCGCACCCATGTCGACGAAGGCCTCGACGTTCGAGCGGATCCCCTCCTCATCGAGCTCATAAGCATCGGTGATCGGCGTAATCGGGCACTCATAGAAGCCCCGAACGGTCTCCTGAGCCCACGCCTTCGCCTCCTTAACCGAATATGGCAGGTTGGACATCGCGGTCACACTCCTTCTAGGTTCTGGATGACGCCGCGACGCTCAAAGCCCCCGCTTTACAGAGGTAAGCCACGGCGACATTGGCGCTTTCCGGTCACAAGAAAATCGTCATATTCTTGGCAGTGAGAACAGCCTGATCCAACAGGACCAGCCTACTAACTATTTTCAGCGAATCGCCTTCGATACGAAGCACGTCCTCGCGTCGGCCGACGAAGAAATCGCTCTCGACTTCCAGCCGGTTTCGATACGCGATGAAATTTGACGAGGCGCTGACTTCCCGCTCGCTCGCCATGGCGGTGACCCTCACGTTCGTCACTAGATGCCGACTGCGCGACCGTGGTTCCTCCGCCCAGGCCCGACCCGTCTCGTCCCTCACTATGCGTTGGGTCAAGCCGCGCTTGTCCTCGTCAAAAAGCATGTCGGTGTCACTCAGCCCACTCACGGATCGGCCGCGTTCCGTCCGATTGACTCGTATAGGAATTCGGTAAGTCACCTCGTCTGCGAAGAGCTCAAGCCATTCCCGGAGCAGAAATGCATCCAGAAGGTCAGCTTCCTCGTAATAGAAGTCCTCGACGGTAGCCCGAAGTAGTCTGATATCTGTACTTAGATTCATGCTCACGGCTGATATCGCTCCCCGCAGTCCAAGTGAACGAAGGCTACCGGCTCGTACTGGTCACCCAAAGGTCCTCTAGCTCGTCATCACTGCAAGCCAGTGTCGGTAGAATGATCTTCCAGATCCTTCCGAACTGCCGCCGTTTCCGGACGAGACAGTGATTCCGGGATAGTCGTCGCGAGTCGCTCCCGAATCGTGCCCGGCGTAATAGGGCATATCCAGTTCCCGGCCGATGAAGCCCTGCGTTGTCGCCATACATTGGCTCCAGTTCTCGGCGTCGTCCTGCTCGAAGATGCCTGATGGGCCAAAGGTTTGCACGGACGTCCGGCGCTGCTGGAGTTTCAACTCTGTAGGTAGATCCCGGTCGACCAGCGTCCACGACCACACTTCTGTCTCGAACGGCCCTTTGGGGTGCCACACACGCAGCAGTTGTCGCCCGGTAAGCCACGAGAAGTTGGGAAAGATCGTAGCGCTGCCGATGTTGTGGACGTACGAGGCTGATGCACCGTACTTCGCCTCGAGTCGCGCCGCCTGATCATAGTAATACTGGGCCAGTTCGGGGCCCAACAAGGCGGTGAAGCCGCGCCGTTGGTTCTCCGGATCAGCATCCGTCACCACACCACCATGTCCAGTATCGGTGAAGAATGTGCTCGTCCCGAAACCCGGAATGCGGCTCACATCGAAGCCCTCAGGAGCCAAGGCGATAATGGCAGAGACATGACTCGATGCAAGGTGCATGCCATCCGTGGCGAAGTTCTCCGCCGGAATTTTCCAATTCGATCGCACGCGCCACTTCTGGACGCCGCCGACAACCTCAGTGCCACCCTCATGGTCGACGAGCAGGTCAAGGTACAACGCCATGTCGCCGAGATAATCGGCGAACGACATTGCACCTGGATCAAACGACCCGAAGATCAAGCCTTTGTAATTTTCCAGGGTCGGGACGGGTCGAAGGGGCCACTCCTCCATCAAGAGCTGCCTAGAAAAGCTCTGGTCGAGATTGGGTACCGACACGAGAGCCCCAGTGGAGCTATATGTCCATCCATGGTATGAGCAGGTAAAACTTCTGGCATTGCCTTCATCCGCGCGGCACACCTTCATCCCACGATGGCGGCAGACGTTCAAAAACGCCCGGATGGCACCATCCGCTTGGCGCACGACCAGCACCGGGTCCTCTCCGATGTACGTGGCGAAGAAGTCCCCGCGATTCGGGATCTGTGATTCGTGACAGAGAAATGACCACGATCGTGCGAAGATCTTCTCGAGTTCGAGCTGGTAGATATCCTCCCGCCAGAACACGTCTCGCCGTACCTGGGAACCGCCATCCTTGACGAGCGATTCCAAATCCAGTGCCATTACCGTATCCCCCGGGTCAACGAAAGGATTGCGCCGCCTCCAGAGCGAGCGCCCAAGTGCAACTATATACTGTAGCCCGTAGCTCCGCACCGCACGATGCTGAGAGCTCGGTAGCGTCATCCAGCGTTGAACTTCGCCAACCGGAACGGTATTCGGTTCGGTGGGCGAAGCGCTTGGGTGAGGTGCTGCCAGGCGGGATGGTTGAACCGTCGGGCGACGAGGACGGCGAT
>Ga0116218_1000434_pt1 | contig 29465 bp, 30 predicted proteins | sample Sb_taG_2_FD_88966 | JGI IMG/M metagenome (GOLD analysis project Ga0116218, IMG submission 88966) | Peat soil microbial communities from Weissenstadt, Germany - Sb_50d_5_LS metaG | ecosystem: Environmental > Terrestrial > Soil > Wetlands > Peat | place: Germany: Weissenstadt | collected 2010-09-21 | reverse complement strand
GGCCGTGGCCGCGCCGAGCACGAAGAAGTAGCCGAACACCGCGATCCTGGCCCGCCGCAGCTCCCGCGCGGTCACGCGATCATCTGCGGGGTCCGTCACCCATCGTTTCTAGCATCAGCTCCGGAGCGTTACAGCTCCCAGGTCACGGTGACCACCTGGTCGGCCAGGGTCACCGCCGGGGCCAGGGTGACCGCGGCGGTCAGGAGGGGCGTTGGGATCGGTACCCGCATGGCAGGTTAGACGGCAGGCTCGGCCCCGCTGGTTGCGGCGGATCGGCGGGCCAGCAGGTGGGCGTTGACGGCGCGCGCGCGGCCGGCCAGGTCGGGGAGCTCGATGACCTCCACGCCCGCGGCGCGGAGCTGGTCGGCGCCGTCGCCGGCGGTGAACACGGGGGGCTCGCGCCAGGCGAAGACGACCCTCGGTACCTGAGCGGCGACGATGTGCTGGACGCAGGTCACCGGGCGGGAGGCGCGGGCGCCACAGGGCACCAGCGAGCTGTAGACGGTGGCTCGCCGCAGCCGCGGGTCGCGGAACCCGAGCTTGCGCAGGGCGACCTCCTCGGCATGGTCGTGCTCCTCCTGCTCGCGGGAGAACCCGGTGCTCAGCACCTCGCCGTCCTCGCCGGTGACGACCGCGCCGACCGAGAAGGCCGACTCCGACGGCGGGCACAGCCGGGACAGCTCGACCGCCCAGGCCAGGAACCGCTGGTCCGGGCCGCCGGGGCCGAGCAGGTAGCGGTGCAGGACCACCCCCTCGAGCCGCCGCGCTTCCGCCAGGGTCATGGGGCGGCCGGGACCACTGGGGTACGAGGGGACATCGAGGCGGGAGGCATCGAGGCGGGAGGAATCGAGGCGGGAGGCATCGAGGCGGGGGACATCGAGGCGGGGGGCGGCGGGGTCGGCCACGAAGAACGGCGCGGTGGCCAGCTGGAGTTCATCGGCCAGGTCGCGGGCGAGGAACTCAGCCAGGACACGCGAACCGCCTTCGACCAGAAGACGAACCACGTTCCGTTCGGTCAGATCTGACAGGAGGGTGTCGAGAGACAGGGGATCACCTGCGTCGATGAGTACGGCGCGGTCCCCCAGCCGGGCCCGGGCGGGGGCCAGGGCCCGGGTGGCGCAGTAGACCAGGCGTTCGGCGCCGGGGGCAAAGAAGCGGGCCCCGGGGTCCAGGTCGCCGGTGGCGGTGAGGGTGACCCGGGCGGGGTGCTCGGGCAGGCCGCGGGCGGCGCGGCGGGCCCGGCGGCGCGGGTCCCGGATCAGCAGCCGCGGGTCGTCGGCGCGGACCGTGCCCGCGCCGACCAGGATCGCGTCGCACCCGGCCCGCACGTCATCGACGCGGTCCAGGTCGGCCGGGCCGGACAGGATCAGGCGCCGCGGGCTGGCGTCGTCCAGGTAGCCGTCGGCCGAGGTGGCGCAGGACAGGATTACGTACGGGCGTGAAGGCAAGCGGGGTCCCCCTCTCACGCTAAGGCTAGCTTCGATGCTTTACTGGTCACCGATGCTAGAGACAGTCAATCCCGCGACCGGAGAGGTGCTGGCCACCTTCCCGGTGCACGGTCGCCGTGAGGTCGACACGGCGGTCGCGGCCGCCCGCGAGGCGGCCATCTGGTGGGCCGGGCTCGACTGGTCCGGGCGGCGCATCCGGCTGCTGGCCTGGAAGTCGTACCTGGTCAGATACATGGGGCGGCTCGCCCAGCTGATGCACGAGGAGACCGGCAAGCCGCTGGACGACGCCAAACTCGAGATCGTCCTGGCCGTGCTGCACATCGACTGGGCCGCCCGGCACGCCCGCCGGGTGCTGCGCCCGCGCCGGGTGCGCAGCGGCCTGGCGGCGATGAACCACGTCTCCACGCTGGAGTACCTGCCGCTGGGCGTGGTCGGGGTGATCGGGCCGTGGAACTACCCGGTGTTCACCCCGGTGGGCTCGATCGCGTACGCGCTGGCGGCGGGGAACGCGGTGGTGTTCAAGCCGTCGGAGCTGACCCCGGCGACCGGGGCGTGGCTGGTCCGGGCGTTCGGTGAGGCGCTGGAGGTGTTCGGCGAGCCGCGGCCGGTGCTCCAGCTGGTCACCGGGCCCGGGTCGACCGGCGAGGCGCTGGCCCGCAGCGGGGTGAGCAAGATCGCCTTCACCGGGTCGGCGGCCACCGCGCGGAAGGTGATGGCCGCCGCGGCGGACACCCTGACCCCGGTGCTGGCCGAATGCGGCGGCAAGGACGCCCTGCTGGTCGGCGCGGACGCCAACCTGGACGCGGCGGCCGACGCCGCGGCCTGGGGCGCGATGTCGAACGCGGGGCAGACCTGCGTGGGGGTCGAGCGGGTGTACGTGGCCGACGCGGTGTACCACAGCTTCCTCGAGCGGCTGACCCAGCGGGTGTCCGGGCTGCGGCCGGGTTCGGATCCGGAGGCTTCCTACGGGCCGATGACCCTGCCGGCGCAGACCGAGGTCGTGGCCAAGCACGTGGCGGACGCGCTGGCCCTGGGCGGCAAGGCGGTGGTGGGGGGCGCGGATTCCGTCGCGCCGCCGTACGTGCGGCCGGTGATCCTCACGGACGTGCCGGAGGGGTCCGCGGCGGTGCAGGAGGAGACGTTCGGGCCTACGCTCACGGTGAAGCCGGTGGTCAACATGGCCGAGGCGGTGTCGTACGCCAACGCGGGGCGCTACGGGCTCGGCTCGGCGGTGTTCGCCCGCGACCGCCGCGCGGCCATGGCCGCGGCGCGGTCCCTGCGCACCGGGATGACGTCGGTGAACTCGGTGATCGGGTTCGCGACCGTGCCCGCGCTGCCGTTCGGCGGGGTGGGGGAATCGGGGTTCGGGCGGATCCACGGCGCGGACGGGCTGCGCGAGTTCACCCGGCCCAAGGCGATCACGCGGCAGCGGATGCGGCCGCCGATCACCCTGATGTCGTTCGGGCGGACCGACAAGGACATGCACCGGATCATCACGCTGGTCACGCTGCTGCACGGGCGGCTGTACCGGCCCCGGGGAGGCCGCCGGGCGCGCTGAGGCCTTGCGCAGGCGGGGTTCGGGGGGCGCTTCAGGCGGGCGGGGCGAGGATGGCGACGGCCGTGGCGGCCGTGCCGGCCAGGGTGAAGCGGTCGGCCAGGCCAGCCTCGTGCAGGTGCCTGGCGAGGTGACCCGGGAGCCCGGCCAGGACCATCCGCGCGGGCGGGCTGGCGCCGATCCGATGCTGGGCGGTGATCAGGGCGGCCAGACCGGAGGAGTCCCACCCCGCCAGGCCGGACAGGTCCAGGATCAGGCGCAGGCCGGACGATTGCCCGAGCAGGCCGCCGATCGCGTCGGTGAGCTGGCCGGCCGAGCGCAGGTCGAGCGGGCCGGTGACGGCCAGGACGGTGCAGCCGTCCAGGTTCTGCTGGTCCAGGCGGAACGGCGGCCCGGGCGCGCCGAGGGCGAAGCTGATGGTGGCCAGGGTGCCATCCGGCCCGGAGCGCAGGCTGGCCTGGTCGGCGACCTGGCGGACCAGCGACAGCCCGTGGCCGGGCTCGGCACGCCACGGCGCGGCGTCCGTGGCGCCGGCCTGTGTGCCGCCCGAGGTGCCGGGCGGCTGCGGCAGGCCGTCGTCGCTGACCTCGCAGAGCAGGGCCTGGCCGGATTTCCAGACCCGGAGCCGGCCGCGGCCGGCGCCGTGGCGCACGGCGTTGGCGGCCAGTTCGTGCATGGCGATGACCAGGTCCTCGGCCCGGCCCTGGGCCAGCCCGGCCTGCGTGGCGTGTGCCGCCACCGCGGCCCGCAGCGCGTACAGCGAATCCGCGTCGAAGGCCTGGTCCAGGATCGGGGCGTCCGCGGGCTGGGGGCTGCGGCCGGACGCCGGGAGCCGGCCGCCGGTGTCACCGGTCATCGACGCTCACCAGGCTGAGTCCGGGGATGCCGGCCGCGCCCAGCAGGACGAACCGGGCCGCGAGGCCGGGACGGCAGCGCAGGATCATCCGCCGTGGCAGGTTCAGGCCGCGGGCCGCGTCCAGGATCATCCGGGCGCACGCGACGTCGACGAAGGCCAGCGGGACCATGTTGACGGTCACGTCGCCGTCGAGCCGGATCGCCTCGGTCAGCGCGAGCGCGAGGGACTCGCTGGCCTGGTAGTCGAGCTCCCCGGCCAGGCGGATGCCGGGCGGTGCGTACTGGCGGCAGATCCGCAGCATCACGTCGGCGTAGTACGTCGCGGCCGCGACCGAGCGGGTGTGGAAGGCGGCGACCGAGGCCAGCGTGACCGGGTCGAACCGCTCCCGGTCGTACTGGCACAGCACCGACACGGTGGCGCCGCCCAGCGCCGCGGCCACCTTCTCCTCGAATTCGGGCAGCTGCTCGACCCCGGTCACCGGACGCAGCGCCCAGCCCATGTCGACCGCCAGCCGCAGGCCCGGGAAGCCCTGGTCGCGGCAGGCCATGGTCTCCTGAGCCAGCCAGCTCGCCGCGTCGCTGGCGCTGAACACCTGACCGGTCAGCAGCCGCCCCTCGTACCCGGCCGCGGCCAGCTGCCCCGAGGCCAGCGCCGATTCCACCGCGACGCCGCGCCGGGCCAGCTCGGCGGCGGCCCGGTCCGGGGCGGCGTCGCTGAGCCACACCACCTTCAGGCCGCCGTCCAGTCCGTCCCGGACGAACGCGGCGGTGAGGTCGAGCAGCTCCTCGGCCTCGCCGAACGTCAGGCAGGCGTGATCGTTCACCGTCAGCTCGGTGATCTGGGTGTCGGCTCTGATCGTCACCGTGGCGCCCCGCTAGTCGTCACCGTGGCACCGCGTCAGGCCCCGCTGCCCGCGGTCGCCATCGCGTCGACGGGGTCGGCCGGGTCGGCCGGGGCCAGCGGGGCCCGGCCGGCGATGAGATCGGCGGCGCGCTCGGCGATCGCGATCGTCGGCGCGTTGGTGTTGCCCCGGGGCACGGCGGGCATCACCGACGCGTCGACGACGCGCAGGCCGGTGACCCCGCGCACCCGCAGCTCGGGGTCGAGCACGCTGCCCCACCGGGCCCCGCCGCCCATCGCGCAGGTGCCGACCGGGTGGTACAGGGTCCCGACGCTGGACCGCACGTAGTCGAGGAGTTCGGCGTCGGAGCGGACGTGCGCGCCGGGCGCGACCTCGCTCCGGCAGATGGCCGCCATGGGCTTGGCCGTCACGAACTCCCGGGCCATCTTCAGCCCGGCGACGAGCGCCCGGGCATCCCCGCCGCCGCCGTCGGACAGGTAGCCGGGGTCGATGGCCGGCCGGTGCCGGGGGTCGGCGCTGCGGAGCCTGATCCGGCCCCGGCTCCGGACGTCGATCAGGGTGACCAGCACGGTCATGGCGCGCTGGGCCGGATCGGCCAGGCCCTGGTCGCGGAACGGCGCGGGCAGCACGTGCAGCTGGAGGTCGGGCGCGGGCAGGCCCGGCTCGGAGTGGGCGAAGCCGCCGGATTCGGCCACGTTGCTGGTCAGCGGGCCGCGATGGGTCAGCCGCCAGCGCAGCGCGCCCGCGTTGCCGCTCTTCTCCCACAGGCCGCGCAGCCGCGGGGTGGACCAGATGACCGGGAGTACGGGGTGGTCGGCGAGGTTCGCGCCGACCCCGGGGCTGTCGGCGACCGGCTCGATGCCGGTCTCGATCAGGTGGTCGGCCGGGCCGATGCCGGACAGCATGAGCAGCTGCGGGCTGTTGACCGCGCCCCCGCACACGATGACCTCGCCGTTGGCGTGGGCCGTCTCGGTCTGGCCGTTCCGCAGGTAGGTCACCCCGGTGGCATGGCCGCCCTCGATGAGGATCTTGGTGACCAGGGCGTCGGTGTGCACGGTGAGGTTCGGCCGGGACATGGCCGGATGCAGGTAGGCGACGGCGGCCGAGCACCGGCGGCCCTTGCGCTGGGTCACCTGGTACCAGCCGACTCCGTCCTGGCGCGGCCCGTTGAAGTCCTCGTTAGCCGTGGCCCCCTGCTCGCGCGCCGCCGCGATGAACGCCTCGCAGGCGGGTGACTTGTACCGCAGGTCGGACACGGCCAGCGGGCCGCCCACGCCGTGGTACGCCGACGCCCCGCGGGAGTTGTCCTCGGCCCTCCTGAAGTACGGCATGAGGTCCTCGTAGCCCCAGCCGGCGCAGCCGTGCTCGTCCCGCCAGGCCTGGAAGTCGCGCCGGTTGCCGCGGATGTAGATCATCGCGTTCAAGCTGCTGGATCCGCCCAGAACCTTGCCCCGCGGCCAGTAGACGGACCGGCCGCCCGCGCGATGCTGCGGGACCGTGGTGTAGTTCCAGTCGTAGGCGCTCTGGAACAGCCGGCTGAGCGCGGCCGGCGCCCGGATCTCGTCGGCGTCATCGGCCGGGCCGGCCTCCAGCAGCAGCACGCTGACGCTGGAGTCGGCGGACAGCCGCGCCGCCAGGACGCAGCCTGCGCTGCCGGCGCCGACGATGATGTAGTCGTACACGGCGGTCTCCTTCTCGGGGACAAAGGGAACAATAACGCGCCGTGGTCGGTGCCGGGGGCCCCGGGGGGTTTCAGAGCGGGTCCGGAGTCCGGCGGGCCCCCAAAGAACCGCCGGACTCCGGACGCCGGTAATCACTTATCGTAGTCACATGATTACATTAACGGCGGGAACACCACCCGCCCGGTGGTCACGTTTCGGCCGCGCTCGGCGGCCGCTCCCTTAGGGTGGGTTCATGTCGCGTGACCGCAGTGCTGGCCCGGGGGGACGACCCCCCCAAGCCCCCCCGGAGAGCGAGAGCCCGGTCGTTCTGTCCCGCATCTACACGCGGACCGGCGACGACGGCACGACCGCGCTCGGCGACAGCAGCCGCACGGCCAAGACCGACTCTCGGCTGGCCGCGTACGCCGACGTGGACGAGGCCAACTGCGCGATCGGCGTGGCGATCACCTTCGGCGACCTGCCGGCCGACATCGCCGCGCTGCTCTTCCGGGTGCAGAACGAGCTGTTCGACGTGGGCGCCGACCTGGCCACCCCGGTCCGCCCGGAGCCGCCGCCTTACCCGCCGCTGCGCATCGACGAGGCCTACGTCACCCGGCTGGAGAGCGAGTGCGACTCCTACAATTCCGGCCTGCCCACCCTGCGCAGCTTCCTGCTGCCGGGCGGGAGCCCGGGGTCGACGCTGCTGCACGTGGCGCGGACGGCGACCCGGCGGGCCGAGCGCAGCGCGTGGGCCGCGGCCGGCCAGCACGGCGACTCGGTGAGCCCGCTGCCCGCCCGCTACCTGAACCGGCTGTCCGACCTGCTGTTCATCCTGTCCCGGGTGGCCAACGCCGGGCACGATGACGTGCTGTGGAAACCGGGCGGCGACCGCTAGAGGACCGCGTCCAGGTGGGAGCCGGGAGGCGCGGATTCGAGCCAGACGAGCAGGCCGGTGAGGGCCGACTCGGCCAGGGCCAGGTCGACCGGGCCGGGGTCACTCCCGCCGGCCTGGCACTCCGCCACGATGCGGCCGGGCCCGAGGATGGTGGCCTCTTCCCCGGTGGGCGGCCGGCGCGCCACCACGACCAGGTCACGACGGGGGAAGGTCCGCTCGGGGCGCATCGAGAAGCCGAAGGTGCGGTACCAGCGGAACTCGTCGAGCTGGTAGGAGGCCAGGCCGAGGCGCCACGGCCGGGCCTGCTGGCGCAGGCCGCACTCGACCGCGGCACCGCGGCGCTCGAGCAGGAACCGCCGGGCCGCGATGCCCGCGGCGGCCAGGACGAGCAGGATCAGGAAGGCGGCGAAGAGCCAGGCCGCGTCGAGCGCCAGCGCTTCGCCCAACCCGTCGCCTCGTCAGGCCTGGTCCGCGGCCCGTAGCAGCGCTCTGGCGTACTTCGCGTCGGCCGGTTCCTCGGTGCCCGAGCCGGCCTCGGCCAGCGCGGCGTCGAGTTCGCGTTTCGCCTGTTCGGTGTCGACCTCGGCGCTGAGCTGAGCCTGGGCGGCCAGGACGGACACGCGGTCATCGGTCACCGACAGGAACCCGCCGCTGACCGCCGCGCGCACCGGGACCTCGCCGCCGAGGATCTCCACCAGGCTGCCCTCGGCCAGGACGCCGAACACCGGGGAGTGCCCGGCCAGGATGCCGATGTCGCCCTCGGTGGTCTTGGCGATCACCATGTCGGCCTCGCCCGACCACAGCTCGCGGTCGGGCACCACCAGCGCTACGTGCAGGGTCACCCCAGATCCCTGGCCTTCCGCTCCACGTCCTCGATCCCGCCGACCATATAGAACGCCTGTTCGGGCAGGTTGTCATACTTGCCCTCGCTGATCGCCTTGAACGAGGAGATCGTCTCCTCGAGCGGCGTGAACACGCCCGGCTGGCCGGTGAACTGCTCGGCCACGTACATCGGCTGGGACAGGAACCGCTCGATCCGCCTGGCCCGCTGCACGGTGATCTTGTCCTCCTCACCGAGCTCGTCGACGCCGAGGATGGCGATGATGTCCTGCAGCTCCTTGTAGCGCTGCAGGATCCGCTGCACCTCGCGGGCCACGTCGTAGTGATCCTGGCCGATGTACCTGGCGTCCAGGATCCGTGAGGTGGAGTCTAGCGGGTCGACGGCCGGGTAGATGCCCTTCTCCGTGATGGCCCGGGACAGCGTGGTGGTCGCGTCGAGGTGCGCGAACACGGTGTGCGGCGCGGGGTCGGTGATGTCGTCGGCCGGCACGTAGATCGCCTGCATCGAGGTGATCGAGTGGCCGCGGGTGGAGGTGATCCGCTCCTGCAGCTGGCCCATCTCGTCGGCCAGCGTCGGCTGGTAGCCCACCGCCGACGGCATCCGGCCGAGCAGCGTGGAGACCTCCGAGCCGGCCTGGGTGAAGCGGAAGATGTTGTCGATGAACAGCAGGACGTCCTGCCCCTGCACGTCCCGGAAGTACTCGGCCATGGTCAGCGCGGACAGCCCGACCCGCAGCCGGACACCGGGCGGCTCGTCCATCTGGCCGAACACCAGCGCGGTGTCCGCGATGACCCCGGACTCGGTCATCTCCAGGAACAGGTCGTTGCCCTCGCGGGTCCGCTCGCCCACCCCGGCGAAGACCGAGACGCCGCCGAAGTTCTGGGCCACCCGGCGGATCATCTCCTGGATCAGCACGGTCTTGCCCACGCCGGCCCCGCCGAACAGGCCGATCTTCCCGCCCAGCACGTACGGGGTGAGCAGGTCGATGACCTTGATGCCGGTGGTGAACATCTGGGTCCGCGGCTCGAGCTGGTCCAGCGCCGGGGGGTCGCGGTGGATCGGCCAGCGCTCGGTGATGTCCAGCGACGAGGTGGGCACGTCGAGCGAGTTGCCGAGGACGTCGAACACATGCCCCTTGGTCACGTCGCCGACCGGCACCTCGATCGGCGCCCCGGTATTGCTCACCACGGCCCCGCGGACCAATCCGTCGGTGGGCTGCATGGAGATCGCGCGCACGATGTCGTCGCCGATGTGCTGCTCGACCTCGAGCGTCAGCGTCCGGGTCTCGTCCTGCAGCACGACGTCCACGTGCAGCGCGAAGTAGATCTCCGGCATGTGCTCCGCCGGGAACTCGACGTCCACGACGGGGCCGGTGACCCGGGCGACCCGGCCGGTGCCCGCGTCAGCTTCGCCGCTGGCGGCTGCGTTTTCTGCGGTCGCGGTCATGTGTTCCTCACTCACTCACTCGCTCGCGCCGGCCAGCGCGTTGGCGCCGCCGACGATCTCGCTGATTTCCTGGGTGATCTCGGCCTGCCGTGCGTTGTTCGCCTCACGGGTCAGCGTCTCGATCAGCTCGTTCGCGTTGTCCGTAGCCGCCTTCATCGCGCGCCGGCGCGAGGCCAGCTCGGACGCCGCCGCCTCCAGCAGCGCGTAGAAGATCCGGCTCGCCACGTACTGCGGCATCAGGGCGTCGAGCACCTCGCCCGGCCCGGGCTCGAACTCGTAGGAGGGCAGCGGGCCGTGCGGACTCGGCTCGTCGGTCTCCTCGATCTGCAGCGGCAGCAGCCGGCGCACCGAGGGCCGCTGGGTCAGCATGGAGACGAACTCGGTGCCCACCAGGTGGATCTCGTCCACCTTGCTGGCGTCCTCAGCCCCGTCCTGACCAGCAGTGAACGCCTCGAGCAGGACGTCGGCGATGGCCTTCGCGTCCCGGTACCTCGGCGTGGCGGAGAAGCCGCTCCACGAGCCGGCCAGCTCGAGCTCGCGGAACCGGTGCCAGGAGATGCCCTTGCGGCCGGCCACGTACAGGACCGGCTGCAGGCCCCGCTCCCGCAGCATCCGGCGCAGCCGGGCCGCCTCGCGCAGCACGTTGGCGTTGTAGGCCCCGGCGAAGCCCTGGTCACTGGTCAGGATGAGCACCGCGGCCCGGGTCGGGTTCTTAGGCTCGGTGGTGAACGGATGGGTGATGTTGGTCGAGCGGCTGATCACGGCCTCCACCGCCCGGGTGAGCTCCCGGGAGTACGGCTCGGCGGCGCGCTGCTGCTGCTGCGCCCGGACGATCCGCGACGACGCGATCAGCTCCTGGGCACGGGTGATCTTGGCGATGGACTGGACGGTGCCGATCCGCTGCCTGACCAGGCGAAGCTGGGCTCCCATGACCTACTGCTTCTCGGCGGGCTCGGGCGGCTGACGCCGGGCGATGGTCTCCTGGCCCTCGTCCTCGAGCGCTTCGGCCGGCTCGTCCTCGCCGCTGAGCAGCTCGCCCGAACTGGTCTCGAACGACTTGCGGAACTCCTCGACCGCGTCCTTGAGCGCGGTGGCCGTGTCCTCGGACAGGTCCTTCGTCTCCCGGATCGCGGTCAGGATGCCCGCGCGGGTGCGCCGCAGGTTGTCCAGGAAGTCGTGCTCGAACCGGCTGACGTCCTCCAGCGGCACGTCGTCCAGGTAGCCGTTGCTGCCCGCCCAGATCGAGACCACCTGCTCCTCGACCGGGAACGGGTCGTACTGCGGCTGCTTGAGCAGCTCGACCAGCCGCGAGCCGCGGTCGAGCTGGGCCCGGGAGGCCGCGTCCAGGTCGGAGGCGAAGGCGGCGAACGCCTCCAGGTCGCGGAACTGGGACAGCGACAGCCGCAGGTTGCCCGCCACCTTCTTCATCGCCTTGACCTGCGCGTTGCCGCCGACCCGCGACACCGACCGGCCGACGTTGATGGCGGGCCGGACGCCGGCGTTGAACAGGTCGGCCTCGAGGTAGATCTGCCCGTCGGTGATCGAGATGACGTTCGTCGGGATGTAGGCGGAGATGTCGTTGGCCTTGGTCTCGACGATCGGCAGCCCGGTCAGCGACCCGCCGCCCAGGTCGTCGGACAGCTTCGCGCACCGCTCGAGCAGCCGGGAGTGCAGGTAGAACACGTCGCCCGGGTAGGCCTCGCGGCCCGGCGGCCGGCGCAGCAGCAGCGAGATCGCACGGTAGGCCTCGGCCTGCTTGGACAGGTCGTCGAAGATGATCAGCGCGTGCTTGCCCTGGTACATCCAGTGCTGGCCGATGGCCGAGCCGGTATACGGCGCGATGTACTTATACCCAGCCGGGTCGGAGGCTGGCGCGGCCACGATCGTGGTGTACTCCATGGCGCCGGCGTCTTCCAGCGACTGGCGCACCTGGGCGATCGTCGAGCCCTTCTGGCCCACCGCGACGTAGACGCAGCGGACCTGCTGCTGCTCGTCGCCGGAGGCCCAGTTCGCGCGCTGGTTGATGATCGCGTCGATGGCGATCGCGGTCTTGCCGGTCTGCCGGTCGCCGATGATCAGCTGCCGCTGGCCCCGGCCGATCGCGGTCATCGCGTCGATCGCCTTGATGCCGGTCTGCAGCGGCTCCTTGACCGGCTGGCGCTCCACCACCGAGGGCGCCTGAGTCTCCAGCAGGCGCAGCTCGTGGCTGTCGATGGGCCCCTTGCCGTCCAGCGGCTCGCCCAGCGGCCCGACCACGCGGCCCAGGAAGGCGTCGCCGACCGGCACGGACAGGATCTCGCCGGTCCGCTTGACCTGCTGGCCCTCCTCGATCTCGTTGAACTCGCCGAGGATGACCACGCCGATCTCGCGCACGTCCAGGTTGAGCGCCAGGCCCCGGACGCCGTTCTCGAACACGAGCAGCTCGCTGGCCATGGCCGAGGGCAGGCCCTCGACCCGCGCGATGCCGTCGCCGCACTCGATGACGGTGCCTATTTCTTCCCGCGAGGCGCCTTCCGGCTCGTACTCCTGGACGAAGCGCGACAGCGCGTCCCGGATCTCCTCCGGCCGGATCGTCAGCTCAGCCATTGCCCTGCCCGTCTTGTCTGGCACTGTCTTCTTGTCTGGCACTGTCTTCTTGTCTGGCACTGTCTTGTCGGATTCTTGCGCTGGCACGTCAGCTGCTGGCATATCAGGCCGCCAGCTTGCGCCGGACGGCGGCCAGCCGGGTGGCGGCCGTCCCGTCTATTAGCTCATCCCCGATCTGGACGGAAATTCCACCCACCACCGATGGATCAATGACGACATCTAGGTGAACGGCGTGGCCGTAGGACTGGGCCAGGGCGTCCGCGAGCCGCCTGCGCTGGCTGGCGGACAGCTCGGTCGCCGTCCGCACCAGCGCGATCAGCTGCTGCCGGTGCCGCGCCGCGGCCTCGGCGCACATGTCCAGGGCCACGGTGAGCGGCCGCCCGCGCGGATGCGTCACCATCTGGCCGATCAGGCCGAGCGTCACCGGGGTCACCTTGCCGTCCAGCAGGGTGTGCAGCAGCTCCTGCTTGCCCTGCCCGGGCAGCGACGGACCGGCCAGCGCGGCCCGCAGGTCCGGATTGGCCGCGACCACCCGGCCGAACCGGAACAGCCCGTCCTCCAGGTCGTCGAGGCCGTCGTCCGCCTCGGCGGCCAGGACCATGGCCTCGACCGCGAGCTGCTCGATCGCGTCGGCCAGGTCGCCGGAACTCGCCCAGTGGGCTTCGGCGGCCGCCGCGACCAGGGCCTCCGCACGGCCGGTGATCTTCCCGTGCAGCAGCGCCGCGACGACCACGCCCTTCTCCGCCGCGGGCTTGCCCGGGTCGGACAGCGCGCGCCGCAGCCCGTGCTCGGCGTCGAGCAGCCCGGTCACCGCGAACAGCTCGGTCGCGAGCCCGGTGGCCACGGTGGCGCTCGTGATGTGCTCGGCCGCCAGCCGGTCGGACAGTTCGGTGAACGAGGCCCTGCTCACACCGCGCATGCTCACTCGCCTCCCGGGCGTACTTCGGGAATTTCTGCCGAACGGGCCATGGTGGCAGCCACTACACCTGCTCGAGCTCGTCGAGGAAGCGGTCCACCATCCGGCCCTGCCGCGCGGTGTCCGTGAGCGACTCGCCCACGATCCGGCCGGCCAGCTCGGTGGCCAGCGTCCCGACCTCCGCCCGCAGCGCGGTCAGGGCCTGCTGCCGTTCGGCCTGGATCTGGGCCTGCGCGGCCTCGGTCACCCGGCGCGCCTCGGCCTGGGCCTGCTCGCGCATCTCCGCGATGATCTGCGCGCCCTGCTCCCTGGCCTCCTCGCGCAGCCGGGCCGCCTCGTGCCGGGCCTCGGCCAGCTGCTGCCGGTACTGCTCGAGCAGCTGCTGGGCCTGGGCCTGCGCCTCATCCGACCGGGCCAGGCCGCCCTCGATCTGCTCGGTGCGCTCGGTCAGCGTCTGCTGGATCCGGGGCAGCGCCAGCTTGGCCAGGAAGCCGAACACCAAGACGAACAGGATCGTGCCGATAATGAACTCCGGCCACGAGGGGAGCAGCGGGTTCGTCGACGCCGTGCTGCTGTCGGCGAGGGGAATCATCATGGGCTCACTTCCTGTGCTGGCTCACGCGCTGTACTTGAAGATGAACGGCGCCACGAGGCCGATCAGCGCGAGCGCCTCGGTCAGCGAGAAGCCAATCCACATATACAGCGTGATGCGGCCGGTGGCCTCAGGCTGCCGGGCCATGGCCTCGATCGCGTGGCCGAACACCAGGCCGATGCCGATGCCGGGGCCGATGGCCGCGAGACCGTAGCCGACCGCGCCGATGTTGATGTTCAGCGTCGAGCTGGCGGCGAGAGTAGCGGCGAGTGACATTGATCCATCCTTTACGGGTTTATGAGCGACGGGTTAGTGAGCCGGCTCCACGGAGGAAGCGATGTAGGTGGCGGTCAGCGTAGTGAAGATGAACGCTTGCAGCAGGGTGACTAGGGTCTCGAGCACGAAGACGAAGATCGCCAGCGCGAAGGAGCCCACGGCGTAGAGCAGCCCGATGGACAGGGTCAGCAGGTACCACGACGCGATCGTGAAGATCGTCAGCAGCAGGTGTCCGGCGAACATGTTCCCGAACAGCCGCACCCCGAGGGTGAACGGCTGGAAGACGAAGAACCTGAGCAGCTCGACCGGAACCAGGATGATGTAGATCGGCCACGGCACGCCCGGCGGAATCATGCTCTTGAAGTAGCCAAAGATGCCCTGGTGCTTGAAGCCCAGGTACAGGTAGAGGAAGTAGACGATGAACACCATCGGCCACACGAAGCCGATCCTGGACGTGACCGGGAACTGGAAGACCGGGATCAGTTCCATCAGGTTCATGATGTAGATGAAGAAGAACAGCGACACGAGGAACGGCAGGTACGAGTCGCCTCTGCGGCCCAGCGACGGGCGGAGGATCTGGTCCCGGACGGCCAGGATCGCCATCTCGCCGAGATTCTGCACGCCGCGCGGCACCAGCTTCGGCTTCCGGAAGGCCACCCAGAAGAACACGATCACCACGAGCGCGCTCAGGATCGCGAGCAGCATCGGCTTGGTGAACCCGAACGAGCCGATGGTGAAGAACGGCTTCCAGTTGAAGTCCTGCAGGCCCGGGGCGGGGAATCCGCACCCGTTGAAGATGTGGCAGCCGCCCCCGGCCAGGACCCCGACGTCACCGGTCACCGGTCATCTCCTTCCGTGGTCTTGGGCGCGCTCCACCGCTTGCTGCCTGCCGAAGCGGTGGATGATGTAGCCGATCGAGATGCCCAGGCCGAGCAGCATGCCGAGCGGGAACAGCAGCGGGACATGCACGGCCCGCCCGATCAGCCAGCCGATGCCGCCGTAGGCGGCCATGCCGGCCAGCAGGTAGCTGAACACGGTCCAGCCGGTCTCCAGGCCCGCGGCCCGGCCCTGCGCCGCGGCCTGTTTCTGCGCCCGGGCGGCCGGGGTATCGGCGCCGGTGCCGTGGTCGGTCATGTCACCCGCCTCGCCGCGCGGTTGGCTGCCGTGGTTGCTGGTCCGGCTCGACGTAAAGCATCTTGACCTTGATCGCCGTGATGGCCTGCGTGCCGCACCAGACCAGGATGCAGCCGAGCGCGGTGAGGCCGAGGGCCCGGTCGCTGAACGCGCTCATCTTGTTGAGCGTGGACACCACGACGGCCAGGGCCACGATCTTGACCAGGTAGGTGACCATCGCGGCCACCATCATGGCCTGCGGGCTGACCCGCGCGGCCCGCCCCACTACCAGCACGCTGAGGCCGAAGAACACGGTGACGATGGCGACCCCGATCAGGGCCCCGTACAGCCCCCTGACGCCGGCCAGCGCGGCGCTCACCGCGACCATGACGGCGGCCGCGGCGGCCGTCAGCGCTCCGGCGCGCCGGACGATGATGGCATACTTCGCCAGCATTACTTGGCTCCTGAGGGGTCGACCGCAACTACGCAGGCGCGGGGGTATTCCCCGCGTTCCTGGCAGGAGCCGGTCGCCGCGCCGTAGGGCCGGCGCGGGTATCCGGTTGTGTTGACGAAACGTATCACGGGCCTCTGCTTTGCCGAAGAGGGGCTGCTCGTGAAAGATATCACAAAGTCTTTGACTCTGTCTTTACCTGACCGCGCACAATTTATGACCAACTTCGGGCGGGACCGGGCCCAGGCCCGGTGGCCGTCGCCCTGGCGGCCCGGCGGCGGGCCGCGATCGCGGACATTTTGCCTGCCCGGCCCCTGATCGCAGGACCGTCACCGTGGGTGGCGGCCCCGGCCGGCCGGGGCCGACTGGGGTGCAGTTGGTAAAGCGAAGGTAAAAAACACGCAATCCACGGTACTGCCGGGCCGGTCCGCGTCGCTACCAGGGCTGCGCGTCCCGGTGCCGGGGCTGAGCGAGCGGGTCGGAGTTCTCGGCGAACGGGTTGACCGGATTTGCCTCGGGCAGGCGGCCCGCCCGGGGCAGCTGGCCGCCCGGGAACGGCGCGGCGTCCGGGACCGGGGCGGGCGGGAACGGCGGGCCGCCGGGCGAGGGCGCGCCACCCAGACCGGGACCAGCGGGGCGGGGAGCGGCGGACGGGGTGGCCCGGCGCGCGGCCGCCGCGGCCGTCCCGGGCCGGCTGACGGCCGGGGTGGCCTGACTCCGGCCCAGCAGTCGCCAGGGGCGCAGCCGGGGCATGGTGACGGGGAGCAGAGTGAGCACCGCGACCGCGGTCGCGGCCTCGAGCACGACCAGGCGGGAACGCACCACCGACAGCGAGACGACCGTGACCGAGAACAGGGCCGCCCACAGGTACATGATCAGCACGCTCTGCCGGTAGGAATGGCCGATGCTGAGCACCCGGTGGTGCAGGTGCTGCCGGTCGGCGGCCATCAGCGGCTGGCCCGCCCGGGTGCGGCGGATGATCGCGAACATCAGGTCGGCGTACGGGATGACGAAGATCGCGGCGGGCACCAGCAGCGGGAGGAACGTCGGGTACCGGTTCACGGCGTGGTTCTGGATGTAGTTGGTCAGCAGGGCCGGGTCGAGCGATGCGGTGCTCGAGATCGGCCCGTAGGCCAGCATCAGGCCGAGCAGCATGGCGCCGATGTCGCCCATGAAGATCCGGGCCGGGTAGAAGTTGTGCGGCAGGAACCCGAGGCACATGCCGGCCAGCAGCGCCGAGGACACCGCGGGCAGCGACTGCGAGGAGTTCCCGATCGTCTTGATGAGCGTGTACGAGTAGACCAGGAACGACAGCGCGGCGACGGCCACGATGCCCGCGGCCAGGCCGTCCAGGCCGTCGATGAAGTTGATCGCGTTGATCGTGATCACGACGAGCAGGATGGTGAGCGTCAGGCTCAGGTCCGGTTCCAGCGAGAACACGCCGCCGCTGGGCATCGGCAGCCAGGGCAGCGACTGCCCGCTCCAGACCAGGATGCCGGCCGCCGCCACCTGCCCGGCCAGCTTGCTGATCGCGCTGAGGCCCCACCGGTCGTCGATGAACCCGACCACGACCACGAGCGCGCCGGCCAGCAGCAGCCCGGCCTCGGTCTTCGACCCGGCGGACTGGAAGGGATCCTGCAGGGAGGTCAGCCGGCTGGCCACGATCAGCCCGGCGACGAGCCCGCCGTACATGGCCAGGCCGCCGAGCAGCGGCGTCGGCTCGGTGTGGGTGTCCCGGGCCCGGGGCGCGTGAATGGCGCGGGTCGCGATCGCCACCCGCCGCACCAACGGGGTGAGCAGGAAGGTCACCGCGGCGGTGACGAGCAGGACGAGGACGTACTCGCGCATGCCGCCTCAGCGGATCGGGATCGGGTCGGCTGTCATCACCGCCACTTTATGCCACCCGCTAGCTGCCCGGCGGCCGCTCATCGGCCGGCGCGTCGACGCGGGCCCCGCCGCCCTCCAGCGGGTGCGGCGCGGCGGGCTTGAAGTCCGCGGGGCCGGTGCCGAGCTGCTCGTTGTCGGCGATGACCGACGCCACGGTGCGCAGCCGGTCCACCGAGATCGCCCCGGCCCGCAGCAGCGTGGGGATGGTGCCGGTCAGGTCGAGGATGGTCGACGGGACGTTGTCGGCACACGGCCCGCTGTCGAGATAGACCGAGACCGCCTCGCCGAGCTGCTGCTGCGCCTCGTCGGCCGTGGTCGCGGCCGGCTGGCCGGTGCGGTTCGCGCTGGACACCGCGAGCGGCCCGGTCTGCTTCAGCACGTCCAGCGCAACCCCGTGCAGCGGCATCCGCAGGGCCACCGTGCCCCTGGTGTCGCCCAGGTCCCACAGCAGCGTCGAGCTGGCCCGGAAGATCAGGGTCAGCGCGCCCGGCCAGAACTCGTCGATCAGGTCCTGCCCGAACGCCCCGAGGTCCTCGACCAGCGCCGCGGCGGCCCGCGTGGTGCCGACGAGCACGGGCGGCGGCATGTTCCGCCCGCGGCCCTTGGCGGCCAGCATGGTGGTGACGGCCGCGGGGATGAACGCGTCCGCGCCGATGCCGTAGACCGTGTCCGTCGGCAGCACGACCAGCTCGCCCACCCGCGCCGCCGCCACGGCGGCGTCGACTCCTGCGACGCGGGACTGCGGGTCCCGGCAGTCGTAACGTGTGCTCATTCTCAGGCACCCTCACCGGATTTCAGGGGCCCATACCGACGTGACGAAGCGGTCACGCCCGGCCAGGTCCTTGTGGTTGCGTGTGTCCCGCCAGCCGGATTCCTCCGGGAATACCCAGTACACGGCGGCACCCTGCTGGGCGCCGTGCTCGACGGCCACCAGGCCGCCGGGGCGGAGCAGCCGCCGCACGGTACGTTCCAGGGCGCGGATGGCGTTCAGCCCGTCCGCGCCGCTCCATAGCGCGGCGGGCGGATCGTACTCGCCGACCTCCGGCGGCACCGACGCCCCGACCGGGATGTACGGCGGGTTGCTGATCACGAGGTCAACCGTACCGTCGAGTTCGCCGAGCACCTCGCTGAAGTCGCCCGCGTGCAGCATGACGCGCCCCGCCGTGTAGGGGGCGGTCTCGACGTACCTGGTGATGTTGCGCTCGGCCCAGGCGCGCGCCAGCGGGTCGGCCTCGACCGCGTGCACCCGGGCCCGGGGCACCTCCTGCCCGATGGCCAGCGCGATGGCGCCCGACCCGGTGCCGAGGTCGGCCGCGACCGGCTCGGCCACGTCCATCTCCCTGAGCCGGTCAATGGCCCAGCCGGTCATAACCTCGGTCTCCGGCCGGGGCACGAACACGCCCGGCCCCACCTCGAGCTCGAGGTACCGGAAGTGCGCCTGGCCGGTGATGTGCTGCAGCGGCTCGCGGGCGGCCCGGCGGGCGATGTCGGCCCAGAACCGCGCGTCGAAGGCGGCGTCGGGCACGGTGTGCAGCTCGCCGCGCCTGACCCGGTGCACGCTGGCCGCGATCAGCTCGGCGTCGGTGCGCGGCGATTCCACCCCGGCCTCGGCCAGCCGCGCCGCGGCCAGCGCTACCTCGTCAAGCAGCAGGCTCATCATCGCCAGGCACCCCGGACATCCCGGAATCCAGCTTCGCGGCCAGGTCCGCGGCGGCCAGCGCGTCGATCACCGCGTCGAGTTCGCCGTCGATGACCTGGTCGAGGTTGTAGGCCTTGTAGCCCACCCGGTGGTCGGAGATGCGGTTCTCCGGGAAGTTGTAGGTGCGGACCCGCTCGGACCGGTCCACGGTCCGGACCTGGCTGCGCCGCTCGGCGCTGGCCTTCGCGTCGGCGTCGGCCTCGGCCTGCGCCAGCAGCCGCGCGCGCAGCACGCGCAGGGCCTGCTCCTTGTTCTGCAGCTGGCTCTTCTCGTTCTGGCAGGAGACGACGATGCCGGTCGGCAGGTGGGTGATCCGCACCGCCGAGTCGGTGGTGTTCACGCTCTGCCCGCCGGGACCGGAGGACCGGAACACGTCCACCTTCAGGTCATTGTCGTTGATCTGCACCTCGACCGGCTCGGCTTCGGGCACGACCAGGACGCCAGCGGCGGAGGTGTGGATACGTCCCTGCGACTCGGTCACGGGCACCCGCTGCACGCGGTGCACGCCGCCCTCGTACTTCAGCCGGGACCACGCGCCCTCGGCGCCCTTGCCCTTCACCGCGACCGTCGCGTCCTTGACGCCGCCCAGGCCGGTGACGGTGGAGTCCAGGATCTCGGTCTTCCAGCCGCGCCGTTCGGCGTAACGCTGGTACATCCGGAGCAGGTCGCCGGCGAACAGCGCGGACTCCTCGCCGCCTTCGCCCGCCTTGACCTCCAGGATGATGTTGCGCCGGTCGTTCGGGTCCCGGGGGACCAGCATCCTTTGCAGCTCGGCCTCGAGCTCCTCGCGGCGGGCGGCCAGCTGCGTCGCCTCCTCGGCGAAGGAGGAATCCTCCCGGGTCAGCTCGTGCGCCGCCTGCTCGTCCGCGGAGATCCGCTGCCATTCGGTGTACGCGTGCACGATCGGGGTCAGCTCGGCGTAGCGGCGGCCCAGCGCGCGGGCCTTCTCCTGGTCGGAGTGGACGGCCGGGTCGGCGAGCGCGTGCTCGAGCTCGGCGTGCTCGCTGACCAGGTCCGCTAGCCGGTCAAACACGTGTCTTCCTTACTTCTGACTTGCCTGCGAACATGCGACGAGCCGGGGTCCGGGGTCCGGACCTCGGCTCGGCGGGGTTACTTCTTGGTGGCCTGCTGGCCAGAGGTCTTGCCGAAGCGCTTCTCGAACCTGGCGACGCGGCCGCCGGTGTCCAGGATCTTCTGCTTGCCGGTGTAGAACGGGTGGCAATTCGAGCAGACGTCGGCGTGGATCGTGCCGCCGGGCGCGGTGCTCCGGGTGGTGAACGTGTTCCCGCAGCTGCAGGTCACCGTGGTGATGTGGTACTGGGGGTGGATGTCAGACTTCATTGACAAACTCCTGCCTCGGCGGTCGCCGGGTCGCCCAGCTCCAGCAGGGCGTGAACCGGTACCGCATGGTTGTGGCGTCTAGTGTGCCAGACCGTGAAACGAATTTCCCTGACCTGGCATTCCCGGTGGGAGCTCAGGAGCCGAGCGTGGTCTTCTGGACCTGGAGCAGGAACTCGGCGTTGCTCTTGGTCTTGCGCATCTGCTCCATGAGCAGCTCGAGGGCCTGCTGGGGCTCCAGGGCGTGCAGGACACGGCGCAGCTGCCAGACGATCTTGAGCTCCTCGGGCGCGAGCAGGATCTCTTCCTTACGGGTGCTCGACGCGTCCACGTCGACCGCCGGGAAGAGCCGCTTCTCGGCGAGCTCACGGCGCAGCCGCAGCTCCATGTTGCCGGTGCCCTTGAACTCCTCGAAGATGACCTCGTCCATCCGGGAGCCGGTCTCGATCAGCGCCGCGGCCAGGATGGTGAGCGAGCCGCCGTGCTCGATGTTGCGTGCCGCGCCGAAGAACCGCTTGGGCGGGTAGAGCGCGGTGGAGTCCACACCACCGGACAGGATGCGGCCGCTGGCGGGCGCCGAGTTGTTGTAGGCGCGGCCCAGCCGGGTGATGTTGTCGAGCAGGATGACCACGTCGTGGCCCATCTCCACCAGGCGCTTGGCGCGCTCGATGGCCAGCTCGGCCACGGTGGTGTGATCGTCGGCCGGGTGGTCGAAGGTCGAGTGGATCACCTCGCCCTTCACCGTGCGCTGCATGTCGGTGACCTCTTCTGGCCGCTCGTCGACCAGCACGACCATGAGGTGGCACTCCGGGTTGTTCTTGGTGATCGCGTTGGCGATCGATTGCAGGATCATCGTCTTGCCCGCCTTGGGCGGGGACACGATCAGGCCGCGCTGGCCCTTGCCGATGGGGCAGATCAGGTCGATGATCCGGGTGGTCATGTTGGTGGGATCGGTCTCCAGCCGCAGCCTGTCCTGCGGGTACAGCGGCACCAGCTTGGAGAACTCGGGCCGGGACGCGGACCGCTCCGGGTCGAGGCCGTTGACCTTGTCCAGCCGCACCAGGGCGTTGAACTTCTCCCGGCGCTCGCCCTCGCGCGGCTGGCGGACCGCGCCCTCGATGACGTCGCCCTTGCGCAGGCCGTGCTTGCGCACCTGGGACAAGGAGACGTAGACGTCGTTCGGCCCGGGCAGGTAGCCGGTCGTGCGTACGAAGGCGTAGCCCTGGCTCTCGAGCACATCCAGGATGCCGGCGATCGGGATGAGCACGTCATCCTCGGCGATCACGGGCTCGGGGTCGCTCTGACGGTCACGCCGGCGGTTCCGGTTCCGGAACCGGTCCCGGCTGCGCCGCCGGCCATCCCCGTCGTCGTCGCGGAACTGGTCGCCGCCCCCGGGCCCGCGGCCCGCGGCCGCCGGCTCCCGGCGGTCGCCGCCCTGGTTCCGGTTATCGTGATCGCGGCTCTGCTCGCGCCCGCCCTGGTCCCGGCTGCCCTGGTCCCGCCCGCCCTGGTCCCAGCCGCGGGAGGGCTGGCCGTTCCGGCGCCGGCGGTCGCCGCGCTGCGCGTCGCCCTGGGCGGTCTCCCCCGCGGCGCCCACGCCGTCCTGGGCCCGGCTGTCCTGGGCCCGGCTGTCCTCGGCCGGGCCGTCCCGGCGGGCGGCCGACTCGGCGTCCTCGTAGAAGCTCAGCTGCTGGCCGGACCCGTCCGCACCGATGTCACCTCGGCCGCCGTCGCCGAGGCCGGACGGCGCGCTATCTCCGATGCCTGGCCGCGAGTGGGTGTCTGGTTCCATGGCGTCCTGCTTCTGCGGGCGGGTCGCGTCGGCTCCCGCAGACGCGGCCCGCTGGTCCGGACCCTTCGTGGCGACACTCGCCTGCTGGCGGGGCCCTCCGCCCTGCCGCGCCTCGATCGCCTCGATGAGCTGGTTCTTGCGCATCCGGCCCGCGCCCGGAATGGCCAGGGTCTGCGCGATGCGCTGCAACTCGGGCATGAGCAGCGAGGAAAGGCCGGTACCACCGCGACTGCGCGACTTGGACGTCGATGCCGTCGCTCCTGCGGCCGCGGGGGCATCCTCAGACGCGGCTGGCGCGCCGCTGAGGATTTCGGTTGTGTCGCTCACTAATGGTCCTTCCATGATTTCTCGGCCGCCTGGGTGAACCCGCTAGGCCCGTCGACCCTGTACAGCGGCCCCTCGGGGGCCGAGTTTGACTCGCGCTGCTCTGGTCCTGCCGCCAGATATTCGCGATTGCCGCAACGCTTTTACGTTCCTCCGTGCGTCGCCGTGTGCCCGCAAGCCAGGGGGATGAGTCGGAAAGCGCCCGGACCGCCGGGTCGCCCGCACCCTTCGTACCGGGGAGAGAGCGGGGCACCCTGCGCCAAAGACCTCGGGTACGGCAACAATACCGTCCCATGGGAGTTTTCCGGCTAGCGTCCGGTTTGCCGACGAGCACCCAATCCAGAGTGGGGCACCCTGTGCGCCACTAAGCCTAACACCATCAGGACTCACGGCATTCCTTCGCAGCCGTCCGTGTCGCGCGGAAGAGGAGGAACGATCTCACGAGGCCCGCCAGCAGCCTCGGGCATCCGGCATCCTCAGTTCCAGGTGTGATGGTGAAGCCTGGGACTGTCGCCGCATACCAGGTCGGACGGATTGGCCGCTGCCTCCCGCGTCAGCAGCCCGGCGGTGGCTCCGGGCGCAGGACACGCGCGCCTTGCCGCTCGACGTCTAGCGGGTTTATGTGCCAAGCAATACCCGTTTCTCTCACGATTGAACCCAGGCTGTCCAGGTCGTGGCGATAATCGGGCCCGCCGCGGGCCCCGAGGAACGCGAGCACCGACGGACCCGCCCCCGAGACCACGGCGGGCAGGCCCGCGGCCCGCAGGTCGCGCACCAGCGTGTGCGTCGGCGACATCGCGCTGGCCCGGTAGTCCTGGTGCAGCCAGTCCCGGGTCGCGTCGAGCAGGACATCGGGTCCGGCGCCCGGCTGGGTCAGCGCGGCGACCAGCAGGGCGCTCCGCCCGGCGTTGGCGGCCGCGTCCCGGTGCGGGATCATCTCAGGCAGCAGGCCGCGGGCCAGGTCGGTGCGCACCGGCGCGGGCGCGACGCACACCACGGGCGTGACCGACGGCAGCGGCTCGAGGCGGACCATGCGCGGGCCGTCCGGCTCCACCCAGGCGATGGTGAGCCCGCCGGCCAGGCACGCGGCCACGTTGTCCGGGTGGCCCTCGATGTCGCTGGCCAGCGCGAGCACGGCCGCATCCGGGAGCTTGCCCGGGCCGGACGCGGACAGCGCCCGGGCCGCGAGGATGCCGGCCACGATCGCGGCGGCCGAGGAGCCGAGGCCCCGGCCGTGCGGGATCCGGTTCACGCCGCGCAGCCCGATCCCCGGCGGCTGCCCGCCGGTGATGGCGAACGTCACCCGCATGGCCCGGACCACGAGGTGTTCCTCGCCCGAGCCGGCCAGGTCCGCGCCCTCACCGGAGACCTCGATGGACAGGCCGGCCGGGAGGATCCGCGCTTCCACCTCGTCGTACAGCGTCAGCGCCAGCCCCAGCGCGTCGAAGCCGGGCCCCAGATTGGCGCTGGTCGCGGGAACCCGCACCCGGACCGGCTCTGCCGCTGGGCGGGGCCGGGAGCTAGGCAAGGCCGAGGGCGGCCGCGGCGGCGCCGGGATCGGCGGGGATGGTGGCCGGCGCCGGGGCGCCGGACAGGGCCCAGTCCGGGTCCTTCAGCCCGTTCCCGGTGATGGTGCAGACCACCCGGGAGCCCGCCGGGATCTGGCCGCCCGCGCTGGCCTTGAGCAGGCCGGCCACGCTGGCCGAGGAGGCCAGCTCGCCGAACACCGCTTCCCGGGTGGCCAGCAGCCGGTAGGCGGCCAGGATCTGCCGGTCGGTCACCGAGTCGATCAGGCCGCCGGACTCGTCGCGGGCCGAGGTGGCCTGCCGCCACGAGGCCGGATTGCCGATCCGGATCGCGGTCGCGATCGTCTGCGGCTGCAGCACGGGCCGGCCGGTCACGATCGGCGCCGCGCCGCTGGCCTGGAACCCGAACATCCGGGGCGCGCGCGCCGCGAGGCCGGCCCGCTGGTATTCGGTGTAGCCCATCCAGTAGGCCGTGATGTTGCCGGCGTTGCCGACCGGCAGGCAGTGCACGTCCGGCGCGTCGCCGAGGTCGTCGACGATCTCGAAGGCGGCGGTCTTCTGGCCCTGCAGGCGATCCGGGTTGACCGAGTTGACCAGCGCCACCGGGTACTGGGCGGCCAGCTTCCTGGCCAGTTCGAGGCAGTCGTCGAACGAGCCGTCCACCTGCAGCAGCCGTGCGCCGTGCACCAGCGCCTGGGCCATCTTGCCGATGGCGATCTTGCCGCGCGGCACGAGCACCGCGCAGGTGAGGCCGCCCCGGGCCGCGTAGGCGGCGGCGCTCGCGCTCGTGTTCCCGGTCGACGCGCAGATCACCGCCTTGGCGCCGGCCCCGGCGGCCATGCTGATGGCCACCGTCATGCCGCGGTCCTTGAACGACCCGGTCGGGTTGCCGCCCTCCACCTTGAGGTACACGTCGCAGCCGGTGCGGGCGGACAGCACCGGCGCGCGGAGCAGCGGCGTGCCGCCCTCGCGCAGGGTGACCACCGGCGTGGCGTCGGTGACCGGCAGGCGGTCCCGGTATTCGGTTATAACCCCCCGCCAGGGTTTCCTGGCCCGCTCGGTCACCGGCATCATTCTTCCTCCCCCTCCACGCGCATGACGCTGGCCACGGCGCGCACCACGGGCAGCGCCTCGAGGTCACGGACGGTGGCGGCCAGCGCCGCGTCCCGCGCCGTGTGGGTCACGATCACCAGCTGAGCCTCCTCGCCCCGGCTGGCCTGGCGGACCGCCTCGATGGACACGTCGTGCCGGGCGAAGGCCTCCGCCACCGGGGCCAGCACGCCGGGCCGGTCGTCGACGTCGAGCGAGACGTGGTAGCGGGTGAGCGTCTCCCCCATCGGCATGACCGGCAGCCCGGCGTAGGTAGAGGCGTCCGGGCCGCGCGTTCCGGCCAGCCGGTTCCTGGCCACGGCGACGATGTCCCCCAGCACGGCGCTGGCGGTCGGCGTGCCGCCCGCGCCCGCGCCGTAGAACATCAGGCGGCCGGCCGAGGAGGCCTCGACGAACACCGCGTTGTACGCCTCGGCCACGGCGGCCAGCGGGTGAGAGCGCGGGATCATCGCCGGGTGCACGCGGACCGAGATGCCACTGCCGGATCGGTCGCAGATGGCGAGCAGCTTCACCACCCGGCCCAGCGCCCGGGCGCTGCCGATGTCCGCGGCGGTGACCTCGGTGATGCCCTCGCGGTGCACGTCGGCCGCGGTCACCGGGGTGTGGAAGGCCAGGCTGGCCAGGATGGCCGCCTTGGCGGCCGCGTCGAACCCCTCGACGTCCGCGGTCGGGTCGGCCTCGGCGTAGCCCAGGGCCTGGGCTTCCTCCAGCGACTCGGCGAAGCCCGCCCCGGAGGAATCCATCCGGTCCAGGATGTAGTTGGTGGTGCCGTTCACGATGCCGAGCACGCGGTGGACCGTGTCCCCGGCCAGCGACTCCCGCAGCGGCCGCAGCAGCGGGATGGCCCCGGCCACCGAGGCTTCGTAGTACAGGTCGGCACCGTACTCGCGGGCCGCGGCATATATCTCCGCGCCGTTCTCGGCGAGCAGGGCCTTGTTGGCGGTGACGACCGGCTTGCCGTTCTTCAGCGCGGCCAGCATCAGCGACCTGGCCGGCTCGATGCCGCCGATCACCTCGACCACGATGTCCACATCCGGGCGGGTGACCAGCGCGTACGCGTCCGTGGTGAGCAGCGCCCGGTCGATCGTCGCGGCCCGCGGGTGGCTGACCCGCCGCACCGCGATGCCGGCCAGCTCCAGCCGGGCGCCGATGCGCAGGGCCAGGTCGTCGGCCTGCTCGACGAGCAGCCGGGCCACCTGGGACCCGACCACCCCGCAGCCGAGCAGGGCCACCTTCAGCGCGGGCATGGGCCCTGTGGGCCCCGCGGTCCCGGTCAACCGACGTCCAGGCTCAGCAGGTCGTCCAGGCTCTCGCGCCGGACGATCACGGAGGGACCGTTGCGCTGGCCGACCGCGACCACCGCCGGCCGGGGCACATGGTTGTAGTTGCTGGCCAGGGAGCGGCAGTAGGCGCCGGTGGCCGCGACGGCCAGCAGGTCCCCGGAGGCCAGGTCGGCCGGCAGGTACGCGTGCCGCACCACGATGTCGCCGCTCTCGCAGTGCCGGCCCACCACCCGGGACAGCATCGGCGGGGCCGCGGACTCGCGCGAGGCCAGCGCGGCTGTGTACTCCGCGTCGTAGAGGGCGGTCCTGATGTTGTCGCTCATGCCGCCGTCCACGCTGACGTAGGTGCGCAGACCGTCCACATCCTTGATCGTGCCCACCGTATAGAGCGTCACCATGGACGGCCCAATGATGGCGCGGCCCGGCTCCACGGTCAGCCGCGGCCGGGCCAGCCCGGCGGCCGCGCACTGGCCGTCCACGATCCGGCGCAGGCTCTGGGCCAGGTCCTTGGCCTCGGGCGCGTCGTCCTCTTCGGTGTAGGCGATGCCGAACCCGCCGCCCAGGTCCAGCTCGGCGATCTCGGTGCCGTGCTCGTCGCGGATCCGGACGGCCAGTTCGATCACCCGGTGCGCGGCCACCTCGAAGCCGGCCGCGTCGAAGATCTGCGAGCCGATGTGCGAGTGCAGCCCGGCGAAGTCCAGGCCCGGGCAGGCCACGACGCGCCGCACCGCCTCGTCGGCGGCGCCCGAAGCCAGCGAGAAACCGAACTTCTGGTCGTCGTGCGCGGTGGCCATGAACTCGTGGGTGTGGGCTTCCACCCCGGTGGTGACCCGGACCAGGACCCTAGGACGCGTGCTCGGCACCCCGGTTGGCGGGCTGGCCGCGCCGGTCAGGTAGGCCAGGCGGGCGATCTCCTCGAAGGAGTCGGTCACGATGTGCCCAGCGCCAACTTCGATCGCGCGGGCCAGTTCGTCCAGCGTCTTGTTGTTGCCGTGCAGCGTGATCTGCTCCGGCGGCACGCCGGCCGACAGCGCCACCTCCAGCTCGCCGCCGGTGCAGACGTCGACGCCGAGGCCCTCGGAGCTCACCCAGCGCAGCACCGCGCGGGAGCAGAACGCCTTGGCCGCGTAGAACACCCGGGCCTGCGGGCCGAACGCCTCGATGTACTCCCGGCACCGGGACCGCACGTCGTCCTCGTCGCAGACGTACAGCGGCGTGCCGAACTCGGCCGCCAGGTCCCGCGCGTCCGCGCCGCCGAGGGTGAGCACGCCGCCGGCCCGCCGCGCGCCGCGCGGCCAGATGCTGGGGTGCAAGGCGTTGAGGTCGTTCGGCGGGGCGGGCGGATGATCGGCGGGCAGCACGTCACCATGGCGTGGCCCGGCCGGGTGCGCGACACGGCTCATGCGGTTCCCTTCCTACAGCCTGCTGGGCGCGTCGACGCCGAGCAGTCCGAGGCCGGCGGCGAGCCCGGTCCGCGCCGCGTCCGCCAGCCACAGCCGTTCGCTGCTGATGCTCGGTATCGTCGTGAAGCCAGTAGTGCTCATGGTGTCAATCGTCCGCGCTGCCAGCTCCTCCAGGTACCCGGCGAACTCGTCGGGCCGGCCGCGGCGCGCGGCCATGGCCACCCGTTCCGGGAGCCAGGACAGCGCGTCGAGCAGCGCCAGCTCCGGTGGTGCCATGAGCTGGCGCGGCTGGAAACCGGCCGGTCCCATCCGCAGCGAGGCGGCCCAGCGCAGCACGGCAGCAGCGGCGGCATGCGCGTACCGAACAGCATAAGCGGGATTGCCCAGCACATGCCGCGCGATGCCCTCCGCCCGCGGCGGGCGGCCGCCCGGGGGCATCCGCGCGAGCGCGAACCGGACCGCGTCGAGCCCCGCGTAGGCGACCGCCGCGGGGACCGGTGAGGCGGGGGCGGGAGGTGGAACCACGATGCGTTCGGGATAAAAGATGACGGTCGCGCCCGCGGTGGCGGCGAGCCGGGCGGTCAGGCGTGCGGCGAGGGCGGCCCGGGCGGACGGCCAGTCGGGTGCGGCGGTCAGCTCCGCGGCGGTCAGCTCCGCGGCGGTCAGCTCCGCGGCGGCCGGCCCGGACGCGGTACGGCCGCCCAGCGCGTCGCTGGCCGCGCAGGCCGGCCCGGCCCGCGCGATCCGCACCGCGAGGCCGGCCAGGGCGTCCCGGGTGACGGTGACGGTCAGGTAACCGGGGCCGGTGAGGCTGGCCTCGGCGATCCAGGGCTCGCGGGCCAGGCGGGCGGGCAGGGCCGCCGCTGCGTGGCGGGGCAGGCGGAACGGCAGGCTGGAGGCGTAGCTGCCCGGCTGCGGGCCCGGGCGGAGCAGCGGGTCTTCGCCGGGGTGAACCCCTTTCCCGGCCGCGGTGAGGATGGCGCGCCGCAGCTCGGCGGTGATCACTTAGCTGGCGCCGACCAGCTCGCGGACGACGCGGATCATCTCGTTCGGGTCGAAGGGCTTGGTCAGGTAGGCGTCGGCGCCGACCCGGGTCCCCCGGGTCTTGTCGTCCTCCTGGGCGCGGGCGGTGATCAGCACCACCTTGATGTGGGCGGTCTCCGGTGACTTGCGCAGCTGGATGGCGGTCTCCCAGCCGTCCAGCCGCGGCATCATCACGTCGAGCGTGATGACGTCCGGATCGATGTCCATCACCTTGTCCAGGCAGTCCTGCCCGTCCACCGCCGTCTCCACCTCGAACCCCTCGAGCTGGAGGTTGACCGCGATCAACCGTCTGATCACCTCGTCGTCGTCCACGACGAGCACCCGTCCCAGTCCGTGCGTCACTCGCGTGAGGGTAGCGTCTTCCGGCCCGTGCTGGCGTCGCCCGACACGTTATCCAGGAACCGGCCTGGCGAGAGTGGTTCTTTGAGGCACACTGCACGGCGTGTCCGCGCGCGGGTTGCGGCTGGTACCCTTTGGTGTCGCACAGCCCCCATAGCTCAGGGGAGAGAGCAACGGCCTCCGGAGCCGTGAGCGCAGGTTCGAATCCTGCTGGGGGCGCTT
>Ga0116218_1000412_pt1 | contig 29986 bp, 23 predicted proteins | sample Sb_taG_2_FD_88966 | JGI IMG/M metagenome (GOLD analysis project Ga0116218, IMG submission 88966) | Peat soil microbial communities from Weissenstadt, Germany - Sb_50d_5_LS metaG | ecosystem: Environmental > Terrestrial > Soil > Wetlands > Peat | place: Germany: Weissenstadt | collected 2010-09-21 | reverse complement strand
CACCAGCCCGGCGACCGCGACCACTCGCCTGCGCCGCGGCGCCTGGGCCAGAATCCGCCGTGCGACCGGCAAGAGGTGGTTCCGGCACTTCGGCCTGCTGCTGATCTACGAACTCCTTGGGGTCGCCGCCACCTGGCCGCGATTCACCTACCTCGCCGACGGCAAGCTGCCGAGCACCCAGGACGTCTCTGGCTTTGTGTGGAATCTATGGTGGACGGCCCATCAGCTGGCGCACCTGGGCAACCCCTTCGTCACCACACACATGGCCGCTCCGGTTGGCACCCAGCTCGCGTTCAGCACCCTGATGCCGCTGGCCGGCTGGCTGATGGCCCCGATCACCTTGTGGTACGGCCCGTCCGCCACGTTCACGGTGCTGACGATCATCACGCCCGGGTTGCTCTGCTATGTCATGTACCGGGCTGCCCGGCTCTGGCTGAATGTGCCAGGAGCACTCGTCGCCGGGGCCTTCTTCGGCCTGGCCTCGATGCTGCTCTGGCAGAACTGGTACCACGTGAACATCGCGATGGGCACCATCTTCCTGCCGATCACGCTGGAGGCCGCGGTCCGGCTGCGCCGGAGCTCGGGAACCAGGCCGGCCGTCGCCCTCGGTCTGGCTCTCGGCACATCGATCCTGATCAGCCAGGAGAGCACGGCCGTCGCGGTGATCCTGGCCGCGGTGATCCTGATCCCCTGGCTGGCCGGGATGCTGATCACGGACCGTGCCGCGATCCGCCCGATACTGCGACCGCTCGGCATCGGCGCGCTGATCGCGCTTGTGGTCGCAAGCCCGCAGCTGCTGGCCATGCTGCAGCAGATACTGGCCGGCGGGGCGCACCCGCCCCCTGGTGAGTTGTCGCTGAACTACACCACATTCGGCGCCACCCTGCCTTCGCTGTTCGCTCCTTCGCCGCGGCTAGCCAGCTACGGTCTCGCCGGGCTGGCCTCGGCGTACAGCTTCAACCAGCCACTTGAGGCGCTGCCCAGCTACGGCGCTGCGCTCAGCGGGATCGCGCTGCTCGGCGTGGCGGCCGGCTGGCGGCGGCGCAGCACCTGGTGGTTCCTGGCCCTGTGGCTCGGCTGCACCGTGCTCGCGCTCGGGACCAGCCTGACCTTCGGCGCGAACTGCAATGTCAGCTCGGCCCACCCAGGCACCGAGTGGGGACGCTCCTGCCGCCAGTACCTGCCGCTGCTGACGCACCTGCACTGGGTGCTGGTCAGGCCGCAGCATGGTCCGCCGTTCTGGAGCCCAATCGCGGTGTCGAACCTGATGCCGTACACCTGGCTGGTCCGCATCCCCTTGCTGTCCGGCCTGCGCGAGGCCGACCGGTTCGCCCTGGTCGGCCTGATCGGCGCGGCCATGCTCGCCGGACTCGCCGTGCAGTGGCTGAGCAGGCGCACCGCGACCAGGCCGCTGATCGCCGTCGTGGTGGCACTCGGCGTGCTCGAAGCAGGCTGGTCAGGCGCGGGCGGACCCGGGGACGTCGGCACAATGCGGACCACAATGCCGCAGCTTGATCAGATTCTGACTAAGGATCGCAGCGCATCGATCGTGGTCGACGTCCCCTACGGGCTGCGCGGCGGAGTGCCGCTGGTCGGGGCCCCGATCCCGCCGCAAGCGCTGCTGATCGCGACGCATGACCAGCATCCGCGGGCGATCTCGTACACGGCCTGGGTGTCCGGCGCGACGAAGATCGCGGTCGAGCGGCACCCCTTCTACGCCCAGTTGATTAACGTCGAAGACGGGACGCCGTACACCAGCCTCTCCAGATCGCAGCGCCAGGCGGCACGCGCCGACCTGCGCAAGATGCACGTCGGCTGGGTCCTAGAGTGGCGGGACTTCTGGACCAGTCACCACCCAGGCCAGCGATACCACAATGTCGATCAGTATCTGCAGAGTGTGGGCCTGCGGCGCACCCATACTGTGTGCATCCAGGCATCAAGTAGCGGCTGTTCCACCCTCGATCAGGTCTGGCTGTACCAACCCGAACAGCGGTCCGGGCCGTAATGCGGGCAGCGGCTCGGGCTGGATGGCGGGCAGCGCCGCGGTCAGCCGGCGCCAGGCCAGGTCGGCGCCTGAGGCGAGGCAGCCATCCACCACGGCACTCGTGCCGAGTGCGCTCACTCTCATCTCGGGGAGCACCGGCGCCATCGGGCGGAGTTCGACGGTCACGGCGGCGGCGAAACCGGGTGCCTGCCCGATGCCGCCGCCAAGCACCACCAGGCCAGGATCAACCACGGTGATGATCGCGCAAATCGCCTTGGCCACCAGCCCAGCCTCGGCGGTCACGACGGCCGCGGCCCGCTCGTCCCCGGCCGTCGCGGCGGCGAATACTTGCCGGGCAGAGGTCATCCGCAGGCCGGCTCGCCGCGCCGCGCGCACGATCGCGGCCGCCGAGCTAGCCGCCTCCAGACTCCCCCGTTTGCGTACCTCCTGAGCGCCTGCGCCCCGGTTCCCTGAACCGCGAGCGCCCGCACTCTGGGCACCCGCACCCTGGGCACCCGCACCCTGGGCACCCGCACCCTGGCTACCCCCGATCGGCAGGAACGCGATCTCGCCGGCCACCCCGTGCGCCCCCCGGTGCAGCTGGCCGCCAAGCACCAGGCCCATTCCGATTCCGGTGCCGATCGAGACGAAGGCGAAGCTCGGGAACTCCCGGCCGTGCCCGTGCTCCCGCTCGGCGAGTGCCGCTGCATCGACGTCGTTCTCCACCACCAGATCCTGGCCGAACGCCGCACGCAAATCGGCCAGCACCGCATGCCGGTTCAGGCCGGGCAGACCGCCGGACAGCGCGATGGCATCACGCCTTGGGTCGTAGACCCCAGGACAGCCGAGCACCGTCTGGGTGACTTGCGCCCTGGAAATCCCGGCTGCCGCGCAGATGCCGTCGGCCAGCCGGATCAGCTCACCGACCCGCTTGGTCACGCTGGCCGCCGGTGACCGGGACTCTGCCTTCGCCCGGATCTCGCCGGTCAGGTCGGCAAGCGCGCCGCGCAGGTACTCGTGGCCAAGGTCCAGCCCGAGCACATAGCCTGCCTCTGGCCTGATCTCGTACAGCACGGCCGACCGCCCAGGCACGCCGGTGCGCTGTCCGGCGGCCCGGACCAGGCCGGAGCGCTCGACATTGGCCAGCGCCAGCGAGACGGTCGGCTTGGACAGCCCGGACAACCGGGCCAGGTCGGCCCGCGAGCAGAGGCCAAGCAGGCGGATCTGGTTGAGCAGCAGCTGCTCGTTCATCGCCCTGATCAGCTGCGGGCGGGCGGCCTGGCCAGCCCCGGACTGGCCAGCAGCAACGGGTCCGGAGTCGGGCTGGCCAAGCGCGGGCTGGCCAGGACCGGGCTGGCCAAGGACGGACTGGCCAAGGACAGGCTGGCCCTGGGCGGTCAGGTGCCGCGGCATCTGGTTCATCTAGCGCAGGTAGGCGAGCTGCTCGCCGTGCAGTTGAGTGTACTCGGCGATCAATTCTCTGGCTGCCGTGATCCCCGGCACAAGCGGATGCTGAGCCAGCGCCACCGCTGCCAGGCTGGCGTCGCCCGACCTGGCCGCCTCCACCGTGGCCCGCTCATACTCCTTCACGGCCATCACCAGTGCCCGTGCCGACCTGGGCAGATCACCAGCGGTCAGCTTCGAAAGGCCATCGGTGTCCACCCGGGCAGGAACCTCCACGACGTCGTCCGGGTCGAGGAAGTCCAGGCTCTTGTCGTTGCGGACATTGACGATCACATCGCTCGTGCCGCGCCCAGCCAGGCCGTCGATCACCCGCAGCGCCAGACCCTCGTAGCCGCCGATCTCATCGGCCTCGATCGGCGCCGTGCCGCGAGCCGAGCGCGCCGCCCGCGCCGCCGCCTGCCCGCTGTCACCTTCGATGTCGGTCCGCATGTAGGTGTCGTGCCTGACACCGAGCAGGTTGGCGTAGGCGGACCAGGCGGCGCGGGTGTCGCCGGCCGCGAAGGCCCGGCCAATCGCGGTCAGCAGTTCGTCGTTCAGGCGCTGCACGTCCTGGCCGCGACTGGATCCGGCCCTGGCCACCCCGTCCAGGTACCGCCTGGCGTCGTAGTAGTAGTACACGTACTCGGTCGGGATCGCGCCGACCCGGCGCACCAGATCAGGGTCGAACGCCGCCAGGTGATGATCGAAGCGCTGCAGTTCCTCGAATCTGGCCAGCAGCTCGGGCATCCGCTCCTGGTCGTCTACCGCGAACGAGCTGACCCAGCCCAGATGGTTCAGCCCGGCGTAGCGGGCCGCGACCCTCGGCTGGCCGACGTCAGGTCCTGGCGCGGCGCCGGCCCGCAGGAACGCCGCCAGCTGCGCGATGGTGCCCGACGGGGTGTCGCAGACCCCGACCGCCTGCACCTTTCCCTGTGCGCTGATCGCCTGAGTGATCAGGCCGGCCGGGTTGGTGAAGTTGATCAGGACGGCCGCCGGAGCGCACCGGCTGAGCAGCTCGCAGTAGGAGAGCACCACCGGGATGGTTCGCAGCGCCATCGCGCACCCGCCGGGCCCGGTGGTCTCCTGGCCGACGATGCCCCGCCGGAGCGCCACCTGCTCGTCGATCACCCGGCCGCGGTCACCACCCACCCGGATCGCGGAGAACACATAGTCCGCGCCGGTGAACGCCTCAGCGGCGTCTGCCGTCACGGTCACCACCCCTGGCTGGCCAAGGACCACGGCAATCTCGGCAGCCAACCTGCAGGTGGTCTCCCGCCGCACGTCGTCGGGCTCGAACAGGCAGATCTGGTCGAATGCCCCTGGCCTGCTGGTCAGCACCGCGCGGACGAACGCGGGCATCCGCACTCCGCCGCCGCCGAGAATCGCTAGCTTCATGGCCTGCGCTCCGTGACTCGTCCCTGCCACGGCGCGGCGAGCGCTGCGGCTACCTCTTTGACCACCACCGGTCGCAACGGCCAGCCCCCGCCAATCCCGGCCCCCCCGACCTCGCCCACGGCGCCGAGCCGACCGACCGCCTGCGACCCGGCTGCGTTACCGGCGACGGCTGCCTCGACCACGGACGCCCCACCGAGCAGCGCGGCGATCATCGCGCCGGCGAAGCTGTCGCCGGCCCCGGTGAGATCGGCGACCGTCACCTGGCTGACGCCGTCGCTGACTTCGGTGACCGAGCCGTCCGGACCGATCACCAGGGCGCCGGCCGCGCCGCGAGTAACCACCAGCTGGGCGCCCCAGGATGAGGCGGCAGCGATGGCCGGCCCGATCGCGTCCGTGCCGGTCAGCCGGAGCAGTTCGTCAGCGTTGGGCACGAAGATGTCGGCGAGTGCGGCGCACTCGATGATGATGTCGCGCTCGGCGCGCTCGTCACCGAGCGACATGTCTAGCACGATCTTGGCCCCGAGGCGGCGCGCGTCGCGGAGGAAGGCAGGCACCCCCCGGCCCGCGTGCAGGTAGCACCAGGCCGGCCGGTAGCTGCGCAGTACCCGCCGCCAGCGCTCGACCTCCGGCCGCTCCCCGGCAGCGGGCGGTGGAATGTGCGTCACGAAGCCGCGGTCACCGCCGAAGTTCAGCACCACGGTGATCCCGACGGAAGGCCGGTCGACTCGCGCGGACGGGGACAGGTCGACGCCGACCGTGCCGCAGTGCTCGGCCAGCACCTCGGTGCCCAGGTCATCGCCGAGGACGGTGCACAGGCCGGCCTGCACCCCGGCGGCGGCTGCGCAGGTCGCGCTAGTGACCGCGCCGCCCAGCGAGATCGCGAACTCGTCGGTGAAGACTTCCTCGCCTGGCTGCGGCAGCTCTCTGAGGTGCCCGAAGACCAGCTCAAGGAAGACCGATCCGAACGAGATCATGTCCACTTCAGGCACTCCCGAACTGCGCGCCGACGTCTGGACCGCCGCGGTATCTGGAGCGTCGGCTGCGCCAGATTACGTTTCGGCTACGGGCTCTGTTACGGGTCAGATAGTTAGGATACTGTCCTAACTATCTGGAACGATAGCTTGTTGGCGGCATTGTTACTGAACTGGCAGGGTCATGGACGGATACCCCCCCGTCGCCGGCGGCAGCCGGGCTCGCGTCGCGACCCGCGCAAGACGCGGCTTCAGCGCAGATCATGATTGCGATCTGGGTCGCTATTCCGGCATCAGACTCGCAGCACGTATATCGTGCAAGTCACGCGAGCCGCATCAGAACATCCAAGACAAGGGCGTTCGGGATGTTCAGGGCCTTCAGGATGTTGCTTCTGCTATCCGAATTACCGGAATCACCGTATTCACCGGCATAATCACTCGCGGCGACGCTGCCGCAAGCAGCAGTCCGGAGAACTCTCCGGCTGGTCACCGTCCGGCGCAAGCGCGAGCCGAGGCGGGCATCCCGATCGCGCCGCACCGAGCATTCACGCAGATGCGCAGAGCATTCACCGAAGGGCCAAAGCCATGAGACGCCTTACCATACTTGGGGTCGTCGTCACATCCTGTCTGCTGGCGGCAGCCTGCTCGTCCAGCTCGAACACGGGGCCATCATCCACCGCCAGCGGCGTGCTGACCATCGACAACGAGAGCGGCGGGAACTGGACGTGCGACTTCAGCCCGTTCAACCTGTCCTACATCTCGTTCTCGCTGGGGACGGTCTACGAGCCGCTGGTATTCGTCAACACGCTGCAGAACGCCAAGGAAACCCCCTGGCTGGCTACCAAATGGGTCTGGAGCAACGGGAACAAGACCCTGACGTTCACTATCCGCAACGGCGTGACGTTCACCAACGGCACCCCGCTGACGGCCGCCGACGTGGTCTACACCTTCAACCTGCTGAAGGCGAATAAGGTCCTGGACATCAACTCGGTCTGGTCGGTGCTGTCCAGCGTCACCCAGCAGGGCTCCAACCAGGTGGTGATGAACTTCAAGACGCAGGCGGTGCCGTACTTCTACTACATCGCCGACCAGATCGGGATCGTGTCGCAGCAGATCTGGTCGAAGATCTCCAACCCGGGGAAATACCCGGACACCAACCCGATCGGCACCGGGCCTTACCTGGTGAGCGCCAAGAGCTGCTCACCGCAGAACATCTCCTACAAGGCCAATCCGCATTACTGGCAGGCCGGCGAGCCGAAGGTCGGGACGGTCAACTACCCGGCGTTCCTCACCAACGACACGGCCAACACGTTCCTGGCCAGCGGCTCGGCGCAGTGGGGCAGCCAGTTCATTCCTGACATCAACAAGTTCCTGGCCGCCAGGCCGAGCATTCACTGGTGGTTCCCGCCGGTCGCCAACGTAACCCTGTTCATCAACCTGACCAACCCGCTGCTGAAGAACGTGGCCGTGCGCCAGGCGATGGCCTACGCGATCAACAGGGCGCAGGCGTCAAAGCTTGGCGAGTTCGGGGAAGAGCCACCGTCGAACCAGACCGGCATCGTCACGCCGACGTTCACCAGTTGGCTCGACACGGCACAGGCGGCAACGTTCGGCAACAACTACGCCTACAACCCGGCGAAGGCCATACAGATCCTCACCGCGGCCGGCTTCAAGCGAGGATCGGACGGCATCTTCGCTAAGGGCGGGCAGAAGCTGTCCTTCTCCATCCTCAACAACGGCGGGTTCTCCGACTGGGTGAATGCGGTAGCCGTGATCGTGGCTGACCTCAAGGCGGTCGGCATTCAGGCAACGGCGCAGGATCTGTCATCGACCACCTACTCCGCGAAGCTCTATGCCGGCCAGTACCAGCTCGGCTACGGCAGCGAGACCGGCGGGCCGACCCCGTACTTCGAGCTGCGCCAGTGGCTGTTCTCAGCTAACTCGGCCCCGATCGGCACGCCGGCCGGGTCCAACTTCGAGCGGTACAGCAACCCGGCCACTGACGCGCTGATCAACTCGTTCGGGGCGACCACCAGCCCGGCGGCGCAGCAGCAGATCGTGAGCTCACTTGAGCTGATCATGCTGAAGGATGTGCCGGTCATCCCGGTCACCGAGTCCGTCGACTGGTTCCAGTACGACACCAGCAGCTTCAGCGGCTGGCCCACGCCGGCCAACCCGTACGCGCAGCCGGCCGCGTACAACTACCCGGACTGGGCGCAGGTCATGCTGCGCCTGGTGCCCAAGAAGTAACAGCCAGCCCGCGGGGAGGCTCCTCGCCTCCCCGCGGGTCCAGCGCCCCACCTCAGGACTCCGGCAGCGAACCAAGCGCTGGCCGGCTAGCCAGATGAACTCAGCGCCGCGATGATGAGACGGGGAGGATAGGGCATGAGATTCGCGCTTCGCCGCCTCGGCTTCTTCTTGCTGACCCTGTGGGCAGCCCTCACGCTCAACTTCGTCCTGCCCCGGCTGATGCCGGGAAACCCGGCCGTGGCGATGATCGCGAAGTTCAAGGGCGGCGTATCCCCGCAGGCGCTCAAGGCGCTTGAGACGCAATTCGGCGTGCAGACGCACCAGAGCCTGATCAGCCAGTACGGGAGCTACGTGGGCAACATGGCGACCGGCAAATTCGGCGTCTCGCTGTCCCAGTACCCGGCCTCGGTCGGGCACATCGTCATGGACGCTATCCCGTGGACCCTCGGCCTGGTCGGGATCACCACGATCTTCGCCTTCTTGCTTGGCACCGGGATCGGCATCCTCGGCGCCTGGCGGCGGGGCGGCCTGCTGGACAGCATCATGCCCCCCACGTTCGTGATCACGTCGGTCATCCCGTACTTCTGGCTCGGGCTGGTACTGATCCTGATATTCGGCGTGCAGCTCAAGTGGCTGCCATACTTCTTCAGCTACGACTACACCCTGACGCCGTCGTTCTCGCTGTCGTTCATCGGGAACGTGATCGAGCACGCCATTCTCCCCGCGGTCACGCTGCTGATCACCACGATCGGCACCTGGATCCTGACCATGCGGAACACCATGATCACTACGCTGGCCGAGGACTACGTCAGGATGGCGAGGGCCAAGGGTCTGCCCAGCCGGCGGATCATGCTGGATTACGCCGCTCGGAACGCGATCCTGCCTAATCTGACCGGGTTCGCCATGTCGCTGGGATTCGTGCTTGGCGGCGCGATCCTGATCGAATACGTCTTCAACTATCAGGGCGTCGGCTACTGGCTGCTCGCCGCGGTCGACAACGAGGACTACCCGCTCATGCAGGCGCTGTTCCTGCTCATCACGGTAGCCGTGCTTGTTGCCATCTTGATCTCTGACATCGCCACCGCGGTGCTCGACCCACGGACCAGAGACGCGGGATAGCCATGGCAATGATCCGCCCACTATCTGCACCGGGCCCGGACCTCCCGGTCCCGGTGAGCCGGTTGTCGGCGCGCAGCAGGAATCCAGCCGTGCGCGGCCTCCAGCGCATGACGACCGCGATCCGGTCTAACCGCAAGGCGACCTGGGGCTTCGTATTGCTGGTCCTCTTCTGCCTGGTCTCGGCCTTCCCTTGGGTCCTCGCGCATGACGACCCGAGCGCCATGATCTACCCGGTCAGCCTCGGCCCGTCCGCGCACCATCTGCTCGGCACGACCGGACTCGGGCAGGACATGTTCGCCCAGCTGATCTGGGGCGCCAGGCCGGTACTGCTGATCGCTTTCGGAGTCGGGCTTGGGGCGACCGGCATCGCCGTGCTGATCGGGGTCGCCGCGGCCTACCTGGGCGGATGGTGGGACGCGGTGCTGAACCTGGTGGTCGACGTGCTGCTGGTCATCCCGCTGTTCCCGCTGCTGATCATCATCGCCGGCTACCTGCACAGCGCCGGCACCCTCGTCATGATCGCGGTGATCACCTTCACCGGCTGGTCCTATACGGCCAGGCAGCTCAGGTCGCAGGCGCTGTCGCTGCGGAACAGGGACTTCCTCGAAGCGGCCAGGGTGCGCGGCGAGCGGCGGCTCTACATCGTGGTCGTCGAGATCATCCCGACGATGACGTCGCTGATCGTGGCGAGCTTCCTGACCAATGCGCTGTACGCGGTGCTGTTCTCCACCAGCCTGCAGTTCATCGGCCTGGGTGACCCGACGGTCGTGAGCTGGGGAACGATGCTGCGCTCGGCGGAGAACAACGAGGCCTTTCAAACCGGCCAGGCCCTGTGGATCATCGCCCCTGGCCTGTGCATCGTCGGACTCGGCGCCGCCTTCGCCCTGCTCAATTACGCATTCGACGAGATCGGGAACCCGGCGCTTCGGCCGTTGAGGAGGGCCCGTGTCAAGCGGAGCGGCTGAGCCAGTGCCTGCGATAGCCGATACAGCCGCAGGCGTCCGACGCGGCCGATTCCGCAGGCGCCTCGAGGCGGTGCCCGGGCTTCAGGCAACCACCGGGGCTACTTACCAGCCTGAGCATCCGGACGCCATTCTCGACGTGCGCGACCTGTCCGTGGAGTACCTGCTTGACTCCGGGACCGTGGTCGCGGTCGACCGGGTGAGCTTTGCCCTGATGCCCGGGGAGTTCGTGGCGATCGTCGGCGAGTCAGGCTGCGGCAAGTCGACCCTGCTGTTCGCTATCGCACAGCTACTCTCCCCGCCAGCGGAAATCATCGGCGGCAGCGTGACCTTCGCAGGCCGCAACATGGTGGAGCTCACCGACTCCGCGCTGAACGCCATCCGGTGGAAAGACCTGTCCGTGGTGATGCAGAGCGCGATGAACGCGCTCAACCCAGTGAAGTCGATCGGAGCCCAGTTCAAGGACGTGATGCGGGCGCACGGCGTGACCGCCAGGCAGGAGATCGCGAGCAGATCAGCCGAGGTGCTCCGGATGGTCGGCATCGACCCCATCCACCTGGACAGCTACCCGCATCAGCTGTCCGGCGGAATGCGGCAGCGCTCGATGATCGCGATGGCGCTGCTGTTCACGCCGGAGCTGGTGATCATGGACGAGCCCACGTCAGCACTCGACGTGGTCGCGCAGCGCTCGCTGATGGTCCAGATCGCCGAACTGAAGGAGCGATTCGGCTTCGCGGTCATCTTCGTGACCCACGACATGTCCCTGGTCAGCCATTTCTCCGACCGCCTCATGGTCATGTATGCCGGTCAGGTCGCCGAGCTGGGGCCGACCAGGCAGCTGTTCGACTCACCTGCGCATCCATACACGGTGGGCTTGATGGACGCCTTTCCCTCGATCAGGGGACCGCGGCGCCCGCTCAGCGGCATACCAGGCAGCCCGCCGGATCTGGCCAGGCCGCCGCAGGGCTGCCGGTTCGCGCCGCGCTGCCCGAAGGTCATGGACAGATGCCAGGCCGACCCGCCCGGGCTATACCAGGTCGACGGCATCGACGTCCGCTGCTTCCTGTACGAGGGCGCCGTCGGCGCGGACCGCTGGAGCAAGCCATGACCGAGCTGACTGCCCAGCCCGGCGGACCGCAGCCGGACGCCGCGCCAGCCGTCGCGGCAGCGCCTGGCGGCCTCGCAGCGGAATCGGGCACCGAGCCGCTGCTGCGGACCGAGGGCCTGACCAAGCATTTCAAGATCGGCAACGCGCTGTCGCAGCGCACCCTGCATGCCGTTGATGAGGTCAACCTGCAGGTCGGGGAGCGGCAGATCGTCGCCCTGGCCGGCGAGAGCGGCAGCGGCAAGTCCACGATCGCCCGGCTGCTCGCCAGGATCTACCAGCCCACGGCCGGCGAGATCTACTTCGAAGGCAGGCGGCTGTCGGCGATCAGGTCGCGGGCGGATCGGCTCAGGTACAGCGGCCTGGTCCCGATGGTGTTCCAGGATCCGTTCGCATCCATCAACCCGGTGTTCCGGGTCTCGCACGGAGTCATGCGCGGCCTGAAGCTGCACCGTCCGGAGCTGTCGAGAGAGCAAAGGTACTCAGAAGCACAGCGAATGTTCGAGGTGGTCGGCCTGACTCCGGCCGTCGACGTGCTGCAGCGTTACCCGCACGAGCTCAGCGGCGGTCAGCGGCAGCGGGTCGGTTTCGCCCAGGCCCTGGTCATGCGGCCGAAGCTGATCCTCGCCGACGAACCGGTCTCGATGCTCGACGTGTCCATCCGGATCGGCCTGCTCAACCTGATGGTGCAGCTGCGCGACGCCGAGAGCGTGTCGATCCTCTACATCACCCATGACCTGGCCAGCGCGCGGTACGTCGCCGATCGCCTGATCATCATGTACGCGGCCATGATCGCCGAGTCCGGGCCGGTAGAGGAAGTCCTGGCCAACCCCAAGCACCCGTATACGCAGCTGCTGCTCTCCGCGGTCCCCGATCCGCGCGCCCCGCTCGGGGTCAGCGCGGAGACCGATCGCGGCGAGCCGCCGAAGGTTATCGATCCGGCGCCTGGCTGCCGATTCCGGCAGCGCTGCCCGCTGGCGATCGAGGTCTGTCACTCCGTCACGCCCCAGCTGCAGGCCATCGGCACCGGCCACGAGGTCGCCTGCCATGTCGCGCAGTCCGGGGCAGAAGTGAAGGCGTTCTGATGAAGGTCGCTGTGATCGGCGGGGGGTCGACGTATACGCCTGAGCTGATCGACGGGATCGCCAGGCTGACCGGCCAGGTCAATGTCGACGAGCTGGTGCTGGTCGATCCGGACGAGGGCAGGCTGGCTGCCGTCGGCCCGGTCTCCGCCCGGATCATGCGGGCCTACGGGCACCCCGGCGACCTGCGCTGGACCACCGACCTCGACGACGGGCTCGACGGCGCCGGGGCGGTCCTGCTGCAGCTGCGGATCGGCGGCCAGGCGGCCAGGCAGCGCGACGAGACCTGGCCGCTGTCCTGCGGCTGCATCGGCCAGGAAACCACCGGGGCCGGCGGGCTGGCGAAGGCGCTGCGCACCGTCCCAGTGGTCACCGAGATCGCCGAGCGCGCCCGCGCCAGGGCGGCGGCCGATGCGTGGATCATCGACTTCACCAATCCGGTCGGAATCGTCACCAGGGCCCTGCTTGACGCCGGCCACCGGGCGATCGGCCTGTGCAATGTCGCGATCGGATTCCAGCGGATCTTCGCCGGCCTGCTCGACGTCCAGCCCGAGCAGGTCAGCCTGGACCATGTCGGGCTCAATCACCTGACCTGGGAACGGTCCGTGCTGGTCGACGGCACCGACCGGCTGCCCGCCCTGATCGCCGCGCACGGTCAGGAACTCGCTGCTCTGATCGACCTCCCGCTATCCGTTATCGAGGAAATAAAGGCGATTCCTTCGTACTACCTGCGTTACTTCTATGCGCATGACCAGGTGGTCGCCGAGCAGCGGACCAGCCCGACGCGGGCCGAGGAAGTCATGAAGATCGAGCGCGAACTGCTGGCGATGTACGCCGACCCGGCGCTCGATCACAAGCCGGAGCTGCTGAGCCACCGCGGCGGGGCGTTCTACTCCGAGGCGGCGGTCGCGCTGCTCGCGTCGCTGGTCAACGACACCGGGGACACCCAGGTGGTCAACGTGCGCAACGGCGGCACGCTGCCGTTCCTGCCCGATGACGCGGTGATCGAGGTGCCTGCTGTGATCGGCGCCAGCGGGGCCGCACCGCTCCCGGTCTCCCCGCTCAGCCCGCTGATGCGCGGCCTGGTCGCTCATGTCTCCTGCTACGAGGAGCTGGCCGTGCAGGCCGCCCGCCATGGTGGCCGGGAGCGAGTCGTCGACGCGCTGCTCGCACACCCGCTGGTCGGTCAGTGGGACCAGGCGGCCGCGCTTGCCGACCTGCTGCTCGCGGAGAATGCCGCCTTCCTGCCCTGGGCGGCCGGGCAAGCCGGCCAGAGTTCTGGCGGAGCTGCCCTGGGCCAGCCGACGGCGGGGCGGTGAGCGACGAACTCGCTGCCGTCGTCGCGGTCGACGGGGGCAACAGCAAGACCGACCTTGCCCTGGTAGCCGCCGACGGCACGCTGCTCGCGCTGGTGCGCGGCCCCGGGATGCCCATCCGGCTGTCCGATCAGACGGTGCAGGTGATCGGGGAGCTGGTCGGCTCGGCGGTCAAGACGGCCGGCCTGCCGGCCGATCCTGGCACGGCGGTCGCCGCGCACCTGGTGGCCTGCGTCGCCAATGTCGACCTGCCCGTGGAGGAGCAGCAGCTGGAGGCGATGCTCGTCGGGCAGGGCTGGAGCCGGTCCACGCTGGTCGCCAACGACACGTACGCGGTGCTGCGGGCCGGCCTGGATGACGTTCCGGCGGCGGGCGCCCGGCGGCACTGGGGCGTCGGCGTCACCTGCGGCACCGGGATCAACTGCGTCGGCCTGGCCCCGGACGGGCGGACTGCCAGATTCCTGGCGCTCGGGAAGACCACCGGTGACTGGGGCGGCGGGTATGGCCTCGGCCTTGAGGCGCAATGGTTGGCGGTCCGGGCGGCGGACGGGAGGGGCCCGGAGACCGTGCTGCGCCAGGCGGTACCCGCGTACTTCGGGCTGGACGAGCCCAACGACGTCGCCGTGGCCATCCACCTCGGCCAGATCTCCCACGATCAGCTGGCCGGGCTGCCGCCGCTGATCATGAAGGCCGCCGACTCGGGCGACGAGGTCGCTCGCAACCTGGTGCTGCGGCTGGCCGACGAGATCTTCCTGCTGGCCAGGAGCGCGATCCGGCGGCTCGGACTGGGCGGGACAGCGGTTCCGGTGGTACTCGGTGGCGGGGTACTCGCGGCCGGCCACCCGCTGCTGATCGAACGGGTGACCAGCCAGATCATGGCCGAGGCTCCGGCCGCCACGGTCCGCGTGGTACGGGAGGCGCCGGTCGCCGGAGCCGTGCTGCTCGGGCTCGACCTGGCCGACGCCGAGGTCAGCGCGAAACAGCGGCTCCGCGACACCTTCGCTGAGCAGCCAACGGCAACCGCCCAGGCTGACTGCTGCGGGTAGCCGCGGCTGGCCGCGGGACGGCAGCCGATTCGGTAAAGTCTGCTGTCCAGGGACCTCCCTATCGCGCCGGGCTCCCGATCGAAGGACACCGTGACCGCTCCGCGCCGGATCCGTGGCAAGGCAGGCAGGCGCCGCCGACGCCGGGTCAAGACCAGAACCCTGGTGGCCCTGTCCGTGGCCGCCTCCGCCCTGCTTATGGTCGGCCTTGGCGCGGCGGCCATCGCGTCCAGGGTGTCCTGCACCGGCAACTCGGTGCTGATCAACGTCGCGGCCAGCAGCGACATCGGGCCGGCCGTTCAGTCGATCGCCCAGTTGTTCAACCGACAGCATCAGGCGGCAGGCGGGCGTTGTGTGCTCGTTCAGGTCAATTCTGATTCCTCCGCCGCCGAGGCCGCGATCATCGACGGCCAGCAGCCGACCGTCGGACAGCCGCCGATCGACGCGTGGATCCCGGATTCCAGCCTCTGGGTGGCCGAGGCACGCACGCTGCCGATCGGCGCCCAGACGGTCAATCCGGCCGGGTTCAGCGTCGCGCGCTCCCCGCTCATGATCGTCATGCCGACCGCGGCGGCGGCCCGCACGCCCGCGTTCGGCAAGGACGGCTGGCGGCTGCTGTTGCCTGCGTCAGCGGGCGGGCCGCGACGGCCTTCGGGTCTGCGAGTGGATCTGCCTGACCCGTCCCAGAGCGCGGCGGGCCTCGCTGCCCTGATCGAGGTCAGCAGGCTGCTCGGTTCCGGCCCGGCGGGTCGGGTTAATTTCACCAGATTCGTGTACTCATCGGCGGTAACATCGTATTTCGATGATCCTTCGTCGCTGGCGTCCTTCGTCAGCCAGGCAGCACCGTCGGTGGGCGCTTACCCGGTCACGGTCACCTCTGAACAGGCAGTCGTCGGCTACGACGAGGCGAACCCGCGTCAACCGCTGGCGGCGACCTACCCGACCGGCGCCAGCTCGGCACTGGGGAGTCCCGAGCTCGACTACCCGTACGTGCTGACCACCGCCGACCACGCACGGCTGGCCGCGGCGCGGCTATTCGGGCAGATGCTGCGCGGAAGCTACGCGGCCACCGTGATCAGGTTCGCCGGCTTCCGCTCGGCCAGCGACGCGCCCGATGCGTTCCCGGCGTCCTTCAACCTGGGCAATCAGCTGCTTCAGCTGGCGCCTTCCGCGTCGGCCGCCGAGGTGCTGACCGCCCTGGAGGTCTGGGGCAAGCTCGCGCTCGGCTCCAGGGATCTCGCCCTGATCGACGTCTCGGCAGCGATGGGCAAGTCGGCCAGCCCAGGCGGCCCGTCCTTCGAGCAGGTGCTGGACAAGACGGCAACTCTCGGGCTCGCGCTCTTCCCCGATACGACGCAGCTGGGGCTGTGGGAATTCGCCGACCATCTCGACGGCGCCCTGCCGTACCGGCAGCTGGTGCCGATCGGTCCGCTGCCGGCCAGCATCGGCGCGGCCAAGATCACCAGACGGCAGGAGTTGACGCTCATCAACGCCAGGCTGGCGCCGACCGGCGGCCCGCAGGTCGCGCTCTATGGCTCCATCCTGGCTGCCTACCAGCAGATGCTGGCTACCTACCAGCCGAAGTTCGTCAACTCGGTGCTGGTGCTGACCTCGGGCGTGGAGAACGCGCCGGGCGATATCACCGCCCGGCAGCTGATCAGGAAGCTGACCGCGCTGTACACGCCGAGCAGGCGGGTTGCCGTCATCATCATCGAGTTCGGGACCGGCGGCGACTTCGGCGTGCTACAGCAGATCGCGGCGGCGACCGGCGGTCAGGCCTATCCGATCACCAACCCGCTCCAGGTCGGCAAGGTGTTCTTCCAGGCCGTCGCGCACCGGCTGTGCAACCCAGGCTGCGTCGCGCCGTAGCTGGAACGACCGGGTCAGCCCGGCCCCAACGGGTCAGCGTCGAGCAGGTGGTGCGCCCGCGCGATCAGCTTGGGCACGGCGGGCCCCTCCCGCTCGAAGCCTTCGCCGACGGTCTTGTTCTGCAGGAATCTCGCGTGGATGCCCTCAAGCACGGCGGCCAGCTTGAAGCAGCCGAACGCCAGGTAGTAACCAATGCCGGAGACGTCACGACCGGTCAGCTCCGCGTACCTGGCGGCGACCTCGGCCCGGCGCAGGAACCCAGGCATCGAGGTCACCGTCGCGCCGACACTGATCTGCGTCGAGGGATCGTCGTCGGGGTCGGCCCAGTACATCAGGGTCAGTCCCAGATCGGCCAGCGGATCGCCGAGGGTGGACATCTCCCAGTCGACCACCGCGGCGACGGCTGGCTCGGGCTTCAGGGTGACGAGCATGTTGTCCAGCCGGAAGTCGCCGTGAACCAGCGTCCCCTCCTCGGACTGCGGCAGGCCGGCCGTGAGCCGCTGGACCAGCGAGTCGTAGCCGGGCATCTCCCTGGTGGCCGACAGCTCCCACTGGCGCTGCCAACGAGCCAGCTGCCGGGCCAGGTAACCGTCGGGCCGACCGAATCCGGTCAGCCCGACGGCTTCGAAGTCGACCGCATGGATCGCGGCAAGCATCTCGACCAGCCGCTCCGAGAGCTGCCCGGCCTGGCCGGGGGTCAGGTGAGCGCCGTCCTCGGTGGTGCGCAGCACTTCGCCGACCACGTACCGCATCAGGTAGAAGGGCGAGCCGATCACGTCAACGTCGGCGCAGAAGGCGATTGGAGCTGGCACCGGGATGGCGGTGCCTGACAAGGCGGTCAGGACCCGGTACTCCCGGCTCATGTCATGCGCCGTCGGCAGCACGTGACCGAGCGGCGGCCGCCGGAGCACCAGGATGCCGTCGCCGAGATCCAGTCGGTAGGTCAGGTTCGACCGGCCGCCTGAGATCAGCTGCACCGCACGCAACGGCCCGCCAGCGGTCCCGGCCGCCACGTTCGCGCTGATCCAGGCGGCAAGCCTGGTTGGATCCGCAATTCCAGGGACGCTGTGCACCCAGCTACCGTAGGGCATTATGAACCCCTTTCGCGCCCTCTCCAGCACCGAACGCACCACGCTGCACCGGCTGCGCGAGCGCGGTCAGACCGACCGCGCGGCGCTGCACGACGTTCTCGATGCCGGCCTGGTCTGCCATCTCGGGGTCGTGATCGACGGATCGCCGGTCGTGCTGCCAACCGGGTACGGGCGGATCGGGGAAACCCTGTACCTGCACGGTTCATCGGCCAACCGCTCCTTCAAGTTCGCGGCCGGCCAGGACGTCTGTGTCACCGTCACGCTGATTGACGGGCTGGTCTGCGCCCGATCCGTCTTCCATCATTCGATGAACTACCGCAGCGCCGTGGTCTACGGCACCGCGCGGCTGGTCACCGACGACGCGGAACGGCTGAGCGCGCTCCGTGCCGTCTCCGAGCAGCTGATCCCTGGCCGGTGGGAACACTCGCGGCAGCCAACCCGCAAAGAGCTGGCCGCCACCGCGGTGATCGCGCTGCCACTCGACGAAGCCTCGGTCAAGGTGCGGAGCGGCTGGCCCAAGGACGACGACGAGGACTACGAGCTGGACGTCTGGGCCGGGGTACTGCCAGCCGCACTGACCTTCGGCCCGGCCCTGCCCGATCCGAGGCTGGCCGACGGCGTCAAGATGCCCGAGCACATCGTGCGGCTGCAGTGGCGGGCGCGGGGCGCGAGCCAGGCCGACTAGCCCAGGTCAGCCTCTCGGGTGCCTGACCTGGCCTAGGCTAGAGCGGTGACTGACCGACTGGTCTGGATTGACTGTGAGATGACCGGGCTTGATCTTGCCAGCGACGCGCTGGTCGAAATCGCCTGCGTGATTACCGATGGTGAGCTGGCCGAGCTTGACGACGGCATCGACCTCGTGATCAAGCCGCCCGCCGAAGCACTCGGCCAGATGCCCGACCTGGTGCGCCAGATGCATACCAGCTCCGGCTTGCTGACCGAGCTGGCCGCCGGGATCACCCTGTCTGAGGCGCAGGAGCAGGTGCTCAGTTATGTGCGCATGCATGTTCCCGAGGCAGGCAGGGCTCCGCTGTGCGGCAACTCGATCGGGACCGACCGGTCCTTCCTGGCCAGGGATCTGCCCGAGCTTGACGGATACTTGCATTACCGGATGATCGACGTTTCCAGCGTCAAGGAGCTCGCCAAGCGGTGGTTTCCGCGGGCTTACTTCGCCAGCCCGGTGAAGGTCGGCGGGCACCGGGCGCTGGCCGACATCAGGGAGAGCATCGCCGAACTGCGGTACTACCGCGAGACGGTCTTCGTGCCGCCGCCGGGACCTGACACGGCGACTGCGCGCCAGATCGCGGCCCAGCTGGCGGCCGGAGCCGGGGGTGATGCCGGAGCCGGGGGTGATCTTGGAGTCGGCCAGGATCTCGGCGTTGACCACGAATCCGGTTCTGTTCGGTGACCCAGTCCCGGTATGCTTCCTGATGCCGCCTGGCGAACTCACGCTGGCCTGCTCTGCACGGGCAGGCCTTGCTGATTCGGCCCGGCGGCGATGGTGGGCGTAGCTCAGTTGGCAGAGCGCCAGGTTGTGGTCCTGGATGTCGTGGGTTCAAGTCCCATCGTCCACCCCAGTAAAACCGCAGGTCGGGAACCTGTGCCGGAATCATGGCACGGGTTCCCGACCTGTGGTGATCGGCGTACTGGTTCGATCACCGACAGTCCCTGAACGACACCTGGAGCGGTCACACCTCCGGGAGCCTGCAAAATGATTACTGGAACTGGTACTACTACTATTACAGCAACGGTTATCACGTCAGCCCGAACCTGGACTGGGTCAACGCGAATGACCTGCATACATACGTCGGCTCCAATCCGCATAGCTCGGCCTACGACATCGGCTGGCACGGTGCTTCCGGCAGCTATAGTGCGGTGAAGAGCTACGACATTAGCAGTATGCTCATCGGGGATCTGCACTTCTACCACTGGGCCGGTGACCAGGCGGGGCGCCAACGCCTTCCTAGCCGGGCGGCGATCCATCCCGGATCTTGTCGAGGACCCACAACCTGGTACTCGTGCCGAGAAGTCTCAAGGGGTCCTTACTGCGGATCCGCAGCTGAGCCGGGATAGCGCCACGGGGAATCTCTGGTGCGAGCAAGACGAGGCAGCCGCCCGGCCGCGTTACGCGCACCATCTCGCCCAGGCCCTCGGAAAGCCATGCAGACATCGGACCCTGAACATTGAATTGCCGACCGAAAGGGAGGTTGGAGACCACCGCGCTGACCGCGGAGTCTGGCAGCTCAAGCTGGCGAACGTCCCACTGCTTCACGCTCGCCGCAGACGCGTTTCTTCTCGCTATTTCCACCGCCCCCGGGTCGATGTCACCGCCTCGGACATCGTCCCAGCCAGCTGCGACAGCCTCGCTGAGGATAGTGCCCGAGCCGCAGCACGGATCAAGCAGGATGCCGCTGGGTTCGCCGGCCAGGCTCACCATTGCTGCCGCGACCGTGGGCCGCAATGCTCCTGATCGTTCGACCTCACGTCCATCATGCTGGCGCATCGACGCATCCGACAACCTGAGTCCGGCCACGAGCCGACCGGCCTGGTATTCGCTCACCCAGACCTCGATCTGAGCTGGATCACTGAATCTCCACTTCGGCTTCTCGGCGGAAATCGATTGAGTGAGCGCCTTTCGCAAGTCTGTCCGGAGGAACGAACTTTCCTGGAGCACCCTGGCGATCACACGGTAAGTCATCCTTCCCGCCAGGGGGCGATGATCCGCCGCCCAGACGGACAAAGCCTTCTCGACTCCCTCCGGGCGCCATATTCGCCTGGCGATGGAATGCGGCTTGTCGCCGCTGGATCGTATCGTCCGGCCGACCTCCACAAACAAATCCTCGATTGTGCGCAGCGACCAGAGAGCCTCTCGGTAGCCGCGGTCGACTTCAAAAAGGATGAGGTCGGAGCGCCCGTCGAATCCGACGTCGGTGACCTGGACCCCAGGAATACGGTCCATCATGCGGCTGATAAGTCCCGCCATACCCGGTACAACAGTCACAAACATGCAAGTTACTCCCGGACGCACCTTTTCCTGAGACTCCGCGGCCGGACCACGTGCAGCCTTCTCGCGGTTCTGCCCGTGGATACGTGGCACCGACGGCCCGGATTTCCGGGACCGGGTGCGATCACTCGTTGGCATCCGACTGTCCGCTGAACGGCCCGCTCGCCTAGCCTCAATTCGCCAGTCGCGCGCACAGACGTCGTGAGGAGGCCTCTGGGCGGGCCTGAGTGTCTCAGTATGCACGCTCGAAGGGTAGGCGATGATCTCAGCGCGCGTGGCAGTCGCGCGAGGCGATGTCATACCAGGCCCGGGATCGCAGCGACGGGGAGGCGTTGCGGGTCGTGGTCTAAATGACCAAATTCTTACGCGATGCCATGATGTGACTGCTGCGCCGAGAACGAAGCCTGCCAGGCACTGATCTAGCTGATAAGGAGCCGCTATGCCGCGCTCAGTTGCTAGCCGGGAACCCTGCCGCGAAATTGGCGGGCTGGCGCCTGGCGCAGGCGTGCGGCAGGATGTCCGGATCGGCGCCGTTCGCAGGCGGGATGCTCCCCGGTTCGACGGGCCGCGGGTGGTTGTGACTGGCGGTGCCGGGTTCCTGGGGAGCCACCTGTGCGATGTCCTCCTGGTGGCAGGCGCGCAGGTGATCCCCGGCCGGGTTGACGCCATCCTCCATTTCGCCTCACCCGCTTCCCCGGCTGACTACCTCCAGTTGTCGATTCACACGCTCAAGGTTGGCGCCATCGGCACCTGGCATGCCCTCGGACTGGCCAAGGAGAAGCAAGCGCGGCTTCTGCTGGCCTCGACGTCGGAGATCTACGGCGATCCGCAGGTCCACCCCCAGCCCGAGGACTACTGGGGCCACGTCAACCCCGTCGGCCCACGCGGCGTGTACGACGAGGCCAAGCGTTACGCCGAGGCCATGACCACTGCCTATCGCACTAGCCAGGGTGTCGACACCGCGAATCGTGCGGATGTTCAATACCTACGGCCCGCGGATGCGCCCTGGTGATGGCCGGGCCATCCCGACATTCATCCGCCAGGCTCTCGCCGGGGAACCCCTCACCGTAGCCGGTGACGGATCGCAGACGCGCTCGGTTTGCTACCTCGATGACACCGTCGACGACGTCTTGCGCATGCTCGCCAGCAACCTCACCGGCCCCGTGAACATCGGCAACCCCGACGAGCGCTCCGTGTGTAACGGCGCAGGCATCCCCGGTACCGCCGCAGGAACAACCGGCTGGACTGGCACCTGGGCCTCGGTCCACCGCGTAGGTAGTTCACCGGCCACGCGCCCGTGGGGTCTCATGGCCAAGGAGCGGGAGACCTCCTGGCCGGCACCCGGCTGGTGGCGATCGCTGCGCTCCCCCACCGAGTAGACGCTGGCGGAGATCTGGTCCCAGCAGCTAGAACGCGACGCGGTCTGCGTCGAGCAAGACTTCTTCGCCCTGAGCGGTCACTCCCTGCTGGCCATTCAGCTGATTGCCGGGCGGGGGACATCTTCTGCGTGGAGCATCCGCTGACCGCCCTGTTCGCGAGCCCGACAGTGATCGCGATGGCCGCGGATATTGATGAGCAGCTGACAGATCAGGGTAGCCGCAGGCTCAGCCTGGCCTTTAGGAGGAGGCGCTCAGCCTGGCCTATCGGAAGCTAGGAGTCACAGGCGGTTGTTGCTAGGAATAGGCGTCGAGGCCGGCGGACAGGTCGCGGCCGCGCAGGCTCATCATCACAGGTCTTGCGGCGGCGGCAGCGCCCTACCCGCATCGCAGATCGCCTCACCGGTGCTGGCCGACACGCTGTGCGAGGCCACCCTCGGCTTCGACCATGTCTCGCTGGACCGGGACGGCCGCATGTCGGTCTCGGTCTGGCCGGGCCTGGCCAACTGCCCAGTCTGGTCTTACTGGTTCCCGCTGCTCTGCTGGCTGTCACCGGAAACCATGCGGCCGCTGCCGCTCGCCGGGCTGGCCGGGGCGCGGTTCGTCTACCCGGTGGAACTTCGCTACGAGGTGTACGAGTGGTGCGCGGATGCCGCTGCGGACGAACTGTTGGCCGTCCTGCCGCCTGCTGTGCAGCAGGCGGTCGCCGAGCGTCGGGCCCTGGTAGTCCTGTCCTCAGCGCACGAGGGCCTGCTGCACTATGCGCCTGGCTCGCCGCATTCTGGCTTGCTACTCGACCGGCTGGCCGCCTTCGCCCGGTGCTACGGGCTGTCCGCTGATCAGTTCTGGTACGTGTCAGGCAACCTCGACGTGGCGGCCGAGGTACTGGCCTGGTGCCAGGACCGGAACCTGCATGCGCCACGAGGCGCACTGGTGTATCGCCCGCGCAGCGGGCACGGACTGGAGGAGGTGTCTGTGGGTCTGATGGCTTACCTGGATCCGTGAGGTGAAGGGGACGGCAGCATGACAGGAAACCGGCAGCCGCGCCCAGGCGTACGGGGCGGCGTGCCGGGGGACCCGCGCGATACGGCAAAAGCTGAATTGCCTGAATCCCAGTCTCCAGAAGGTGTAAGCGGTCACCCGCCGGAAAGACGCCTGAAACCGGCGCCGGCCCCTGCCGCAGGGTAGGGAAGTACCTGCGGTAATCCTCCGGGGTGCAGGAGCGATGCCCGGTATGGGCATTGAAGGAGGCGAACGGGATGCCTAAGTCGCGCTAGAACGTACAGCAGTTGCGAACGTGGGATCACCCTTCCGGGCGCGAGCCCGGAAGGGTGACGGAGTGCCCGTAGTAGTCGCCGGGGTAACGGCCTGCCAATCTGGAGACCGGGAAAGCCGGACCACAGGGCGAAGGGGCACAGGCGATGAACGACACGGAACCATGAGGGATGCGCAATGCAGGAAGCCACAGTGGTGCTGAGCGTTCTCCGCGAGCGCGGCAGGAAGGGCCTGCCGTTCACGCAGCTTTACCGGCAGATGTTCAACAGAGAATTGTACCTGCTGGCGTACGGGAACATTTACCCGAACCAGGGAGCGATGACGCCCGGCGCCAGCGCGGAAACCGCCGATGGCATGTCCGAGGGCAAGATCGACCAGATTATCTGGCTGATGCGGCGCGAGCGGTACCGGTTCTCCCCGGCCCGCCGCGTCTATATCCCGAAGAAGAACGGGAAGCTCCGCCCTCTCGGGCTGCCCTCGTGGTCAGATAAGCTGGTCGGCGAAGTGGTCCGCCTCCTGCTGGAGGCGATCTACGAGCCGTGCTTTTCCAGCGGGTCACACGGTTTCCGGAAAGGCCGCGGATGTCATACCGCTTTGCGGGATATCCGGGAGACCTGGACCGGCACCGTGTGGTTCATCGAGGGTGATATCTCCGACTGCTTCGGGTCATTCGACCACGAGATCCTTCTGGGAATAATGGCGGAGAAAATCCATGACCAGCGGCTCCTGCGGCTGATCCGACATATGCTCAAGGCCGGGTACCTGGAAGACTGGGAATACCATGACACGCTCAGCGGCGTTCCGCAAGGCGGCGTGGTGTCCCCGGTCCTATCGAACATTTACCTGCACAAGCTCGACGAATTCGTCGAGAAGGAACTGATCCCGCAGTACACGAGGGGAGTCCGCCGGAAAAGCAACCCTGAGTACCACAGGAGGGCAGCCCGGCTGAGATACGCACGGCGGAAAGGGAACCGGGCGGCTGCCCGGGACCTGGCCAGGCAATTGCGCTCGCTCCCCTACGGCGACCCGATGGACCCCGGCTACCGCCGCCTGCGGTACATAAGGTACGCAGACGACCACCTGCTCGGGTTCATCGGGCCGAGGGCCGAAGCCGAGAAGATCAGGGCCAGGCTGGCGGCGTTCCTCCGGGAAACCCTCGGACTGGAGCTGAACCAGGACAAGACCCTGATCACCCACGCCCGCACCCAGCGGGCGCGGTTCCTCGGCTATGACATCTCCGTCTGGCACTGCGACACGAAACTCACCGGCGGCCGCCGTGCGGCCAACGGGAAAATCGCGCTGCGGGTGCCGCCGGAGGTGGTCAGGGCCCAGTGCGCCCGTTACCGGGAGCACGGCAAACCGTGGCACCGGTCCCGGCTCCAGAACCTGGACGACTATGACATCGTGCGGGTCTTCGGAGCCGAGTACCGGGGCGTCGTGAACTACTACCTGCTCGCCCATGACGTCTGGCGGTTCAGCACCATGGAATGGAACGCCGTGACGTCGATGCTGAAGACGCTGGCCGCTAAGCACAACTCCACCGTCACGAAGATGGCCGCCCGCCACCAGGCGAAGGTCGTCACCAGTGACGGCCCCAGGAGCTGCTTCGAGGCCACGCGGAAACGCGAGGGCAAGCCGGACCTGATAGCACGATTCGGCGGGATCATCCTGCGGCAGGAAAGGCGCGCGGTCATCCGTGACCCCGCACCGGTCCTGGTCACCGCCCAGCGCAAGGAGCTGATCTCCCGGCTCCGCAGACGGCGGTGCGAACTGTGCGAGACCGGCACCACGGTGGCAGTCCACCAGGTCGCCGGGCTCAGCCACCTCGGAAAACAAGGACCGGGCCAGCCAGCGTGGGCGGCCCTCATGGCAAGAATGCGGCGCAAGACCCTTGTGGTCTGCGCGCCGTGCCATGACTACATCCACGCGAACCCTGTCACGCACGCGGCATAAATCGCTGGAGAGCCCGGTGCGCTGAAAGGCGCACGCCGGGTTCGGGGGAAGGCTGCACGGAAAAGGCCCGTAAACCCGCAAAGGGGACACGGGACCTCGCCGTGCAGCCCATCCCACCCGGGGCGCCGTTCACCTTGCGGGTGTGTGAGCCGTTCTCCGCCTTCATCGGGGCCTGCACGCGGGAGAGCCTGCTGTACGGGCGGGCTCCGGCGGTGCGCACCTGGTGCGCCCGGCGCGGGCCGAGCCGGATCGGCTGGCGGGCGTCACAGGTGAGCTGGCTCCGGCATGAGTTCACCGGGCTGGCGGGACGCCCGGCCGCGGAGCCTGCCCGGTTCCGGTATGCCTGCCTGAACCGGATGCTGCGCGCGCACCGCTGGCAGGTGCTCACCCGCATCTGGCAGGAAGGTCTGCTGAGCGACGGCCTGGTCAGCTTCCCCCGACCGAGCTACGAGGACATGGAAGACCGGGGAATCGACAGCAGCTCCGCGGCGGCTCGCCAGCTCGCCGAGTTCCTTCCTCTTTCGGTCGACCGGGAACAGCGGTTCGACGATGGGAGCTTCTTCTCCGAGAACAGCTCCTACGTAGGACTCCATCCCCGCGCCGTGCTGCAGGAGTGCGCGATGGAGATCGTGACAGAGACACAGCACACCGATCACCTGTTCGTGTCGGAGAAGACCTTCAAGGCGCTGCTGGGGCGCGGGCCGGCGGTGGTGGTCGGCCCCCGCGGCGTCCTTGCCTACCTGCACTCCCTCGGCGTCTAGACGTGGCCAGACGAGCTGGATGAGGGATACGACGAATTCCCGGACGCAGCTGGCCGGCTCACGGCCGCGCTGGACTCCGCCGTAGCGTGCGCGTGGCGGCCCGGCTGGGCCAAGACGGACAGCCACGCGGTTCGCGTCGGCAACCTGCGGTGGCTGCAGGAGGCGCGCAAGCCGTGGGACGAGTTGACCCGCGAGCTGTTCGAGACGCTGCGGCAGCTGTGACCCAGTAGGTGAGTGCGGCCGCACCACACGGCACCGCGGGGCACGGGGAGGCAGCGGCGGGCAATCCGGTCACCCGGCAATTGGCCGACCGGCGGTACCTGGTCCCGGTCGACGTGGTCCTCGAGGTGAGCGATCGGCTGCTGCCCGGTAGCTCGGGCACATGGCGGCTGTGCGGGGCTCCCGCGGGCGCCAGCTGCGAGCGAGCCACGGCCCGGGCGGACCTGGCCATGGCCGCCGGTGACCTGGCCGCCGCCTTCTTGGCGGCACCTCGCGGACGCTGCACGCGGCCGGCCGGGTGACGGAGCTGCGCTCGGGCGCACTCGAGCTCGCCAGCCACGCGTTCAGCTGGCACTGCCAGCCTTCCACGCTCGAGATGTTCTGACAGCCGGCGGATAAGATAAATGGCTTGACGTTGCGCGCGAGGGCGGGGAGGTAGCGATGGTGCCCGGCCATGGCCGGTCCGCGGCGCCGGGCCAGGGCCGGTCCGCGGTACCGGGCCAGGGCCGGTCCCGCGTAATCGCCGCGCTGTACGGCCCGACGTCCTCCGGCAAGACAGCACTGTCGGTGCAGCTGGCCCGCCGGATCGAGCAGGATCTTGGCCGACAGGTCGTAATCGTCTCCGCCGACTCCCGCCAGGTGTACCGGCATATGGACATCGGCACCAGCAAGACGACCGCAGCGCAGATGCAAGGCATCCAGCACGAGATGCTGGACGTCGCCGAGCCGGTCCGCAAGTTCGAGCTAGAAGACTACGTCCGCCTCGCCCGCGGTCACATCGACGATACGTTCGCCGCCGGTGCCGTGCCGCTGGTGGTCGGCGGCACCGGCGTCTACGTCAGCGCGCTGCTCGACGGCTGGGAGGTGGACAGCACGGGCGCCGCCCGCACCGCCCTGCGCCGGGATTTCCCCCCCTCGATGGCCGACGACGCGTACGCCATGCTGCGGCGGCTGGACCGCGGCGCCGCGGACCGGGTACATCCCCGCAACTACGAGGCGGTCATGAACACGCTGGCCGCGATCATGGCCGCCGACCGGCCTGCAGGCGACCCGGCGCCGGGGGGTCCGGCGCGGGTCGTGCTAGCCCTTGACCCGGGCTTGTGGGCCGTCAATCAGCGCGTCGTCCGGACCTACGACGATCAGGTCAGGCACGGCCTCTTCGACGAGATCAAGTCGCTGAACGCCCGTTACGACCTCGACCGGGACATCAGGATGCACGGCCGCGCGAGCACGAACCAGGTGCTGCACACGCACGGCTACCGGGAGTACTTCGAGGTCGCCCTGGAGCACGGCAAGCCGGTGGGCCAGCTGACGGAGCCGGAACTTGCCGACGTGCGCGGCCTGGTAATCGACCATATCCGGCGCTATACCCGGCGCCAGCGCAGCTGGCTGTCCAAGCTGACCGGGCACCAGCTGATAAGCTCCGCGGACGAGGCCTTCGCGCTGATCGCGCGGCAACTCACCGCGGGCCGCTGACGTGGCTGTCGCCCTATTCTGTGCCAGACTTCATGGCGTGGCGATGCCGCGTTCATGGTTTACGGCCGACACCCGCGTAGTAATAGGCGGCATGCGGATCTACCGGCACGCCGTCATCTGGCCGCCAGGCCAAGACGGGTACCACCCCGGGCTCGACCAGGTCCAAGCCGATGAAGAACGCCTCCGTCTCCGCGCGGCTGCGCGGCACCAGCGTGATGCCACCATGCTCGGCAGCGGCCACCGCGCCCGCCATGGCCTCGGCGTTGAAGTCCGCCGTGGGATTCGTGATCGTGAGGTAGCTGCCTGACGGGAGCGCGTCGACCAGGGTGGCCACCATCGCCTGCGGATCGTCTTCGTCCCTGAAGTACATCAAGACCGCCACCAGCATCAGGGCCACCGGCAGGCCAAGGTCCAGCGTCGCCGTCAGCGTCGGGCTCGCCAGGATCGCCTTCGGCTCGCGCAGGTCGGCCTGGATGAATGCGGTCGCTCCGGCGTGATGGCTGGTCATCAGGGCGCGCGCATGCGCCAGCACAATCGGATCATTATCGACATAGACCACCCGCGCCTCGGGAGCTGCCGCTTGGGCGACCTCATGGGTGTTGCCCGCGGTCGGAATGCCGGTGCCGATATCAAGGAACTGCCTGATGCCTGCCGCATCGGCCAGGTAGCGGACCGCGCGGCTCAGAAAGGCGCGATTTGCCCGTGCCATTGTCTGAATCGTCGGCACTGCGGCCATGATCGCATCACCCAGCGCGCGGTCAGCCGGGAAGTTGTCCTTGCCCCCCAGCCAGTAGTCATAGACCCGCGATGGATGCGCCACGCTCGTGTCGATTTCAGGCGGTATCCAGTCCGGATCGGCTCGCATCCATGAGTTGGAGCTACCGCTCTCCGCCATGATCGCCTCCTCAATCGCACCATTCGGAGTTCCCGGCCCCCCGCCATTTAGACTAGCGCCCCCACTCACGGGCGGGACAAACGCCCACTGACCGGGCGCCTCGGCCACTGCGCACGGTGCCGGGCAATGGCCTGTGCCGGGGTTCTTTCTACTGCCATCTGCACACTGAACTGACTCCACGACCGGCCGCTAACCGCCTTATACGGCAGCCGTACTTCGTGATCTGCCGCTGCAGTCGGCTGGCTCTGATGGCCTGATGTGCGCGGATCGGGCAGATTGCGGTGTGTTGATCACCGGATGAGGGCGGCCGCCCCGTGATCATCGCCTTGTGACAGATTCCGATCCTGGGGCGGCCGCTGCGGCCATGGTAGGCGCCGGGCTGGCGCGCGAGAAGCGAAACGAGCTGCTGGGCCTGCTCGCGGCTCATTTCACCCGGCGAGAGCCGGTCCAGCAGGCCGGCAAGTACATCGACGCCCTGATGAGCGATCTGCCGGACAAGAACTGCTGGTCACTGGCCCAGCACGCGGGCGATGCGGCCCCGGACAAGATGCAGCGCCTGCTGGAACGAGCCGCCTGGGACCAGCCGGCCGCGATGCGGACGGTCCGCGACTTCGTGGTGGCCGGGCTGGCCGCTGCGGAGGGTTTAACGTTGCTGGTGCTCGATGAGAGCGGCCAGGTCAAGCAGGGCGAGTGCACGGCCGGGGTGAAGCCGCAGTACGTCGGCTGCGCCGGCCGGGTCGCCAACGCGATCAACTTCGTGAACGCCACCTACTCCACCGCGCGCGGGCACACCCTGACCGGCTCCCGGCTGTGGGTTCCCGAAGAACAGCTGACCGACCCGCGGCCCGCGGCCTGATGGGCATCCCCGCTCACCTGCGGCCCGCGACCAAGCCACAGCTCGGCACCCAGATGCTCCAGGAGATGCTGGACGCCGGCATCGAGGTGCCCTGGCTGGCCACCGATGAAGTGTACGGCCAGGACCCCGGGCTGCGGGACCTGTGCGAGGAACGCGGCATCGGTTATGTGCTCGGGGTGCCCTGCTCGTTCCGCGTGACCCTGCCGTCCGGCGTGAAGATACGCGCCGACGAGATGCTGAAGAAGGTTCCCGTGCGGGCCTGGACGATCACCTCGTGCGGGGCCGGGTCCAAGGGCGACCGCCGTTACGCCTGGGCCTGGATCGCCGCCCAGGACCGCCGCCCCCACCTGCTGATCCGCCCCAACCTTCACGACCCCGCCCGCATCGATTACTTCTGGTGCTTCGGGCCCGAGGGCCTCCCGGTCTGCCTGCCGGTCCTGGCCGCAGTCTGCGGCCGCCGGTGGACGGTCGAGGAAGACCACGAGTTCGGGAAGGACCAGTTCGGCTACGACCACGCCCAGGTCCGCCTGCACGGCCCGGT
>Ga0116218_1000410_pt1 | contig 30084 bp, 35 predicted proteins | sample Sb_taG_2_FD_88966 | JGI IMG/M metagenome (GOLD analysis project Ga0116218, IMG submission 88966) | Peat soil microbial communities from Weissenstadt, Germany - Sb_50d_5_LS metaG | ecosystem: Environmental > Terrestrial > Soil > Wetlands > Peat | place: Germany: Weissenstadt | collected 2010-09-21 | reverse complement strand
TGGGCACCCCGGGGCTCCGCCAGGCCTGGGACGCGCACGACTACTCCAAGTTCCACGGCTGGGACCGGCAGGCCCCCGGGTCGGTGCCGACATCGTATGACTGACAGGGCAACGATTGCCGCTGTGTCACGTCGTGGCCCAGGTGAGTGGTCAGGCCGGGTACAAGACAAGCCGCGTCGCGGCGTGTGTGGTGCCCGCCGCGCGCTGGCCCGGGTTCGCTAACCAGACAGTAGGTGCGGCCAGCTAACCTGGCGGACCGGCCGGTACGGGGGGAGAGAATTGCGGCGTGCCGGCTGAGGAGCGGAAGCTCGCGACGGTTCTGTTTCGCGGTCTGGTCGGGTCGACCGAGCTCGCGGGGGCCAGGATCCGGAGCGGGTCCGGGCGCTGCTCGATCGGTTTTACGATGCAATGGTGGCGGAGGTCGAGCGGGCTGGGGGGACGGTCGAGAAGTTCGTCGGCGACGCGGTGCTGGCGGCCTTCGGGGCGCCGGTGGCGCATGAGGATGATGCGGAGCGGGCGCTGCACGTGGCCCTGGGGATGCAGCGGCGGCTGACGGAGTTGTTCGGCGGGCAGCTGGCGCTTCGCATCGGCGTGAATACGGGCGATGTGGTGGTGGGGCAGGCCCGGGAGGGCAGTTCGTTCGTCACCGGCGACGCGGTCAACGTGTGCGCCCGGGAGCTTGATGCTCCGCAGGCGCGGCCCCGCCACCGGTCAATGCATTAGCTAGGCCGGCCCTGGTTCGACTCAGTGCATGGTGCCCTGCATCCTGGCGGACATGGCCACGCCGAGGACGAGGATGAGGATGCCCAGGATGACCGCCGCCCAGCCGAGTATCAAGCCCGCGAGCGCCAGGCCGGCGCCCTGTTCCCCGCTGCGCTTGATCTGGTGCCGGGCCACGTGGCCGAGCGCGATGGCAGGGATGGTCGCCAGCGGCCCGAACGCGAACTGCGCGACCCCGCAGGCCAGGCTCGCGATCGCGAGCGCGTTGACCTTGGCCACCGGGGCGACCGGGGCGACCGGGGCGGCCGGAGCGGCCGGGGCGACCTCAATCGCCCGCACGACGGGCAGGTCGGTCACGATCTGGTCCAGGTCGGCGTAGGTACGCGCGGAAAAGGCGTTCTCCAGGCGGCCGTCGTACTCGTCCTTGGACAGCCGGCCTTCGCTGTAGGCCACGCTGAGGAGTTCCACCACGCGGTCCCGGTCCGTGTCAGAGGCCCGCAGCTTCCCCCGGCCACCGTCGTTGTCACTCATCTGCACCACCCCTACCTTGACGCTGCATGCGGAGGGGCTGGCGCGGCAAGTGCCCTTAGTCCCGGCGATAGTCCTGACCCGGCTCACTGCTCTGGTGGTACTGCCTGTCGGCCAGCCAGCGGGCGATCTCGGTATGGTCGGCTGCCGGCGGCAGATCCTCGGCCGCTGCGGCCCAGGCGGCCACGGCCGCCTGGGCGAGCGGTGCCGGGACGCCTGTATCCTGCTCGAGCTGCAGGGCGATCCGCATGTCCTTCAGCATCAGGCGCAGCCCGAAGCCCGAGTCGTACGTCTCCGGCAGGATGAACTTGGGCCACTTCACCTGCGTGGACCCGCTCCGGCCACTCGAGCTGTTCACGATGTTCAGCATGACCTCCGGATCCAGCCCGAACTGACGGCCGGCCAGCAGCGCCTCCGAACTGGCCAGCAGGTGAGCCGCCGACATCAGGTTGTTCAGCGCCTTGATCGCGTGGCCCGCGCCGACGATTCTCCCGGCGTGCACGACGTGCGAGCCGAGCACCCCTAGGACCGGTCGCAGCCGTTCCACGACGTCCGCTGGACCGCCGGCCATGATGGTCAGCGATCCGCTCCTGGCCCCGGCGACTCCGCCGCTGACCGGGGCGTCGATCAGGGTGACGCCGCGTCCGGCCGCCGCCCGCGCGAGCTCGCGGGTGCGGGCCGGCACCGAGGAGCTCATGTCGACCACCACGGCGGAGGTTGGGACGTGGTCCAGGAGGCCGTCGGCCAGCAGTACCTGCGCTACGACCGCCGAGTCGGGCAGCATGAGGATCACGACGTCCGCGCCGTCGGCTATCTCCGTGACCTGGCTTACGACCACCACGCCGTCGATGTCCTCGTGGCGTGCCCTGGCGTCCGGGGCGACGTCATAGACCCGGAGCCGGTGGCCGGCCGCGGCCAGGCGGCCGGCCATGGGTGTGCCCATGTGGCCGAGCCCGGCGAACCCTATCGTCGCCATCCTCAGCGCCCGGGCGCGTACTCGGCCTCGGTGACCTCACCGAGCCAGTTCGTCGTCCCCAGCGACAAGGCGATGTGCAGCATGACGGTGTCCGGGCCGCCGCCGTGCCAGTGCCGCTCTCCCGGCGGGGCCCACACGGTGTCGCCGGCGTCGAGCTCCTGCGGTAGGCCACCGTCGGTGCAGATCAGCCCCCGGCCGCTGATCACGTGAAGCACCTGGCCGCGCTCGTGCCAGTGCCAGAAAGTCCTGGCCGCCGGGGCGAAGAAAACCCTGGCCACGGTCGCGCCTTCCGGGCTCGTGAGTACCGGGTCGGCGTAGACCAGTCCGGTAAAGGTCGCGCTTCGCACCTGCGACGGCGGGCTGCCGTCCTTGCTGGCCTTGACGATCTGCATCGTTCAGTCACCTGCCTTGGTCTCGCCGGAGCCCGGGTCGTACAGGCGGACGCCGCCCGCCAGGTCGCCGATCGCGTCCACCACCCGGTTACTGATCTGGTCGGTATAGCCGAGGCTGTTCGCCAGGCCGAAGGCGGCGAGCGGGCCGCTGGCCAGGAGGCTCGGCGCGCCGAGCTCGCGCAGGCAATCCGCGTACAGCACGATGTCCTTGGTCATCAGCGCGCTGGTCAGGCCGCCTTCGAGATAGTCGCCGCGGATAATGCGCGGGAAGCGCTGGAGGGTGGCGAAGTTGACCCCGCTGCTGGTGTTGATCACATCCAGCACCCGGGCCAGGTCCAGGCCTGCCAGCCGAGCGGCGACCATGACCTCGGCGGTCGCGGCCAGGCTGACCGCGTTCAGGAAGTTGTTCAGGACTTTCGTGGTGTGCCCGGCGCCGCTGGCCCCCATGTACACGACCTTGGCGGCGATCGGCTCGAAGACCTCGGCGACCGACTGAAGCGCCGTCTCGGCGCCGCCCACCATGATGGTCAGGGTTCCCTTCTCGGCCGCCGCGGCGCCGCCGGAGATGCCCGCGTCCAGGTACTCCGCGCCGCGCTCGGCCAGGGCCGCGTGCAGCCTGATGGTGGAGCTCGGCGCCGCGGTGCTGAGGTCGACGATGACCTGGCCGGGCCGGCAGCTCTCCAGCACGCCCGCCGGGCCGAGCACCACCGGCTCGATGACCGAACTGCCGGGCAGCGACATGAGTACGCAGTCGCTGCGCGCGGCCACATCGGCTACGGAATCCGCCGGGATCGCGCCTGCCGCCTGTGCCTTCCCGGCCACCGGATCGTAGCCGAGCACCTCATAGCCCGCGCCGGCCAGCCGCCGCGTCATCCGGCCGCCCATGTTCCCCAGGCCGATGAATCCGACCCGTAGGCTGGTCATGTACCGGGCTCCTTTCCGCGGAAGGCTGTGCGGCCCTCTCAGCCGAGCTGTCTCTTCCGCTAATGCTTACCGCCAGTCCTGCCGCTCCGGTCACGGCCGGGTACCGCTGCATCACCTGCGGGTCGTGCCCGGCGACGATCTCACGCCCGGCCGCTGCCTGTTCCCGCAGCCAGCCGAAGCCCGCGTACATGGCCGGAACGTCGGTAACGTGCGCGAAAGGCCGGTCTTGCGTCATCTCCTCGTAGTAATGCAGCGCGTCTGAGGCGATCACGGTCTCACCTCGCGCGGTGCCGATGATCACGGCCAGCTGGCCCGGCGTGTGGCCGCCGATCTCGACGACCTCGATGCCCGGCGCGACGCGGGCCTGGCCGCTGACGAAATCCACCCGGCTCGCCTCAGCGAGCTGCCGGAGGACGTCGATGTCAGCCTCCTCGGCCGAGGTCATGAACAGCGGCTTGCGGCTCAGCGGGCTGGTCCAGAAGGCGAACTCGCGATCGGTGACGACGACCCGCGCGGCCGGGAACGACAGCAGGTTGCCGATGTGGTCGTAGTGCGCGTGGGTCACGATGAGCTGGCCGACCTCCGTGGCATCGACGCCGATCCGCCGCAGAGCCTCGACCGGGGGGCACAGCATGGTCCGGTGGCGGCGAGCACCGCTGCGCTCATTGAAGCCGCAGTCGATCAGCACGGTACGGTCCGCGTTCCGGGCCACCCACACGAAATAGTCCATGGCCAGCTCGCGGTCGGGCTCCCGGTACAGCTCGAAATGCAGGAAGACCTCACTCCTGCGGGCCGTCCTCGTCCCGTACCGCAGCGCGGTGACCTCGTATTCCGCGCTAGGTACCGGCCCGGCCACGCTAGCGGGCCGAGGTCGGCGCAGGCTTGTTCATGAGCACGAGCCGCCTTTCCGCGCGTCACCGCAGACGCCTGATCTGCCTGGCTATCCTGTCATAATGCCATTCCGGGCTATTCGTTTAACCTGCTCGCCGGGGGTAGATGTGACCCGGTGAGAGAAACCGGCGGATATCTTCCCGAGGATTTCAAGGAGCTGCAGGAGGCGCTGGTCCATACGGAGAGCGTCGAGCAGTTCCTGCACGAAATGGCCGTCCTGGCCGCCCGCCTGGTGGGCGGCGGCCTGTCGTGCGGGATGACCATGCGGTCCAACGGGCGGCCGGTCACCGTGGCGTGCAGTGACCCGGTGGCCGCGACGGTGGACGCGGTGCAGTACGAGATCAACAACGGGCCATGCCTGCACGCCATGCGCGACGGGCACATGGTCCGCATCGAGGACACCGCGGACAAGGCGCGCTGGCCCGAGTTCGAGAGACGGGCCGCCGCGCACGGCATCCGGTCGTGCCTGGCGCTGCCGTTGAGGTCGGAGGGCCGCCGGATCGGCGCCCTCAACCTGTACGCGCGGGACGCGTCGGCCTTCGGCGCGGCCGAGGCCCAGCGGGCCGCGGATTTCGCCGAGAATGCCTCCGGGGCGCTGTCCCTCGCCATCCGCCTGGCCTCCCGCGCGTCCCTTATCGAGCAGCTTCGATCCTCGCTGGCCTCGCGGACGGTGATCGATCAGGCGCTCGGGATCGTCATGGCCCGGGAGCGTTGCACCCAGGCCCGTGCCTTCGCTATCCTGCGCTCCGCGTCGCAGAACAGCAACGTGAAACTCCGTGACATTGCCAGCGCGATCGTGACCAGCGTCAGCGGCGAGCCCCCGCAGCCGCCGCCAGCATTCGAGGCTGAATTACCGGGTAATGGCGTTCACGACCAGGCAGAGCCGTGATGATAGTCCCGCTAGGCGGCTCCGCCGTCGGTATCCGCCGTTGCCGCGGCATTCTCCCCGAACGTCCGGTCACTCCGGGCGGCTGAATCATTCCGGGCCGCTAGCGCCGCGGTCACGTTCGGGAAAATATCCAGCAGGCGATCCACGCCGGTAAGGGCCAGGACCCGCTGTACCGGCGAGGTGGAGACGACCAGGTGCATCCGGCCGCCACTGGCCTCGGCCCGCCGGAACGAACGGACCAGGGCGCTTACTCCAGCCGAGTCACAAAATGTGGTCTTGCTCAGGTCGGCGATCAGCAGGACCGCTCCCTGATTGATGAGCCAGAGCAGGTCCTCGCGGACCTGGTCGGCATTGACGATATCTATCTCCGGGGGCAGCGTTATGACGGCGGTCTGGCCGATCCGCAGGACCGGATAGTGCTCTCGGGACATGGCTATCACCGCCCATACATGCCAGGGGGGCGGGCCACGTCTCTGGACCCGGGGAAAAGCGGCCGTCGCCGCGCTTCGAACATTATTCACGGCGGCCTGCTGCGGCGCAAGCAAAGTAAACAAAGCAAAGCAAAGCAAACAAGCGGCACCAGCGCGATCTGCTAGCGGTGGCTCGCTGACCTCAGCAGGATGCCGCGGACGAACGCGGCCTGCCCGGCGTGCTGCAGGCAGTCGGAGATCACGCTGACCAGGCGCACGCCGAGGGTGACCGGCGGGTCCCACCGTTCGTCCACCACCCGCGGCAGGTCCGCGTCAGTGAGGCCGGATACCAGCGTGACGGTCCGTACGTGCACCGCGTCCTGGTACCCGGTGAGCAGGTCGCCCGGGACCTGGACCAGGGCCACCTGCGCCGAGCTGTGCCCGTAGCCCGTCGCGTCCGGCCCGAACGGCAGCCCGAAGCGCTCCATGAAACGCGGCCACACCTGCTCGATCCCGAACGCGTCGGCCAGGTGATCATCCTGCACCCGGGTCAGATGCCAGCACAGCCACGCGATCGAGTTCGCGTCGTCGTCCAGCCGTGCCGCCAGTTGACCGTCGGACAGCCCGTCGACCGCGTGGTGCACGGTCTCCCGTACCCGCCCGAAAGCGTCCGTCAGAAGCTCCGCACTGGTCATGAAGAACAGAATTTATCGGAACGAAGCGTGGTGCTTCATCCCGGGCCCCCCTCCGCCTCCCGGCGCCCCGAACGGCCGTGGTGACACGCCGCGCCACCTGGCCCGGTGCCCGCCTGGTCGCGGTACGGGCCGGGGCGAGGTACCGTTCCACCGTGTCAGCCGGTGTTCGTCCCCCCAGCCCCAGCTCTGTTTGTCCCCCCGGACCCACCCGAGATGACGTTCCCTCGGTGACCGAGCTGCTCACGGCGGCGGTGGCCGGCATCGGCGGCGCGGAACGGCCCGGGCAGGTCGCGATGGCCGAGGCGGTCGAGCATGCCATCGAGACCGGCGAGCACCTGGCTGTCCAGGCCGGGACCGGCACCGGGAAGTCGCTGGCCTATCTGGTGCCGGCCGTCCGGTACGCGGTGATGACCCGCAGCACGGTGGTGGTCGCCACGGCCACCATCGCGTTGCAGCGCCAGCTGATCGACCGTGACCTGCCGCGCCTGGTCACCGCGCTGCGGCCGCTGCTCGGTCAGGAGCCGACGTTCGCCATCCTGAAGGGCCGCCGCAACTACCTGTGCCTGCACCGCCAGCGGGGCGGGCCGGGCGACGACCCGCAGGATGCGCTGTTCGAGTCGGCCGATAGCGGTCCCACGTCGCCGCTGGGCCGCCAGGTCAAGCGGCTGCACGACTGGGCCGAGGTGACCACCACGGGGGACCGGGACGAGCTGGTCCCCGGGGTGCCGGAGGCGGCCTGGCGTCAGGTCTCGGTCAGCGCGCAGGAGTGCATCGGCGCCCAGCGCTGCCCGTTCGGGTCGCGGTGCTTCGCCGAGAAGGCCCGCGAGACGGCGGCCAAGGCACACATCGTCGTCACCAACCATGCGCTGATGGCCATCGATGCCACGTCGGAGATCGACGTGCTGCCCGGGCACGACCTGGTGATCATCGACGAGGCCCACGACCTGGTAGACCGGGTCACCTCGGCGGTCGCGGGGGAGCTGTCCAGTCCCGCGGTCGAGGTCGCGGCCCGCCGCGCCGGTCGGCTGACCGAGCCGGGCGCCGCGGAGGGCGGGGCGGCGGCCGTGACCGATCAGCTGCGCCACGCCGCCGCCGCGCTCGCCGTGGACCTGGGCGACGCCCCGGCCGGCCGGATGGACGAGCTGTCCGACGCGCTGGCCGCTACGCTGCGCTCGGTGCGCGACGCGGCCAAGGCCTGCACCGACGCGATCACGGCCACCGCGGCGAGTCACGGGGTCCACGCGGACCAGGGGGACGACGACCCGCAGTGGCTCGCGGCCGCCCGGATGACGCTGGCCATGGTTGATGACCTGCAACGCACCGCCAGCCGGATCCTCGCGGTCTACGACGCGGAGCTCGCCGCCCGCCCGGAAGTCGTCTGGCTCGACCGGCCGTTCACCGAGGACACCCGGCGTCCGCCGACGCTGCGGGTGGCGCCGCTCGAGGTCGGCCCGGTGCTGCGGGAACGGCTGTTCGGCGAGCGTACCGTCACGCTGACCTCGGCCACCCTCAGCCTGGGCGGCTCCTTTGACCCCCTGGCCAGCCAGTGGGGGCTCAATCTTCCCGGCGGAGACCAGCTGTCCTGGACGGGCCTCGACGTGGGCTCCCCGTTCGACCATCCGCGCAGCGGCATCTTGTACGTGGCCCGGCATCTCCCGCCGCCCGGCCGGGACCAGCTGCCCGAGGCCTACCTGACCGAGCTCGAGGAGCTGATCGACGCCGCGGGCGGGCGCACGCTCGGGCTGTTCTCCTCCATGCGCGCGGCCATCCAGGCGGCCGGCGCCCTGCGCGACCGCATCAAGCAGCCGCTGCTCTGCCAGGGCGACGACCTCACGGCCCAGCTGGTCAGACAGTTCGCTGAGGACGAGCCGACCTGCCTGTTCGGCACCCTGTCCCTGTGGCAGGGGGTCGATGTACCGGGACCGTCCCTGCGGCTGGTGGTCATCGACCGGGTCCCGTTCCCGCGGCCCGATGACCCGCTGGCCTCGGCCCGGCAGCGGGCGGTGGCGGCGCGCGGCGGCAACGGGTTCATGACGGTGGCCGCGGCGCAGGCGGCGCTGCTCCTGGCCCAGGGGGCCGGCCGGCTGCTGCGCACGATGACCGACCGGGGCGTGGTCGCGGTGCTCGATCCCCGGCTGGTAACGGCGCGTTACGGCGGCTTCCTCCGCGCGTCGCTGCCGCCGTTCTGGACGACCACCGACCCGGCGCTGGTCCGGGCCGCGCTGCGCCGCCTTTCCACCGCGGACTCCGCCTTACCGCTCCATTAAGTCTGGGCGCCTGGTGCGGATATCGACCCACGATGCTGGGTAACATTTCGGGAACTACAGGCAGTATTAATCCGTTATCCGTTGGGCTGACCCAGTCACAGCGGGAGGTCAGGCATGCGGCCCACGAGGGGCAGAGCGCCGCGCGAGGGCAAGCGGCACGTGCTCCGATGGGTCGCGGTCGGGGCGGTCGTCATCCTCGCCGCGGGCACGCTGGCCGCCTACCTGAAATACCGCGCCGTCTACGACAGCATCACCCGGGTCAACGTCCCGGGGTCCGAACTCGGCCAGCGGCCCCCCGAGTACAGCACCGCCGCGGAAAACATCCTGGTCTACGGCGACGACAGCCGTAAGGGACTGGACGCGCACCAGCAGTACATCCTGCACACCGGCAGCGACCAGACCGACAACACCGACACGATCATGATCGTGCACCTGTCGCCGGGTCGGCATCTGGTGACCGTGATGAGCATTCCGCGCGACACGATGGTGCCGATGTACCAGTGCGCCGCCGGCCCCGGCTACCCGGGCCAGCAGGCCAACCCCAGCGGCTACGTGCAGATCAACTCGCTGCTGGCGGCGGGCGGCCCGGTGTGTTTGTGGGAGACGGTCGAGCAGACGACCGGCATCTTCATCAACCACTTCATCGGGATCGGCATGCTGGGCTTCGTCAAGGTCGTCGACGACCTCGGCGGCGTCAACGTCTGCGTCCCGTTCAACGTGAACGACCCGGTGTCTGGCCTCACCCTGCCGTCCGGTGAGGATCACATCGACGGGGTTCAGGCCCTGGCCTTCTGGCGTACCCGCGAGGACATCGGGACCGGGTCCGACCTGGAACGGATCCAGCGGGATCAGTTCATGTCCGCACAGGTGGTCAAGGGGGTGCTGGATAGCGGGCTGCTGTCGGACCCGCTCCGGCTGCTCTCGGTGGTCACCGACGCCGCCGCCTCGATGACGACCGACAGCGGCATGACCGTGTCGGACCTGGTGGGCATCGCCGAGAGCCTGCGCAACGTGTCCAGCAAGAACGTCCAGTTCATCACCGCTCCCAACCAGGCCTGGCCACAAGACCCTACGGCCCGCGTCCAGTTCGCGCAGCCGCAGGCCGGCGAGGTGTTCTCGGCCATCGCGCACGACGTGACCGTGCCGAAGGTCAAGGTCGCCCCGTCGGCCACGCCATCGTCCGGCGGCGCCCAGGTGCTCACCACCAGCCCGTCCAACGTCAAGGTCAAGATCCTGAACGGCTCCGGCGTGGCCGGCCTCGCGGGCCAGGCGGCCTCCGGCCTGAGCAGCCGGGGCTTCGACGTGACCGGCACCGGCAACGCCGCCAGCTTCGCGTATACCAAGTCAGTGATCGAGTACCCCTCCGCCGCGGACCTCGCCGCGGTGAACACGCTCAAGCAGCAGCTGACCAACGTCACGACCCTCCAGGACAGCAGCCTGACCCCGGGCACGGTGGAGCTGATCCTTGGCTCGGATTTCACAGGACTAGCCCAGACCGCGGCGACCCCCGCGAGCCCCGGCGCCTCGGCCAGCCCCGGCGCCTCCGCGAGCCCCGGCGGCTCGGCCAGCCCCGCCGCGTCCGCCAGCCCCAGCGCGTCCGGCTCGGCCGTCGCCAACCTGGCCCAGTCCAACAACGGCATCACCGCAGCGGCCAGCTGCGCCAGCGACGGCTCAGCCTTCGCCGGCCCGCTCAGCCCCTGAGCACCAGGGGTCAGCGCGGCGTGATGGCGCTGACGTCGGCGACCGCCTCCGGGAGCCTGCGCATGCTGGTAATGCGGCGCTCGGCCAGCTTGGCCGGGTGCCCGGTGCCGTCCCGGTCGACCCACACCTTGCGCAGGCCCATCCGGGCCGCGGGCAGTATGTCGTGCACCCAGCTGTTGGCCACGTGGATCCAGTTCACCGTGGTAACGCCGGTCTGGTCGGCGAATGTACGGAAGTGCCCGAGGTCCGGCTTGTAGCTGCCCACCTGCTGCGCCGTCACCACCAGATCGAACGGCACCGGCAGGCGCGGCCGGGTGGCGGCGAACAGGTCGTCGTCGCAGTTCGTCAGAATGGCCAGCCGCCAGCCCTGCTCCCGCAGCGCGGTCAGGGCGGGGCCCGCGTCCTCGAACATCGGCATGTCCGGCCAGGCCCGGACGAACGTTGCCTCGCCGCCCCCCGGCAAGGTGATCCCCTCGTGCCGGGCGGCGGAGGCCAGCCCGGCGGTGAGCACTTCCCGGTACGGCATCCAGCCGGGCCCCGCCTCGAGCTCGAGCTCGGCCTGGTGGTACGCGCTGAGCAGCAGCCCCGCGTCAGGGCCGGTGACCTTCTCCAATGGCCCGCCCATGCCGGTGTTCCAGTCCGCGATCGTCCCATAGCAGTCAAACGTCAGCCACTTGTCCGCCACGGCTCACCTCCACTCCCTGGTCGTCCCAGCCGTCCGGCCGACGGAATCCAGCAGTAGCTCCACGAGCTCAGTAAAGCGGGTGTCCGGGTGGCCGAAAATCACCGGACCCGCCTCAACCGCCAGCGGGGCGGTCTGGCGGCCGATCAGCTCGGCCCGCCGGCCGGGGGAGTAGCGCTCGTCGCCGGCCGCGACCGCCTGGCTGACCGCCTGCTCCTCCACGCAGAAGCCGATGGTGAAGTCGTGCAGCAGGACCAGACCCCGGGCGGCGTCCGGCAGCGTGAATCCCTGGCGGACGAGGCTGGCGAAGGTGACCTCCTGCCGCCGGACCACGTCCGGGTCGGTCAGCGTCGTACCGCTGAACGCCTTGGCCCCGTCGCGGTGGCCGAGCAGCGCCTGCCGCACGGTCGCGGCGTAGGTCCGCATCACCTCACGCCAGGGCAGGCTGTCGGGCAGCCCGGCCATCACCTCGCCGATCTGCCGCCAGATCTGGGTGGCCATCTCGTCCAGCAGCGCCTGCTTGCTCCGCACATGCCAGTACAGCGCGGGGGCCTGGACCCCCAGCCGGGACGCCAGGGCGCGCACGGTGAGGCCGTCCATCCCTGCCTCGTCCAGCAGGTCGAGGGCGGCCTGCACGATGACGGCCTTGGTGAGTCCGGCGGGCATGATTTGACAGCTTAACAGTGTTAAGGCAAGCTGGGGGTACGGTCACTTAACAACGTTAAGGAGATAGCGGATGAAGGCGGCGATCCTGCACTCAGCGGACTCGGTACCCGTCTACGGCGAATTCGCCGAGCCGGCGGCCGGTCCGGGCAGACAGGTCGTGGACCTGGCAGCCGCGGGCATCCACCACGTCACCCGGTCGGTGGCGGCAGGCCGGCATTACGGCAGCGCCGGAGCCTACCCGCTCATCCCCGGCCTCAACGCGGTGGCCCGCGCCGGCGGCGGCCAGCTGGTCTTCACCTCCTCCGCGCCGCCGCCGTGCGGTACCTTCGCCGAACGCATCGCCTCGCCCGACGCCATGCGATTCCCGCTGCCGGACGGCGCCCAGCCCGAGGCCGTCGCCGCGGGCGTCAACCCAGGGATGGCCTCCTGGCTGCCGCTGAAGGCCCGGCAGGCGGCGGCCGGGAAACTCGCCACCGTGCTGGTCCTGGGCGTCACCGGGATGTCCGGCTTCCTCGCCGCGCAGAACGCCAGGCTGCTCGGCGCCGCCCGCGTGGTCGGCGCCGGACGCAGCCGGCCGGGCCTGGACCGCGCCGCCGCGGCGGGCGCGGAAACCGTCGTCCTCACCGGCGACCGCGACGCCGACACCGAGGCCCTGGCCAACGCACTGGACGGGGACGCGCCGGGCCTGGTGCTCGACTTCGTATGGGGACCGGTCGCCGAGACCGCCTTCCAGGCGCTCGGCCGGCGGGGCCTCAGCGAGGACACGGCCGACATCTCCTACGTCCAGATCGGCGCGCTGGCCGGAGCCGAGGCGGCCGTACCGTCCTCAGTGCTGCGCAGCCGGAAGCTGACCATCTCGGGCAGCGGGGCCGGCTCGGTTCCCGCCGCCGAGATCAAGGCCCAGATCCCGCGCTACCTCCAGCTCATCGCCGACGGCTCCGTCCAGGTGCCGTTCCGGACCTTCCCCTTGTCCGCCGTGGCCACGGCCTGGATCGCCTCCGCGGGATCCGGCCCGCGGGTGGTCCTGGTCCCCGACTGAGCCAGTAGGGTGCCGGTCGTGATCGACACGGTGGCCCGGGTCCTGTAACGCGACTGCCGGGGGCGTGGTGTCAGTTATGTTCTGGTGCTGGCGTGTTGAGGCGGGGTGCCGACCCGGCATCTCCGTGGCCGCTGGCCGTGGTCCGCACCCTCCTCGTCGCAACTCCCTCCCCGTCTGGCTCACCAGTTCACATTTTCGCGGAAGATTTGGCTTTCGAGGAGGATCCGGGAACTGGGGTTGCCCAAAGTCTCCGCCGAAGCCGGATCCTCCACGCAAATGGGGCGGCGGGGCCTGGCGGGAAAGGGGTGGCGGGGCCTGGCAGGAAAGGGGTGGCGGGGCCTGGCAGGAAAGGGGTGGCGGAGCGCGGAGCCTGGCGGGAAGGGGGCCATCGAACTGCATCGGGCGACCGCCGTCGGCTCCGACTACCACCGGAGCTGGGCGATCTGGTCGTAATCGGCCGAGGAGTAGCCGACCAGGCCCTCCGAGAGCGCGAAGATCCACTCCGCCACGCCCAGGGACAGGGCCAGGCGGCTGCAGCGCGCGCAGAGGTGCGGTTCCTCCAGCCGCACCGAATCGTCGGCCTCGAGCCGGACGTAGATCAGCTTCGCGCCCTGCATCAGCCGCCAGCCGTCACCCTCCCGGGCCAGCGTGATCGCCCGCTGCTCCGCGTGGGTCCGGCACTGGTCGTGGTGCCCGAAGTCGCCGAACTTGCAGTAGCAGTGGTCTTCCCCGGGGAACGGGACCCCGTTGGTGCCCCAGGCCAGCATGCTGCCGTCTCGCATCAGCACCGCGGCGTGCCGGGTCCGGGCGTGCGAATCCCGCGCCAGCTCGGCCGCCCGCTCCACCATCTGCTCCGCTATGTGGCTGTCGTGGCGTTTCAGCGGACGCCACTGGGGTCCTGACGCTGGTTGCATAGCCACTACGCTACGTGAATCGGGCCCGGACCAGGCGGGGGAGGGCGGCCGGACCGGTGACGGGCCGGTACCGGGCTGCTGCCGCGCTCAGGGCCTGGTACTCGCCGTCGGTCAGGTCGATGTCGGCGGCAGCCACGTTGGTATCCAGCTGCTCTAGGCTCGAGGCGCCCGGTATCGCCACCACGGCGGGCCGGTGGATGGTCCAGGCCAGGGCAATCTGGGCGGGCGTGGCGGAGTGCGCGTCCGCCACCTCGCGCAGGGTCGCGATCAGCTCGCCGGCCCGCTCGAGATTCTCGGGCAGGAACAGCGGGTTGCCGGCCCGGACCCGGTTCGCCGGCCGGTGGTCGCGGTCGTACCGGCCCGAGAGCAGTCCCTGCGCGAGCGGGCTGTAGGCGATCACGACGTGACCGGTCGTCTCGGCGAACGGCAGCAGATCCTGCTCCGGCGACCGGGCGACCAGGCTGTACTGGACCTGGTTGCTCAGCACCCGGCTGCCTAGCGCCGCCTCGGCGGCTCGCCAGCGGTCCAGGGAGTAGTTGCTGACGCCGACCTCGCCGACCAGCCCGACCCGCTGCAGCGCGCGCATGCCACGCATGATTGTCCCGTCCCGGACCAGCGGGTTGGGCTGGTGCACCTGGTACAGGTCGAGCCGGCGGACCCCGAGCCGGTTCGCGCTGGCCACCGCGCGCTGCTCCACGATCGGGGCGACCGGCAGGACCGGGAAGATCTTCGTGGCCAGGAAGGCCGAGCCCCGGTCCTCGCCCAGGGCCTGGCCCAGGATCCGCTCACTGCGGCCGAAACCGTAGATCTCGGCGGTGTCGAACAGGGTCACGCCCAGTTCCAGCGCCCGGCGCACGATGGCGTGCGCCTCCTGCCCGGCGTAGGACGTCCCGTAGCCCCACTCCCGGGAACCGAACTGCCACGTGCCCAGCCCGATCCGGGAGATCCTGGCGTTGGTGCCAATGCTCAGGTACCTCACGCCACCAGGTTAGAGGACGCTGCGGAGCCCGTGTGACACGCCGTGTGACCTGGACATCTGTGACACGGGCGCATTAAAGGGGGAGCATCAGCGCTGTGCAGACATTCCAGATAGGAAGGCCACGCCAATGCTCCCGGAGCCGACCATACCAAAGCGGCGTGCCGCCTCACCGGCCCCGCAACCGTGGGTGATGACTCCGTTGTTCTGCGTACCGGACGAAGACGAGCCTGCCCCGGGTTCCCACCTCGCGCGCCGCCGGCGTGCGAGCCCCCGCGGCCCGGCGGGCCCGCGGGGTGCGAGAAGCAGAGCCAAGCGCGACGGCCTGCCCGATCCGCCGGATCTGCTGGCCGTCACCGCGCAGCGGCTGCGGCGGGCGCTGGCGCGCAGCTTCCTGCGCTACGGCGTTCCCGGTGATCCCGAGACGGCCGTGCACGCGGCCATGAACGTCATCGAGCCGGTGCTGCAGGCGCGGGACACCGAGATCCTGCGGCTGCGCCGGCTGACGCCGGCCGCGCGGCCCAGCCGGTAGCTCCGCGGGTCATCCCCGGCACGTAAGATGCCGGGATGCACGTGGTGGTCACCGGCGGTGCCGGTTTCCTCGGCTCGCGGCTGGCCCGCGAGCTGCTGGCGGCGGGATCGCTGCCGGTCGCGGGCCGCGCGGTCCGCCCGCTGTCCCGGCTGACGCTCATCGACCGGGCACCCGCGCCGCCGGACCTGGCCTCCGACGAGCGGGTGAGCCTGGTCCGCGGCGACCTCGCCGAGATGCTGGACAACGAGGCGACCGTCCGGGACACGCTGAGCGGCGCCGAGGTGGTCTTCCACCTCGCGGCGGCGGTCAGCGGCGAGTGCGAGGCCGACTTCGACTTGGGCCTGCGTGCGAACCTGCAGGTCACCGAGGCGCTGCTGGCATCCTGCCGGGCGCTCGGGACCACTCCGGTGGTGGTGTTCTCCAGTTCCGTGGCCGTGTTCGGCGGGTCCGCCGAGCAGCCGCTCCCGGCCGTCATCGAGGATCACACCCGGCCCGATCCGCAGACCAGCTACGGCACGCAGAAGGTCATGTGCGAGTACCTGCTGGCCGACTACACGCGCAAGGGCTTCCTGAACGGGCGGGCCGTTCGGCTGATGACCGTCAGCGTGCGCCCGGGGCGGCCCAACGCCGCGGCCTCGGGCTTCCTGTCCGGCATCATCCGGGAGCCGCTGGCCGGCCAGCGCGCCGTCTGCCCAGTCGACCCGGGCACCGAGGTGGCTCTGGCCTCACCCGCCAAGGCCGTCGGCGCGCTGCTGCGCGCCGCCACCGCTACCAGCGAGGCCTGGGGCGGCCGGACCGCGCTCACCATGCCCGCGCTCACCCTGACCGTCGCGGACATGGCCGCCGCCCTGACCCGGGTCGCGGGGCCGGCGGTCGCCGCGCTGATCGACTGGGTCCCCGACCCCATGATTGCCCGGATGTTCGACACCTGGCCCGCCCGGATCCGCGCCGACCGGGCCGTCCGGCTGGGCCTGACCCCGGACCCTGATTTCGACTCCGTCATCAGGATGCACCTCGGCGGATCATGACCGACCCTGTGATCCTGGCCCTCCGGGAGATCGTGCCGGTGACCCGAGGAGAACTCGACCTCGGGGGCCGGATGCTCCGCTGGGTCGAGTCGGGGACCGGTACCCCGGCCGTAGTCCTGATCGCCGGCCGGAACGACACGGCATTGTCCTGGGGACCGGTGCTGGCCGCACTGGCGGGCCGGGTCCACGCGGTGGCTTATGACCGTGCGGGGCTGGGCGACAGTGACCCCGATTTCCAAACCCCTTCTACCGAACGGACGGTGGCTGATCTGTCCCGGCTGATCGACGTGGCCGGCGGCGGGCGCTGCCTCGTGGCCGGGCACAGCTACGGCGGCCTGCTCGGCCTCCTGCTGGCCGCGTCCCACCCCGACCAGCTCGCGGGGCTGGTGCTAGTCGATCCCGTGGTTCCCGCCCTCCTGGACTGGATGCCCCGGCCCGCCCGGCGCCTTCTCGGCGCGGCCACGCGGGCCCGGCCGGTCGCCCTGTACGCGACCGGCCGAGCACGGTCGACCACACGCCGCAGGGCTGAATCCGCGGCTGAGGCGTTTGGCGGCGATCGCCGGGTCCGCGACCTGGTCGTGCGGGCCTACCTGGCCTCCGCCGACGGGCCTCACGTGCTGGCCGCGTACCGCGAGGGCCGAGGCATCGCGGCCAGCGAGACCGCCATCCGCCGGACTCTATCCGCACCCGTCGCCCCGGGCCTGCCCATGGTCATCATCAGCGCTGCCGAGGGACGCCCGTCCTGGCTCCGCCGCCGCTGGACCGCGCTCCAGGCCGAACTCGCCGCCGCGCGCGCCGCCCGCCACGTCGTCGCGGCGGGCAGCGGCCACGCCGTGCCCCTGGACCGCCCGGCCTTGGTGGCCGAGGCCATCCTCGGCTGCGTCCAGTGATTACATGGGAGCGTGGACGACGACTACACCTACCAGCGCGGGTTCGGGAACGAGTTCGCCAGCGAGGCCGTGCCAGGCGCGCTGCCCGCGGGACGTAACTCGCCTCAGCGCGCGCCGCTCGGCCTGTACACCGAGCAGATCAGCGGCACCGCGTTCACCCAGCCGCGGGCGGTGAACCGCCGGACCTGGGTGTACCGGATCATGCCGTCGGCGGCGCACCCCCGGTTTTCCCGGATCGGCAACGGAACCCTCCGCGGCACCCCGTTCGACGAGATCGAGCCCGACCCGAACCGGCTGCGCTGGGATCCGCTGCCGATGCCGGGGGCCGACACCGATTTCATCGACGGCCTCTACACCGTCGCGGGCCACGGCGACCTGCGGACCCGCAACGGGATGGCCGTGCACATCTACGCCGCCAACCAGTCGATGACCGGCAGGTACTTCGTCGACTCCGACGGCGAGCTGCTGTTCGTGCCCGAACGCGGCGCGATCACCCTGCACACCGAGCTCGGGTCGCTGGCCGTGGCTCCCGGCGAGATCGCCGTGATGCCCCGCGGCATCAGATTCCGGGTGGAGCTCCCGGCCGGCGCCGCCCGCGGCTACCTGTGCGAGAACTTCGGCGCCGCGTTCACCCTGCCCGAACGCGGCCCGATCGGCGCGAACGGCCTGGCCAACGAGCGCGACTTCATGGCCCCGACGGCCCGCTACGAGGAAGCCACGGGGATGGTGCAGGTGGTGCAGAAGTTCGGCGGGAACCTCTGGGCCGCCGACTACGATCACTCACCGCTGGACGTGGTCGGCTGGCACGGGAACTACGTGCCCTGCAAGTACGACACGGCGAACTTCATGGTGATCGGCACGATCAGCTTCGACCACCCCGATCCGTCCATCTTCACCGTGCTGACCTCGCCCAGCGAGCTGCCTGGCCTGGCCAACGTCGACTTCGTGATCTTCCCGCCGCGCTGGCTGGTCGGCGAGGATACCTTCCGCCCGCCCTGGTACCACCGCAACATCATGTCCGAGTTCATGGGCCTGGTCCGCGGCGTCTACGACGCGAAGGCCGAAGGGTTCGAGCCCGGCGGGGCCAGCCTGCACAACACCTTCACCTCGCACGGTCCGGACGCCGAGACGTTCGCCCGGGCCAGCACCGCCGAGCTGCGGCCGCAGAAGATCGACGGCACGCTGGCCTTCATGTTCGAGAGCCGCTGGATGATCGTCCCCACCGAGCAGGCCATGCGGGCCGGCCACCGCCAGCAGGATTACGACGCCGTCTGGGGCAACCTGGCGCGGTCGTTTACCACATAACCTGGCAGGCGGAGGCACGATGTACATTCCCGCCCATTTCGCCGTCGACGACGGGGCCGTCGACGAGTTGCTGGCCAAGCACGGCGCCGCCGATCTGGTCACGCTGACCGACGACGGCCTGCTGGCTACCATGCTGCCGTTCGCGTACGAGCCGTCGGCTGGCGAGCACGGCGCTCTGTACGGTCACGTGGCCCGGAACAACGACCAGTGGCGCAAGCCGGCCCGCGGCGAGTCGCTGGCCATCGTCCGCGGTCCGGACGCGTACGTGTCACCGTCGTGGTACGCGGCCAAGGCCGAGCACGGCCGGGTCGTCCCCACCTGGAACTACGTCACGGCCCACGTGTACGGCCGGCTCGTGGTGCACGACGACCCGGCCTGGGTCGAGGATGTGGTCCGGCGGCTGACGGCCAAGCACGAGGCCGCCCGGCTGGCCTCGCCCGGGCAGGCGATGCCGTGGTCGGTGGACGACGCGCCGCGGAAGTTCATCGAGGGCCAGCTGCGGGCCATCGTCGGGCTGGAGCTGCAGATCACCCGGATCGAGGCCAAGGCCAAGCTGAGCCAGAACCGCCCGGTCGGCGACGTCGCCGGCATCGTGGCCGGCCTGTCGGCCCGTGGCGACGACCGCAACGCCGCCGCCGTCGAGTACGCCAACGCCGACCGGGTCAACGGCTTGCCCGCCGCGCACTAACCCCCACAGACCCGCAACTTCACGGGCCCGCAACTTCACGGGCCCGCAACTTCACGGGCCCCAAGCACCACGTTTCGTTCGGCTCACTAAAGATTGACTGCGGCGGGGATGACGTCTGAGGCGATTACCTCGAGCGGGGTCACCTGCCAGACGTCGACCACCTGGCCGATCGCGGCCTGGAAGCCCAGGCCCGCCAGCCGGCCGAGCTGGTCGACTACCTCGGCCGCCCTCTCGCCCTTCTCGCCCACGTCGAAGCGGAAGTAACAGGTCTTGGTGATCTCGTCGTAGTCGCGGCCCTCGGCGTAGCAGTGCGCGCGCAGCACGTCGAGCTTATGGGCCAAGGGGTCTAGGTCCGGGGTCGGGAACAGGTTGCACGCGTCGGCGTACCTGGCGACCAGGCGGAGGGTCTTTCGCTCCCCGCCCCCGCCGATCATGATCGGCGGATGAGGCCTGGTCAGCGCCTGCGGTGAGTTCAGCGGGCGCTCCAGCTGGTAGTGCTGGCCCCGGTAGGGACTCTCGTCGCCGCGCCACATCTGCAGGCAGATCTGCAGGGTTTCCTCGAGCCGCTCGAACCGTTCGGCGACCGGCGGGAACGCGATGCCCAGCCCGCGCGACTCCTCCTCGTTCCATGCGGCGCCGATGCCGAGCCAGGCGCGCCCGCCGGACAGCACGTCCAGCGTCGTGACGGTCTTGGCCAGGATGCCGGGGTGCCGGTACACGGCCCCGGTGACCAGGGTGAGGAGCTTGGCCCGCGAGGTGCACGCGGCCAGGTAGCCGAGCGTCGTGTAGGCCTCGAGCATCTCGCGCTCGGGGGCGCCGACCCCGCGGATCTGGAAGAAGTGGTCCATCACCGCGATGAAGTCGAAGCCCGCCTCGTCCGCGGTACGGGCGACGGTGCCCAGGTCTGCGCCGAGGCGGGCGGGGCCGTCAGGGGTGGTGAAGTCGGGGATCTGCAGGCCGAGTTGCACTGCGCTACCTCCGGTGCCGGGTCCGGCTTCTTAGCCTTTCATGAGCTCCGGGCGGCGCTCGTACAGGGCCTTCAGCGACCGCAGGAACGCCTCCCGGTCCGCGGGCGGGAGCATGGCGAGGACCTCCTCCTCCCGGCGCCGGATGCCGGCCTCCACCGACCGGCGCAGCCGGTCGCCTGCCGGGGTCAGTGACAGCAGGTGCACCCGCCGGTCGGCGTCGTCCGGCTGGCGGTGAATGAGCCCGCGCTCCTGCAGTTCGTCCAGGACGCTGATGATGCGGCTCTTGTCCGCGTTGATGGCCTGGGCGAGCGCGGCCTGGGTACGCACCGGCTGCTCGACCAGCGCGGTGAGCACGATGTAGCCCCACATCGAGATGTCGTGCACGTGCAGCACGGGTTCCTCGCGCGCGATCAGCGCCCTGGTCAGGGGCGCGAACATCGCGGCGAGGTCCCTCCGGTCGTCTGGGAACACGCTCATCGTGCCGGCATGATAACAGGGTTGCGCAGATAATAAACTCAATCATACGATACGAGACAGCATACTATATGAGGAGGCATACGCACCATGGCGGCCCCAGACACCGGCAGCCCAGGCACAGAGAGCTCAGGCATTGAGAGCGGGGGCATCGTGGGGCTGGACGCCCGGGCCGTGCGGGCCAGCGTCCAGGTGGTGTCGCAGGCCACCGCCGCCGACCTGGCCCGGCCGACGCCGTGCGCCGACTGGACGCTGGCCGACCTGCTCGCGCACATGACGGCGCAGCACAACGGCTTCGCCGCCGCGGCGGCCGGGGAAGGCGCGGATCTCGTCCGCTGGCAAACAGGGGCGCCAGCGGCCGACCCGGTAGGGGAGTACGCCGCCGCGGCTGGGCGGGTCCTAGCCGCGTTCGCCGCGGCCGGCGTGCTGGGCCGGGAGTTCACGCTGCCGCAGATCAGCACGCAGCTGCGGTTCCCGGCCACGGAGGCGATCGGGTTCCACTTCGTCGACTACGTGGTCCACGGGTGGGACGTGGCCCGGGCGCTCGGCCTGGGCTACGACCTGGAGCCGGACGTGCTGGCAGCAGCCCGGCCGATCGCCTGGGCGGTGCCCGACGGCGAGCGGAGACGGCGGCCGGGGGCGGCCTTCGCGCCGCGGGTGCCCGTGACGGGCGGCGGCGCGCTGGACGAGATCGTCGCGCTGCTCGGCCGTCGTCCCGACTGGCCTGGGTGAGCGTCAGCGTTACCGTTGAGCCATGGGCGCTGACCGGGTCGACGCGGTGATCATCGGAGCCGGGCTGGCCGGTTCGGCCACGGCGTGGGCGCTGGCCCGTCGGGGCCGCTCGGCGGTGGTCCTGGAGGCCTTCCAGCCCGGGCACCGGCGCGGCAGCTCCCACGGCAGCGCCCGGATCTTCCGGAGGGCCTACCCCGATCCGCTCTACGTCCGGCTGACCGGCGAGGCCCAGCGGCTATGGCGGCGACTAGCCGACGAGGCGGGCGAGGAACTGGTGCGGACCACGGGCGGCCTCGACTTCGGCCCGGCCCGCAAGCAGGAGAAGATGCACGAGATCCTGAGCGCGTTCGGGGTGCCCGTGGAGCTGATGCCGCCCGCGGCGGCCGCCGAACGCTGGCCCGGCGTGGCGTTCGGCGACGACCCGGTCATGTTCCACCCCGACGCCGGGGTGATCGACACGGAGCGCGCCATGAGCGTAATGCGCGCGCTGGCGCAGGCGCGCGGGGCGCAGATCCACTACGGCTCGCCGGTGATGAGCGTATCGGCCTCGGTTTCGGGGTCCGGGGCGGTGGTGCGCACGGCCGACCGGTCCTGGCACGCGCCCGTCGTGGTCGTGGCCGCGGGAGCCTGGGTGGAACCGCTGCTCGGCGGGCAGGTACGCCTGCCGCCGCTGGTCGTGACCCAGCAGCAGGCCTTCCATTTCGCCCCCCGGACCCCGGCCGGATCGCGGCCGGTCTTCATCTATCACGGCGAGGTCGCCATGTACGGCCTGCTGGCCGGGAGGGACGGCGAGGTGCCCGGCGCGGTCAAGATCGGCGAGCACCGCCACGGCATGATCACCACGGGGGATGACCGCGACGGGATCGTCAGCCCGGCCGGGCGGGAGGAGGTCCGGGCGTTCGTCCACAGCACGATCGAAGACCTCGATCCGGACCCGGTCGGCGAGCTGACCTGTCTGTACACCTCCACGGCGACCGAGGACTTCATCCTGGACCGCCAGGGCCCGTTCGTGGTCTGTTCGGCCTGCTCCGGCCACGGCGCCAAGTTCGCGCCGCTCACCGGCGAGATCGCCGCCGACCTGGCCTGCGGGGATCAGCCGCTGGATCCGCGCTTCACCCTCGCGGCGCACCGCGGCTGAGCCGCTGCCGTCCCGCCGCTTCACCCTCTCGGCGCAGCGCGGCTGAGCTCCGGGACTGGCGGGACTCAGTCCACGTGGACTGCGGCTCCGCATCGCGGGCACCGATACGGACGACGCTGGGCCATGGACCGCACGACGGCAAAGTAGACATAGGGGAACCCCAGCTTCGGGATTTCCCGTGTCGCCTCGACGGTTCCGTGGGTCGGGCACTGGCCGGTCTCGGTCTGGACTTCTTTGGCCATGATTCGCCTCCTGCTGGTCTCGTCGCGCCGTACTGTACCCCCGCCGGGCACGACGGTGCGGGCCGAACCGGTGCCGTACCCTATGCGTGATAGTAGATGGCGCCGGCCGAGATAGTCCGGTGCGATCACGTCCGGGAGCGAGATGCGTCAGTTCGGCGAGCTGGAAGCCGTGGTCATGGACCGGCTGTGGGAGTGGGGACGTCCCGCGCTGGTCCGCGAGATGGTCGAGGACCTCCGCCGGGACCGGCCGCTGGCCTATACCACCGTGATGACGGTGATGGAGAACCTGCACCGCAAGGGCTGGCTGCGCCGGGAGCGGGACGGCCGGGCCTGGCGCTACGAGCCGACGAGCTCCCGGTCGGCGTATACAGCAGCGCTGATGAACGACGCGCTCGGCACCAGCACGGACCGGCGTACGGCACTGGCCCATTTCGTGCTCCAGATGAGCCCGCATGATGTGAAGTTGCTGCAGCAGGCGCTCGACCAGGCGCACGGCCAGGCGCCGAACCCTCCGGAAGAAGGCGACACCCGGTGACGATAGCGGCGGTCCTGCTGGCCTACGCGGTGGGTGTCGGCACGCTGGGCGCGGGGATGCTGGCCCGGGCCGGCTGGACGGTCCGCGCGCCGCTGCTCGCTATCCTCACCTACCTGGCGGCGGCCTGGTCTGTCGTCGCCGCGCTCGCCCTGGCCGGCTTGACCCTGGCGGTCCATGCGACCGCCCTCGGCGGTGCGCTGAGCCAGCTGATCGGGGCCTGCGTGCTGCGGCTCCGCGCCGCGTACGCCACACCGGGCGGCATGGCCGCGGCCGGGGCCGGGCTCGTACTGACTGGCGCGGTCGCGGGTCGCACCGGGGTGACCGCGGCCCGCCACCTTCGCCTCACCCGTCGGCAGGCGCTGCGGCACGCGCGGACCGCCCGGCTGGTCGGGCGTCCTGAGCCCGCCCTCGGCGCCGTGCTCGTGGAGCACTCCCAGCCGGCCGCCTACTGCGTCGCGGGACGACACCCCACGGTGATCTTGACCACCGCCGCCCTGCGGGTCCTGGCTCCCGGTCAGCTCGAGGCTGTCATGGCCCACGAACGAGCCCACCTCACCTGGCGTCACCACCGGCTGGTGGCCATGGCCCGGATCAGCTGCCGGGCGCTGCCGTTCCTGCCCGTGATGCGGGACGCGGAAGCGCAGGTGGAACGCCTGGTGGAGTTGCACGCAGACGACGCGGCAGTTCAGGCTCGCGATCCGAATTCGCTGGCCACCGCCCTGGTCGTTATGGCGGCGGCCGACGCTGCCGTCTCTGCCACGGTCCTCGCCTCAGCCGCCACTGACGTGGCGCAGCGGATACACCGGCTGCTGCGCCCAGCCGAACCCCTCGGCAGGTCGCGGCGCCTACTCCTGCGAGCCATGGCCACCGGGCTTGTGCTGGGGCCGCTGATCATGGCGCTGGCCCCAGCCGTACTCGCGCTGGCGCTGGGACGGGTTCCTCAGCCCTAGATACCGGCCGTCCGCGATACCGGCCAGCCGCCCTTGAATATCGGCCGTCCCCCTTTCGGCGGTGTGACGCAGGTCGCACCAGCTGGTGCCCTCCGGACCGAACATTTGCTAACTACTATTCGTCTTAGTAGTAGAAGCTACGGTCCGAAGGATAGGAGGACGCTAATGGTCGGGTGTCTCGGCCAGTCTCGGCCGGGTCCGCGCCCGCGCCGTGCGCGCGCCCCGCAGGCCCGGCGTCCCGCGGGTGGTTCGCGGGAGCGCCGACGATCCGGCCGACCAGGGTCGGCCGCTCCGCCCGGTCCGGTTAGCGCCGCCGCCGGATCCCGCCGGGGCGCGGGGCATCTGGAAGCAGCGTCGCATGACGTCTCAGAAGTCCTATCGGAGGTAGTACGCCGAGATTCGTGCGCACCGGCCCGATCGGTGCCGTGCGAGTGAGGAAGGAAGAGTAAGTGGCAGATAACCGGGTTCGCCGCACCGCAGGTAGGTCAGCCGTGCGCGCGAAAGCAACGCCGGCGAAGCAGCGTGCCCGCGAGCGGATCGCCGCCGAGCGAGCGGCCAGGAAGGGTGCCGAAGCACGCCGACGGTTGCTGGCCGCGGGCGGGGCGGTCACGGCGGTGCTGGCCATCGTCGCGGTACTGGTGGTGGTCAAGCTGACCGCAAGTCCTGCGCACCGGGCCGCCAGCGAATCCGCCGCGCCTGCGACCCTCGTCCGGCAGGTCACCGCCGTGCCCACTGCCACCCTGGCGCAAGTGAGCGCGGGCCAGGCATCCACCCTGCTGCAGACGGTAAGGACACCCGGCCCGCTGCTGACGCTCGACGGCAAGCCGGCGATCGTCTTTGTCAGCGAGGAGTCCTGCCCGTTCTGCGCAGCCGAGCGCTGGGCACTGACCGTCGCCCTGTCACACTTCGGTACCTGGAGTCAGCTCGGCATCACCAAGTCCTCCGCCACTGACGTCTACCCCAACACCGCCACCCTGTCGTTCCGTTCGGCGCGCTACCGCAGCACGGAACTGGCGCTGAGCACCACCGAGCTGACGGACAATGCCGGCTACCCCCTGCAGCCTCAGACCCAGCTGGACGCCAGCCTCATTGCCAGTTACGACGTGCCGCCGTACGTCAACAGCGTGGACCAGTCCGGGGCCGTCCCGTTCCTGGACATCGGGAACCGGTTCATCCTGGCCGGGGCGCAGTACGACCCACAGGTGCTGGCCGGGCTGTCCGCGGCCCAGATCGCCGATCAGCTCGGTAACCCATCCAGTCCGGTAGCACAGGCGGTCGACGGATCGGCCAAGGTGATCATCGCGGCCATCGACCAGGTCCTGCACGCCAATTCGGGTCGCGGCTAGTGCGCTGACCACAACGTTCACCGCCATGGGCACGGTGGTGCTGACCGGCAGGCCGCCATTTCGCCGCTGACGGAGTCTCATAGCGACCGAAGCCCCCAGGTCGACCCGGCCGGGTCAGCCTGGGGGCATATAGAAGCGAGCGCCTGATTGGCTGCGGTTCAGCTGCCGGCGGTCTCCGCAGCCGCCGCTTCCTTCTGCTCGACGAGTTCACCTTGATCGTGATCTGGATTTCCTCGCTCACGACCATCCTGCCATCCAGTATCATGCTGAAACTCAGGCCGAAATCCTTCCGGTTGATCTTGGTCGTGGCGCCGTAGGCAATACGGTGTCCCATCATCCCCGCGTCGTTGAACTCCCCGTACTTCGCTACGTCAAGCACCACGGGGTGGGTGGTCTCCTTGATGGTCAGATCGCCGGTCAGCTTGTAGTTGTCTGCACCGCTCGGCTCGACGCTGGTGCTCTTGAACTTGACTTCGGGGTACTTCTCTACTTCGAGGAAGTTCGACGAGCGGAGGTCGTTGTCCCTGATCCCGTTGTTGGTACGGATGCTAGCGGTAGAGATAGTCACCTCTACCGTCGCCGTCTCCGGGTGGCTGGGGTCGATATCGGCGATCGCGCTGAACTCGTCAAAATAGCCTCGCACCGTCATCATCCCCAGGTGCCTGGCGGAGAATTCAATCTGCGTGTGATACGGATCGAGCTGCCAGTTGCCCATAAAGGGCCTCCTTTGCTCCCCCCACAGGCCGGACGCGACACGATCGTGCCGTCAAGTGCGATCGTAGCGAAGGTGCTCCCGCCTTCTGGAGGCAGCCCTCCATATAATGACCCTGGTGAGCGGTGCTCTAAATGGGGTAGCGGGTGGGTTCGGTGACGTACTGCCGTCCCGAGGGTGTGGTCCACCGGATCTCGCCGCTGGGCAGCTGCTCGGCCGTCCACCGCGGGTCCTGCTTGAGCCGGTGGTCGAACCGGCATTTGGGGTTCCCGTTGCACATACAGGTTCTGCCGCCCGCCTGGTACGGGACGTTGTGCTCGAAATCGCAGTTCGCGGCCGGCCTGCGGCAGCCCGGCCCGGTGCACGTGGCGTGCCGGACCTGGGCCAGGTGCCGCAGCAGGACCCCGGGATCATGGCCCTGGGCCTCATGCCGGTGATCACATTCCCCGGTGGGGATCGGCCCGATCTGCAGGAGCAGGTCCCGCTGCCCAGAGATCCCGGTGGAGAACCGCCAGGTGCCGTATCCTCCGGCCGGGCCGGGCTGATCGGCGGGGATGAGGGTGAATGATGGTCGGCCGGGCAGCCCAGGCCCGCCGGGTGTGTGCCGGGTGTGTCCCGTTTGGGCGGGCTGGCGGGGGCGGCCCGGGCGCAGCCGTGCCCGATGGCGTGCCCCAGGCTGTCGGTGACCGTCACGCACCAGGTCGGCCGGGCGCTGCGGGCGGCGGCGGCGGCCAGGTCCCGGGCCAGGTCGGGGTCGATCGGGCCGAGGCCAGCCATCTCGCCGGGCCGGTCGGCGAGGCCGAGGAGGGTGGCGGCGGGGATGGTGAGGGTGACCCGGCCGGCGCGATGATCGCGGCCTTATCCCGGCTGAGGACCCCGGTCCGGAACGCCGCCCTGGTGCCGGGCAGGTTGACTTCCAGGTACCAGGCCAGGGCCAGCATGTCCCCGGCGTCCCGTGCGGACACCCCCAGTACCGCGCCCAGTTCCCGCCCGGTGAACTCATCACCGCTCTCCGGCATCCCCGCCGGGCCTTCCGCCGCGGCCCCGGCCGCTGGACGCCGCCGGATCAGCTCGGCCACCGCGGCATGCTTGCGGGCACTGGCATTCGCCTCCACCCGGTCCCACGCACTGATGACGCCCAGCAGCTCATCGTCAGAGGCGCCGGCGTAGCGGTCGTCGCCCCCGGCCACCTCCTCCAGGAACGAGGCCAGCACCGCGCACCCCGGCGCGACATCCAGGGGCTTGGCGGTGGCGAACCCGGCCGCCGGGCTCGCGTACTCGCCCGGGAAGGACTGCGCGGACCCGGGCATCCCCGGGCCGCGCCGCCCGGCCGACACGGCACCGGCCGCGGCCAGGACGGCGGTGTGCCCGGTCCGGGCCGCCAGCTCCGCGGCATAGGCCTGGTCGGCACTCACCTCGCGGGCCTCGGCGATCAGCGCGGTCAGCTCGTCATCATCCAGCCCCGGCGGCGGCGCGTTGTCGGGACCCTCGTCCTCCTCCGGGTCGCCGGGATACTCATCCTCGGCCCGGGCGGCCAGCCAGGCCTCGTCCCAGTCCGGGCTCTGCGGCACCAGCGTCCAGTCCGGGGAGCCGAGCGACGGGTGATCACCGGGTCCCGCGGGCGTGCCGTCGTCTGGCCCAGGGTGGCGGGGTGCCGGTGTGTCGCTCATGTACTGCGGTCCGTTCGGAAGAATGATTTGCTATCAAACATGGTATCGAGAAAGATCATCCGAAGCTTGACGACACGCCGAGTTCTGCGAGCCGTACAAGCAGAAATTTCCTGGACGCCGGGGAGTCTGGTGCCGGTCCCAGCCACTCATGTTGGGGACCGAGCGGGCGAGATAGTCCCGTCTAATCCGAGAAACTCGCGGCCAGCAGGAGGGCGGCGGCGATGCTCAGCAGTGCCGGGCAGATCTTGAACCGCCGGTTATCCATAGTGATCGGGTTGAACCCAGCGAGGCCCTGCCGGGTGAGGATCGCATGGGCGGTGCCCAGGCGGCGAGGAGTGCCGCGCTGAGGTAGGCGAGGACTGCACTCATGGCCGGATGATCACTGCGGGCGCGGCCGGGAGCCAGAGGCCTCCGTCGCCCGCCGAGGCCAGGCTCACCCGCCGCGGCGCGGCTCCCCGGCCAGGATGGCGGCCAGCGCACTGAGCGCTGCCGGGCGCAGCGCGTAGTAGGCCCACACGCCGCGCTTGTCGCGGGTGAAGATCCCGGCGTCGACCAGGATCTTCAGGTGGTGGGAGACGGTTGGCTGGGTCAGCCCGAGGGGCTCGGTCAGGTCACAGACGCAGGCCTCGCCGCCCTCGTGTGCGGCGACCATGGACACCAGGCGGAGCCGGGTCGGGTCGGCCAGAGCCTTGAGGGTGCGGGCCAGGTCGGCGGCCTGGTCCGGAGTGAGCGGCTCGCGCAGCAGCGGCACGCAGCAGTCCTGGGCCAGCGGCAGCGCGGGCCGGCCGCGGGTCGCGGCGGGTGCGGTCATCTGCCCAGTATGGACTAGGTATTGACAGGTGTCTATTTCTCCGGCACAGTAGGCATCGATAATCATCTATGTAAGGAGGCTCGCGGTGAGCGACACGACGGCCGACGTGCTGCGAGAGCAGGTCCGCTCCCGGTATGCCGAGGCGGCCCGCGCGGTTCTGGAGCCGGGTACCGGGCAGGCCGGGTGCGGTGACGGTGAATCGTGCTGCGGCGCGGGGCCGGCGGCTGCGGAGGCGGTCGGCGGCTTCAGCGAGGACCTGTACCGCGAGGGGGAGACCGACGGGCTGCCAGCCGACGCGGTACTGGCCAGCCTGGGCTGCGGGAACCCGCTGGCGGTGGCAGAACTGCGCGGCGGCGAGCGGGTGCTGGACCTGGGGTCGGGCGGCGGGATCGATGTGCTGCTGTCGGCCCGGCGGGTCGGGCCGTCCGGATTCGCCTACGGCGTGGACATGACCGATGACATGCTCGCCCTGGCCCGACGCAACGCGGCCCAGGCCGGCGCGCACAACGTGGAGTTCCTCAGGGGCCATATCGAGGACGTGCCGCTGCCGGACGCTTCGGTGGACGTGGTGATCTCCAACTGCGTGATCAACCTGTCGGTCGACAAGCCGGCCGTGCTGGCAGAGATGTTCCGGGTGCTGGTGCCCGGCGGGCGGATCGGGATCTCCGACATCGTGGCCGAGGACCAGATAAGCCCGGCGGACCGGGCGGCGGCCGGGTCCTATGTCGGGTGCATCGCGGGTGCGCTGTCGCGGGCGGAGTACCTGGACGGGCTGGCGGCGGCCGGGTTCACCGGCGCGTCGGTGACCTTCACCCACCAGGCGGTCCCGGGGATGCACTCGGCTATCATCCGGGCCGTCAAGCCGGGCTGACCAGAAGGAGCGTGCGTGATGGCTGACACGCCGGAGGTGCTGTTCGTGTGCACCCACAACGCGGGCCGGTCTCAGATGGCCGCCGCGCTACTGAACCAGCAGGCCGCCGGGCGGGTCCGGGTTACCTCGGCGGGCTCCCAGCCCGCCAGCGAGCTGAACCCCGCCGTGGTGCAGGCCATGGCCGAGATCGGCCTGGACATCTCCCATGAGTTTCCCAAGCCGCTGACCGCCGGGAAGGTCCAGGCCGCCGACATCGTGATCACCATGGGCTGCGGTGATGCCTGCCCGGTCTACCCCGGCAGGCGCTACCTGGACTGGGACCTGCCCGACCCCGCCGGGCTCACCGTCGAGCAGGTGCGGCCCATCCGCGACGAGATCAGCGCCCGGGTACGCGCGCTGATCAGCGAGCTAGATACCTGATCGGCCCGGTCTCGCCGCGCGCCGGTTTCCAGAGTCGGCAGGGTCCCTATCTGGGGAGTGGGTAGGCCGGCTGCCGTGCGGTCGACGTTTCGTCACGTTCAT
>Ga0116218_1000409_pt1 | contig 30085 bp, 29 predicted proteins | sample Sb_taG_2_FD_88966 | JGI IMG/M metagenome (GOLD analysis project Ga0116218, IMG submission 88966) | Peat soil microbial communities from Weissenstadt, Germany - Sb_50d_5_LS metaG | ecosystem: Environmental > Terrestrial > Soil > Wetlands > Peat | place: Germany: Weissenstadt | collected 2010-09-21 | reverse complement strand
GTAATCTTCGTTCTATTCCCGTTGGTCATCTGGACGGGGCTGGCAATGTCCCTCTCCTTCGTTTCCGCGTTTCCCGCGACCGTCACTCTGCTCGGCGGCCAGCAATCCGCGCGCACGCTGCACTTTTTCGTTTCCGTGGCTCTCGTGCTCTTCCTGCTCGTCCACGTCGTGATGGTTTGCGTATCCGGATTCCGGAATCGCATGAGGGCCATGATCACCGGCCGCGCCGATGCCAATAAGGAGCGCGTATGAGCAACCTCTCGCGCCGCAAATTAATCGTTTCCGGCCTCGCCGCGACCGCCGGCGTCTCGGGCCTGGGCGTAGCCGCGCACCTGGCCGAAAAGTATGGGCTGGTGCCGCCCGATCACGGCGGCATCTGGGGCCTCGGCGAAACGATGACCTACGCGGCCCAGCGGCTGCTGACCAGGCACTCGCTGGCCCGTGAATTCCCTAAGAGCAAGATTTCCAATCCGCCGCTCGCGAATGAAATGCCGCCCCTGAGCGATGCGTTCAAGCGCCTCCAAGCCGGCGGATTCGCGGACTGGCGGCTCACGATCGACGGCATGGTCGCCAAGCCCGCGTCGTTCTCGTTAGCGCAGCTCAAGAGCTACCCCTCTCGCAGCCAAACCACCATCCTCGCGTGCGAAGAGGGCTGGTCCTACATCGCCGAGTGGATCGGCGTTCCGCTCTCCCACGTCTTGGACCTTGTCGAGGTCCACCCGCAAGCCAGATACGTCGTGTACTTCTCGATTGATACCGACTGGTGGGATAGCATCGATATGGCCGACGCCTTGCATCCGCAAACTTATCTCGCCTATGGCATGAATGGCGATGAACTCCCCGTCGGCAACGGCGGGCCTCTTCGCTTGCGGCTCCCCCGCCAGCTCGGCTACAAGAGCGTGAAATTCATCACCCACATGACGGTAACGGACAATCTGAAAAAGTTCGGCAAAGGTCTGGGCTCGGAAGCTCCCGAATCAGGCTATGCCTGGTACGCCGGCATCTGAGAGGGGTGTCGCAGTGGAGTGGCGAATCTCTGTCGCGAATCCCTGGCCCACGAGCGAGCCAATTCTGTGAGATGAGTCGAGGACCCAAGCGGCGCGAGAGGGCACGGCGCCGCTATTCCGTTCGAGAGAAGGTGGCGTGTGAAGCTTCGCCTTCGCCGAGCGAGACGAGCAGGCGGCGCAGCTTGGCGCGATCTTCAAGGCCCATGCCCACCCATTCGAATCCCGCTTGATGCGAGCGCACGAAGCGCACGACGGCCTGCGCATTGATCGAGCGCATTCCCGCAGGAATGCGGAACGTCGCCGAGGTGCCGACGGCAAGCTGCATATCGCCACTGACCATGCCGCCATCGAGACTCAGCACATTGATCGAAAGCGATTGCTTCCCCTGCGCCGAGCTGACCACCGCGGGCACTGAGTGCGACAGCCGCACGCGGCGATACCGGCGATGCCGCACAAAATCGCGTTCCGGCCGCGGATCGAGCGGCGCGAGCGCGAGAACTGCCGCGTCCAGCCCCGATTTCGGAATGAACGCGCGCAGCCATTCGGCATCAATCTTCGCAAGAGCCTGCGCGACGGCGGTACGAATCTCGTCAGGATAAGCCCAGCCGAAAGTTTTTCGGTCTTCCAGAAAATGACGCAGGCGCTCGGCCGTGCCTGGCGCGCGAATGCGGCCCAGCGCCTCGATCGCTTTCACGCGCAGAAATTCGGAACTTCCCGGCAGCGCTTCACCTTCGACAATCTTCAAAAGCTTGTCAGACGTTTCCGGATCGCCGCACATCCCGATTTCGTCCACAGCGAAAGGCATCACCAGCGAATCGAATAAATCAAGCACACTTACCAGAACGCGGCCCCGCTCCGGCGCGCCCGCGATCGCCAATTGCCGCACTACCGCATCTTGAAACGAGCGCTGCCCTTCACTCAATCGCGCGGGAAGATATTCACCCAGCGCCATGGGATCCAGCCGGCTGAGAAGCCCGACCACGCTCGCGGCCTTCGACAGCGGATCCGAGCGCAGCGCCGCGCGCAAAGGCTGCGCGCAGGGCTCGCCGATAGCTTTCGCGAGTTCCACAACGCGCTCGCGTTCATTGCGCCGCGTGGTCCGCGAAAGACGAATCGCCAATTGTTCCGACGAAGCCTGCGGCACGCGCCGCAAAACATCCGTAAGGCTCGCGTCCACCTTGTCCGAATTCACCGCATCATCAATGAATTCCGAAACGCGATTTTCAATCCCCAGCCGCGGGCGCAACCCTTGCACCCAGCTCGGCCGCACCGCTTCGAGCAAATTCAGCGAATCGAGCGCCTGAATCATCGCCCGGTAATAACGCCGCGAAGCCGCTTCCTGACTCAACCGCACGAATGCCGCGCTCAGCAAAGATTGCAATTCCTGCTCGCGCTCTTCCTGCATCTGCTTGCCAATTTCGGCAAGCGCAGTCTGCAAGCGTTGGCTGGCAGCCCGGCTGTAGAGTTCAGCAAGTTGCCCGAGCCCAATCGCCGCTTTGCGCCGCGCCTCAGAATCCTTATTGCGCACGCACGCAGCATAGTGCAGCAAAATATCGCCCGCGGCATCGGATTCGCCGCGGCCAAGCAGCTCTTCGACGAATTGCTGCACGTTCCGCGGCGGAATGCACCAAGCCTCGGTCGAGAGCAACACCTGCTTTTTACCCGACTCCGGAACCTTGGCCCAGAATTGCCGGTCGAGCAAATCCGCATGCGATTCGACAGCGATCCCAGCCTTGGCCATCTTGTCTTCGCGCGCGCGCAACATCTTGCGCAGCGTGTCGACTTCCTGGCCCATCTTGTCCAGCAATTGACGCACAGCATTAACGCGCACTTCGCCGCGCTGATAGCGCTCCAGCGCGAATCGAATCGCCAAATCTTCGGCGAGCCGCACAAGCGTAGTGCCGTCAAGCTTGGCTTTCGGCGCGGTAGCCATCACGCCGGCAAGCGCCTGCCGCAAAGTCACCTGCGCGTTTTGCGGCAGATGCGCCAGCTTCGCTTGCCACGCCGTAGCGTCGAGATTCTGCGTATTGCCGTGCCCCTGCGTCGCTTCACCGAACTGCGCGAGCAATCGCAGCAGACTGTGCATCTCCGGTTCGCTGAGAGGCAGCGGTTCTTGCGAGACAGCACCCGCTCCGCCGCCACCTGTTCCGCTTGTGGCGAGCCCGCCGAAGAATCCGAATGAGCCGCCGCCGGTTGGAGCGCCATTCCCCGCGCCCGTTCCAGTTCCTTTGCCGACGCCGCCGCCCGGCCCTGCCGCGCCTGAATAGCCGCCGCCGCTTGGTCCGGCGAACGATTCCGTCCCGGCGCCCGAGCCGCCGCCAGGATGCGCGGCACCTTCGGCTGCGGCGATGAGCTGAATCATTTTCTCCGGGCTTCGGAACCATTCTTGAATCTGATCGGAATCTCCGCCCAGCGTGCGCACGGTCAATTGCGCGGCAACGCGCGCTTCGGAATAGGCCGAATCTTCAGCCACGAAGCGAATCTCATTCACGCGAATCGACCCGCTCGAATTCTTCCCTGAAAACTCGGCGAGCTTTTCCGCGAGTCCCGAAGCCTTCGAGCCCGTCTCCATAAACGCGCGAATGAAAAGCGCGAATTCGTGGCGCTCCAACCCCCTCCCGAAGCAAATGCTCGCAATCCCAGCCGCGCTAAGCAAATTGGCGAAACTGCGCTCTGCAGGAGTGGTTTCTAACGGTACACCGTCAAGGAGGAGCTGGGATCCAGTTGCTCCCAGCAGCAGCCCAGTCGGCCCAGCCGCCGAAATAGCCTCGCTCAATTCCTCAAAAGCAGAGTCAAATTGGGCCGCCGAGCGCACATGCTCCAATCCATACAACCGGGCGAACTTCAACAAAACATTGAGGCTACGGACAAAAGCGCGTGCGTTCGGTATGGTCGTTTCGCTGGGCATCTAGGACACTTCGGCTACGTGCAATTCACCTGCCTATGGGAATTAGTGTACTAGGACTATCGGCGGGCGAAATGGTACGACCGTACTATCGGTGCGAAACATACATTTGCGACTCGCCCGCACCGTCCGCACGGCCAGGCGTCAGGGGGCCTTGTATACAGGGACCAGGAAGTACGCTTCGTAATTGATTTTGCTGGAGTTACCGCAGGATTGGATTTCCCAGTAAATAGGCGGCGCGGACGCCAGATTCGTGGTCGGCTGATCGGCGGGAACGTGAAATTCCACCGGAATTTCCGCGCCGGCATACCCTGCGAGACGCTCGCGATCGAGCGTGGCCTCTTCCTTGTAAATCTCGTAGCACACCACGCGCGTGGAACGATTCTGGCCGCTGCCGGTGGTCACATATTTTTCCTGTACGCACCGCAGCGTGAGCGTCAGCGCGTCGATGTCTTCCATGTGATGCGGCGCCCTCAGTCGAGCCCGCAGAGTTCCGCCCAGCGAGTAGGGGAACGAATCGTAGCTCAGAAAGCTATTGCCGTAACGAATCAGGTCCGCCAGCATCTGCAGCCAGCGGTACCAGAAAGCGAGGCCGGCCAGAGCGAACAGCGACGCAAAAATCGCAAAAATCATCGCGCCGCGGACATTCAATCCGATCCAGAAAAATGGAACGAGAAACGCGGACCACAGCAGCGCGGCGACCAGGCGTCCAATCATGGCATCGAACGCCGAGAAGGCCACGCCTTCCTGATGCCAGTGAAAATCGTACAGCCACGGTTCGCCAGGGCGCTGAGCCGCGGCCCTCAGGTACCGCCACTTCCGCGCGACTCCGACCAGGCCGTGAATCAGAAAAAATGCGCCGCTAAGAAAAAATAGCGCCCCGAAAATTCCGATCACCGCGTCGGGAACCGGTTTGCTCACATTGACGACGCGCAGGGCGGCCAGGCTGATCCACACCCCGACTGCCAGGAACGGGACGCCGAACAACACCGCGCCCCAGCCATTGATCGTCGTAGCGCTCTGCGTGGGATGATTTTCGAGAATGGGCGCCGAATTCGCGCCCAGCGCCGGATCGAGCGTCGGGTCGGTGATTCCACGCGTGAACGTGATTGTCATGGCGCCTCTTTCCCAAGTTTGTCGGGTGCGCTCGATCAGAGCAATGGGACTTTGCCGAAATGGTAATGGACGAAAGGCGGAAATTCAGCGCAAGTCGGGTAAGATCAGCTCCACCAGGTCGCGGACCCAGTAAGAGTAGAATTGCGAGTCGCAGATTTTGTGCGTGCCGTATTTTCCCCGTAGGGGCGCGGCTCGCTGCGTCCGCTCTTCGTAATGCCTACCGGGATGCCCGCACGGACCTCGCCGCAAATCGGTCTCGCAGTTCCGGCGTCCCTTCGGACCTACAGACGAGCACGATATCAGCAAAGTCACTGAAAACTGGAAACGTCAAAACTGGGAGAAAACCACCGGCAAGCTGCCGGCGCTACAAAGGAGAATTTGGCATCAGCAGCAAGCGCTGCGCTGCGAGAACACAGCGAACGGTCGCCGCGCGTGTTTCGCGCCGCGCAAGACGTGACTACTAAGGAAGGCCCATGCGCTTCACCAAATCCGCGTACCTCTTATCCGATCGCAGCGAACTCAACTCCGGCGCAACCTTGATATATGGCATGAACGCGCTCTTCTGAGCGTAGCCCTTTTCCAGCCAGGCGAACGCTTGATCTTTCTCCCCGAGCATCGCGTAATCGCCTGCTACGAGCGCCGGATCGACATACGCGTGCTTGCTCAGTTCCGCCATCTGCTCCACATCCCGCCGCAACGCTCCCTGATATCCGCCTTTCGCATACGCCTCTTGATTCGCCTTCACCAGCGCGATCCCTGCCGCATCATTGTTGCCCGCGACCTGCTTCATCCACTCGTCCAGCCACAGGTCGTATTGTCCCAACATGCGGTATGCCGTGGAGAGGTGGTTATGCGCGTTGGCGTACGTGGGATCGATCTCCACGATCTTTTTGCACTCTTCGACGGACTTCGCGGGCTCCCCGGTATAGAGATAGGCCTCGCATAAATTGTCGAGCGCGTTCATGTTCAGCGGATCGAGAGCGATGGCGCGATTGATATTTTCGATCGCCTCGTTCATCCGCCCCAGGTATTCGAAATGAATTGCGTAAAGGATGTGCGCCCGCGAGTTGTTCGGATCGAGCTGCAGCGCACGCTGAAATTCGCGCTCGGCGTCATCCCACTTCCAATCGTCGTCGTACGCGATCCCCAGCAATGCGTGCGCTTCGGGGAGCGCCTCGTCGATCGCCAGCGCCTTTCTAGCCTCGGCCATGGCTTTGGGCTTGGTCTCGGCAGCCGGCACGGCGGTATACACGGACAGGACGTCGTAGTATTCCGCCAGTCCGATGTGCGCCTGCGCGTAATTCGGATCCTTATCAATGGCTTGCTGGAAGTAGTCCTTCGATTTCGCGATGCCCTCCCGCGTGCGCTTGTCCCAGTAGTAACGGCCTTTGAGATAGAGGCCATACGCTTCGGAGTCGTTGGTGCCGCCTTTGGCCAGCTGCGATTTCTGCTCGCCGGTTAATTTTTCCCGTAGCCGCGCCGCGATCTCATCGGAAATCTCGCGCTGCACCGTCAGCGCATCGGAGACTTTGCGATCATATTGCTCGCTCCAAAGGCTGCGATTGTTCCGCGTGTCCGTCAGCTCCGCGCTGATCAGCAAGGAATCGCCGTGCTGCGTCACCCGGCCTGTTACCACGGCGCTGACCTGCAGCTCGCTGGCCGCCTTTTGCAGATCCACGTCCTTGGATTTGTAGCGCATCACGGAACTACGCGGCCGCACTGTCAGATTCGGCAGCCGCGAAAGGCTTCCAATCAAACTCTCAGTTAGCCCGTCGCTCAGGTAATCCGTGTTCGGGTCCGCCGTCACATTGGCGAAAGGAAGCACCGCCAGAGTATCGATTCGCGCCCCTGAACCCGGCGAGAGCCAGCGATAAGCCGCATAGCCGAGCCCCGCCAGAATCAGAACCATCGCCGCAGCGGCGACAAGAAATGCCGTCTTGTGCCGCGCCAATAATCCAACCGCGATTCGAGTATCGGAGCTGGCAACCGCGCTCGCTGGTTGCCCCACGGGTGCGGATGATACGGTCGAGGACGAGACTGCCTGAGCGGCGGCAGAAGACTCCGCGGAACCCGCGCCCGAGCGCCCCGTATCCGTATCGCGTTTCAGCCTCTGCAGATCGGCGCGCATTTCCGAGGCGTGCTGGTAACGCAGATTGCGGTCCTTCTCCAAAGCCTTAGTGATGATTTCATCCAGTTTCGTCGGCAAATCCGGATTGAGTCGCACCGCCGGCGCCGGCGCCCGTTCCAAAATCGCATTGAACGTGACGCCGGTGCTCTCTCCGCGAAACGGCAACTGCCCCGTGGCCATTTCATAAAGCACCGCGCCAAACGAAAACAAATCCGTGCGCGCGTCCAGCTCCTTCGCGCGCACCTGCTCCGGCGACATATACGCAACCGTTCCCAGTGTGCTCCCCGGACTGGTGAGCTGGTCCGCCGCGACTTCCTCAGTGGCAAGCGTGTCCGCGTTGGCCGCGGCATTTTTCGTGGCGCTCACTTTGGCCAGTCCGAAATCCAGAATCTTCGCGTGCCCGCGCCGCGTCACGAAAATATTTGCCGGCTTGATGTCGCGATGGACGATGCCCTCACCGTGCGCCGCATCGAGGCCATCGGCAATCTGAATGGCCAGCCCGAGCAGAGTCTCCAGCTCCATCGGCTTCCCGCCGATAAGGTGCTTCAGCGTCACGCCATCCAGATACTCCATGACGATGAAAGCCTTGCCGTCTTCTTCGCTGATGTCGTAAATCGTGCAGATGTTCGGATGATTGAGCGCCGAAGCAGCCTGCGCTTCCCGTTGAAAACGCTCGAGCGCCTGATGATCTTTGGAAAGCCCTTCCGGCAGGAATTTCAGCGCTGCGAAACGGTGCAGCTTGGTGTCCTCGGCCTTATACACAACGCCCATACCGCCGCCACCAAGCTTCTCGACGATGCGATAGTGCGAGACAGTCCGGCCGATCAAAGACTCCGCATCCGCCATTTCGCGCCGATTCTATGTGTCGCCCCAAACCAAGTCAATGAATCGGGTATGAATCGGGTAACAAGCCAGCATCAGAATCCAAATCCGCGCAAGGGCCAGTGCCTGTAGGGCCGCAGCCGCGTAGGGGCCGGGGTTCACCACCGGCCCGGTGTAGATTTGGGTTTGCGACCGAAGCCCGCGTTCCTGCTTTTCGGTGGCAGCCCCCGCATTCATGCGGGGGAGGAGCGCTTCAGCGCTCCGAAAACGGCCACCCCCAATCCGATGCGCTTTAGCGCTGGCTCCTGGAAGCTACGGTAGAGGTTTTCCGAACGTCTGTGAGACCTACGATGTCTTGTCAGCGCACGGCTTCAGCCGTGCCGAAACTACCGCGAAATCGCCACGGCTTTAGCCGCTGAGGTTCGTCTTCTCGCGTTCTCACCAACGTTAAGACCCCGCCGTCGCGTCCCCTTGCCGCGACTCTACCCATTCCGTTTCAATTTCTCCAAAATTCACACCCGCTCTACCCAAAATTTCCAATTTTAAGAATTAGTACCATTGACTTATAATGACCGTATAGTTATAAGAGCTCTGGCAGCACACAATCTTAGGGCGCAGAACGGCTCGCCAAAGCGGCCGCGATCCGCGTCAAACAACTTGGAGGATAGATCCAAAATGCCCGGCAAGGATGCCGCGAACCTAGATCTCGAGCCTCGAGCCCGCCAAAATCTAATCGGGAAGCCCACGATTAGACACGCCTCTAAGTCCTAGAAAACAATCGCTCGCGACACCCTCTAATCGGGAAAAAACACTAGTTTTTAATTCAAGATTTCGCACCCGGGTCCGCCGGATCAGGCAGGTAGCCGCACTTCCACCTTGGTCGTATCCAGGACGCCGCGAACTTGGCGGATGATCTGATTCGCCCAAAGCTGGTTGCTCAGGACCACCAGCGAGCCATTCTCGAAATCGCAGATGGCGCAGAAGAGGTAATTCGCGAAGGCGTGGTGGTAGGCATCGGCGCCCTGGCGCGAAAGCTCTTTTTCGAGCGCAGGGTCGCCTGCTCCGGCCAGAGCACCGGCGCGCGCGCCAAACGTCTCGGCTTCGAACCGGGCTAGCAATTCTTCCAGTTGGGCCGGCTCCGGCGCAGGAACCACGATGCAGCGGGTCTCGGCGTCGCGGAATTTGATGCTATGCGTAGTGCAGAAATCGCGGACGCGATCCAGGTGGCTATAGAAATCGAGGGCCCAGGGTTCTTTACCAGCCAGCGCGGGGAGGATGCGGCTCCAAGTATTGACGCCTTCCTCGCCGCGGATCGGTTCGCGATCGATTCCCGGATCAGCAAGTTCAATGCTAATGGCTTTGACATCAGGGCCAAGATCGAGAGGTTCCACATCGAGTAGGTTCATTCAGTCGCACCGAGACTTACCGCAGAGACGCAGAGGACGCGGAGCAACCATTTATCACGCGCCGGCGGCTTGGCTACCTGTGGCACCGCCGAAGCGCTTCTCGAAATCCGGCGATTGCTTGCGCACTTCCAGCCAATCGAAAAACGCGTCGGGGGTTTCCAGCCAGATGGCGAACCATTGGGCGATTTCTTCTTTTTCGGCGCGCTTGGCTTCTTCCACTTTGTGATTCCGGGCAATCATTTCGGCGCGGCGGCGGCCCAGGCGGCCGACTTCGCGGGCGCGTTCGACGGCGGCATGTTCGCCATCGCTCTGAAACTTTCGCAGCAACTCGTCGAGGCGAATGATGCACATCTCGGCCTCTTCGAGCGTCGAGAAGTGCAGAAGATCGTGGAATTCCTCTTCGTAGAGGCCTTCTTCATCCACGTGCGTGGACCAAATCACGCGCAGGCCGGCGTCTTCGAGCACGGAGACGATGTACTCGGGCGAAGTGCTGGCTTCAGGGCCGGCAAGAACGATCATCTGCCGGCGGATCTGCTCAATTTCAGCGGGCGTGTAACGTTCTTTAGCGAGGCCGCGCGCCGCTTCAAGGATCAACTCCTTCTTGGTCGTCTCCTTGAGCGGATGCGAATTTTTTTCCTTGTGGCTCACGATGGACTCCGATGCCGGTTTGGGCCGCCTGTGTTTCCCGGCGTGGCGTTGGCGCCGGACGTATCGTTCTCGAGGCGCTTGCGGTAGCGCGTCACGTTGCGATTATGCTCCGCGAGCGTCTTGCTGAAAAAATGGCCGCCCTGATCGTTGGCTACAAAATACATGAAATCGGTCTTTGCCGGCGAAACTGCCGCCCGCAGGGACGCCTCGCCGGGATTGGCTATTGGCCCCGGCGGCAGGCCTGCATGCCGGTAGGTATTGTACGGCGAATTGACCTCCAAATCTGCGTGATGCACTACGAGCGTGGGCCGGCCGGCGAGAGCCAGGGCGTATTGCACCGTGGGGTCGCATTGCAGCGGATAGTTCTTGCTGAGGCGATTGTAGAAAACACCGGCGACCAGCGGGCGCTCGGAAGCTTGCGGCGTCTCGCGCTCGACGAGCGAGGCGATGGTGACGATCTGCTGCGTTGTCGCCGCGGGGTTGGCAGGATCTGGATTCAACGACGCCCAAACGGTGCGGAAGTGCCGCACCATGGCGTCGGCGATTTGCTGCGCGGTGGCGCGGCGAGTGAATTCATAAGTCGAAGGGAATAAAAATCCTTCGAGGCTTTTCGCGCCCGGGTCCAGATCTTGAATCGGCGTCGGATCGCGCGCCACTTTCAGGAAGTCCTCGCGATTGGCCAGGCCTTCGCGCTCGAGGGCGTCGGCAATTTCGAACATCGTCCAGCCTTCGGTAATCTGCACCGAGTGGACGTAGATGTGGCCGCCGGCGATTTTCCAGAAGACTTCGCGCTCGTTCATCGAGTGATCGAAAAGATATTCGCCGGCCTGCAGCGAGCGATTGTGATGCCAGCGGCTCAGGAGATCGAAAGCCACGGCGTTGGGTATGACGCCATTTTCGCGAAGGATTTCGGCCACTTGCCAGCGCGAAGTGCCGCGCGGGATGTCCACGAAAATAGCGCTACCGGGATAGCCTCGATAGAGCCGGCTGATTTGATGATCGAGCCATGCAGAGAATCCGCCGATCGCGGCGATGAAGAGAAGCAGAAGGAGCCCGAGGCGGCGCATGCGGGATTATTTCTCCCCTCGGCGCGATGCGGTGCGTTTGAGCGGCTCGCGCGCGAGATAGTCGCGGAGAAGGATTGCAGCGGCCAGGTCGTCGGATTCGGGCGCGGTGGCGCGGTCGTCGCGCTTGGACGCGCGTGCAGTTTCCGCCATTTCCTGATGTGCGGCCCAGCTGGTGAGGCGTTCGTCCACCAACTCGACCTCGATGCCGAGTTCTTTTCTTACGCGCGCGGCGAAGCGGGCGGCTTCTTCAGCCATTTCGCCGGCCGTGCCGTCGAGATTCAGCGGATAGCCGACGACGATGCGGCGCGCGCCATGCTGCCGCGCGATTTCGCGCAGGCGGCGAATCACGTCGCGGCGGTTCTTGCGTTCGAGGATTCCCGCGGGCCGAGCGGTGATGCGCAGCTCATCGGTAACCGCGAGTCCGATACGCCGCCGGCCGTAATCGAGACCCAGCACTCGCCCCGGCAGCGCGGCGATCCGCGGGCCAGCGGGCTTCGCAGCCCGCACTTTCTTGGAAGCTCTGGCGTCGAGCGCAGTTCCCATCGCTTTAATTATACGCGAGGAGGCATAACGGCAAGGTTCCACACGTTCTGTTCGTGCTGACTCAGGCAATTGCGAACACGACGATTTCCAATCGCCTGCCGCCGGCGCTACCGTTCGCGGCCGCGGATGCCATCGTCCCAGAGCTTTTGGAGATCCATTTGTTTCATTTGTTCGTCCATGCCGGTTTCTTTCATCAGGGTTTCGATTTCGACGCGGGATTGGCGCTTGCCCACGCGTTGAGGGAGATCGGCGATGCCGAATGCGGCGATGGCAGCCAGCGCGACATGCTTTTTCAGCTCGGCGATATCCACTTTGTCGAAAGTGTCGGAAGCGGCGTGATAGTTGAGCATGTAATTTGCCGGCTCCTGATTGGCCACCAGCGTCGGGACGCCTTCGAGCAAGAAATCGAAATTGTCGGTGCCGATTTCGGCGTCGAAAGTGATGTCGTTGGCATGGAGTGATTGCGTGGGCTCAATCGCTTGCTTCACGGCTTCGGCTACGTCCTTGCGGCCGCTAAGCGAATAGCCGGTGACGCGCCCGACGCCGGAATCGAAAATTATGGCGGCATCCATTTCATCGAGTTCGTTGCGATGCGCGCGGGCATAAGCCGCCGAGCCGAGCATGCCCTGCTCCTCGCCGGTGAAGAGCACGAAGCGAATGGAGCGGCGCGGAATGGTGCCGGAAGCGTGAATCACGCGCGCGGCGTCAATCACCATCGCGGCGTTGCAGCCGTTGTCGAGCGCGCCGGTTCCCAGCTCCCAGGAATCGAGATGCGCTCCCAACAGAACGAACTCGTCGGGCTTTTCGCGCCCGCGAATTTCGGCGACGACATTTTCCGATTCGACCGGGCCGGTGATTTTGTTGGGCATGTCGAAATGGACTTGCACCGGCACGTTGTTGGCGAGAAAGCGGGCCATGCGTTCGGCGTCTTCGCGGGCGAGAGTAGCCTGCGGGAGCTTTTCGATTTCGCCGTTCGCGGAATTCGTGTGGCGGTAAAGCAGAAGATTGGGGCGCGTGGACATCCAGAAGATGGCTACTGCGCCCGCGTTCACGGCGCGATCGATCACCACCGGAGCGCGCTCATATTCTTCGAAGAGATCGTCCCAGGTGATGAGAAAGTTCTGATGAACCAGAATGATCGCGCCTTTCGCAGCGCTGCTGGCTTTTGCGAAGCCGGCTTCATCGCCGGCGCCTGCGTCAACGACGTTGGCGGTGATTCCTCCGTCCGGCGTTGCGGGCGACCAGCCTACGGAAACGGCATGTACCGGAAATGAGCCAGGCGCAAGAATTTCGATGTGCGTTTTGCCTTCGCTCCACCCGCTTGGCATGGTGAATTTTTCGGTGTGAACTTCGTCGACCCCCGCGTGACGGAAGGCTTCGACGCCCCAGCCTGCAGCTTTTTCCGCAGCCGGCGAGCCGGAGACGCGGCCGCCAATTTCGTCCGTCAGATGGCGCAGATTTTCTTCGAGCGGCGAAGGGCCCTCGGCGCTGCGGATCATTCCCGGCGCGATGTCGGCGCAGGTATTCGCGACCGAGCAGGTGTGATCGGCAGGCGGCGGCTGCAGCGGCGCCGGCTTCACCGGCGGCAACTGCGCTTGCGTGGAAATGGCGCACAGAAAGAGCGTGCAGAGCAGGGTAGGAAGCGCGCGCATCAGCGGGATTCGCATCGGTAATGATCCTCGCCGCGAATTATAAGCGAGGGGCGCGGTGGCTGACAGCAGATACCCCAGTGTCGGGGGGGGCGGGTTTACCACGCCCCCGGGGTGGCTTTAGGTTTTCGGTGTTCGTCGAAAAGCCGATCGGGAAAAAACCAAAAACCAAACCGGGCCGGTGGTGAACCCCGGCCCCTACAAGCGTACAATCGGCGCAATCAATGATGGGGTATTTATTTCCAATATGAACGAATCCCAAGCAGCGTCGCATAAAATTCGGCCGAGCCGCTGGTTCTATCTGGTCGCGCTAGGCCTGATCGCAGCCGGAACCACTTGCGGATACAAAATCGTCGCCGCGGCCATCAACACCATGCAGGGCGGTCTCACCCGCGCGATATTCCCAGGAGAGACGATCGTTTCATTCCAAACGGCGGGAGACTACAAGATATATTATGAGAATCAATCGGAATTCAACGGGCGAGTTTTCGATACCGGGCAGCGCGTGCCCGGCTTGTCTTTTACGGTGGTAAACAACGAGACTCAGGAAACGCTCTCGCTTTTCCAGCCGAGCATGTCCGAAACGTACAATATCAATGGCAGGACCGGGCGCTTGGTCTTCTGGTTCCGCGTCGTCAAGCCAGGGAGCTATACAGTTGTAGGGCGCTACAATGACGGGCAGCCGCATGACGAGGCCGTGTTTGCGGTGGGAGAACCGCACATTGGCCGATTCGTCGGACTTATCCTTGGAGGACTCGCCTGTATTTTCGTATTCGGCGGCGGTGCGGTGATCACGATTATTTTGATTGAGGTTCGGAGGTATTCTGCAGAAAAGAAGCTGAAAGCCGCGGCTGCATCTGCTGGTCCCGTCGCGCCGCCTCCGCCGCTCTAGCCTTTCATTGCTTCTAAAATTTTGTCGCTGACGCGGGCTACCTGCACCATTTCCTCGACGTCGTGAACGCGCACGATGTGTGCGCCCGCCAAGATGCTCGCCGCCACTGTTGCCGCCGTGCCCCAGATGCGTTCTTCGGGCGGCCTGCCGTCCAACGTTGTGCCGAGGAATGTTTTTCGCGATGTGCCGATTAGGATCGGATAACCGAGACTTCCGATTTCACCGAGACGCGCGATCAGCTCGTAATTTTGCCGAAAGCTCTTGCCGAAGCCGATTCCAGGATCGACGATGATTTGTGATTTCGGCACGCCGGCCTTGAGCGCGATGGCAATCGATCGCTTCAGGCCGCTGAGCACGTCCTGGACGGCGTTGCGAGCGAATGGCTGCTTTTGCATAGTGCGCGGCTCACCGCGCATGTGCATCAGGATCAGCGGAACGTGACGGCGTTTGGCGACGCCCGCGATTTCAGGATCGAAGCGCAGCCCGGTGACGTCGTTTATGATTTGGGCGCCGGCGGCAATGGCGGCGTCAGCAATCGCCGATCTGCGCGTATCAATCGAGATCGGAGTTTTCAAGCGGCCTGATAAGCCATGGAGCACCGGGAGGACGCGCGCCAATTCTTCGCGTGCTGAGACTGCGTTGGATCCAGGACGAGTGGATTCGCCGCCGATGTCGAGAATATCCGCGCCGGCGGCTTCCATCGCGAGGGCGGCCTCGACGGCGCGATTCAGGCTGAAGAGTTTACCGCCGTCAGAAAAGCTGTCCGGTGTGAGGTTCAGAACGCCCATCACGAGCGTCCGCGCGCCGAGCTCGAGTGTTCGCGAGGGAAGCCGCAGCTTGAATTGTTTTCTGCGTGCCACGAATTCTTTCCTGAATTTATCTTCGTAACGCCGGCGGTACTTTTTACTGCGCCGCTTTGCCGGGAACGTAATACGCCGCGCGATTCACCGCGCGCAGCTTGTTTTTGCCTGCTGCTTCGACGCGCAATGCGTGCCAGCCCGGCGCCGCGGCATTCTCGCCCGCCGGATAGAAGCCGAGCGTGTACTGCGTGCGAATGTTTCCCGCTATTTTCTCGAAAGCGTCGCGACTGCTCTCGGCTTCGCGCAGAAAGTAGAGGCCGCCGCCGGCGCGGCGCACCAACTCCGCGAGGAAGAGAGTGTAAGCCGGAATGCCCCGCTCGCGCGCTTCTTCCGTCAGCAGCGTGCGGTTGGAATGCGCGGCCAGCCAATCATCGGTCAGGACCTTCGGGCGATTTTGCGTTGAGACGGCGTAGACTTCCACGCCTTCGGCCGCGAGGCCGCGCACGACGTCGTCAAATTTGAGCGCGGGAGCGAAGGCGCCGGAATCTTTTGCGGCGTTTGCGGACGCGAGCGTCAGGCCGAGGCCGTTGTCTTCGCCGTCGGTGAGAAGCAAGATCGCTTTCCGGCCAGTGCGGCCGCGAAACAGCTTCTGCGCGGTGAGATAGATGGTCTCGTAGATGTTCGAGCCGCCGGTATCGCCGAAGAGAGCGCGAACATTGACGTGCGCGATGGCGCTTTCGAGCTGCGCGCGGTCGCGGGAGAAGGGCGCGAGCACGTAGGAATGGGCCGAGAACTCGACCACGGCCACTTCATCGCGCGGCGCAAGCGCATCGGCCAGGCCGCGCGCGGCATCCCGCACGGCGTGAGCGTCCGGCAGAACGCTGGGGCTCGCGTCGATCACTAGCGCGACGCTTGCGGGATCATTGCCTGCATCGAAATAGGCGATGTGCTGCTCGATTCCGTCTTGAAAGAGACGGAAATCTTCGCGCGCGAGGCCCGCGACGGAACTGCCGTCAGGTGAAAACACATTGCAATTTAGCGGGACGAGATTGACGTGCACGCGCAAGGGGTGAGGTTCGCCCGGAGGGCTGGCCGGCTGCGCCGCGACCGGTTGGACGATATGAAGCTCGCCCGAAGTTTTATCGCGCTCGAAGGAAACGCCGGCGTCGAGTTGCGCGGGCTTCGGAGGTTTCGGTTTTTGATTAGTCTGCGCTGAAAGGGACGAGGCGCAGAGGCCAATAGCTAGGCCGGCGATCGGGATTAAAGATTGCAGGAGCAGGCGGTGGCCGCAAAAGCCCCACGCGCAACGACGGCGCATGGGGCACCCAACGACAGGGAGTGCGCAGCAAGCTGAACGCACAGAGTTCAATCGAGGTCAAAGTCGCGCAACGGTCGTTCGATGGGCTTGTCTTTCGCTTTCTTCAAGCCTTCGGCGAATTTGCGGGCGAGGACGTCTTCTTTCGTCTTCTCAGCTTCGACCGAGAGGCGGAATTTTTCCTCGACGCGTTCGGCCTGTTCGCGCAGGAGGCGTGCCGTATCGTCGAAATCGATGGAGGGTGGTCGTACGGGCGGCTCGTGCGAAAGAACGACGGCGAGTTGCGGGTCGACGTTCAGCTTCGCGCGGCAGCAGGGACATTCAACGCGGATTGTGCCGTCAGCCTTGTTCGTCATGTACACATTTTACGCCTAAAGGCAATTGCAGGCGCAAGTCCACATGCTGTGGAATGCGATAGGTACCGCTGGCGTCCCCGCCGGCATCTTACGAGCACAAATGTCGGCTAGAGCCCCGATGATGAGCGGCGCACGGCGTGGAATTATCTGACCTGGTTGGGATGTGTAGTCCGCGCGTAAACGAAGTCTCTAGCGAGATCGCAATCGTAAGATGCCGGCGGGGACGCCGGCGCTACAAAAAAGGGCAGGCGATTGCGCCTGCCCTTTTGACCCTGCGGAGATGAAATTAAATAGCTCAGGCCGGCGCTGGCTTCTCGCCTTTGGCCAGGCCCGGCATTGGCCGCGGCTCGGGCCGCAGCGAAAGTTGCGGCTCGCGGCTCGGGACCGGCGGCGCGGGCGGTGAAGCTTGCGGCTTCTCCGGCAACGGATTGTCTTCGATTAAGAGCTTCAATTCGATGGCGTCGAGAACTTCGCGATCGAGCAACGCTTGCGCGACGCGCTCGAGAGCGCCGCGATTGGTATCGAGAATGTGGCGCGCGCGTTCGTAGCCGCTGGTGACGATCGAGTGCACTTCTTTATCGATGCGAATGGCGGTGTCTTCGGAATAATCGCGATGCTGCGCGATCTCGCGGCCAAGGAAGATGGCTTCTTCCTTCTTGCCGAAAGTAAGCGGGCCGAGAGTGCTCATGCCCCATTCGCAGACCATCTGCCGCGCGATGTCGGTAGCGCGTTCGATATCGTTTCCGGCGCCGGTGGTGAGATGCTGCAAGAACATTTCCTCAGCAGCGCGGCCGCCCATCAGCACGGCGAGTTGCGATTCGAGGAATTCTTTCGTGTAAGTGTGCTTGTCGTCGATGGGCAATTGCATGGTGACGCCCAGCGCCATACCGCGCGGGATGATCGTTACTTTGTGCAGCGGATCGGCGCCCGGAGTCATGGCCGCGACCAGCGCGTGGCCAGCCTCGTGATACGCCGTGTTCCTCTTCTCCTCTTCGGAGAGAATCATGGACTTGCGCTCGACGCCCATGAGGACTTTGTCCTTGGACATCTCGAAGTCCGCCATGGTGACGGTCTTGCGATTCTGGCGCGCAGCCCAAAGCGCGGATTCATTGACGAGATTGGCGAGATCGGCGCCGGAAAATCCCGGAGTGCCGCGCGCGATGACGGACAAATCCACGTCGTCGGAGATCGGCACTTTTCGCGTGTGCACGCGCAGAATTTCCTCGCGGCCCTTCACGTCCGGCCGCGGCACTACTACGCGGCGATCGAAGCGGCCCGGCCGTAGCAGAGCCGGATCGAGAACATCGGGCCGGTTTGTGGCGGCGATCAGGATTACGCCTTCGTTCGATTCGAAACCGTCCATCTCGACGAGCAATGCATTCAAAGTTTGTTCGCGCTCGTCGTGCCCGCCGCCGAGTCCGGCGCCGCGATGGCGTCCGACCGCGTCAATTTCATCGATGAAAATGATGCAGGGGGCATTCTTCTTGCCCTGCTCGAATAAATCGCGAACGCGGCTCGCGCCCACGCCGACGAACATCTCGACGAAGTCCGAGCCCGAAATCGAGAAGAACGGCACATTCGCTTCACCGGCAATCGCCCGCGCCAGCAAAGTCTTTCCCGTTCCCGGAGGACCAACCAACAGCACGCCCTTCGGAATTCTTCCGCCCAATTTCTGGAATTTCTGCGGGTCCTTCAGGAAATCAATAATCTCGTAGAGTTCTTCCTTGGCTTCATCAATTCCCGCAACATCTTTAAAAGTTGCTTTCTTCTGCTGCGCAGTCAGCAATCTCGCGCGCGACTTTCCGAAACTCAGCGCCTTGTTCCCGCCCGCCTGCATCTGCTTCATCATGAAAATCCAGAAGCCGACGATAAGTATGAGCGGAGCGAAATTCACAACGAAGGCGATCCAGTCGTTGTTCTTCACTTCCTTGATGTTGATCAGCACGCCCTTGTCTTGCAGCGACTTGGTGATATCGGGAATCGAGGAATTGGCAACGGTCACATTGCGGAATTTCATGCCGCTTTCGCGATAGACGCCGGAAATTTCCGCGCTGTTCTGCGAAAGGGCGATGGTTACTTCCTTGATGTTGCCGGACTGAATTTGCGAGAGGAAGTTCGTGTAGCTGGGCTCATCTTCCTTCGCCGTCTGCCCGCCGGAGGAAGCCATGTGCCAAAGGACGACAGCCAAGACGATCATCACCAGCCAAAATAAGATGGTCCGAACCGTAGAGTTCACAGGCCTACCTCGTCCTTTCCCACTGGTACAAAGCCCCCGGAGCCAAAAGTGGCCCTGAGTATTAGATGCCGAAGCGGCCGATAAGTACCCGGCCGGAACCCGTCACGAATCAGGCGTTTCCAGCTCAGAGTTCTTCGAGCCGCACGACAATCCCGCGGCGCGTATCTTTCCGCGCCAAAAAATCAGCCGCCGGAGGCCAACCGCGCACCCAAGCGACTCGCCCGGTGCTGGTCAGCACGGGCCAACTCTTTCTCTCGTTCAGACCGATCCGCCCCTCGGCAAACATTCGCTTGAGCTTCTGCGCCGCACGCTTTCCGGGTAGCCGGCACGCGTCCCCCGGGCGCCAATTCCGAAGCACGAGCGGAGGGGTGAGACGGTCGGCGTCGAGCGCTTCCGTCCCTTGTTTAGTGTCGCTCGCCGTACTAGGCCAGTCAATGGCTTTCAGGCAGAAACGTGCCCCTAATTCTGGAACCTCGATGGTTGCGGCCCCATCGTCCGGTAAGGCGACGGCATATTCATAGGTACGCTCCCCGGCCGGGATCGCTGGCTCGCTCCGCGCTGTCTCCGTCACCTTCCGGGGTACAAACTCCAGCCGATTGAAGCTGCGAATTACATTTACGCCGTGCGGCAACTCGATTCGCCGGCCGCTCTGCGATTCGCTGGCCAGATGCAGCACTTGATGTACGTGCCCGGCGTCGAAGCCGGTTTCACCGGCGGCGGCTCTTCGGAGGAGAGCCAGAATCAGGCGCTTGGAAAGAGCGAGCGAAGCCTTGGGCTCTCGAGCGATTTGCGGGAGCGGGGCCAGAAGCTGCTCGAGGCTGATCGAGGTTGTGCCGCCTGATTGGCTGCATACCGCTTGCAGGCGCTCATCGACGAGAGCGCTCCAGAAATCCTCATCGTCGCGCAGGAGTCCCGCCAGATTTCCAAGCCGCTCGACGATCGCGGGAGCAAAGTCGCGCTCGAGTACCGGCAGCAGATTGTGCCTGAGCCGGGCGCGCAGCCGGGTTGTGTCGAGATTACTGGCATCCTCGCGCCACTCCTGTCCTTTGGCGCGGAGATATTCGCGCAGCTCTTCGCGGCGCACGTCAAGCAGCGGCCGGATTACGGCGCCGCGTACAGGATAGATTCCCACAAGCCCGCGCGATCCCGTGCCGCGAAGAATCCGCGCCAGCAGCGTCTCGGCCTGGTCATCCGCCGTGTGCGCGACGGCAACCTTTGTGCATTGGCCTTCGCGAACGAGTTGCTCGAAGTATCCGTAGCGCGCCCGGCGGCCGGCATCTTCAAGGTTCCAGTGATTGCGGCGCGCGAGTGCGGCCACGTCCTCGCGCGAGACCAAGAACGGTACATTCAATTCGCGTGCCACATTGGCGACGAAGGCTTCATCCATATTCGCCGCATCGCCCCTCAATCCATGATTCAAATGCACGACGCAAAGCGAAACACCGATATCGGCGCGCAATTCGTCAAAAAGCCGCAACAGCGCGACGGAATCGGCGCCGCCCGATACGCAAACGCCGACGCGGTCGCCGGGCGCGAGCATCTGGTGCTCGCGAATCGTTTGCGTAATGCGTAGATGGAGCTTCGATTTCACGGTTTTGCGACGGGGCAACAGTGATCTCTTCAATTTTACACTGCGCGGTGCTACCAGCCCCGGAAAATAAAAAAGCCCGGCTGGTGATACGCCGGGCTGCTCGAATTCGCGCCGCGCTCGTCTACGATCAGACGTGACCGGACATATGTTGTGCCAGCAGCTCGCGGCTGTAGGTGATGCGGCGATCCAACACTACTGCCGCGAAGTAAGAGCAGCTTTCACGCTCCGCCTGGGCCCAGCGAGCGATGCGCGGCAGCAAAGGACGGAACGCGCCGCGGAGCGCAGCGAGCAGCGAGTAATAGACGCCCACGGCGCGGATCTCTCCATCGTCAGCGCCATTGCCCGGGCAGAGCCTCAGGAGCTGCACGAGGCGCGAAAATTCCTCTTCGTGCAGCTTGTCGTTGCGGATTCCGGCAATCTCGCGCACTTGCGGCGAGAGTTCTGATTTCTTCCCGGCGGCGATCACCGAGCGGCAGTACGAAACGAAGAATTGCAGCAACAGGGCGAAAGAGATGACGCAGATGAGGACCGGAATAATCATCGGGCCCTCGCCAGCAAATGAGAGGTCACCAGACGCGCGTCTTCCGAGACCTTCATCATCGTGAAGGCCCAGGCTGCGGGCAACCATACCCCGACGATCGGTGGCACCCAGCGAAGAACGGCCGGCTGGAGCGATGGGAAAAGATTACGCAAAGCGTAGGCGGCGGCAGTCGCGCTGAAATAGACGCCCAGAGCTAGCACTAACTGGATCAATCGCGTGCGGGTGTCGCGCAGCTTCAGGATCGCGCCCCAGAGGAGATAGGTCAGCACGACGCCCACAAAATAGAGATTCTGGCCCAACTCGACCACGAAGCGGCTCGTAATGTGGTCCTGATTCGCACGGATCACCAAATAGGAGAACAGGGCGGTCGCGCCGACCAGGATGATTGCGCCCCGCCGCACATAGCGGCTAGCATTCAATTCCTGAAATACCAGGTCGTAGAACTGGATGATGACGAAAAACAGCAGGATGGTGAGCAGGCTCTCGGAATAGTAGTAGTAATACCAATATTGGACGGACGACCAGCCGAATTTTTGGATGGTTATATACTGCCCGACCATAACGAGAGAGGCTGCTAAGAGATAGACACCAAGGAAGATATACCGGAAGAAGTTTCTATGGATGAGAAAACACACCACCGCGCCGACTTCCACAAGGAAGCCTACTATCCAAATCGCGTAATCGATCCGGCTAAGCATTCACTCAACGACTAAGAATGCGAAGCCTGGCTCTGTTCCGCGTCTAGCCGCTTACGTCGTTCCCGTTACCAGGGTGACGGCGGCATCGGGCCCGGAGTATTTACCACCCAAGGTGAAGGTGGCATCGGTCCGGGAGTGTTTACGGCGAACCATGGTGATGGGGGCATGGGGCCCGGCGTGTTGTGGCCTGACTGCGCCGTAACAGCCTTAAGTCCCATTGCTCCTGTGAGAACCACCAGGGCAAGCACCGCAACCACTGTCCACTTACTCATCTGACTCCTCCGAGAGGTACAAACTACGCGGTGGAGTCTATGAGGAGTGGGTTGCCGTCAAGGGGAAAATCGCACACACGTGTGTCGTAAAGGTACACACGTACCCTTGCTGGCTGAGCCAGTGCCTCTATTCAGTTGTCCAGGCACAGGTTAGAAATGGAAAACGACCGAGTCAACGGTACGTTGGTACTACTAGAACCGGGGTCGCAAATCGAGAGACTTGCTTGGGATTCTTAGCGGCGGCTACAGACGTTGATCGAGGGCCTTCTTGATATCGGGTCCGATGCGCTCGATTATCGGAGAAGCGGGATCTTCGCCGACGTATTGCTGCACCACATTTCCGTCTTTACCGATCAGGATGTAAGTCGGCAGTGCCCCTGCTCCATATTGGCGCATCATCTGGTGACCTGCGTCGAAGCGCTGCGTCCAGTTCATTCCATTCTGCGCGACGAATTGTTGCCATGCGCCCTGGTCATCATCTTCGTTGACGCTGATCACTTCGAAGCTGCTGCCGCCATAGACGGAGGCGAGCTGCTTCAACCCAGGCAATGCGTGGCTGCACGGACCGCACCACGTAGCCCAAAAATCGAGCAGTGTCACTTTGCCGCCACCGCTGCCGGAAGATCCATCCGACGCAAAGCCGGGAGCTTTTTCGCCCGCGGTCAGCGGCGCACGCGGCATATTGTCATCGTCAAAGATCTTGACCGATTTCGCTTGGCTAGCCTTTTTGGCACGCGCCAGGCGCGCTATTTCGCCAAGTGACACCGGGGCGTCGGAAGGCGGGGCTGCGTCGGTCGTAGTGGCTTTCGAGTCCGTGGGCGCGGCGTCATGCGTTGCATCGGCGTGCAGAGAACTGGCTGCAGGCGCTTCTGGTTCATGCTTCGGGTTGTCCTGCGCTCTTGCGAGGGCGGGCATTGCCAGGAAGGCTAGAGCGATGGCTAGGACGATGGGATTGCGGCGCATCAAATTAGCCCCTTTGCGATCTCACGGCGCGGGTCTTCCGAAGAGTTGCGCTCCGCGTGCGCAGGCGCGACAGCAAGCAACACGATGACGACATTGGAAAGCTTGCAGCGCATGGTTCCTGCCGCGAGCCGCGCATAGCGCGTCTAATCTGAGTATGAGGCGATGACGAAAACGGGCAACTCGTCGGAAGTACAAGCGTAGTGGACTGGGAAACTGGCCGCGCGGACAGGCTGCCGAAGGTCGCGAGCGCAAGTCTGTCGCCGGAAACTCTGCAAGTGTGAGCGGCTCCGAGGCCTCGGTTACGCCGCCGAACGCTATTTGTCGGCTATGCCGACTTCAGCGTACGCGTGCGAATTCTTGACACGCTTCTTCAGCGCTTCGTAGCATGGTATTTTTGAATTGTGCCGGTGTAGCTCAGGGGTAGAGCGAGGGTCTCATAATCCCTAGGTCGTGGGTTCAAGTCCCACCGCCGGCACCAACTTCTTCGACTTTACCTCTCCCTTGATTGAATGGCGTCGCCTGCCTCGCCTTGATTCCACGTCGTTGACAGCTTGGGCTGTCTCCTTCACGATGCACGCCGCGCATGGCACTGGCGCGATCTGCAGGTAGCCTGGCGAAACACTTATGAATCCTTCGCGCGCCTTGATTATCGTGAATCCGATCGCCGGCGGCGGCCGGGCGCGGCGCATTCAGCCGGCGATTGCGGATTATCTGCGCGAGCAGAAGTGGCCCTGCGAATTTGTGTCTTCGACGAGCACGGAAGACTTGCGCCGCAAAGCCGCTGAAGCCATTGCGACTGGGTGTCGCTGTGTCGTGGCGCTCGGCGGCGACGGCGCTTTCCATCATGTGGTCGAAGCGGCCATCGGCTCGGAAACGCTTCTGGGCTTCCTCCCGGCCGGCAACGGCAACGACATCGCCGCGGGACTCGGTTTGCCGCGCGATCCCATCGAAGCCGCGCACGCGCTGATTCGCGGAACGCCGCGGGCGATTGATGTTGTTCGCGTGCGCAGCATGGAAGCAAATGATGCGCAAGTGGGAAGCACGCGTCCAAATGCATTCCGCGAAGCCGTATTCGTCGGTGCAGGCGGTGCAGGACTCGATGCAGAGGCGGCGCAACTCGCGAATACGCGCTTCAAGCGCTGGCCCGGCGTCACGCGTTACATTGCGGGCGCGCTATGGGCCTGGCGGGATTTCCGTGCCGTTGAGTTCGAAGCGATGATTGACGAAGTTCCGTGGCGAGGCCGCGCGATGTTTGCGGCGGTGGCCAACGGGCCATGTTACGGCTCGGGCGTGCGCATCGCTCCGATGGCGCAGATGGATGATGGCTGGCTCGACATCACCATCGTTCGCGAAATGCCGCTGAGCCGCCTGCTCGAAGCCATTCCGATTGTATTGCGTTCCGGCGATATTCGTTGGCGCGAAATCGAGCGCTTCCGGTGCCGCCGCTTCTCATTGCGGGCCAGTTCTCCAGCGCTCGTCCACGGCGATGGCGAACTGCTCGGCACTCTGCCGGCAGAATTTGAAATTATTCCGAAAGCGATCCGCGTGCTGGTTCCGAGGTAGCGTCTAAGTTCCCGGCTTCTTCTTGTCCACCTTGAGGGTCATCTCGAGGTCTTTGCGGGAATCGAAACTGGAAATGGTGCGGTTGCCCGAAATCAAATCGCCGTGCTCGGCATGAATCTCATAATCCACATTCGGATCGAGCCCGCTGAAGCGATACTTCCCGGTGTCATCCGCGATATAGGTCTTGATCGCCTGCGTCTTTAGGTTCTTCAAGTACACGACGCTGGTCGGCTGCGGATTTTCCTTCCCGTCCAGAACGCTGCCGTGAACGGTCTTCAGTTGCGCGTCTTTCTTTTTGTCCTGCGGAGAAGCGGAAGTTGCCAGAGCGAGCACGAGCACGAGGCACACCGCTGCGATTGAGCTGAGAGCATGTGATTTCACGGGTCCTCCGATGGACCTCGCCTATGAGATGAGCGGAGAAGAGGGAAAGATGCCGGAACTCCGCCCGCGCGGAGTTACTCGGCTTCGTCTTCGATCAGATCGCCCGGCTCGGCAACCTCTCCATCTTCGCTCTCGGCTTCTTCCTCTTCATCCTCGTCGTCTTCGGTGAGAGGAATGACGTGCACAGGATGCACCTGCGTCACCTCGAGCTCGACGTCGCACTCCGGGCAACTGAGAATCTCGCCTTCTTCTACTTCGTCCTCATCCAGGTCCATCTCGGCGTCGCATTCGGGACACTTGACCACGGCCTCGGCCTCCTTATGGCGTCGCTCCGAGAACTGCGGGCGTATTATATACCGCGCGTGTCAAGCTTTTGCGCATGGAGCGTGTGGAAGTGTCGCCGAAACGTGAATATCCCGGTGCGCCGGTGGTGGGAGTGGGCGGAGTGGTGATTCGCGAGGGGCGCGCGCTCTTGATCAAACGCGGCAGCGCGCCGCTCGAAGGGCAATGGTCGATTCCGGGAGGAACGCTCGAACTTGGCGAATCGTTGCAGGACGGCGTGCGCCGCGAATTGCTGGAAGAAACGGGAATCGCGGTTCGCGTCCTCGAGCTGATTGAAGTCTTCGACCGGATTTTTCGCGATGCTTCCGGCGAGATTCAATATCACTTCGTAATCGTAGATTATCTCTGCGAGATGGTGAGCGGCGAAGCCAGCGCCGCGAGCGACGTAACAGACACCGCCTGGGTCCGCGAAGCAGATCTCTCGAATTACAAATTAACCGAAGCCGCCACGCGAGTAATCCGCAAAGCCTTCGCGATGGTTTTGTAGCGCCGGCGCTACTTTCCCCACTGAAATTAAATTTCCCGCCGCGCATGCTGGCAATGGGTCAACCTGACCTGCGGAGCGTCGCGATCTATCGGAAGTGTTCGAGGTAATAAAGAGCTCCGAACGCGAGCACCAACGCGAATCCTGGGATTGCCAATGGCCGCGCGCTTCGCAGAGGCTGCCGCCAGTCCGCTGTAGCAAGAAAAAGTAAAATCAGAGGCATCAGCAGCACGATTGCGAGCTGAAAAATATGCGCCGCCGTGCCCTCGTCCGGGTGCGGTGGCTGCGTGTAGCCGCTGAGTACCGCCAGCAAAGCGATAAGAGACAGCACGATTACAACTTTTCCGCTGACCCGGTTGATCCGCTGTGCATTCACGTTCTCACTCTCCTTCAGGTCCGCGCTGCTTTTTCGCCGACCGTGTTCCTCAGTGCCCGCAATTTAGTCGCCCGCCACTGCCTGCGGCAATTTGCCGAAGCGCCGCTCGCGTGAGGCGAATTCCCCGATCGCTGCTTCGAGATCTTCGGCCTGAAATTCAGGCCACATTTTGGAAGTGAAGACCAACTCCGCGTACGCGCATTCCCACAGCAGAAAATCGCTCAGGCGGTGCTCGCCTCCCGTGCGAATCAGCAAATCGACATCGGCGGTGGCGCGTCCTGCGTGCGTTACCTCGCCGAGCCTGCGCGCGAATTCCGCTTGCGAGACTTCGAGGCTCGAAAGCATCCAGCACGCGGCGCGCAAGATGGCATCGCGGCTCGAGTAATCGACGGCGATGCGCAGCTCAAGCGTGCGGCCATGTGACGTCGCCGCTTCGGCGGCTTCGATCGCGGCTTTCAGCGAGGGCGGAATGCGGTCGCGACGGCCAATCACGCGAATGCGCACGCCGCTCGCGGCGCAATTGCCGGCTTCTCCGAGCAGGTAGCTTTCAACCAGGTCGAGCAGCGCCACCACTTCGCTCGCCGGCCGCTGCCAGTTGTCTCCCGAGAAAGCAAAGAGCGTGAGTGTCCCGACGCACAGCGCCGGCGCGGCTTTCACCACGCGGCGGACGGCTTCGACTCCGGCGCGGTGTCCCTCGGGACGCGGCAAACCGCGCGCGGCGGCCCAGCGGCCGTTGCCGTCCATAAGGATGGCGACGTGCAGCCTGGGAAAATTCTCAATTAGCAAAGTTCTTTCATCTATAAAGTGCATGGGTAAAATTTTTTCCTTCCTAGGCTTCCCGCGTTGCCCGAATGAGCGCTTCCATGTGATCGAGATACTTTTCGAGTGCTCGGCGACCGCTTGCGGTCAGGCGATATTCCGTGCGCGGCGTGCGCCCTGCAAATGATTTCGTGCATGCGACGTAGCCCGCGTCCTCGAGCTTCCGCGCGTGCACGCTCAAATTGCCGTCGCTGGCCTGCAGCAAATCCTTTAGCTCCGAAAAAGTGAGCGATGGATTCGCCGCCAGCGCGCTCACGATCGCGAGACGCGTCCGCTCGTGAATCAAGCGATCAAGCTGCGTAGCCGAAACTTCGCTCGAAGCAGGTGTGGCGCGCAATTTCGCGCCGACGGCTGCCTTTCGCCCGGCCGCCTTCTCCAATCGATCTGCTCGTGCCGCGTTGGTTCTATCCGCCATAATTTCTCGCAATCACCGCGCCGAAAATCACATGCAGGCCGCCAAATCCGGCCGCCAGAAGAATATTGCTCCAGTTCGGCGGGGAGAAAAGAGCTACCGTGCCGAGCACCATGAAGCAAAGCCCCATCAAAGGCACCACACGAATCGAAAATGCGCCGCCCGTGATCACGCCGGTCCCGTAAAGCAGCAGCCACACGCCCGGAATCGCCCAGATCAACGCGGCGCGAAACAGAATTACGGTCAAGAGCGCGCCCACAAACAATGGCGGCGCGAAGCTAAGCGCGAATTTTCTTCCGGGTCCGGCCAGCATCGGCACGTTCGCTCGCCGCGCCTTGCTCAAAGTGGTGAAAGAGGCGATCGCCACGGCGATCAGCGCCTCGGCAATCCAGGTAACCATCCAACTCGAAGAATCCGGCTGTCGCGAGGCCACAGCCGCAGCGCCTATCGCGGTGATGCCCATGGCCACGCCGCCCCAACCCGGCACGGCGGTGAAAGAGGATGCGCGCTCCATCGTTTCGCGAATGAAGCGCAGGTTGTCGCGCGCGCGGTCATCGAGCTGCACGGGCTCGGGACGCAGCGGGCGATCGGAAGGCAATGGTTCCATGGAGGTAGGCTAGCCCAGAACCGACTGACTGTCAAGTACTTTGTATCGCAAAGTATAACACCCTTCCCACCTCTCTGTTATCCTCCTCCCGCCGTTCTTCTGAGGAGGATACATTCATGAAATCAACGCTACTTCGTGCCAGCCTCGCAGCCCTTTTCGTCTGCGCTCCCGCTTTCGCGCAGCAGCCCGCTGCCGCTCCCGCCAAACCGGAATCGAACCCCATCTCCAACTATCTTCGTGAGGATGTCGCGGACAACGCGAAGAACATGGTCGCCGCGGCGGACGAAATGCCGGCCGACAAATACTCATTCAGCCCCACGCCCCAGCAGATGAGCTTCGCGCATTTAATTTTTCACGCCGCTCGTCTCAACTACGGAGCTTGCTCCGGAATTTCCGGCCAAGCGAAGCCGGATGTGAAAATCGCGGATACGGATGGCAAGGACAAACTCGTCGCCGCTCTGAAGGTGTCATTCGATTACTGCACCAGCGCGCTCGCCAACGTGGATGATTCGAAGCTCGGCGATTCTCTGCCGTTCTTCGGCGGCCGGACGATTTCCCGCGGCGGCATGATGATGAATCTTTCAGCCGAATTCGCCGACCATTACGCCATGGCGTCGATGTATCTGCGCCTGAACGGCCTGCTGCCGCCCACGGCAAAAAAGTAGCGGCACGGAAGATCTTCAGAAATTACGACGCGGCTTTTTGGGCCGCTGTCAGTATTCCCGTGCCGCTCCGAGCTGCAAGCACCGCCTCCTGGGGGGTGCCATTTTGTCTCGACCTGAAATGACCTCCGCACTTTATTTTCAGCAGGTTACGGCGATTTCTGGTCGTTGCGTGTATCGACCACAAGCGTCGCGGATCAGTTCGTTTGGTCTGGTGTCTTTCTTCGTGGTGAGGCTCAGGCTCATGCGCAATTTCCAGCGTCACGCTAGCAAGAATTCGGGGCGAGCACCAGATTACGAGTTGCGGAACTACGCGGGAGGCTGAGCGCGCAGCCGGGCGCAGTTTAGACGCTGCTGTTTTTTGGCTGCTTCGGATACCGGCCCAAAATCGCGTTCCAGCGAATGATCAGCAAATCCAAAAACATCTGCACGCTATCGCTATAAACATTCACCTTCGTTGCCGGGTCGTGCGCCCAAAGCACCGGCACTTCTACCGCCCGCAATCCATGGCGCTTGGCGAGGAACAAAATCTCAGGATCGAACCCGAACCGCTCAATCCTCTGTTGCTCGAAGATGATTCGCGCGCGAGGCATCACGAAAGCTTTGAAGCCGCACTGCGTGTCCTCAAACGGCAATCCGGTGATCACGCGCACGAAGCGATTGAAAATAATCCCGGCAATCTCGCGCAGCCGCGACTGATGCACGGTGATCAATCGGCGATCGAGTGCTCGCGAACCTATGGCCACATCCGCATTCGCGAGCGCCGCCAGGAGTTTGTCGAATTCTTCGATGGGCGCCGAAAGATCGGCATCGGTGAAGAGAGCGATCTCTCCCTGCGCTTCGAGCATGCCGTGACGCACGCTGTAGCCCTTGCCGTGATTTTCGCCATTCGATACCAGCCGCACGTCCCGCAATTTGTCGGGCCAACTCAGATCCGCATCTTGAACAATTTGCGCCGTCGCGTCGGTTGAGCCATCGTCCACAACGACGACCTCGGCGTCGAGATCGCGGGCTAGCAGGTAGGCGCTGATTTTCTCGAGCGCGCGCGGCAGCCGCGCGGCCTCATTGAATGCAGGAATTACGATCGACAACTTTGGAGGGGGGCGCTTCATGCGAAGTTCGCGCGCGGTCAAGCGGGCTGCAAATGCCGCTCCCACGCGCGCGTCGCGAGAATTTCTTCCATCTGCGCCAGCGCAAAATCCAATTCTTCATCGCGATTGTAGAAATGCGGCGAAAGGCGCACGCCTGCCGCCGGCCGGTAATCCACCAGCACGTCGCGCGCGATCAATTCGCTCTTCACTTCCTTCGCGTGCGGACATTCAACCGATATGGTGCCGCCGCGCTCCTCAGGATCGCGCGGGGAATTCACTTTCCAGCCGCGCGCCAGCGCGCCATCCATCAATCGCTGCGTTTGGCGCTTCGATTTCTCGCGGATTTTCTCGATGCCGATTTTCGCGAGGATCTCGAGGCCGGGCTGGCATGCG